>Ga0209540_10000053_pt1 | contig 158710 bp, 143 predicted proteins | sample BarGraIncu01121A_FD_184501 | JGI IMG/M metagenome (GOLD analysis project Ga0209540, IMG submission 184501) | Arctic peat soil microbial communities from Barrow, Alaska - Barrow Graham LP Incubations 011-21A (SPAdes) (version 2) | ecosystem: Environmental > Terrestrial > Soil > Wetlands > Peat...
CGCGTATGAACCGGATCTGATCGTTATCTTTCAAAAGCCAGATGCAGTCCAATCTTAAGAATTTTTCAATATTGAAGAGTAATAAAATGGAAGCACAGAGGAGAGAATATGAAAAATCCAGCAAAAAAGATCAGGATATCAGCACACCAAAAACACTGCAGCAAATTTAGAAAAATGCTAAGTATTGCCTTGTGTCTGACTATGAGAAGTCAACGGCGCAACTATACTTCCGACTACGACTGACGAAACATGTCTGAAGACACAGGGTACAGAACAGGTCACAATACAGACTACTCCGCTTGTGATCCCCAATATAGTAGTAGAAACTACTGTTAGTAGGCTTACGCATGCGAAGTATGTTGTTGATGTTGAAATAAATTTCTATAATGAAGACAGTTCGGGCGGGAAGTATGGCGTGGCTCTTATCCCGACATATCTTGCTGCGACAGACAATCGTTTGGCCGTAAATTCGGAATTGTTTGGCGCCATGTATCCGCAACTTGGTTCATCTCCATTGGGATTCATGTTGCAACCAAATTCAAACATGACTTTTCACTTTCCATATCAAATGGAGTTGATGGCATATTGGCATGTTGGTGACGAGCGGCATTTTCTAGAAAATACGGAGTTTTACTTGAATGCAACACAATATCCGGTGAAGCAAGTAATTCAAATGAAAAATGGATCGAGTGCTGCTGAAAATCCTGAGCAATAAATTAATATTTGCTGGAACGAATAGCCTGATCATTATCCAATTAGTATTCGATTATAATCTTCACAGAATCTGCTGCTTTCATCAAACACAATAACATTAAGTTGAAGCAAGAAATTTCGAATCCTGCTATGTTATCCGAAATGAAGCCAATATTATGGATAAATAGATCATTAACTACCTCACCCTATCCCCCTTAATCGCCTCAGCAAATTCCTCAATCGTCATTTCTCCGCTCTGGACTCGTTTCAGCAATTTCTTGGCATCATCCTGCCACTGATTGTACTGTTCGCGTGTATAGGCGTTTGGACGTTTGCATTTCATGTTGTGCTTGTTTTGTTCGGAGCGGAAGAGTTTTTTTGCGTCATCGAGGTTTTGCGTGAATGTGATGACGGAACCGCGTTGTTTGCAGGTTGAGTCAGTGCCTTCGATGAGGCGGTCGCAATAAACTGACACTTTAGAGAAGGGAATGAAGTAACGGTTACAGATTTTGCATTTGCAAAGGAGAATGTCTTGACTGCACATGTACTGGAATTCTGTAAAGCAGAGGGCAATCAGATCATTACTTTTATATAAGGGCAGAAGCTGTAGATTGGTATTTTTCATTTGACGGATGAATGTATTTTTGTCCGTTTTTTCATTTCCTGTTTTGGTGGAATCCAAATTGACGATACGCGTGTTAACTTCGATCCTGTTTTGCAGATAACTGATCGGAAGATATTCTTCCGATTGCTTTTCCTGGAGTACATAGAGTGCCTGCAGCGGTGTGAGGCTCTTGTAAGGCCGCTGGTCACGGTCTGCGGTCTGAGCAATAACTCTTTCGAAATAGTTAGCGGCTTTTGCGTAACGGTCGAACAGGTCGGCCATAGAGCGCATATAGGAAATGATGAGGATCTTTACGGATTTGTCTTGAAGATCATATTGGATGGAGTCAGGAGACTGATCGAAATTGCAGAGATCAGATAAAAAACGTTCGTGCAGGAATTGACGTTCTTCATTTATAGGTTTCGACTCCCCATCTATTGCATTCGATATTTTGTCAAATTCGCGATCAAACAGGAATTCGACATTGTCTTCGATTTTGGTGAAAGCAACATAGTGGAGAAAGGGATGCATAGCATGGATCTGCTGATGCTTTTCCCGATAAAAATTTATCAGTGGAAGGATATCATTATTGTCGGATGCATAATCGAAATCTTCATCGAGCATGTATGCTTGCGAGCGCATTCCTTTCCAGTCTACATCCAGAAACGAAAACAGTAGAGATCCGAGAGGAAACCATGGGGATCCGTTTGATGCAAACTGATGGGTTTCTTTTTTGTCGGTGACATATTCACCCTGGGTGGAGAAAGAGATTTCAAAATCTGAATTAGCCCGGTCATAAAACATAGAAATACCTCATTGGCTTTCGATAGACCTATTTGTACACTACAGCACAATTCACTTGTACAAGAAACATTGTAAAACATTATTGCAAAGGTTGTAAAGACCTTGTATAGTCATGCCCAGAGAACTTGTGCAATCATATTAAAATTAAATGATTGCACAATGAGGATTTTCTCAAGACTGCACTTTGACAACTGAATAAAACTGTTAGGGTACTTTCCCTCTGCCGTGGTGCCACAAGGAAACGCCACAGCCGATCAGCGATGATGTGTCTGCTCCTTTTCGGGAGTGAATGTCTGAAGACACGGAGCTACCAGAATACGAGAATGGAATTCTCGGAAGGCGATGACCAGCAGAGAGGGGATACATGAGTCTGGTCAGGTACGTTGCAAGCAATTGTGATCATGCCTGTGGATTCACCGCTGGCCGCGGGCATATTTGCGAGTTTGGGCGCATTTGTGATGGGAGTAATAACCGACCTCCGCCTAAAACAGTCATCCCGTATTTATTAAAAATTAAATTATAGTGCTTTGTGTGAGAGAACAAAATGAAAGTGAGGTTATTACCATGCAGCAGTCAGATGAACGCTACAGCTCAATGTTCCGGCGCTATCCTGATGTCGTAGATGTCAAGATGATACAGGTTATGCTCGGAGGTGTCAGCCGGCACAAAATCTATGAGCTGTTTAAGGAACAGAAAATCAGCTATTTCCGACTCTCACGCAAATGGATGGCAAGAAAAATGGCCGTCATCGATTACATTATGAAACAGGAAAAACCATCAAATCCTTGAAGAAATCCGCAAGATAAATCAGTGATTAATCATACAAATCAGGAGGATGTACATGCGAAATCTGACCGGCAGTGTCCAGATCAAAAACGGAATCTATTACACGGTAATCAACCTGTATGATCCGGTAACCGGCAAACGCAATACTAAGTGGGAGACCACCGCACTTAAGGTGCGGGGAAACAAACGTAACGCCGATGAGATTCTCAGGCAGCGGATTGAAGAGTACTCCCGACCGAAGGTTTCCAATATCCGTAAAAGTGACGATAAAGAGAAGCTTGCTATTGCCGAGCTGAATTTTCATGAATATCTCCTGCGCTTCAATCAGGAACGCTTCGAGAATGGAGAAATTGAAGAGATATCATATTTGAACCAGCGGGCAACCATTAATGGTTCGTTCCGCAAATATTTTGGTACCCGCTCAATCACTGTCGGCAGCATAACTGAAGATGATATCGATGCGTATCTAAATGACAGAAGAAATACGGTCATCGATATAAAGGTCATAGATGGAGAAAAACGGGAGATCCGACTGTCGGAAAACACCGTTAAGCACGACTTGTCGATCATCAAAAAAGCACTGTCAGCTGCTGTAAAAAAGAAAATCCTTTTGGTCAATCCGGCCACGGGTGTCGAGCTTCGAAAAATCCAAAAATTCACGTCCAAGCCACTGACGGCGGAAGAGCTGAACAACTTCCTTGATACGGTGGAGAATCCCCGGGATCGCGGATTGTTCTTTGTCCTTTCCCGTACTGGAGCCAGAAGGAGTGAAGTGCTTGGCTTCCGTTACAGCCAGGTCGATTTCAAGACAGGCAGCATCCAGATCAATCACTCTGTCTACTTTGGTGAGACGGATGGCAAACGCGTTCCGAAAAGCAAGGACAAAGTCAAAAGCGCTTCAAGCAATCGAAGCCTGATTCTGCCAAACCGCGTACTTCGTGAATTTGAGCATCAGAAAGAAATCACCGAGAACAACCGGCAGCGGATGGGAAACACATACAACACCAGATATCTGGACTATGTGTTTGTTGATGAACTTGGGAACTTGAAAATTCCTGACATGGTCTCACACACATTTCACAAATATATGAAAGCCTTCATTTATGGAAATGAAGAGAGATTCGCCCGATTCAGAATAGCCGATGGAGAGCTGCAGATCCCTCGTGTTCATGACCTGCGCCACACCTGTGCCTCGCTGCTTGTAAAAGATGGAGTCAGCCTAAGTATTATCAAAGATTGGCTGGGACACAGCTCCATCACCATCACAAGCGATACCTACTCCCACATATATGAAGAGAGCAAAAAGGAAACCGCCGTCAGCATCGGAAAAATCTTCGGTGACGATGAAGAGATAATAGCGTCGCATGATGAGGGCACAGATAAGAAAGCAGGTGAAGAAAATACTTCCCCGGGATTACGCCAAAACAAACCCGTAAGAAAAAAGGGAGAAATGGAGCGGTAGCTGTGATAATGCAGCTACCTATTCTGATAAATAGCTGTGCTATTTTTCATGCAGACACTGTTAGAAAAACACATTCATGCAAAAAGTGTTAGAAAAGTGTTAGAAATGACCTCTGAAAACAGCTCATTTTCGCTCGAAAATCCGGACATGCCAAGACCCCGAAACCATTGCGGTTACGGGGTCTTGGGTGGCGGAGAGAGAGAGATTCGAACTCTCGGAACCTTTGACAGCTCACACGATTTCCAGTCGTGCGCCTTAGACCAGCTCAGCCATCTCTCCATGACCTTTTGCTCTATGACAGTTTGCTGACGCAAACCCGCTCTGAAATTGTACTTATTTTGGGGACAAAAGTCAATTGTTTTTTTCCGGAATGGACATTAAGAGGGTTTGGAAGTGCATTATTTTATTTATTTTGCCCGCGTGATTCTACATATGTGTTTTTATATGATTTTTTGCATTTTGACGATTGGCGTATAATAGAGGTCGGTAACGATAATGCATCGACGCCGGTACGAGTAACTTATGGTTTGGATAATTGATATAGATAATAAGGAGTGAAATTTCTACATATGAAAAAGTCAGTACTTCTGCTTTTACTCATTGCCTGTTTTATACTGCCGATGGCCACGGCCTGCAGTAAGAATACCAGTACTTCTGACGGAACATCTGCCGCAAGTCAGGAATCATCCGGGAGTGTGAGTTCAACGGCGTCAGCCGATGTCTCTTCAAGCGATTCGAATTCTCTGGTGACAGACTCATCTTTGACAGCAACACCCGCGGAAACTACCTCTGATGTGGTTCGGATTAGTATTCCCGAAGGCTATACAATGGTCAAGATTTGCCTCTTGCTTGAAAAGAACGGCGTCAATACTTTTGATAAGTTGTTCAGTTATGCGTCTTCGGATAATTTCAGCCAATACAGCTTCCTGCCGGCTCTCTCGTCAACACCGAACCGCTGCTTCCAGCTCGAAGGGTATCTTTATCCCGATACGTATGATTTTTTCCTTAATGAGAGCCCGGCAAGTGTCTGGAAGAAGTTCCTGGATAATTTTCAGCAGCACGCAGATACTTTTTCCAGCGAAGCGAGCCAAAAGGGCCTGACCCTTGACCAGGCTGTTACCATTGCATCAATGATTGAAAAAGAATCAAATGCAGCAGAAAGGGCGAATGTGTCTGCAGTGATTCATAACAGGCTCGCTCAAAATACGACTCTGGATATTGATTCAACCTATACTTATTACCAATATATCATCAAGGAATACGCAGCCGGGGATCTTACCAATTACTACAATAATTATTACACGTACATTCATAAGGGCTTGCCTGCGGGTGCGATATGCAATCCGGGATCGTCGGCTATCGAGGCCGCGATTAATCCTTCCGATATTCCATCGCTTTATTTCTTTACTGATAAGTCAGGTGCTTTTGTTTATTCCAATACGCTGGAAGAGCATGAAAGCAAAGCTATTGCAGCCGGAGTGATTATTCCCACACTGGCACCGACACCTGCAGCCTGACCGTATTATGCTTGTTTTTGCTTTTTCTTCAGTAAACGCGCTGCCGTAATGACGATACACAGCAGGCAGATCGCTGCTGCAACAAGGTATACGATACGCATTCCGTAGAGGAATGCTTCATTCTGACCTGCAACGTAGCCTGTGACGTGACGTCCCAGCTGTTGGCTCATACTTCCGTACAGGAGTGTGGTAGAGAGGGTTATGCCGGTTATCATGCCGAGGTTTCTGGCAAGGGCATTGACGCTTCCGCCGATTCCGAGCTTGTCACGGCTTACGGAGGACATAATAAGCGACGTGTTGGGCGACTGGAAGTTGGCGTTGCCGAAAGCAACGATACCGACGAATACGCAGATCAGCAGCACGGAAGTCGACTGATTCATGGTTGCCATCAGAAACATGCCGACTGTTGTTATGCTAAGCCCGATGAGTGTCAGGATTTCTGATCCGAGCCTGTCGGAAAGGTGCCCTGCGACAGGGGCGGTGAAGCCCATGATCAGCGGTGAAACGGTCATCAGAAGGCCGGCTGTCCCCGGCGAGAATTCACGGATGTCCTGCAGGTAGAACGGATGCACAATGTTGGAAGTGAACAATACGACAAATGTCAGGAAACCGCATATGATACTTATTGTAAACCAGGTGTTTTTGAATATGGACAGATCAAGAAGAGGCATGCTGCTTTTTTGTTCAGCGATGATAAACAATATGAATGAGACGATTGCGACGGCAATGCCGATAAGTATCCTTGGGTCATAGAGCCCCCAGACCTGGGCCTGATTGATAGCAAAAAAGAGAGGGACGATAAAAAGGATAAAGAGGGAGGCGCCCAGGAGGTCCATGCTCTCGTCCTTGCGGCTTGCGTTTTTGGGGAAATACTTCATGCAAAGCAGGAAGCAGACCAGGCCGATTGGGATGTTGATCCAGAAGATGTAATCCCAGCTTGTGACGGAGACGATCAGGCCGCCGAGGGCAGGGCCGGCAAGCGACCCGAGGGCGACGGCGGATCCGATGAACCCGAGTGCCCGGCCCCGCTCGGAACCGGGGAAGACCCGTGTAATGATCCCCTGACTATTGGCCATCGTGGCGCTCGCGCCGATCGCCTGTATGCAGCGGCCGATAAGAAGAAAAGTAAGGCTGTGCGAAACTCCGCAGAGTGCTGATCCTAACGTGAATAATACGATGCCGATCTTGAAAATGCGCGTCTGCCCGAAGATATCGCCAAGACGGCCGAATATCAGGATCGATGCGGATATGACGATCAGGTATATTGTGACAACCCATGCAATGATGCCGGAGTTGACGCGAAGATTCTCGCTCATCGTCGGCAGCGCAACATTTACAATGCTGCTGTCCAGGGTGTCCATAAAGGTCATGATGGTAATAAGGATCAGTATGACCCATCTGCCTGTTTTCTGTGCAACAGGCAGGTTAGGTGCGCCGTTTGCCTGAAAGGAATCGGAACTGTTTTCAGCACTGTTGCCTGTTTTACTTTCAGATTCATTAATAATATCGTTCATAATTTGTAATTTTCCCTGCATTCTACTTATTTTCTCAAGAGAATACGCTTTGCATGAACGTTTTGTCAAATTTCTTGACTTGTGAAAAACATGGCGTATAATCTTACTAAAACCATATGAATAATATGAATTAAAACGCCTGAAGTTTTTTGTCAGGCGTGGTTGACTGGAAAACCAGAGGCCGTGTATCCCTTTATGCTGATTGCAGAAGGGTACACGGCTTTTATTATGGGATGGGGAGGAAATGATGGCAGAGCAAAAAAGGATCATACCGGTATGGATGTCCGCCCCCTGGGTGAATGTGCTGATGATTTTTGTGCTTCTTTCAGCAGGCGGATTACTGCTGCAAGGAGTATTTCATATTCCTGTTACCGGGTTTATTAAGGACCTTTTCTACATGAAATATCTTCCGGATCTTGAAGGCGGTGTCAATTTTGGAATCCTCCTTGTTTTTGGGCTTCTGACATCCATCCATTGCGTCGGAATGTGCGGCGGACTTGTCCTTTCACAGAGTCTGGCAAAATCCGGCAGCGAGACGGAGATAATGATGTCCGGCAAAAAGAAGGTTTTGCTTCCGTCTGCGTTCTATAATTCAGGACGTTTGATTTCCTACACTTCGATCGGCGGACTGATCGGCGGACTTGGACAGACGCTGGCTCTTTCGGGCATCTTTAAGGGTCTTATACCGATCATCGGCGGCGTGTTCATGATTCTGATGGCGGTAAATATGCTCGGAATCTTTGCCGGACTGCGTCGGCTTCATTTCGGCCTTCCCAAAGGACTCCTGAAAAAGCTCGGCATTGGAAAGCCCGGATACCGCAGCCCGTTCATTCTCGGTCTTCTGACCGGGCTTATGCCGTGCGGTCCGATGCAGATTGTCCAGATTTACGCACTCGGGACCAAAAGCATTCTGATCGGCGCACTTTCGATGATGGTTTTCGCACTGGGAACTATGCCGGGCCTATTCGGGTTCGGAGTTCTTGGAAGCTATATCAGTAAAAATGCCTCAAAGGCCCTCCTTCGAATAAGCGCCATGCTTGTCGCCATTCTCGGTGTTATTATGCTGACCCGCGGGTTGGCCCTTCTGGGTGTGCAGGTGATACCTGTTTCTCCTGATGCAGACTATGTGAAAGCGCAGATTCACGGATCGGTGCAGACTGTGTCGATCGAGATTGAGTCCGACCGCTTTCCGGCGATTGAAGTTTATGAAGGAATTCCGGTGGAGTGGACTATTCACGCCGCTAAAGAAGATATCAACGACTGCAATAACGAGATTGTCGTTCCTAAATACAACCTTGATATCAAGCTTGCCGAAGGCGATACCCTTACTGTTTTCACCCCGCAGGAACCAGGGGAGTATGTATATACCTGCTGGATGGGGATGATAAAAAGCAAGATCAAGGTCATTAAGAATCCGGATTCCTCTTATATCAGCCTCTCTTCGACAGAAGGCATCCCCGGAGCAAACATTGCTGAAACTAGGCCATGTTCCATGGCTGACACGAACAGTGCATGTGCCGATAGTACCGGACCCGGGCAAGCCACATCCGGTTCCGCTGCTGTATCATCCATTCCAACACAATCTTCCATTTTGGCTCAATCTTCAAAAACCATTGGCATGCAGACGGTCGCCGGACAAAATGCGGCGGCAGCAGAATCCGCAGTGAATTCGAATTCCCAAAACACCGGCGAAACGACCGCTGCGGGAACTGCGGTATCTTCCGCGGTGACCGATCCAATTGCGGACGAAGTCCGGATATTTACCGGCTATCTGATTGATACCGACTGCCTTTCCCTCTATCCGGATCCGGCGGAAGAAACACGGACCTGCCTTCTCATGCCCTCGTGTGCGGGAAGCGGATACGGAGCTGCAGTGAAGGATGGTGCGGGTAATACGGTCTTTTATCTCATCGACGGGAAAACAGCAGCCTTTCCGGCGGACGCCGCCAATCCTGCCACAGGGGGGCAGTTGCGGGCATTCCGTTTCATTTCAGAAAATATCAGTGAAAATAACCGTTCTGTTTCCGTAAAGGGCATTTTGACAGAATCCTATGCCAGCATATCCGGACAGAGTTATCAGATTCTTGACGTCACAGGCATCAGCTTTTGACATATAAAACAAAAGGAGGAACAAAGACATGAACACAGGGACTTTTACAAAATCGAACAAAGTGAATCGAGGGGGAGCAGGCATGTGCCGCATGCATCTGATGCGTATCATTCTTTGCATCAGCCTTTTCATCCTGCCGCTGTCGGCCGTATCCGCCGTTTGGGCTGCACCGGATCCGTCATCGGTAACTCTTAACGGATATCTGCTGACATCCTGCTGCTATTTTGGTAAGGCAGGATCACCCGCATCGCACGGAAGAGGATGCCTCAAAATGCCGGCATGTGCCCATACCGGATATGGTATTGCCGTACTGAACAGCCAGGGCGAATATGATTTCTGCTTTTTTGACGGAGTCAATTATCCGGCATCTGCGGGAGATCCGGCAGCATCAGGCGGACAGGCACTCGCAAGGGCAATTGCTGAAACATCAATTAAATCCAATCATATCGCCATTTCGGTAACAGGAACATGGTCGGGGGCAACCCGTACGCAGATCCTGCATGATGGTACGCAGGGTGGAGGCTTTGCTGAAATGAATGTGACAAATCTTCAGGAAGTGAGTACAGTTACACCGGTTCCAGCAGACCTGACCGGTTATATTATTGATGAGGACTGCTTTACGGGAAATCCGAATCCTGGATCCGACAGCATTATGTGCCTGAAAATGGCCGAATGCGCTGCAAGCGGATATGGAATTGCTGTTGCCCAGAATGACGGTACCTACCGTTTTGCTTATTTTGACGGAACGTTTGCTTCACCCGGCGTGCTTTCTACGGGAGGACAGTTTCTTGCAGCCAATCTTCTTGCAGATACTCAATCGGAAGATCATGTCACCATTCATGTGACCGGGCAATACACCGGTGAGAAAATTAAAAACACGGCCGGAACAAATAACAATACCCTGTATCCTGTATTTGCCGTAGAAAGCTTCGCTGAAGTAATCGCACCGGCATTGACTTCTGCACCTACACCTTCCGTGACACCGTCGACCGCACCAGCGTCCTTATCGACAGCCTCACCGACAGTCTCACCGACTCCGGAAACCGCAGTCGAGGGAATATCGATGACGAAAACACCGTCGGCCAACCCAACGGCAGCTCCGGCGGATAAGTCCGCGGATGCTGTTTTGGGAGTTGCAAAGACGGGAGAGAATGATACGAAGATCCTTGTCCTGGCCGGGGTGATCCTTGCATTATCCTCTGCGGGAACAATTGCTTTCGTACTGGGTAAAAGAAGGCAGCAGGACTAATAAAAAGGGAGAATAACAATGGGAACACAGGCTGTTATGAAAGTATCGGGAATGACATGCACGTTATGCTCGATAAAGATTGAGAATGCACTGGAGCGCCTTGACGGCATCTGCAAGGTACAGGTCAGCTATGCATCCGAGAAGGCGGCCATTGAATATGATGAAAATATAGTGACATCTCAGGAGATTACAAAACAGATTGAGAAGGTAGGTTTCTTTGTTGTAGAGGAGGGTGATCTTTCCTCGAAAAAGAGAGAAGACCGGTACGAAAAAAAGCAGAAAATGATTCTTACCGCGGCTGTCTTACTTGTCCTTCCGCTCTTTGTCATGATGCTCCTGTGTGGAATGAACGGATGCCACAGGGCGTTCGACCCCAATGCGAATACGTATTTCAGCAAGCTTACCGTGTACTGGTACTATCATCTGGAGTTCCTTCGGGATTGGCGGCTGCAGCTTGCCCTGGCGACGCCGATCCAGTTCATCATCGGAGCGCGGTTCTATAAGAATGCGTTTTATGCGCTTCGCTACCGCGCTGCAAGTATGGATCTTCTGGTAGTACTCGGGACATCAGCAACTTATTTTTACAGCCTATATCTTTCGATCAGGCAATACGGGCAGATTTACCACCGGGCAGACCTGTATTTTGAAGCCGGTGCGACGGTCATCACCCTGGTCCTCCTGGGAAAGTACCTGGAATCAAAAGCCAGGAGAAAAACAGGCAGCATGGTTGATTCGCTTTTTTCGCTGGCACCGGATACAGCTGTCGTGGTAAGGAACGGGGCGGAATTCGAAATACCTACATCTGAAGTCGCTGTTGGCGACAGTATCCTGGTCAGACCCGGAACGCGCATTCCTGTTGACGGTACGGTGCTTTCCGGAGAATCCTATGTCGATGAATCCATGCTGACAGGAGAACAGATGCCGGTCAGAAAAACCACCGGAATTGCTGTGACCGGGGGAACAGTCAACCAGAGCGGTTCGTTTGTTTTTACAGCGGTAAAAATTGGTGATGACACCTGCTGTGCCAGGATCATTCAAATGGTTTCTGCTTCGCAGGCACAAAAGGCATCGATACAGATCATTGCCGATAAGATCTGCATGTATTTCGTACCGGCCGTCATTTTGATCTCCGCCGGCACTTTTGTGTATTGGTATTACATTGTTTTTCACGGCATACCGTTCTTTTTTGAAAAGGCCATGATCCGTGCAGTATCGGTACTGGTTGTCTCCTGTCCGTGTGCGCTTGGCCTTGCAACACCGACCGCTTTGATTGTTGGCACAGGCATTGCCGCAGGCAAAGGAATTCTAGTTAAGGGCGGCGAGACGCTGCAGAGACTGAGCCGGGCGGGTGTAGTCGTTTTTGATAAGACGGGAACGCTTACGGAGGGGAAAATAGAACTGGCTTCCATTCATCTGTATCACCCGGAAAAATATACGAAAGAAGAGATTTTTCATTGGAGTGCATCTGCAGAAAAATTCTCGGAGCATCCGATTGGAAAGGCAATATACCGCGATGCAAATGGGGAGGACGTGCAGATTCCTGATCCGGATTATTTTATGTCTTTCGCCGGGAAGGGTATCGAAGCATTTATCGGGGACCGGCATGTATTAGTCGGGAAAATGACTTTCCTGCAGGAAAAAGGATGCAGTATTTCTGTTTCTGAATTGTTGGCACAAAAGGATAACCCGCAGGGGACTTCGGGAGAAACCAGAGTGTTCGTGGGAATTGACGGCAGTATCGAAGCCGTATTATCTCTTTCCGATCATTTACGGGACAGCGCGGTTAAAGCTGTCCGGCAGCTTAAAAAGATGGGTATGAAGCTTGTCCTTCTCACCGGCGACTCACAAAGTGCGGCACAGGCTGTTGCGCATGAACTTGGAATTTCCGAAGTGATTTCCGAAGTTCTTCCGGAGGAAAAGGGAAAGACCATCACTTCTTTGCGGACGGAACATCAGCATGTGATCATGGTTGGTGACGGGATTAACGACGCACCTGCACTTGCGGCTGCCGATGTAGGAATTGCAGTTGGATCAGGCACGGATATTGCAATTGATACGGCGGATATTGTGTTCCTGAACACGAACCTGGAGAATGTCGGACAGGCGGTCCATCTTGCAAAAAGAACAGTCCGGCGCATATACATCAACCTGCTGTTTGCCTTCCTTTACAACATTATTCTTATCCCGGCAGCAGCCTGGGGCCTTTTAAGCCCGACACTGGCAGGCTTTGCAATGGCGGCCAGTTCCATCAGTGTATTACTGAGTTCACTGCTCCTTCGAGTCGGAGGCAAGCTCAGGGGATAGAGCTTTTCAACGGTACTATAGATTATTTTGCGAAAAAGTGTTGACATGGCAGTCGATTTCTTTTATTATAACTACAAATCCGATAAATCATATAAGTTAACTAGGAATTAAACAAAGACAACAAGAAATTGGTTTGAGAGGTAAGAAAAATGCGAATGTGTTGCTATTGTAAATACTGCCATATGGAACAAATCAGCGATATTTTTTGCGCAGCGGAGGATTCTTATGTCAAACCAGAAATACAAATGCGACCGTATTCTTAATTCGATTTCCGATGTTAACTTCAACCGGCTCCTGGACTTGATCGAAGATGTTCAATTCGGCACAATAACCCTGGTTATTCAGGACAGTAAAGTCGTACAGATTGACAAGAACGAGAAAATCAGGCTGGTTTAGAAGAGACTGACACAATACACCAACTCATACAACTGGTTGACCAGACACACTGGAGACCGGACAGGAAATACCTTTTCAGTAAGGGTAATCCGGTTCGGTCTTTTTATTTGGAAGAAGGGATTTGAAATGGCAATTGAACTGGAAAGCGGACTCACAGAGAAATTTACACATCTTGAAAAAAGGCACCCGTGTTTCTCAGGCGAAGCGCACGTGAAATTCGGACGCATGCATCTCCCGGTAAGTCCGGCCTGTAATATACAGTGCAATTTCTGTGTCAGGAGCCTGAACAATTCTGAGATCAGACCCGGCGTGACACAGAAGATCCTTACACCGGATGAGGCAGTTGAAACGGTCGGGAAGGCACTGGCACTTTGTCCTGAGATTACTGTGGTCGGCATTGCCGGCCCGGGCGACACCCTGGCTAACACAGCATCTTTGGAAACTTTCAGTAAAGTGCATACTCGTTATCCGGAGATGATCCTGTGCCTTTCGACGAACGGGCTTCTTCTTGAGGAGAATGTTGAACAGATGACCGCAGTGGGTGTGCAGACTATATCTGTCACCGTAAATGCAATCTATCCGGAGATTCTTTCGCAGATTGTCGGAAAAGTTACATGGAGAGGCAATTCCTATTCCGGACAGGAAGGTGCAAATATTCTGATTGAGGCGCAGATGCGTGGTATTCGAAAAGCTGCAGCATTCGGGCTTCTGGTGAAATGCAATACAGTCCTGATTCCATCGATAAATGAAGATCACATCGAGGAAATAGCCAGGGCGGTGGCAGATGCGGGGGCATCAAGTCTTAACATCATTCCCCTGATTCCCCAGGGCAAACTCAGCCACATTCCGGCACCAAGCTGCGCATCGCTTAACCGGGCGAGACTGTCGGCAGAGAAAATCCTTCCGGTATTCCGCCATTGCAAGCACTGCCGTGCGGATGCCTGTGGCATTCCGGGAAAGAATATAGAACTCTCGGCACTTCTATACAGTCAGCAGACCGAAAATACATTTTCCCACGGATAGTGATGGAGGGAGGAGTAGAGATGGGATTTCGAGTAGCCGTAGCCAGCAGTGACGGAAAAGTTGTAAATACTCATTTTGGCAAAGCCTCGTCTTTCCTGATTTTCGAACAGCTGCAGGATGAATCTTACGACCTTGTTGAATACAGGCAGGTAAAACCGGTTTGCAGCGGAAATGAACATCAGGAAAATGATCTGCATAAATTGCTTGATATGCTGTCCGACTGCCAGGAAGTCCTGGTAAGCCGGATCGGCGGGGATGCGGATCTGGCTCTGCGGTGCCGGGGCCTGAAAGCTTACACGATCACCGACTATATCCCGTCTGCACTCGGTGCGCTTACCAAATACAGAAAAACACATCCTGAAAGTGACATAAACAAATAGAAAAATAAGAAACAACATACAGAAATGGAGAAATAATTATCATGGGAAAGAAACTCACACAGATCGCAATCTACGGAAAAGGCGGTATCGGTAAATCAACAACGACTTCCAACCTTACGGCTGCACTCTCAAAAGCAGGCTACAAGGTTATGCAGTTTGGCTGCGATCCAAAGAGCGATTCGACAAACACACTAAGGGGCGGCACGTATATCCCTACGGTCCTGGATACGCTTCGGGAAAAGAATGTTGTAAAAGCAAGTGATGTTATTTTTGAAGGGTTTAATGGAGTTTATTGTGTGGAGGCCGGCGGACCCCAACCGGGAGTCGGCTGCGCAGGCAGGGGAATCATCACGGCTGTTCAGCTTTTCAAACAGCAGAAAGTCTTTGAGGACCTGGATCTTGATTATGTAATTTACGATGTTCTCGGCGACGTTGTATGCGGCGGATTTGCCGTACCGATCAGGGAAGGTATTGCCGAACACGTTTTCACCGTATCATCCGCCGATTTCATGGCCATTTATGCAGCAAACAATCTTTTTAAGGGAATACAGAAATACTCAAATTCCGGCGGGGCACTCCTCGGGGGAGTTATTGCGAATTCAATCAACCAGCCTTACTCCAAAGACATTATCGATGATTTTGTACACCAGACCAATACACAGGTCATCGAATATGTGCCCAGGTCGGTTACGGTCACACAAAGCGAACTGCAGGGGAAAACGACGATTGAAGCGTTCCCTGATTCAGCACAGGCGCAGGTTTACGTTAGGCTTGCGGAAAAAATCGCCAATCACAGGATATCTAAAGTCCCGGAGCCCCTTGATTCACAGCAGCTGCGCGACTGGGCGGCAAAATGGGCCAATCAGCTCCTGGCAATGGAAACAGGTGAAATCAATTTGAACTCGGCAGCCAACCTGTAGACCGGACGATATCAGGCAAAAAAGGCAGGAATGAACATTCCCTCCACGACGTACAAGTAAAGGAGAACCTATGACAGAAATTAATTTACATGAGCCCGAGGTTCTGATCCGTGAGATAAGACTCGGTTCCATAACAGGATTTGAAGGAACAGCGGGAGAGCTTGTCTCGTGCTCAAGGTCAGGTAACCTTTCTGAAAGTTCGAGAAGCTTCAGTCAGTGCATGGGATGCAGTTCCGGCAATGCTTTCTGCCAGCTGAGCATGATTACAGATGCCGTTGTTATCAACCACGCACCGGTCGGCTGCGCAGGCGATGCATTCAATTTTAATTTTGTTTACCGCGTCGGACAGATGGAGAGAGACCTTCCGCCGACAATTGGAAGATACTTCAGTACAAACCTTGAAGAGAGGGATACTGTGTTCGGTGCGGTGCAGAAGCTTTCCGATATGGTAAGGGAAGTCAATGAGAGGCTTCATCCGAATGCGATATTTATCACAACATCGTGTGCGTCCGGTATTATCGGCGATGACGTCGAAGGCGCTGCCAATGAGCTTTCGGAAGAACTGGGGATTCCGGTTGTTGGTTGTTTCTGCGAAGGCTTCAAATCCAAGATGTGGACGACAGGCTTTGATTCCGCCTACCATGCGATTGTCCGCAAAATTGTAAAGCCGCCTGAAAAGAAAACAAACAAGGTAAACATTATTAATTTCTGGGGCAGCCACATTTTCGAAGAACTGCTGCTGCCGCTGGGATACGAACCGGAATACGTCGTACCCTTTTCCACTATTAAACAGCTCGAACATATATCTGAGGCAGCTGCTACAATTCAGATCTGTCCGACGCTCGGGACCTATATCGGAGCGGCACTCGAACAGGTATACGGAGTTCCCGAGATCAAATCCCCGCCGGCCTACGGTATTGCCGGTACGGATAAATGGCTGCGTGAAATCGGCCGTGTTTTAGACCGGACAGAGGAAATTGAAGCGCTTATCATCAAGGAGCACGCGCGTGTTATCCCGCAAATCGAAGCATACCGGGAGAAGCTCAAAGGCAAAAAGGCATACATTACTGCTGGATCTGCCCACGGACATGCGCTTATTGCGCTGCTTAGCGAGTTGGGTCTGGAAGTGCAGGGCGCCGCGATATTCCATCACGACCCGATTTATGATAATGGCGATCCTGAGTCGGATGCACTGGATCATGTCGTCAAAACATATGGTGATATTCCCAATTACAATGTCTGCAACAAACAGGCCTATGAACTTGTGAATATTCTAAACCGTGTCCGCCCTGACATAATGATTGCGAGGCACGGTGGTATGACGGTCTGGGGTGCCAAGCTTGGGATTCCGTCGCTTCTTATCGGGGACGAACAGTTCGGCTTCGGTTATCAGGGCATTCTGAATTATGCGGAAAGAATCCTTGAGACCCTTGACAGCCGCGAGTTTGTCACGAACCTGTCCAAACACAGCAGCATGCCATATACAAAATGGTGGCTGGAGCAAAATCCATTCTCTTTCCTTGGAGGTAATTCACATGTCGACACTTATTGAGCAGCCGCGTTACTCTTGTGCACTTGGAGCCCAGCAGACGGTCGTCGCCATACCCCGTGCCGTACCGATCCTTCACTCAGGTCCCGGATGCAGCATCAAGATCAGTGACCTTATCGGCCAGGGCGAAGCCTATGCGGGAGGCAGCACGATTCCTTGCACCAATTCAGGTGAGGCGGAGATTGTCTACGGCGGGGAGAAAAGACTGCGGGAGGTTATTGACGGTGCCCTGCAGGTCATTGATGCGGACCTGTATGTCGTGCTTACCGGGTGTACTTCGGATATCGTAGGGGATGATGTCGGGCAGATAACGGCCGATTATCAGGTGCTCGGACGTCCGATAGTATATGCGGAGACAGGCGGTTTCAAAAGTACGAACTATGTCAGCCATGAGGTGGTTGTGAATGCAATCATAGACCAATATGTCCACAAACACAATCCGGGCGGGCATGTGAAAAGGAGACTGGTAAATATTTTTTCGTCGGTTCCGTATCAGGATACTTACTGGAACGGGAACCTGGAGGAAATTAAGAGAGTCCTTGAAGGAATCGGTCTTTTTGTTAATATCCTTTTCGGGCAGCTGTCAGAAGGGATTGAGGAATGGAAAACGATTCCCGATGCACAGCTCAATATTGTGGCAAGCGCATGGACAGGACTTGGAATTGCAGAACATCTGAAGGAAAAGTACGGTACACCGTACACACATTTCCCTTACCTTCCGATCGGCGGCAAAGAAACATCGGCCTTCCTGAACCAGGTTATTGCTTCTGCAGATTTTACAGCTGAAGAAAAAGCTGATGCTGATGCATTTGTTGCCAGGGAAGAGGCAAGGTTTTACTCCCACATAGAGCGGACTGCGGCTTTTATGCTTGAATTCAGGTACGGAACACCACGCAGGTTCTACACAATACTCGATGCAAACTATGCCCTCGGTTTCTCCAAATTCCTTTTGAATGAGCTCGGGATTCTCCCGGAACGGCAATACATTACGGATAATACACCGGAAGAATTCAGGGAAGGCATTCAAAAACAATTTGATAAGATTTCCGAATTAAGGTCTGCGGAAGCTGTGTTTGAAGTGGACGGCGGAAAAATTCATGAAGAAATCCGCAAGGACCATAATAAAAACCGGGCGTTGATACTCGGCTCCGGCTGGGAACGGGATCTGGCTAAGGACATCAAAGCAGATCTTCTGATCATCAGCGTTCCGGTAAACTACCGGCTCATACTTAGCTGCGGATATGCAGGATACAATGGCGGACTGCGGGCTATCGAGGATATATACGACCGGGTCCTCGACACATACCGATAACATCTATAAAAGTAAACAGATATATCACTCAAAGGAGGTGAAATAGATGGCCGAAAAAATTGCCCTGGCCAGCTCGACAGGACTTTTTGTAGATGAACATTTTGCGCAGGCAACTGCTTTTTATGTTTATGAAAAGTCAGCAGACAAATTCGTATTCAGTGAGAAGAGAATCTGCCGATGTCCGGGCGGACATGACACATCATCTTTTGACGCTATCCTTTCCCTGCTTTCCGATTGCAAGGCCATCTTTGTTAACCGGATCGGGCTCGGAGCAGCCCACTATCTCATCGAAAAGGGCGTGCGCGTCTTTGATGCACCGTATCCTGTTGAGACTGTCCTTGATCAGGTCATAAAGAAAGACCTACTGGAAGACACGAAAGCTAAGGGATCACTTTGATTTGGAGGAATATTTGTGAGTAACATAAAGAATACAGATAAAACAGACAGCAGAAGAATATTGAATACACTGTTGATTCACGGCGGAGTCGACGGCGACGAAAGAACCGGCGCTGTCAGCGTACCGATTTATCAGACGTCTACCTTTGAACAGGACGGACTTGGGAAAGACCGCGGTTATGAATATTCAAGGACAGGCAACCCGACCCGTGAAGCCCTTGAGAAATTGATCGCAGAACTTGAAGGCGGAAGTGACGGGTTTGCATTTGCCTCAGGAATGGCTGCGATTACTACGGTACTTTTTCTATTTAAAGCAGGAGACAGGGTACTAATTTCAAACAATGTATACGGAGGAACTTTTCGCGTCCTCGATAAAGTTTTTAGGAAATTCGGACTCAATTACAGTTTTGTAGATACTTCGGATCTTTCTGAAGTGGAAAAGAATCTTACCGGGGACGTAAAAGCTGTCCTGATTGAATCGCCGGCCAATCCGCTCCTGAGCATTACGGATATCCGCGGTGTTTCAAAGCTTGCCGGGCCGAAAAATATTCTCACCATTGTTGATAATACTTTCATGACACCGTACCTGCAGAGGCCGTTGGCTTTAGGTGCAGATATTGTGATTCACAGTGCAACGAAATATCTGGCTGGACACAGTGATGTCATTTCCGGACTTGTTGTTGTTAATGATAAGGCACTCGCAGATGAACTGCATTTCCTGCAGAATGCAACCGGCGGTATCCTTCAGCCATGGGATTCCTGGCTGACGATACGTGGTATCAAGACCTTGGGCGTCAGAATGGACCGTCACCTGGAGGGCGCTGCCTTCGTTGTTGACTTTCTCAAAAATCAACCGGGAGTAGAGAAACTCTTTTATCCCGGGCTGCCGGAGTTTCCCGGCTATGCCGTCCAGGCAGGGCAGGCGCAGGGTGCAGGTGCGATGATTTCCTTTACCCTTGCCAGGGAATATGACATTGACCGCTTTTTTGGACATCTCGGCATACTCACTCTGGCTGAAAGCCTCGGTGGAGTGGAATCCCTGATCAGCCGTCCTGCCAGCATGACGCATGCGTCATTTCCGGCGGATATACGGGACAAAATCGGAATTACGGACCGTCTGATCCGTATTTCCGTTGGAATTGAAGATAAAAGAGACATTGCAGATTCACTCGAAGCTGCCTTTGCGCAGGCACGAATGTGAAGTACCCGGATCCCACAGAAAGGATGAATGAATATGAAATACTACGAGGATATTCGTGAACTGATCGGACATACACCGGTCCTGCGTCTTTCAAAGACAGGAATTAAAGAAGATGTGAATCTTTTCGCAAAACTGGAGCTTTTCAATCCGGGCGGCAGTGTCAAAGACCGCATGGGAGTTGCCCTTCTTGCTGAAGCGGAACGTGATGGCCGGCTCAAACCCGGTGCAACGATTCTCGAAGCAACTGCCGGAAATGCAGGAATAGGAATTGCCCTTGCGGCCCTCGGTAAAGGATATCAGGTGATTTTTGCCGTTCCGGAAAAGTTCTCCGTCGAAAAGCAGATGATCATGGCCTCTCTTGGAGCAAAGATAATCCACACGCCGAAGCAGGACGGAATGCAGGGGGCATTTGCAAAAGTTGATGAACTTCTAAATACCATTCCGGGATCCATCTGCCTGAGCCAATTTACAAATCCGGCAAATCCGGCCATTCATTACAGTACAACGGCTCAGGAAATATATGAGGACCTCGACGGTCAGATTGATTATGTGGTGGCGGGAGCAGGAAGCGGCGGAACAATCACGGGTATCCTTCGATATCTCAAAGAGAGGATACCCAATGTCAAAGGTATTCTTGCGGATCCCCTCGGATCGACGATGGGCGGAGGGGAAGCCGGCTGTTATGTAATAGAAGGCATCGGAAATACATTCATGCCGGAGACATTTGACCCGATGCTGATTGATCGGGTTATCAAGGTGACCGATGAAGATGCAGTCAGGGAAGTCCGCCTCCTTGCTAAAAAAGAAGGAGTCCTTGCAGGAACTTCCTCCGGGGCGGCCCTGTCGGCGGCAAGGACACTTTCGGAGAGTATCCCGTCCGGAAATATAGTGGTCATTCTTCCGGATCGCGGGGACCGTTACCTGACCAAAAACCTGTTTCCCCTCGAGGATTAGAAACACGAATTCCGATAAGATTTATACAAATGGCCATGCCAAATCACTACATACATGGAAAGGGGCTTGCAAAGATGACAAATGTGATCGGAACCCAACCAAACCGGTTCCATATGGATATGGATATGGACAGTATGCGAATGCTTCGGCACATGTGTTTGTGTGTTTGCATGCCCATGCCGATGTGCACAACAACAGACAAGAACATGTGTTGTCATATGAAAACTAATTTTAGCATGATATATACCCATGATACAAAAATACGATGTCGATGTATTCAATGAAAACCAGGAAGTTTTCAAAATTGAACTGGCATCTGACGGCCAGTTTTTTTTATGCAGTTTTATTATTTGGGGAGGTAAAAAAATGACAAAACAACAGAATCGTTTTGACACAATAAAAGTCAGAGGCGGTTATAACCCTGCTGAACATAATAACGCAGTCAATGTCCCGATCTACCAGACCGCGGCTTTTGACTTTGGATCTACGGAAAGGGGCCTGCGGTTATTCTCCTATCAGGAACTCGGATTTATATATACCCGGGTAGGCAATCCCACGGTTGCTGTCCTTGAACAACGGATTGCAGCCCTTGACGGTGCGAAGGGGGCGGTGGCACTTGCATCCGGTATGGCGGCAATTTCCAATACGATCCTGAATCTTGCCGGGGGCGGAGGGAGGATAGTTGCGTCGCCGAGGCTTTACGGCGGATCCTTTGACAGCTTTACACAGGTATATCCGGATTTCGGGATCTACATTGACTTTGTTGAGGACCCTGATGACCCGAAGTCATATGCCGCTGCAATCAAGCCAGATACGAAAGCAATTTTTGTAGAGACAATTAGTAATCCCAACGCAATTATCGCCGATATTGAGGCGCTGGCGGACGTAGCACATTCCCACGGGATTCCGCTGGTCGTTGATAATACTTTCGCAACGCCCTATCTATTCAGGCCGTTTGAACACGGCGCCGATATTGTCATCTATTCCGCGACCAAACAACTGAACGGACACGGGAATGTCATTGCAGGATTAGTCCTGGAAGGCGGTGATTTCAATTGGGCCAACGGGAAGTTTCCTCAGTTTGAGAGAAAGCATTTCACTTTTCGGGATAATGACGGAATCAACAGAAATGTCCTTGAGGTATTTCCGGACGCACCGTTCACTTCGCGCATCCGGCTTACATATCTGAATTATTTTGGAGCAGCATTAGGACCGTTTGATGCCTACCTTGCGATCCTTGGCCTGGAAACATTGTCCGAACGGGTTGCAAAACAGGTTTCGAACGCGCAGAAGCTTGTGCGGTTCCTGGAATCACGGAAGGAAGTGTCATGGGTGTCCCACCCTTACGCAATAAACAGTCCGAGCGCAGATCTTGCAAAGAAATATCTTCCCAATGGTGCCGGTTCCGTATTCTCCTTCGGGTTCAGAGGAAGCGACAAGCAAAGCGATAAATTTCTTAACTCGGTTAAAATTTTCAGCCTGCATGCCAATGTAGGTGATGCAAGATCCCTGGTTATCAATTCCCCCAAAACTACACACGGTGAACTTACGCCGGAGGAACAGAAACTGGCGGGGCTTCTTCCGGAAACCATCCGTATTTCAGCGGGTCTTGAAGACCCGGATGATCTGATTGCAGATCTTACACAGGCTTTTGAAGTGGCATTTCATACAAAGAAGAAGAGAAATAAGGAGGAGAAAAAATGAAGAATAAAAAAGGTATACGATTGGGGGCGCTCGTATTATGCATAGCGCTGCTGACGGGGACTCTTGGTGCATGTACACAGAAGAAAACACCGTCGTCTGATACTACAAAAACTGATTCCTCGGGCACGGTAACAGTCGATACGACGGATACAACAGGCACCGCGGCGGATGCCTCCGGTGCGGCGGCCGACTATAAGTACGGCAAACTGCAGATTCAGGCACTTGGCGGAGGCGCATGCGGTGCACCGAGTTACATCGCCTACGAGCTTGGCTTTTTCAAGGAGGAAGGACTGGATGTTGAGCTTGTCAGCGGAACACTCGACGATCTCAAGGCAGGACTTGCCACGGGAGCCTTTACTGTTGCCAACGGGGATTTCCAGTTTTTCCCTTCGATTCAGCAGGGACTTGACCTGAAAGTTATCGGCGGTCTGCACAAGGGATGCATTAAGATCGTTGTCCCGCCGGATTCCGATATCAAGAGTGTATCTGATCTGGCCGGCAAACGAATCGGCATTGATGAGCCGGGCGGAACTCCGCAGGCAGTTGCCAGTGTCGCCCTTGCAAACGCGGGTATTGACCCGACTACCGGTGTGACATGGGTAACGTATTCCCTTGATTTACTGACAGAGGCTGTCAAGAAGGGTGAAGTCGATGCTTTCGCCGCATGGGATCCATACGGTGCGCTTGCTGCTAAAAATGACGGATATACAATACTTACCGATATTGCAACGGACGACCTTTTTGCAGGGAAAAGCTGCTGCCTTCTGTATGCTTCCGGAGCGCAGATTGATAAAGACCCACAGCGCGTAGCCGCAATTGCAAGGGCTTATCAGAAAGCATGCGACTGGATCAATGCAAATCCGAAGGAAGCCGCCCAGATCGAAATAGATAAGGGTTATGTGGCCGCAGATGATGTGGATTTCCTTGCTGAGCTTCTGGCAAGTTATGACTATGAATATACGACGGATGAAGGAAAAGCCGACGTTAAATACTTTGTTGAACAGCTCAACAAAACCGGATTCCTTACCGCGGATACGGATCCGGACACTTTTGCCAACGACGTATATTACGACGTTTTTGCAGCAGGTAAATAGGGGGCGTAAGGGAGGCGTGCTGCCGCACACTTCAAAAGATTAAATATTCCGGGCAACACGCTTCCTTTCTTTTCACATAAACCCTTATGAGATGGAGGATCAGAATCATGGACAAATATTGGAAAAAGAGCAGCAGGATATGGCCGGTCCTTACTGTTGCAGGGTTTCTTGCGGCACTTATTTCCAGCGTTGCTATTCCTGCAGCCCAGGTAAAAGTCAATCAGACACCATACCGGATACTTCTTGCTGTGCTGACTACAGTCTTTCTCTTTCGCTATATTTTCGGATTTTTTAATGTAAAACTTAAAAGTAAGGTAAACCATCAGGCCCAGCTGTACCTGGCGGTATCCCTTTTGATCATTTCATGGGATTTGCTTACTACAAAAACAAACACGCTCCTGCTTCCGTTTTTCCCCGGACCGGCGCAGATACTTCAGGTAATAGTGGAAGACTATAAAACACTTATCATAAGTACATTCTATTCCATGCGCCTTCTTGTTATCGGATTTGTTCTCGGAACCATAATCGGCCTTTCAAGCGGCGTACTCATGGGCTGGTATCGTCAGTGGAGTTACTGGCTTTTTCCTGCCTTCAAAATTTTGGGCGTTATTCCGGCTACAGCATGGATTCCGATTGCCATGATTTGTTTTCCGACCAGCTTTATGGCGGAAATTTTCCTCATTATTCTCAGTGTCTGGTTCCCTGTTGCCTATATGACCAGCAGCGGCATTGCCAATATACCAAAATCATATTTTGAGGCGGCAAGGACACTCGGGGGAGGCCAGATGTTTCTTATCTTCAAAGTGGCTATACCGGCAGCAATGCCGTCGGTCTTTACAGGCATTTACACCGCTACGGGAATTTCCTTTGCAACACTGGTTGTCTCCGAGATGATCGGTGCCAAAGCCGGACTCGGATGGTATATCAATTGGGCCAAAGGCTGGTCAAACTATGCGAAGGTCTATGCATCTATCGTTATTATGGCGATTGTATTCTCCATAGTTATGGCCGTCATTTTCAGAATCCGTGACCGGGTGCTGATCTGGCAGAAAGGGCTGCTCCAATGACAAACGAAATCAACGCAAAAATAAACGAAATCATCGCAAAAAATGACAGTAAAACCGCTGCAGAATCAGGCCGCGAAACAAATGTGAAAACAGGTGAAGTACGCGTTGTAAACGTATCACGTACATATATAGATGCGCATGGGTCTTCCGTTGAAGCGCTGAGGGATGTCTCACTGACAATACAGCCGGGTGAGCTTGTCTCCCTGATCGGCCCGTCCGGCTGCGGCAAAACGACTCTTATGAGACTGATTGCGGGACTCGACCACCCGCAGGAAGGTGCTTCGTTCCTGGATGGTGAAGAAATAAAAACAACACATTACGAGAGAGGATTTGTCTTTCAGCAGTCGAATCTGTTTCCATGGGAGACTGTCTATAACAATATCGCTGCCGGACTTAAGGCGCGTAAAGTATATAAGCAGAAAAAGCAAGAGATCGACGAGTACATTACATTGACAGGGCTGGAAGGATTTGAAAAATCATATCCCCATCAAATTTCAGGAGGCATGGCCCAGCGGGCATCTTTGGCGCGTGCACTGATAAACGATCCGAAAGTTCTCCTTCTGGATGAGCCCCTCGGCGCACTCGATGCATTTACGCGGATGGATTTACAGGATAAGATACTTGAACTCTGGAGACACCGGAAAACAACTATGATTCTTGTGACGCATGATGTCGATGAAGCCGTATATTTAAGCGACAGGATCATCATCATGACGCCGCGCCCCGGCAAAATCGAATCGATTGTCGATGTCAGACTTCCCCGGCCGAGAGTAAGGACTGATCCGGAATTCCTTGCCCTTCGTACCGATATCCTGGAGAGGCTCCATCTGGTCAGCAGCCGGGAAATCCCTGAGTTTTTCATCTGAAAAACAATTTTGCATTTCCGGAAAAAGAACGGGATTTAACAGCATAAAAGAAGGAGACTGTTGCTCATGTGATTTCCATCACTTTTGCAACAGTCCCTTTCGTATTGAATGGATATTGTTTTGGTTGAACATAGTATTCAAATAAAATATTCAATTGTTTTTTCAGGTGTTTTCTGTGTGTTTTTATTGAACAGAATGACAGCTTCCCGTGCATCTTTGGGGCCGAGCGCATATGCTGTTTTTGCCTCGCTGTTAAGAATATCATTTGCTACCCGCCGGTTCATTTTCGTGGGAGCGTCAGTAATCAAATCAAGTCCGTCCATTGTAAAAGGCCTCTTGCGGTAATAGGGGTCAAAAAGATAGATGGATGTCTCATCGGCCCCTGTCAGCAAGGCATAATGCCAGCAGCCATACATGAGACGAACGACAACTGCACCTCCCTGCTGCAGGCTGGCTGAAATTTTGCTTGTCTGCCCGATAAACACATCTTTACCGGTCAGGAATTCACCGTGAATCGGAAAGTGCTTGACTCTTCCGAATTGATTAAGCCAATTGCTGATAAACATCATTGCCATGGCGGATGTACCGCTCTTGCCGAATTCACCTTTTTCATTATAGGAATCAAGGCTGTATAAGACGATATGTTTAATAACATCAGGCGGAATTTCTTCCCGCCGAAACAAATAGCTGATTGCATTTATCATGGTTGTCGGGCCGCAATCGTACTCAGTTGTCTGATAACTCAGTGGATTTTTCACGTTGCATTCCTCGCTTTTCTTAGAATAAGAATCTGTTCGCCGAGGGCCGCCATGAAACGGGAAGCGATCGGCAGGGCGCTTATATCCGCAGAAAATTCAGGATGATGAAGGAAACACTTACTTCCGACACCTATTTGCCAGATTACTCCTGGAATCTTCTGCTGAAATACAGCAAAGTCCTCGCCTCCCATGGATGCGACGGCTGTTTGGGCCTGATATCCCAATTCCCTGGCTGTTTTTCTTATGAATTCCACGAGATCATAGTCATTGTTTGTTGCAGGGGTACCGGACAGCCATTGTAAAGACGTCTTTACACCGTAGGAAGTGCCGATACCCTCCGTGATTTTTTCGAGTCGACTGCGGACAAGCTTTCTTGTAGGTTCGTCAAATGTGCGGACTGTACCCTCAAGCTGTGCACCAGCGGGAATAATATTCCACGTCCGGCCGGATTCAATACGCGTGATACTAACAACAGATTCACAAACAGGATCGACATTACGGCTGACTACCGTTTGAAAACCCTGGATAAGTGCTGCGGATGCAACGATTGGATCAGTACCAAGGTTGGGGTGTGCAGCATGGGTGCCTGTTCCCTCAATATCAATCAGGAACCGGTCAACTGCAGCATGATCCGGACCCGGCATGACATAAATAATTCCCGGAGCCGCATCTGCACGGACATGTAAGCCGAAAATCACATCAACGTCATCGAGCATACCGGTTGCAAGTACTTTCTCTGCTCCGCTTGCTGTCTCCTCAGCCGGCTGGAAGAGAAGCTTGACTGTTCCTTCAAGTTCACTTTTACGGGCTTGCAGCAAAACTGCAGCGCCAAGCAAAGCAGATGTATGAAAATCATGACCGCAGGCATGCATCTGTCCCGGATGCTCTGACTTATATGACAGGTCCGTTTCTTCTTTAAGGGGAAGGGCATCAATATCGGCACGCAGTGCAACGACCGGATGCGGATTTTTTCCCCGGATTACGGCAAGTACGCCGGTCGGAAGCGGAAGATCAAGCAGCTCAATGCCATGGTTTTGCAGGAATGCCTTTATATGGTCTGTTGTTTTAATTTCCAGAAGAGCCAATTCCGGGTGGCGGTGAAGCCATTCGAACTCTTCCCTTAGTATTTTGTCAAAATCCTTACTATCCGTCATATTTTTGTCCTCTGTTCCTATCTTAATTCATACTAAGCCTATATGATATATAAGATTAGAACTTTCTTGAGGTTTTGTCAACACAAATGCAAACTTTACATTGCCTTCTGCAGACCGTAATTTGAAGCGGATTTTACCGGCAGCCAACAAAAAACGGAAAATTTTGCTGGTTTTACTTGACAAAAAAAGCAACCTGGATTATATTTCTAACAAATAATATAGGAATAGTATGAATTGAATGATTGTGCTTATTGAGCACGAGAATGAAACGGAGGCGTACAGTGAAAAATATTCTTTGCTTCGGCGATTCCAATACATATGGCTTGATTCCGGATGGTTCCGGCAGATATAGTTTCTCTGTCCGGTATCCCGGTAAGCTGCAGGCAATCCTTGGCGATAATTATCATATTATCGAAGAAGGATGTCCCGGAAGGACGACAGTATTTGAGGACCCCCTTCGTCCGTACATAAAAGGACTGGATTATATAACTCCCTGCCTTAAATCACATACACCGCTTGATTATGTTGTAATTATGCTTGGCACAAATGACTGCAAATCAAATTATGGCGCTTCAAGCAGTGAGATTGCCTCAGGATTATCCGCAATTTTAGATAGAATCCAAAACGAAGTTGTACCTGTACCCAAAGTACTGATTATTGCCCCGATTCATCTTGGAAAGGACATTGGTAAACCGGGGTTTGATCCTGAATTCAGCACAGATTCCATAGCGGTATCCCAGGGTCTTGCAGAAGAATACCGACTTCTGGCACACAAAAAAGGATGTGTATTCCTGGCTGCGTCAGCAGTTGCGAAGGCTAGTTCCCTGGATCAGGAGCATCTTGATGAGGCGGGACATCAAAGCATTGCCATAGCTGTTGCTAAAAAAGTGAGGCAAAAAATAGGGGGTTGACAGTTTTTCCTTCCAGTTATATAATTTGAGCACAAAGCAAATTAAAACCATATGAATACTAGGAATTGAATTTGCTGCAATAGGATTTGTTGACCAGAAAACTGGAGACAAAATTTGTACTTCCTCATAACGAGTGAAGATATAAGTTTTGTCTCTTTTGTTTTATCACATATTAAAGTAAAAAAAGGAGGAAGCCGGAATGAAAAACGCTCAAACACACAATCAAACAGCAAATCATCAGTCCGCTTCTTTCATGCCGTGCAGTGTATCACTGCATGCGGCTATGCTGTGTATGGGGATGTGTCGAATGCTCAGCGTCCCGGTACGGCTGTCGATCCTTGCCTGACTGGGGCGCGAATATATCTGGATGATGTCGTAGGCAGACAGATACTCCTTAACAGAAGTAATGAAGTGCACTGTCCCGGATCTTTGTATTTGGGCAGCAAGAAAGAGGGACCATATGAGCAGCGCCTTTCTTGAAATAGAGAATCTCTATAAGACTTTTCATAGTGAAGACCAGACCATCGAGGTACTTCGAGGAATCAATCTCTCTATTGAAAAGGGAGATATATTCGGAATCGTAGGCTTCAGCGGAGCAGGTAAATCAACACTCATTCGTTGTCTGAACCGCCTGGAGGAGCCGGATTCCGGAAGTATAAGGCTTGGAGAAATAGAGATAACTACGCTGCCCAAAAAGGAACTCAATCTGCGCAGGCAGAAGATAGGTATGATCTTCCAGCAATTCAACCTTTTTGATTCCATGACTGTCCGGCAAAATGTTGCCTTTCCACTGGAAAATGCCGGAATTCCAAAAAAGGAAATCGATAAGAGAGTGGAAGAAATTCTCGACCTGGTTGATTTGAATGACAAGATTAATTCTTATCCCGGTCAATTATCCGGCGGGCAGAAACAAAGGGTTGGAATTGCGCGGGCACTGGCAAATCGTCCCGACATCCTCCTGAGCGATGAGGCAACATCGGCCCTGGATCCACAGACGACCGTTTCCGTGCTGGAGCTTCTTAAAGACATCAACCGCAAACTTGGACTGACCATTGTCCTTATTACCCATGAACTGGACGTGATCCGGTACACCTGCAATAACATGGCGGTACTGGAAAATGGAGAGATTGTAGAAAAGGGAAGCGTCAGGAATATTTTCCTTAATCCTAAAAGTGAAACAGGAAAATTGTTTGTGAAAATCAATGCAGAATTCCAGACGAACCAGTTTGTAGAAAAGGGGGCGGGCATATGAATATGAACAACAGCGGACTTTTTCAAATTATTTCAAGTGCCTTCAGCGCAAAAACCTGGGCTATCATCCTTCCTGCCATATGGCAGACCCTTTACATGGTAAGCCTGACAACTGTCTTCACGCTGTTTTTCGGTCTTCTCCTGGGCGTTTTGCTTGTCATCACGGATAAGGACGGTGTGCATCCGATCCCTGTACTCAACAGGATTCTCGGAACATTTGTCAATATGTTCCGGTCGCTGCCTTCGATGGTGCTGATTATCCTGACACTGCCGCTTTCCAGACTGATCTTAGGAATATCGTACGGTCCCAAAGCCTGTATCCTGGCACTTGTTGTCAGTGCCGTCCCCATGTTTGGAAGACTCGTTGAAAGCAGTATCCTGGAAGTGCCCAAGGGGAAGATAGAAGCAGCAAAGGCCCTGGGTACATCGAATCGAAGAATTATTCTTAAGGTGCTTATTCCGGAAGCCCTGCCGTCACTCATCAGAAGCTTTACCATTGCCATCATTGCTATCATTTCCATCACCGCTTTAGCCGGATCATTTGGTGCAGGAGGAATAGGTGATGTCGCTGTCCGGTTTGGTTACCAACGTTTCAAAACAGACATTCTGATTGCCGCAGTACTTGTTTTAATTGTACTTGTTCAATTCATTCAGCTTGCCGGAGATTTATCGGCAAAACATATCAGTAAAAGAAGACATCTAATTTAGGAGGAAAGAATTATGAAAAAGAGAATTATTACCCTTTTGGTCCTGCTTACCTTTTTAGCGGTACCGCTTACTGCATGCGGTAAAGCATTAGCTGCAGCAGCAGCTTCAACCACAGCAGCCGTCGTTACAACAGCTGCAGATTCAACAACTGCTGCAAAAACAACGCCTGCAGCGACAGACGCTACCGCAGCCGGTACGTCAGCTGCGGAAACAACAGCTCAGGTAATATATTCCGGAGCTCCGGTAACACTGACAATTGCAGCAGATGCGGTTCCCCATACGGAACTTCTTCAGTTCGTTAAAGATGATCTTGCCAAGCAGGGAATAACACTCGACATCATTACACTGAGCGGCGATTCATATGCTACTGCCAACGAACAGACGGCAAACGGAGAATTTGATGCTAACTTTTTCCAGCATGTGCCGTATTTAAACTCAGTTGTAAATGAAAAGGGATTTAAGCTTGTCAGCATCGGCGGCATTCATGTTGAACCCATCGGGTTTTACTCGACAAAATACAAATCCGTCTCCGAAATCCCTGACAAGGCGACATTTGCCATTCCGAACGATGCTACGAATGAATACCGTGCGCTTAAAATTCTGGAGCAGAACGGATTCATTAAACTTAAGTCAACAATTGAGAACTATTCAGCAACCATTGCTGATATAGAAACTTACATTAAGCCCGTCACACTCGTTGAACTCGATTCGGCAAATATCATCCGGGTAAACGATCAGTTCGACGGATATATCACTAATACCAACAAGATTCTGGAAGCTGGAATCGATCCGAATTCAGCACTATTCAGAGAAGGCGCTGATTCGCCCTATGCCAACATCCTTGTCACTGCTTCCGACAGGGCAAACGACCCGGCCTTACTGGCTGTAGTTTCCGCACTTCGGACGGAAAAAGTTCGTGCTTTCATTGAGGATACCTATAAGGGTGCAGTCATTCCTGCATTCTAAAATAATCCTTTACTTGCATACCGGACATGTTTATGTTAAATTAGCTCCCTGCTGCGCATATATACAGCAGGGGGCTGATTCTATTTTCTCTGGTATTTTGTTTTGCCGGCAGCCGACTTTTTGATTTTCGATTCCTGTATACCCGATCCTTTTCATTGACGCCCATCACCTGAGACCATACAATTAAAGCAGATAATAACATTGCCATTTTTCAGTTGAAAGGGGCGGCCTTTATGAAGTTTTTTGTGATGGTTCAGGAAAGAATGAAGTCCATATCACGGACTTGGATCCGTTTTCCGGTCGTATTTATTCTGCTTTGTTCAATTGCTGTTTTTGCCAGTATGAGCATGGAGACCGGCATCGACCATTCGCGTGAGATTTTCTCACTAATACTCGGTGTATTCCTGTCAATGGTCATGTCTGTCGGCTTTGAAAAACGATCCAATCCGCTGATGTGGCTTGCTGCGTCTCAGTTTGTCGCTGCCGGTCTGGCGGCAGCCTACTATTTCTTCGTGCTCACCGGTTCCGTCGACAATGCAGCGGTCGGCCTGCGCATATTGATTTTATGCTTTGCACTGCTTTTCGTTTTCTTATGGGTTCCCTGCCTTCGCTGGAAAACAGATTTCAACGAGCTGTTTATGAGCCTTTTCAAGGCCTTTTTCACCACTCTTTTCTTCATGGCTATTATCTGGGGCGGTGTTTCGCTTGTACTTCGTGCTGTAGATATGCTCCTGTTTCGGCTGCCTGTCAATTTGTTCGGACATGTATCGGTCTGGATCTGGATCTTCTTTGCTCCGATGCTTCTTCTATCCCTTATCCCGGTCTTCGGAGGAACACAGGAGGATACGGAAAAACAGGAGCATCTTGCCAGAATCCCGGCGTTTTTCAAAGTCCTTTTATCTTACGTGCTGATACCGCTGACGGGACTCTATACATTGGTCCTTTTAGCCTATTTGGTAAAGACTTTGGCCGGAGGAGACCAGGGTAACCTGCTTCTTCCCCTGATACTTACTTACTGCATCGTCGTCATTACCCTCTATATCCTTGTCAGCGGCATTGACAACAAAATCTCCGTGATGTTTCGCATGACAGGTCCGAAGTTCATGCTTGTGATCGCCCTTTACCAGGTCGTAAACCTGATATCCAGGATTCCGGACGAAGGCATCGTCTACGGGCGGTATTTTGTGATCCTGTTTGGTATTTTCTCGGTTGCTGCAGGAGTACTGCTGTCTTTTTTGCCGCTCAGGAAGAATTTTGTTCTTGCGATAGTCCTGACTTGTTTTGCACTTGTCTCGGTAACACCGCCGGTCGATGCATTTACGGTCAGCACAAGAAGCCAGACCGGGATTCTTGAGAATGTTCTGACGTCGAATGATATGCTCAAAAATGGTTCTATTGTGCCGAATAAGAATGTCTCCGAAAAAGACCAGGGAAAGGTCACAACAGCCATGCAATACCTGTACGACGTGAAGGAGACGGACAAAGTCCCTGGTGTACCTGCAAATTTTGATCTTTACAGCGACTTTCAAAACACTTTCGGATTCTCCATGTACTATCAGTCAACAACTGCGGAGCCTGTACAGACAACATCGCACTACTATTCATTAGACTCATCCAAGCCTATTGAGCTTGGATCGTACCAATACCTGATTACAGTCAGCACCGGTAAGTATGATTCCAATGCGACGGAAACAGCAGCAGCAACAGTAACGGCCCAAGGTGAAACATACAATGTTGTGATCGCTGCAAAAGACGGTGCACTTGATCTGCAGCTTAAGGATTCACAAGGCAGCATACTGGTAACCGCTTCCCTGAGCGGCATGATTGACGGTATGACCTCGAACGGGGATCCGGGAAGCAATGAAACGGTATCCCCCGACAAAATGACATTCGACGCATCCGGCAAAAAGGCATCGATGCGCATCGTGTTCCAATATGCTTCCTCCAATGATGACGGGTCCCGAAAGACATATGATGCAAACATGTATCTGCTGATTCGATTTGAATAATATGGGATTGATTTTCGTTATTCGTGTAATTCAGGGCCGAAAACCGGCTGCTGAAAAATAATTCGAATTCCTTGTTGACAGGAATATCGAGTCGTTGTATAGTAAACCTATCGATTTGGTAGGAATAGCAGCTGCAACAATGAAAGGACGTGGACATTATGGCTAAGAATTATAAATTTGAGACTCTCCAGGTACATGCAGGACAAGAGGTTGACCCTACTACCCGGGCAAGAGCAGTTCCGATTTATCAGACGACTTCCTATGTTTTTGAGAATTCCGAAGATGGTGCTGACCTTTTTGGCCTTAGAAAGCCAGGCAATATTTATACACGCATCATGAATCCGACGACAGATGTTTTTGAGAAGCGCGTAGCCGCACTTGAGGGAGGCGCTGCAGCACTTGCTGTTGCTTCCGGTTCTGCCGCGACAACATATGCCATCCAGAATATTGCTTCATCCGGAGATCATATTGTATCTGCCAGCACCGTATACGGCGGTACTTACAATCTTTTTGCACACACTTTCAAATATCAGGGAATCACTACGACATTCGTTGATCCTGATGATGTGTCGAATTTTGAAAAAGCTATCCAGCCCAATACGAAAGCCATTTTCATCGAGTCCCTTGGTAATCCCAACGGCAACATCATTGATATTGATGCATTGGCAGAAATTGCACACAGAAACAAAATTCCCCTTATTGTTGACAACACTTTTGCTACACCGTACCTTTTCCGTCCTATTGAGCACGGAGCGGATATTGTTGTTCATTCCGCCACCAAATTCTTCGGCGGCCATGGAACAAGCATCGGCGGAGTCATTGTTGACGCAGGCAAATTCGACTGGGCTTCCGGTAAATTCCCTCAATACACACAGCCCGATCCAAGCTACCATGGGCTGGTTCCTGTTGAAGGCTTCGGTAATCTCGCTTTTATCCTTCGTGCACGGGTTATCCTTCTGCGCGACACGGGTGCAACTTTGAGCCCGTTCAATTCGTTCCTCTTTCTGCAGGGACTTGAGACCTTGTCCCTTCGTGTAGAAAGGCACAATGAGAATGCTATCAAAATTGCCCGGTATCTCGAAAAGAACCCGCATGTTGACTTCGTGAACCACCCCGGACTCGAAAGCAATAAATATCACTCCCTTGCCCTCAAGTATTTCCCGAAGTTCGCCGGTTCCATATTCACATTCGGAATTAAGGGCGGTGCTGAAGAAGCCAAGAAATTCGTAGATAACCTGCCGATTTTCTCGATTCTTGCCAACGTGGCTGATGTCAAATCCCTTGCTATCCATCCTGCAAGCACAACACACTCCCAGCTTACGGAATCCGAGCTCAGGGACGGCGGCATACTGCCTAACACAATCCGTCTTTCGATCGGAACAGAGAACATCGACGATCTGATTGATGCAATTGACGAGGCCTTTACAGCAGTATTCGGCTGACTGTAACAAACATTTTCCCGGCACGTTAACAGCCCCTTCTTTCCTGCGAAAGCACCATGGGAAGAAGGGGTTTGATTTTTTTTGCATTAAAATTTCAGGTGAGTTCTATGGAATATTGAAGTACAATGTAAAATAGCAAGGGACAAACGTACTACGGAGTAAAATCAATGACTGAATGGTTGAATATGGGTGAAGATACGAGATTCACGGCATCTGATGTGCTTGCGTGGATTACGGGACAGAAAGAGAAGGCACTGCGTTTTTTAGAAGGAAAAGAAGATGACATAACTGTCGTTTCTGCTTCAAAAAAAGAACTTGCAGCCGTTATTTCGTTTTTTGAGGATAATAGCAATAAAGTTGATGCAAATTATCACGATGTGATCGAGGCTTTGGCCGGCGCTGCTTTGGAAGTACGCCGCGTGGCTTACGGGAACCGTGTTTTTTTTCGTGGACTCATCGAATTTACGAATTACTGCAAAAACGACTGCTATTACTGCGGCATCGGCCGGAGCCAAAGCCAGGTCCGCAGATACAGGCTCTCCGATGAGGAGATCCTCTCCTGCTGCAGGACAGGGGAGAAGCTCGGTTATCATTCTTTTGTACTTCAGGGCGGTGAGGATCCGTATTATACGGACGACCGGATATGCGATATTATCCGGATGATCAGGAAGTCTTATCCGGATACTGCCATTACCATGTCGATCGGCGAAAAATCGCATGAGTCATATCTGAAGTATTTTGAGGCGGGCGCCAACCGCTACCTTCTCCGCCACGAGACGGCAACGGACGGGCACTACAGGCAGCTGCACCCCGAAGAGATGAGCCTTAGCCACCGTAAAGACTGCCTCTATGATTTGAAAAGTATCGGTTATCAGGTAGGCGCAGGTTTTATGGTAGGGACGCCTTACCAGACACCGGAGAATCTGGCGGAAGACCTTATCTTTTTACAGGAACTGGTACCTCATATGGTCGGGATCGGGCCATTTATCCCTTCAAGCGGTACGAGGTTTGCCGGTTTTTCTGCCGGTACTCTGCAGCAGACATTGGTTATGCTTGCGCTGACCCGGCTTCTTTTGCCGAAAGTTCTTCTTCCTTCCACAACAGCTCTCGGGACAATAGACCCGTTGGGCCGGGAAAAAGGCTTTGGGTATGGCGCCAATGTTGTGATGCCGAATTTGTCGCCGACAAGCGTGCGAGCAGATTATGCCCTTTACGATAATAAGATTTGTATGGGGGATGACGCCGTGGATTGCCAGAAATGCCTGAACGGAAGGATTCTGCGGTCCGGCAACCTGCCTGATTATACACGCGGCGACCACCGGGATTTTGTGCCTGAAGACGGTATGCCGTCTGATATTGTATAATAGAAGACAGATTTGATATTGAATCATAAACGCGGATACTTACTTTCAGAAAATCGCGTATGTACTTTTGAAGAACGCGGTTATTCGTATACAGATAAGGAGTGACCGGATGGATCAGTTTTCACGAACACAATTACTCATTGGACCGGAGGCGATGAAAATATTGTCGTCCTCTTTTGTGGCGGTGTTCGGGATCGGGGGCGTCGGGTCATATGCTGCGGAGGCGCTGGCCAGAAGCGGGGTAGGCAGTCTGGCCCTCTTTGACGATGATACGGTATGCCTGACCAATATCAACCGCCAATTGATTGCGCTTACATCTACTGTCGGGAAACCCAAAGCGGGGGTAATGAGGGACCGCATCATGGATATCAATCCGTCGGCGAAGGTTGAAGTGAATGAAGTATTTTACGGCGAAGGCAATGCCGATCAATATGACCTGTCCCGCTATTCCTATATTATTGATGCAATTGACACGGTTTCCAGTAAGCTTGTCCTGATTGAACGTGCAAATGCTGCAAATGTTCCGATCATCAGCTGCATGGGTGCCGGGAATAAGCTCGACCCGACCGCCTTTGAAGTATCGGATATTTATAAGACATCTGTTTGCCCGCTCGCGAAAGTAATGAGACGGGAACTTCGTGCCAGGGGAGTTAAGTCCCTTAAAGTTGTATTTTCAAAAGAGATACCGGCCAGGCTATCGGAATCAGATGATATCAACTGTAAATTTAATTGCGTCTGTCCGCCTGACAGTAAAAGAAACTGCGCCGTGAGAAGACAAGTTCCCGGAAGCATTTCTTTTGTACCTTCCGTTGCCGGATTAATCCTGGCCGGAGAAGTGATTAAGGATTTGACAAATACCCGTTCCGCCCGAATGTGATGCACCTGTCTGTCCTCGCGTTCATCGCAGCAGGCAGGCTTTCTGCAACAGACGGCATTTTCAGCGAATATGCTTGTGCAGCAGGCCGGCATTCAGAAGCAGACATGCTTTTTCCGCAGGAAGGCGTGTCTTATATAGAAGGGTGTGAATATATATGAAAGACGATACAAGATTAACCCATGGATTCCGGGGCCCTGACCCTGTAACAGGTGCCATTTCTTTCCCGATCTTTCAAAGTGCAACATTCCGCCATAACGGCCTGAACCAAAGTACAGGCTATGATTATTCGCGAGCCGGAAATCCGACGCGCGAGGAACTTGAAAAGACTATGGCGCTTATGGAACAGGGAGAGAAGTGCTGGGCTTTTGCATCCGGGATGGCAGCCATTTCAACCGTTTTCCGCCTCCTTAAGCATGGCAGTCATGTCCTGCTGTCTGAAGACCTGTACGGCGGTACGCATCGGCTTGCAGAAGAAATCTATAAGCCGAACGGAATTGAATTCGAGTACGTCGATACGTCGGATTCTGACTGCGTACCTTCTTTCATCAGGGACAATACATCGATGATATTTGTTGAGACTCCGTCCAACCCGATGATGAGGGTAACCGATATAGCCAAAGTCCGCGAAGCGATCGGCGGCAGGGATATTCTGCTCGTTGTTGATAATACTTTTCTATCCCCTTACCTGCAGAAACCCATCCTTTTCGGTGCGGATATTGTCGTCCACAGCGGAACGAAATACCTTGGCGGGCACAATGATATGCTTGCAGGCTTTGTTATCGCAGCAAGTGAAGGCCTTTGTGAGCAGTTGTCGCGTATATCCATGTCGGAAGGTGCCGTTCTCGGGGCTTTTGACAGCTGGCTGATGATTAGAAGCCTTAAGACACTTTCAGTCCGCCTCGAAAGGCAGGAGAAAAATGCCCGTGAAATTGCTGCCTTTCTTTCCGGCCAACCGGAAGTGACACATGTATATTATGTCGGACTGCCCGGTCATCCGGGTTTTGAAACCAATAAGAAACAGGCCGGTGGTGCCGGTGCAATGATATCTTTCCGGCTTTCCTCCCGCGACCTTGCCGTGCATATTCTCGAAAATCTCCGGCTGATATATTTTGCCGAAAGCCTCGGCGGCGTCGAGAGCCTGATTACTTATCCGATCGTTCAGACACATGCCGAAACGCCTGATGAACTCAAGGACCGGGTAGGGATCGACGATTGCCTTCTGCGGCTTTCGGTCGGTATTGAAGATGTAACGGATCTGATTGAGGATTTGTCGCAGGCCATTTGCAGCTTTAGAAAAACAAAGCAAGGGGGAATCATCATATGACCCCAGAATTCAGCAGGGAAGAGACGAAAAAAGACGTGCCATTTGACCGGAATTTCTTTGATGAGATTATCGACCGGAAAAATACATCGGCAATTAAATATGACTATGCCAAAAGAAGAGGCATCCCTGATGATGCACTTCCGATGTGGGTGGCAGACATGGATTTCCGTTCACCGCCCTGTATTAATGAGGCAATTGCTGAGCGCGCACGTCACGGGATTTACGGTTATTCGGACGCCACACCGGAATATTATAACGCCGTACAAAACTGGTATCGTACCCGATATGCCTATCATATCGATATTTGTAACATTGTTACATCACCGGGTGTCGTCTTCGGACTGTACACGGCAATCGCAGCGCTGACCCGGGAAGGCGATTCTGTACTTATTCAGAGACCGGTCTATTACCCGTTCTCTTCAGCGATCAAAGACCTCCGCAGAAAGCTTGTGAACAGTCCGCTTGTATACAGGGACAGACAGTATTCGATTGATTTTGATGACTTTGAACGGAAAATTACTGAAAACGGTGTCCGCCTGTTTATCCTGTGCAATCCACATAATCCTGTCGGCCGCGTATGGACCCAAGAAGAGCTTCTGAAGATGGGTGAGATCTGCATTGCCCATGACGTTTATATTGTCTCGGATGAGATCCACTCTGATTTTATGTATCAGGGACACGAGCATATTATTTTTGCGTCCCTCACTGCGGAACTCGCACAAAGGACAATTACCTGTACGGCTCCGAGCAAGACATTCAACCTTGCCGGTCTTCAGATCTCCAACCTTTTTATTCAAAATGAAGCGATCAGAAAACAGTATTATGATGCGATGAAACGAACCGGTTACAGTCAGCCGAATCTGATGGGCATGATCGCCTGCCGTGCTGCTTACGAAAAAGGAGCTCCCTGGCTGGATGCGCTGCATCTGTACCTTCAGGAGAACCTGCAGTTTGTCAGGGACTCGCTTCACAGGGATTTTCCCGGTGTCCGGCTCGTTGAACCGGAAGGGACATATCTTGCTTGGCTCGATTTTTCCGGCCTTGGACTTACGGATGACAAGCTGCGCGAGAAAATCGAAACCAGGTGCGGTTTGTGGCTTGATCATGGGACCATGTTCGGACCGGAAGGCAGCGGCTTCCAGAGAATAAATATTGCTTGTCCGCGGGCCATTCTGGCGAAAGCCCTTGACCGGTTGAAAATTGGAATATATTCGTAAAAAATTCATAATGAAATGACACGGGGGAATATTATTATGACAAAAAACATCAACAGGGAAGAGGCGTGGGAGCTTCTTAACAAATATAACAAAGAGGACTTTCATCTGCGCCATGCAGAAATTGTAGAAGGCGTAATGAGGTATTATGCCGGGGAGATTGCTGCCGGTGAAGAGGACTTCTGGGGAATCGTCGGGCTTCTGCATGATCTGGATTTTGAAATGTATCCGGATCAGCACTGTATTAAGTCACAGGAGATTATGAGGGACGAGGGTCTCGATGAGCGTCTGATCCATGCAACGGCCAGCCACGGATTCTCCATAACCGTTTCCGTCGAACCGTTCGAAATGATGGAGAAGGTCCTCTTTGCAGCGGACGAACTGACGGGACTCATTGGTGCGGTCGCCCTGATGCGCCCGTCCAAAAGTGTGCAGGATCTTGAACTTAAATCTGTCAAGAAGAAATATAAGACAGCCAATTTTGCCGCCGGCTGCTCAAGGGATGTAATCCAGCGCGGTGCAGACATGCTTGGCTGGGATATTGACGACCTGATAACCAGAACGATCCTTGCTATGCGGACAATTCCGGGCTGCTGACTGCAAACGGACAAAGGCGGGCATATATTTGTCGAATCCTGTTACGGCTATAACCATATATCCGATTATGTATTATGACCGCCGAGTTATCAGACGATGTTTTGTGCATCAAGTACTATTTTTGTTTTATCAATTGACTGTGTTTTGCCGGCCGCATATAGAGGAGTCCGCCTTTTTTCAAGGACCGTAAAAATAAGGCCGATAATGATAGGCAAATAGAAGGTAATCAGCCTCCAGAGAACAACAGCCAGACTGATTAATTTGTTGGGAAAGAAAAGGCCGAAGAACAGGGCAAAACTTCCTTCCGCTGCGCCCATTGCCCCTGGAGTCGGGACATAGGAGGAAACCATGCACACAAAAGCCTGGCCGGCGATAAGTGTCAGTGCATCGGCACCGCTCAGGCCGAAACTGATGTATATGACATTTCCGATCAGGAAACTGGCTGTCAACTGAGCGACTGTAACGAGACTCGTTTTTACCAGCATGGATTTATGAGTGAGCATTTTTTTGAACTGAGTATTGAATTTTTCTATTTCAGAGACAGCAGATGCCAGCTTGGCGGCAGGATCTTTTACAATTCTGATTTTTGCCAGTACTTTAATGATGATGCCTGCTGCCTTTGTCATCCCGTTTTTGAAAAAAGCCGCACCGATCAGGAATGCCGTAACTCCGGCACTGACAGTGAACCCGATAATTACCAGGACCATTAAGTTATGGACTGCATTGGAAAAGAATGAATATCTCAGGATGATCGTTACAAGGCAATAAACTGTGAGAGTAATCTGATATACAATGAACTTAGTGAGCAGTGCTGTCATGGATGATCCCAGGGGGGTTCCGCGCCTGGTCAGAAAATACGCCTGCATGGGCTGGCCGCCGGAAGCAAAAGGCGTGACGTTGTTAAAAAATTGACCGATCATGGAAATGCGCATTGTATCTTTGAACCGCTGCGAAGTATTTACGACCTTCAGAGTAAGCTGGAGTGCCAGGGCTTCCAGAAACCAATATGCAATTATGCAGGCAACCGCCACAAGAAGCCAGGCTACACGAGTCTGTTTTAACACGGTTGCTGCTGCAGAAATACCATCAACTTTAACAAGATAGAGAACTAAAAAGACCAGTGAGCATGCACATAAAATGAGACTGAACAGATGACTTTTGATTCCTTGATTATTTTTTTCCATGTTTCCTCGCTTTTGCATCATAACAATAACTGTGAAATTTGTGAATACAGGTTATGAAGCATAATAAAAACCACATAATTCAGTATATTATATATATAATAATCATGTTTTACTATAGCTTATAGTAAAAATATCTCAGGGAGTGCCGTCCGGTTCCCGAAGAAGTGTTATATCAGCAGAGGAGCACAATACAGTATGGAATTCGATGATCAGAGCAGCGAAGTCAGTACGGCTGCTTTTGTGACAATTCCTTCCAGATGGTTTTGGCTGTCGACTACTGCAATCGGGAAAAGTGCGGCAGCGGCGATAGGAATCAAATCGGCTATTTGTGTCTCCCGGGATGTTGTCAGTGTATCATAAGTATAAGAATATAAATTGTTTTTTGTTTGAGCGGAAAGTGTTATGATTTGTTATGGGTCATTTTTCTCTGGCAGAACTCTCTTGAATTTTTTGCTGCCAGGGGAATTGAATAACAATTTAATCTGTCAAAATTCAGAATCCGGAGGCTATTCACAATGATTGATCTAACCAAAAACACTGATAATTTAGCCCGCAACATCAAAAAAGCCCGTGAGAATAACGTTATTATTCCGACATACGCCCAGATGAAAAATCCTGAGACAATTCCTGCCCCGATTCAGGAGAAACTGAAGAATGTCGGGCTGTGGGATGTCAACCCTTTGAACCTGTTTCGTATTACATGGAAAAATGAACCCAAAATCAGCGGAGGTCTGTTTGGACCGCCGAACTATATTGAGCTGCCTTCTGAACTTACTGGCGTTGATGCCCGTATTATCTGCATGATTGGCAAATGGTTCCCCACCGGCTGCCATAAGGTCGGAGCAGCCTACGGGTGTCTCGCTCCGCGTCTGGTAACCGGACAGTTTGATTCCACACGACATAAGGCTGTCTGGCCGTCCACCGGCAACTACTGCCGCGGCGGCGCCTTCAACTCCAAACTGCTTGCAGTCGATTCCATTGCCATCCTGCCTGCCGGAATGAGCAAAGAGCGTTTTGAATGGCTCAGGACGATTGCCGGGGAGGTTATTGCGACCCCTGGCTGTGAATCGAACGTCAAGGAAATCTTTGACAAGACATGGGAACTTAAAACTACACGCGACGATGTGATGATTTTCAATCAGTTTGAGGAGATGGGCAACCATCTGTGGCACTACCAGGTGACAGGACGAGCGATTCAGGAAGCATTTGAACTGGCAAAAAAGCCGGGGGACCGTCTGGCGGGCGCCTGCTTTACATCCGGTTCTGCCGGAACGATTGGCTGCGGGGACTATCTGAAGGAACAGTATCCGGAAATGAAGCTGGCAGTGGGCGAAGCCCTGCAGTGCCCAACCATTCTGAACAACGGATTTGGGGACCATCGTATCGAGGGTATCGGCGACAAGCATATTCCTTGGATTCATAACATTAAAAATACCGATATGGTTATCGATATTGATGATGAGGACAGCCAGCGCCTGCTTCGCCTGCTGAATAAGCCTGCCGGCCGCAAGTATCTTAAAGAGGTAATGAAGATTGATCCGGCCCTTATTGAAAAGCTTGGTTATCTCGGTATTTCCGGTATTGCTAACGTCCTCTGCTGCATAAAGATGGCAAAGTATTATGAGATGACGGACAGGGATGTTATTGCAACAGTCTTGACGGATTCCGTCGAGATGTACGGATCCCGGATCGCGGAGCTGGACGAAGAGTACGGCCCTTACACGGCGGTGTCTGCTGAAGTGGACCACAACCTTCATATGCTGGGTCTTTGTACGGACAACATGGAAGAACTGAATTATCTCGAGCGTAAACGCATTCACAATTTGAAATACTATACCTGGGTTGAACAGCAGGGCAGGACGGTGGAGGATCTCAACGACCTGTGGTACGACGAGGACAAGACATGGAAGGGCGTCCATAATCAGGGTGATCAGCTCGACGACCTTATCAATGAATTTAATGACGCAACCGGTCTTCTGAAAGGTCTGTAAAGTTATGAATAATGTAATTTCTGCAAAATGTGTCAAATGCGGTAAAGAATACCGGGCAGAACCAAATGTGACCATCTGCTCCTGCGGCGGAATTCTGGATATCCAGTATGACTATGACTATGCAAAATCGCGGATGACGATGCAAACGCTCTCAAAGCGTCCCCATACCATGTGGAGGTACCGCGAAATCCTGCCTGTTGAGGAGAGCACCCCCGACACGCAGCTTCGAGTCGGCTGGAGCCCCCTGTATGAGGAAAAGATTCTTGCGTCACAGTTCGGCATCAAAGCCCTTTATGTGAAGGATGACGGGCAAAACCCGACGGCATCGCTGAAGGACAGGGCTTCGGCAATGGCAGTAGCCAAGGCGTGGGAGGCAGGCGCAGATACGATTGCCTGCTCGTCGACCGGCAATGCCGCATCCTCTTTAGCCGGAAATGCAGCAGCGGCAGGACTTACGACTTATATTTTTGTTCCGTCCCGCGCACCTAAGGGCAAGATTGCCCAGCTGATGATCTTCGGAGCACACGTGATAACAGTGGAAGGATCGTATGAAGATACATTCCGTCTTTCGGCAGAAGCCATTGACCACTGGGGCTGGTACAACCGCAATGCGGCGATAAACCCCTACCTTGTGGAAGGCAAGAAGACAGTATCCCTGGAAATCTGTGAACAGCTGGGCTTTAAAGCGCCTGATTTTGTCGCACTTTCCGTTGGGGACGGCTGCACAATCGCCGGAGTCTGGAAAGGGTTTAAGGACCTGTATGCAATGGGACTGATCGACCATCTGCCCAGGCTGATTTCTGTACAGGCACAAGGCTGCTGTCCGCTCAACCGCAGCATCCGGACCGGGATGCCATGGGAACCGATGGAGGAAAATACTCTTGCGGATTCTATTGCAGTCGGTGTTCCCAGAAATCCCGATAAGGCTATCCAGGCGATTCGCGAATCCGACGGTATCGCCGTCAATGTTTCCGACGAGGAAATCCTGGATGCCATGCGCCTTCTCGGCCGTACATGCGGAGTATTTGGGGAGCCGGCCGGAGTAACCGGTACGGCAGGCCTCAAAAAAGCCTGTGAGCAGGGCCTGATTCCTTCGGATGCAACAGTAGTAACGATCGTAACCGGCAACGGGCTCAAAGATGTCAGCAACGCAATTCTTGCAGGCGGGCAGCCGATCTGCATTTTGCCTGAGATGAACCTGCTTAAAAAAGCTTTTGCAAAAGAAGACCTGCATCCATGAAGCCAGTCTGAATACACCAGGCAAGGAGAGAGTCATGAATGTATTTGATATTGTCGGACCGGTAATGATTGGGCCTTCCAGCTCACATACAGCAGGTGCTGTCCGTATCGGGTATGTAGCAGGCCTTATTTTAGGAAGCTCTGCTGTAAAGGCGGAAATCCATCTCCACGGATCCTTTGCCAAAACATACAAAGGGCACGGTACAGATAAAGCTCTGATTGCAGGTATTTTGGGAATGATGCCTGATGATGAGCGAATTCCCAAAAGCCCGCTGCTTGCCAAAGAAGCAGGTCTTGACGTAACAATTATTCCTGATTTTATTGCAGGAGCACACCCCAACACCGCCCGGATTATTTTGACTGCTGCTGACGGCGAGCAGGTAATTGTACAGGGTGCCTCGATTGGCGGCGGCAATATTGTGATAAATCAAATCAACGGATTGCCTGTCGAATTTGCAGGGCAGTGCGACACCCTGATCGTAATTCACAGGGACACGTCCGGTGTAGTAGCGGAGGTATCCCAGTATCTGGGGGGCCTCGGGATAAATATATCAAGTTTCCGTATGTCCCGCAGTGAAAAAGGCGGGATAGCGATTATGACGATAGAAGTTGACGGTAAGGTTGAACCGGTAATGAACGAGCATATCATGCGGATGCCGAATATCCTCCGCGCGATAGCACTTAGGCTGCACTAGGAGAAGCATATGGATTATTATGATAACTTAGAGCAGCTGCTCACAGCAGCGCGCCTGCAGGGCTGCAGACTCTCAAGCCTGGTACTTGCGCAGCAGGCAAAGGAAATGGAGTGTACCCCCCAAAGTGTTTTTGATCGAATGGAACATCAATATGATGTGATGACACAGTCCGTTCAAAAAGGAATGCAGCCGGGAGTGCGCTCCAACAGCGGACTGACGGGCGGTGACGCGAACAGGCTGGCAAATCAAATCAAAAGCCAAAAACATCTTTGCGGTAATTTGTTTGCCGGAGCACTTGCACGTGCCATGGCTGTTGCGGAAATAAATGCTTCCATGGGTTTGATTGTAGCAGCTCCTACAGCCGGCTCCTGCGGAATACTACCAGCTGCTGTGATTACCATGCAGCAGGAGAAAAATATCTCTAAAAATGAATGTATCATGTCGTTGTTCACAGCTTCTGCCGTTGGTATGGTGATTGCAAAAAATGCATGCCTGTCCGGCGCCCAGGGCGGATGCCAGGCTGAATGCGGTTCTGCCAGTGCGATGGCTGCAGCAGCAATTGTGGAGCTGGCGGGGGGGACCCCGGAAATGATCGGACATGCAGTAGCCATTGCAATCAAAAACACTCTTGGACTTATATGTGATCCAGTTGCCGGCCTTGTTGAAATTCCCTGCATCAAACGCAATGCGTCAGGTGTTTCGAATGCATTTGTGGCAGCTGAACTTGCACTTTCCGGTATTAAAAGTGCCATTCCCGCAGATGAGACAATTGCTGCCATGAAGAATGTGGGGGACAGTATGCAGACGGCATGTAAGGAAACGGGTGAGGGCGGGCTTGCAGCAACCCCAACAGGCCAGCGGATTTTCCGGCAGTTATTTGGCACGGATGCTCCCGGAAACAGTCAGGGATCATAAGATAATTTATTAAAAAGTCAAAATTTTAATAGATTTAGAATCTGAAATTGATTATTATAATAATATAAAATATGCGTTTGAAGAAACGACGACCATTATTTATTCACCTTTGAATAAAAAACATCAGCAGATGGAATCAAGGAGGAAAATCAATGGAAAGACGAATACGCGTAATCAAAGCCATGAGATACCCTGAAATTGCAATTGAGATTATCCCGGGACATTTTGCCACCCGCCACTCCCATATCAATTATTATGTGGACCTGATAAAAGTAACCTGTCATCAGAAGATGGCAATGGAAGCCGGTCAGGCATTGGCAGTCCAGTATGCATCGGTTACACCCGTTGATACAATTGTGTGTCTGGACGGAGGGGAAGTGGTAGCCGCTTTTATGGCCGCTTCTTTATCACGAAAAGACAGCCGTTCCATTAGTGCCGGTTCTGATATATCAATCGTTACACCCGAGACAAATTCAGCGGGCCAGTTGATTCTGCGTGATAATACCCAGAGCATGATCAAAGAAAAGAGCGTTATGCTGATGGTGGCAAAGGCTACTACCGGTAAAACCCTCGATCAGGCAATTGAATATATTCAATATTACGGCGGCCGGGTCAGCGGGATATGTGCCATGTTCAGCGCCATTAAACAGGTGGAAGGAATTCCGGTTAATGCTTTATTTACTACGGATGACATTCCGGGTTACGAAACATACGAACCAGACGATTGTCCGCAGTGCAAGGAAGGCAAAAGGATCGATGCACTTGTCAATAATTACGGTTATTCCAAGCTCTAAGCGCCGGTAACTTGACACCATTGACTTGCTTATGGTATGCTTCCCACATTCTCTTTGCACTGCATATTAATCTACAGTACAATCTGAGCAGGCGATGGACCGTTTTCCGGTTTGTGGGGCTGGGCCGCTGAAGCGGCAGCAGGGCGATTTTACGCATCTGTGGGACAGGAATGTTTCACAGGTGTTTTTTTTATACCTTGAATCACGTATTTTAAGATCAATTGAAGTGTTATAGAGCTATCTTACGCATGCAGAAGCAAACCGGAGGTAACTTTTATGACAGACCAATCTCAATCTCAATCTCAGGCACAGGGGCTGACAACAGCCGAGGCACAAAAGAGACAGGATCAATACGGCCGAAATGAACTGACTCCAGAGAAGAAACAGAATTTTTTCCGCAAAGTGCTCCACACGGTCAGCGAGCCTATGTTTATGCTGCTCTTCATTGCAGCCGTAATCTATTTTATCCTGGGCGAGCCGCGGGACGGAGCGATTATGCTGGTTTTTGTGGTTGGTATAATCAGCATTGATGTCATCCAGGAATGGAAGACCGACAAGACCTTAAGTGCACTTAAGGATTTGTCGGCGCCTCATGTCACTGTTCTCCGGGACGGCAAAGAAACAATCATTGCCAGTGCGGATCTGGTGCCGGGTGACTTAATGATGATTGCAGAGGGTGTTAAAATACCTGCCGATGGCGAAGTTGTCAAAGCAAGTGACCTGTGCGTCGATGAGTCTTCCCTTACAGGAGAAGCGGAAGGTGTCTGGAAGGTTACCGTCGGAAGTACGGAAAAGTCGACAGATTACTGGCGGAGAGACTATTGCTATGCAGGTACTCTGGTAACCATGGGTTCTGCCTATATTTTGGTCGACAAAATCGGTGCGGCTACCGAATACGGTAAGATTGGCACGGATGTCGCTGCTGCGCAGGAAAATCCGACACCCCTTCAGAAGCAGACCGGTCATCTGGTCAAGCTTTGTGCAGGAATCGCTGCCGTTCTTTTTGCCCTGGTCGGCACAATTACATACTTCAATATTCCTGACCATGCATTCGGCGCGCGTATCATCGAGAGCATTCTGTCCGGAATTACTCTTGCGATGGCAATGATCCCGGAAGAATTTCCTGTTATCCTTACCGTTTTTCTGTCGATGGGGGCATGGCGTCTTGCTAAAAAGCAGTCGCTCGTAAGAAAGCTTCCGGCAGTTGAGACGCTTGGGGCCGTATCCGTGCTGTGCGTGGACAAAACAGGTACGATTACCATGAACCGGATGACGGTTCAGGATGTGTGGACGCTGAGGGAAGACATCAACAGTAACGACAGTATGGAGGAATTGATCGAAGTCATGGGTCTTGGCTGCGAGACGGATGCCTACGACCCGATGGAAAAAGCAATGCTCCGTTACTGTGAAGAAAATAAAATAACCAAAGACCACCTTTTCGGAGGTGAACTGATTACGGAATATGCCTTCACGAATGAACTCAAAATGATGGGACACGTCTGGCATCACGACGGAGAAATCATTGTAGCCGCCAAAGGATCCCCTGAAAAAATTCTTACGATCTGCAAATTGACGGAAGACGAGAGCAGACTGACAAATGACAAAATCCTGGAGATGTCCCGGAAAGGTCTTCGTGTCATCGCTGTGGGGATGATGAAGCCTGCCTCGGAAGACCGGATTCCGACGACTATTTCAGAGTGCTCCCTTACTCTGTGCGGATTAATCGGCCTTGCCGACCCGCCCCGGGAATCTGTAAAAGAAGATATAAAGAAATGCACCAGAGCAGGTGTGCGTGTTGTCATGATCACGGGTGACAACGGGATTACTGCAAGCAGCATTGCAAAACAGATCGGCATGCCGAACAGTGATCATATTATTACCGGTGATCAGCTGAATAGCATGAGCGATGATGAACTCAGGGAACGCGTCAGGGATGTCAGCATTTTCTCCCGCGTTGTACCGGAGCATAAAATGAGGATTGTAAAAGCGTTCAAAGAGAACGGGGAAGTGGTCGCTATGACCGGCGACGGCGTCAACGATGCCCCGGCTCTTAAAAATGCGGACATCGGTATTGCAATGGGCAAGCGCGGCTCGGAAGTATCCCGTGAAGCAGCTGATCTGATACTTATGGATGATAATTTTTCAACGATTGTGGACACCATCCGCGATGGTCGAAGAATCTATGACAATATCCGAAAAGCTGTCGGCTATGTGTTTTCAATTCACATACCCATTGCATTTGCCTCCCTGCTGGCACCTCTCATAGGTATTGCACCGGCAAGCCTGATGCTGCTTCCGTTACATGTTGTACTCCTGGAGCTGGTTATCGATCCGACATGCTCCATTGTATTGGAGCGCCAGCCGGCTGAACAGGATATCATGGACAGAAAACCCCGTGATCCGAACGAAAAGCTTCTGTTAACATCCACGCTGGTGAAAAGCGTTTTACAGGGAATGGCCATTTTCGGAGCATCTTTCGGTTCGTATTATTTTTTCCTTCAGCAGAATCCGGACAATGCACCGCTTGCCCGTACGATGGGACTTTCCGTCATTATGCTTGCCAACCTGTTCCTGGTCCAGGTCAACAGTTCCAATAGTAAATTCGCCTTCCGGACGCTGGCTCTTTTAATCAGGGACAAAGTTATGTGGGCCGTAAATATCGGAACATTTGCAGGACTTCTTCTGATGCTGTACACTCCATTGAGTGGGTTTCTGAAGCTGTCCGCTCTTTCCGTCACGCAGTTCCTGCTGGCGTTTGGAATAGCGGCCGCGTCAGTGCTTTGGTATGAAGCTGTTAAATGGGTCCGCCTGATAACAAAAAATAAACAGGTTATATGAAAAGGAAGTGCTTCAATGACATCCAGAAATAAAGTGAAAAGAATGAAAAAAATAAGGGCACTGGCCTTCACTGCAGCCGTTCTTCTAGTGGGAGCAGTTATTGTCTGTTTAGCCGGCAACATCATTCAGTCAGCGAAGGATAATACAGATCAGGCCGGAGGGACTGCAAACCCACAGACTGCCAATACATCAGTCCTTAACGGTATTTCTACGGAAACCACACCTGTACCTGCTCCAACCTCGATCCCCTCGGCTGATCCCACACCGCTTCCGCCGTCGAACCCGGACGATTTGAAAATGTCATGGCTGACCCCTGCAGTTTTTGACGGGGCAAATGCCTTGCCGGAAAAGAAAATGACGGTCACAGGCACAGACGGAGCAACGATTGATTATTGGATATTCAAGAGCGGACAGGCTGTTTCTGAATATCAGGCGAACGAACCGATTTCATTTGGCAAGCCTTCAGACTACACGGGTATTGAAGGGGTCCTCGCTTTTCGAGGAAACAATTACCGGAGTGCACCGGCTTGGGGCTCTGCCCATGTCAGCCAGAAGAAGCTTGAGATCGTCTGGACGAAAGACATCGGCGCCGTCAGCAGTACGGATAGTTACTGGCCGGGCTCAGGCTGGACAGGGCAGCCACTGCTTGTCCATTGGCCGGAATCAACACGGATGGCCATGAATATTTCTTCTGAAATGAAGCAGAAAGATCTTGTCGAAGTCATTTACCCTGTTTTTGACGGAAACATTTATTTTCTGGATCTTGTTACAGGGAAGGAAACACGCAAGCCCATCGACGTGGGATTCACATTTAAGGGTACAGGAGTCATTGATCCGCGCGGTTACCCGATTCTCTACTGCGGACAGGGATTAAATGAAAACGGCGGCACTTATGGGGAATTCAACTACCATATCTTCAACTTGCTCGACCAGACGGAAATGTATGCTTTATATGGGCGTGATGATTTGGCATTCCGCAAATGGGGTGCCTGGGATTCTTCGGGTCTGATAGATGCCAAAACCGATACCTTCATTGAGTGTGCAGAAAACGGCATGGTTTACATGACTAAGCTGAATACCCAATATGACGAAGCAGCCGGAAAACTGTCGATTACCCCGCAGATCACGCGTTATCGCTATCACACGAGCTACTCGGATGAGCTTGGCATAGAAAGTTCACCGGCAGCATATAAGAATTTCCTGTATTTCAGCGACAACGGCGGTGTTGTGCAGTGTCTGGATATCGATACGCTCAAGCCGGTCTGGATTTATAATGCTGAAGATGACAGTGATTGTACGATTACTCTTGAGGAGTCATCATCCGGTGTTTCACTCTATACTGCAAATGAGATTGATAAACGCTCTGCTGTTTCCAAAGTAGGTGCTGACTGCAATATCCGTAAACTTAATGCACTGACAGGGGAACTGATCTGGCAGTACGATATCCCATGTGTCTATCACTTCTACCTTAATGGTGGCGCTTTAGCTACCCCGCTTGTCGGGCAGGATGATATCTCAGATCTGATTATTTTTAATGTATGCCTGACTTCTTCTGAATCAGACGGCAAACTGATCGCACTTGATAAAGAAACCGGCAAGCTGATCTGGGAACGCGACCTGGCTGCCTATAGCTGGAGTTCACCGGTGCCGATAAAGAGTGATGACGGCAAAACGTACGCTGTGTTCTGCGATTCTGCCGGTAATATGCATCTGTTTGATCCAAGGACCGGTAAGGACCTGGATGTCATTTCACTCGGTGCCAATGTCGAAAGCTCGCCTGCGGTCTACAATGATATGTTGGTAGTCGGATCCTATGCTAAAAAAATATTCGGTATAAAAGTCAAATAATCGTTCATTCATCTTGAAACATCAAAAAGGGGCAGTCATATGACCGCCCCTTTTTATCTGCTGAAATCAATGGATCATCTGAGGAATAACCCGTGTTTTTACAATGCCCTGCGAGCTACAACAAAATGTTTTATCCAGTATGAAGTGACGCAGGATCGTTGAACAACTTTGCCGCTTGAAGAAGATGCATCTATCATATTCCCATCGCCGATATAGATTCCTGTATGTCCGATTTTTTTGCCTCCGACACTGAAAAACAAAAGATCTCCCGGCTGCAAATCATCCATTGAAGTTATCTTCTCCCAAACCTTTATCCTCGAATACCCGTATGCCGTATTCCGATCGACGGATACCCCCGCCATATTTAAGCAGTAATATACAAGTCCGGAACAATCAAATGATTTGGGTCCGGTTTTGCCGAAAACATATGGTTTGCCGAGCTGAGCGGCGGCAAACTCCAACAAGGCAGTGACTTCAGGGCTCAGGGCTTCCGGTTCTGCAGTGTCCGTATCTTCACCTTCACCCGGTATATATGGAATTGAATGGATCTGTGAGGTGAAAGACACACCGTCTTTTAAAGTAACGGGTATAAGATTGTTTTGCTGTATGGTTGTTGCTGCTGCAACACTATTTGGCAGCGTGACAGCCATAAGCGACGCAACAATTAGTACGGAGGTTATTTTTGTCAGGGTCAGACGTTTTGTGTGCCTGTGTTTTGATGATTCGGGAATTATGAACAACTCATTTTCGAGACAAACATTTTGAATCAACTGTATTTTCTTATTCATTGGGCCTGCTTTCATGTCAACTTTCCAGAATGTCAATTTGAAGAATGTTATTTACAATATTGCAATGGGAATGTGAAGAAATTATGTAGAAATCTGTAATGATTTCACAATTTTATCACTTTTTTGCCTGCGATAAATGAAAATCCCAATTTGCCGGGATTTTTTAAAAAAGGGGCTTGACATGAAAACGCTTGCGAAGTATGATAGTGACATCAAATCGTACTAATTCGGTATGAATAGTACGGAATGAAAAGGGGGGATGCAAAATGGCATTGAAGAACAAGTTCCTGCAAAGTGGAAACCCCATTCGATGTTGCGTGGCATCAAATGCCAGTACAAGTAAGTCTTCCGACTCCACAGCAGCCCAAACCTATGCTAACATTGTAACTGTACATGACAATGATCAGAAGCAACAATAGATAAAGCGTTCATAGATGAGATTGTTTCTGAAGAATATTCGTAAACCTGCCATATCCGGCGTATCTGCAGCATCTGCTCCCTGAACCTGATACTGACGGACTGTAAAATAGAAAACAACCGCGAATCAAATAACTATCAAACAATTTGAAACACCATTTCCAACGCGGAAAAACCGCAAACACCCTGAGGAGGAAAACACCATGGCAAAAATTGCAAAAACACTGACTGATCTGATCGGCAACACACCCCTTCTGGAACTGACACGGTATAACAAAGAAAACCAGACTTATGCTACCATTCTTGCGAAGCTGGAGTACTTCAATCCTCTTTCTTCCGTTAAAGACCGTATTGGTTTTGCGATGATCAAAGATGGTGAAGAAAAGGGTAAGATTAACAAGGACACAGTTATTATTGAGCCGACCAGCGGTAACACGGGCATTGCCCTTGCCTTTGTTGCGGCCTCCCGGGGATACCGTCTTATACTGACTATGCCTGAGACCATGAGTATTGAGAGAAGAAGCCTTCTTGCAGCCCTTGGGGCTGAGCTTGTACTTACTCCCGGAGCGGAAGGAATGCCCGGAGCAATTGCCAAAGCAGAGGCGCTGTCCAAAGAAATTGAGAACTCCTATGTGCCTCAGCAGTTTACCAATCCGGCAAATCCTGAGATTCACAGAAAAACAACTGCAGAAGAAATCTGGAGAGATACAGATGGTGAAGTGGATATATTTGTAGCCGGAATCGGTACAGGCGGAACGATCACAGGTGTCGGAGAAGTACTGAAGGCTAAAAAGCCGGGCGTCAAAGTGATTGCCGTCGAACCTGCAGGATCCCCCGTTCTGTCTGAAGGAAGAAAGGGCCCGCACAAGATTCAGGGAATTGGTGCCGGTTTTGTACCTGCTGTACTGAACACGAAGATTTATGATGAAATTTTCCCGGTGGAAAATGATGATGCCTTTGCAACAGCCCGCGCGGTTGCCAAATCAGAGGGACTCCTTGTCGGTATCTCATCCGGTGCAGCTTTGTATGCGGCAACACAGATCGCACGGCTTCCGGAAAACGCCGGCAAGAAGATTGTAGTACTGCTGCCGGATACCGGCGAGCGCTATCTGTCCACTCCGCTGTTCAAGGATCAGTAATACAATTCATATCCCCCGCTCTTTGGCATTCTCAGGCTGCCAAGGCAGTATTGATCAAATAAGCAAACTAATTTAGATTGCCTGTTATTGCAAAAAGCCGGAAACGATATCTCGTATCCGGCTTTTTGCGTAAAAACGGCGCACTTCAGGATGCTGATCCTGTCTCTCAGGGTTCCATATGTCCGATAGTGCATTCTTCTGTGAATCCGGCAGGAGGCACACCGAGAGCCGAACACAGCCGTGCCCAGTAGTTTACCTGTGCGGATGTGCTGGCGAGTATAACAATATCCCGGTTTGTGAATTCTTCTTTCATCTCCTTGATAAATTCTGCAGGGAAATCCAGGGGAGCTGCAGAAATCATACGGGCATATTTGACTGCAAGCATTTCTTTTTTTGTGACCTTGCGGAAAATCCATATGCCAAATCTAAGAAAAAATAGGATCCTTTTTGGCGGATCAATAAATGCATTCATTTTATATCCTTCGCTTTCATCCGGCGGGAATATTTGAAGGTAATAAGTATTCCGCCGGATAACAGCAGTATACAAGAAGACAACTCTTGCTGCTGTGACAAAGTTACAGTCGAAACCATTGTCATATGACATACTCCAGGATGCCCTGCAAACCAAAATCCGACTTCTTCATTTGACAAGATATTCATAAGATGTTTCACTAATAATTGACGATATAATATGACTTCTGCAAGGGAGGTGCGTTCTGTGATCCGTGAAGAGACTCTCCGCTATCTTCATTATTCAGATCAGGTTATTACTAAGGAGCAGGACGACCTGATTAATTCGGCTGTCGCCGAGGTAATAGACTATGCAAATCCCCGCACGGTTCATCGTGTTTTTGACCTTGAAGAAAAGAATGGACTGCTGGCAATTGATGCGGAAATCGACCTTCATTATTCAGATCTCCAGAAACTGCTAATGGGATGCAGGAGCTGTCTTCTGATCGCGGGGACGCTTGGTGTTCCGTTGGACCAGCGAATGCGGTACTATGCCGGCTTTGACATGGCAAGGTACGTTGTTATGGATGCGGCCGCCAGCGCGCTTATTGAAGAGACCTGTGACCTGCTGCAGGAATCACTGCCGTTTTCGCCGCTGACTTTTCGATTCAGCCCCGGATACGGAGATGTCCCGCTCACTATGCAAAAGCAGCTTTTACATGTACTTGATGCAGGGAGAAGAATCGGTCTGACACTTACGCCCGCGATGCTGATGTTACCACAGAAGTCAATTTCAGGAATTGTCGGAATTGGTAAAGATGATCAGAAAAAAACATGCATCGGATGCCGCAAGTTTGATAACTGTGAATATAGGAGGAACAATACTGTATGCTATCAGATAAAATAACCCCGCATATCGACAATAATGACCTTCTTACCAATAAAGCCGATGAATCACTCCCGATGAATGCCAAGGAGCTTCTTCTTACAAAGCTTGGACAGACACCGCTGATTTTTGACGGGGGCATGGGTTCCCAGCTGCAGGCAAGGGGGCTTGTGCCAGGCGAACTTCCGGAGATCTACAATCTGACTCATCCGGATATTGTTATGGATATTCACAGGGAATATCTTGCCAGCGGTGCTTCCTGTATATTAACGAATACTTTTGGTTCGAATCGATACCGCATTGATGAGTGTCCTTATTCATTGGAAGAAATTATTGATGCAGCCGTCAGAAACGGACGATCTGCTATTTCCATGGAAAAAGACAGGTGCCTCAAGGAAGGCATAAAAAAGGACTGTTTTTTGTTTTTGGACATGGGACCTGTCGGCCAGCTTATTGAACCGCTGGGAACACTTTCGTTTGAAGATGCTTACGAGACTTTCAAGGAGCAGGTGGTTTTTGCACGCGATCAGGTTGATGCGGTTCTGATTGAAACAATCAGTGATTTGTATGAGATGAAAGCAGCTGTCCTTGCAGTCAAGGAAAATTCCGACCTTCCTGTTTTTGCGACAATGACATTTGAGGCAAACGGCAGGACGCTGATGGGAGCAGGCCCGGATGCAATGGTAGCATTCCTTGAGGGAATCGGTGTAGATGCGCTTGGTGTCAACTGTTCCCTTGGACCTAAGGAGATGGCCCCGATTGTCCGGGAAATACTGTCAATTGCCAGAATCCCGGTACTTGTCCAGCCCAATGCAGGGCTGCCGACCTATTCGGGCAACAAGACAACATATAATGTGACCATTGAAGAATTTTCCGGCTTTATCCGGGACTTTGTCCATGAAGGTGTAAGTGCCGTCGGAGGATGCTGCGGAACGACACCCGACTATATCCGCGGTGCATCAAAATTGATTGAAAAGGAGACGGTCCACCGCAGATTCAATTCTGCCCGTACCCGGGTTACCAGCGGAAGCGCATGTGTTACCTTTGGAGACAGGGTGGTTATCTGCGGTGAACGCCTGAATCCCACCGGCAAGAAAAAACTTAAGGATGCTCTTTTGCACCAGCGTTATGAGGAAGTCCTTTTGGAGGCAATTCATCAGGAGCAGGCCGGTGCGGATGTGCTTGACGTCAATGTCGGACTCCCCGGTATTGATGAAGCAGCGGTCATGATCAAGGTGATCCAAAGCATTCAGGAAATTATCCGGCTGCCGCTTCAGATAGACAGCTCAAGTCCGACTGTTTTAGAGAAAGCGTGCAGGATCTATAACGGCAAACCCCTCATAAACTCAGTGAACGGAAAAAAAGAAGTGATGGAAGCCGTTTTCCCGATTGTTAAAAAATACGGCGGTGTGGTTATCGGACTGACACTTGATGAAGACGGGATTCCGCTTTTAGCAAAGGACCGGCTTGCGATTGCAGGACGGATTATTGAGACGGCGGAAAGTTATGGGATTGACCGGTCCGATGTGATTATCGACTGCCTTGTCCTCACGGCATCCGCCCAGCAAAAAGAAGTGGGGGAGACCTTGAAGGCCGTTGCCCTTGTTAAAAAAGAGCTTGGTGTCCACACTGTCTTAGGGTGCAGCAATGTCTCCTTCGGCCTTCCGAACCGCCCGCTTATCAACAAGACTTTTATGGCCATGGCATTGTCTGCAGGCCTTGACCTTCCGATTATGAACCCGCTCGACAGGGATCTTATGGCAACGGTCGACGCATATGAAGTGCTTTCCAGCAAGGACATTGACAGTGCAAGGTACATTAAGCGGCATGCGGCCGATCGACCCGGTAACGGATCTTTGGGCGCACCTGCCGATTCCAATTTCCAAAGCTTCGCAGTACCGGCAGAAGCAGGACAATCCGTAGCCGAAATGTCGCTGAAAGACATGGTTATTTCAGGCATGAAGGCCCAAATAGAAGAAAAGACCCGGGTAGAACTCGAATCCTTATCTTCCCTTCAAATTATAAATGAACAACTGATTCCCGGCCTTGATGAAGTCGGTAAAAAGTACGAATCCGGCCGCCTGTTCCTTCCTCAGCTGATTTTATCTGCGGAGACTGCCAAGCTTGCCTTCGGAGTACTCAAGGAGACATTTGTAAAAGGGGAGAAGCAGGGCAAAGGACCGATTCTCATGGCAACCGTCGAGGGTGATATCCATGACATCGGTAAAAATATTGTCCGGGTCGTATTGGAGAGTTATGGTTTCCAGGTTATTGATTTGGGGAAAGATGTTCCCGTCGAAAAAGTGGTCGAAGCTTTTCTTGAGCATAAGCCGAAAATGATCGGCCTGTCCGCACTGATGACTACCACAGTATTTAATATGGAAAGGACTATAAGGCGTCTGAAAGAACAGAAAGGCATATGCCCGATTTTGGTTGGCGGAGCCGTGATGACGGTTGATGCCGCCAGGGAGATCGGCGCAGATTACTACGCCAAAGACGCACTTGCATCAGCGGAACTTGCACAGAAATTAATTTCGGACTAGATTACATGCATTTTAGATCAGTACCATTGAACGGCCATTGCGTTAGAATATACACAATGGCCGTATTTAAATTTGAACTGCGTTTTAGTACTGCGAATTGTGGTTTTTTGTTTTTTATATTGCATTTCCATAAATAGTATTTTAGAATTTTGAAATAATACTGATATCCTAGATTGTACAGCCCGTTCCGGATAGGGCATACGGTATGACAATAAGTTACCATAACCTTGCCGTTCAATCAGGCGGCACTCTCATTAATAACGGCGGAATCAGGTGTACCGATGCGAGTAATATTGTTGTTGATGGAATCCTTCAGAACAATGCAAAAATGGATGGCCTCATAATTAGTATTAATGGTACAGGCAGTCTTATTAATGCTTCCGGAGCTTCAATTGCAGATAGTTCTGTAATTTTGCTCTATTCCGGTTCTCTTTCTAATTCCGGTACAATTTTCTGTGTGGTTCATAAAATTGGGACAGATGCTGAGTGTACTATTTCCGGGCTTGATCCGGCCATGGTCAGACAAACAAATGCCCCGATATCTTATGCAGACATGAAATACAACCCGATAACACTGTCAGCCAGTGATACGGCCACTGTAGGACTTGTCGGGGATAGTTCTCAGCTGGCATATGCACCTGACACCTGTCTGATGTTTGTGAAGGGCTACAGTGTGGAGCTGACCGCAGGTCAGACTCTTGTTATTCAAACGAGTACTGATTTTCGATCCTACATTTATCTGGCTGATGCACTGACAAAGGGCACTAATGAATCTGTTACATCTGACAGCATTGGTATTCGTTACACAGCAGACAGTTCTCAGACTTATTATATATTTGTTGGGGGATATGATACTTTTGATAATGGAACACTTTCACTGACCGTATTCGATCCCGCTGTGTATTCTGACGAACAACTGGATTTCACTAATTCGTTGACTGCACCAATCGGAGAAGGATGGTCATGGGATGCAGTCTCCCAAACTCTTACTCTCAGCGGGATCATGCTGTCATCTGCCTCAAGTGATTCGCTGATTCTACCTGATGGTGCCTCGCTGGTACTTGCTGCCGGCAGTGATAACTATATACAGAGCAGCAACGGTAATTCGATTGTCTGTAATGGCAATCTGAATATTGCCGGAAGTGGAAATCTGACAATTAGTTCCGGAGGATCTGGTATAATATGCGAAAGAAATCTGGGAATAAATGTCTCGGGCATGTTTTCAGCAAACGGGGCATATGGAATTGTAAGCAGTGGAGACTTAACAATAACGAATTGCTCAAACGTACTTGTATATGGTAAGTACGTTGGAATAGTTTCGTCATCATCTATATCAATAAATGATAGTAACGTATATTCTTACGGTCATTCTTACGGGATTCTTACCGGTCCGAATTACATGTTCGAGACTTCGGGTGAGGGTGGAGACATCACAATCAGTAACAGCCACGTTGATGCGAATTGTCAGTCATTAGCATCAGCCGCTATTTTTGCCGGTGATAACGTCAGTGAGTCAAACTCCGGTGTACATGCCAGGATGATTCTGAATGGATGCGGAATTTTATCCGGAGTTAACGGATACATTGTTAACACCGATTTCCCGACAGGCGGTCAGGAACCAAATTGTCAGACAATCACAAGTATTGCGGGACTGTCAGCATTAACATCATGGGATCAGGCTGCTAAAAACGTTATTATTGAGCCTTCATATAATGTGATCTATCGTGCAAACAGCGGTTCCGGAACGCTGGTTGACAACAATAACTCATATCTCCGTACAGAAAAAGTTACAGTATTACCCAATAGCTTCTCGTTAACCGGACATACGTTCACAGCTTGGAATACGTCATCTGACGGGAGCGGAACGAACTATTCCCCAAGCAGTACATTTGTGATCACGAAAGATACAACACTTTTTGCACTTTGGAAAGTAACGAATTATTCGGTAACTTTTGTCGATTGGAACGGTACCGTGCTCAAGACACAGACTGTGAACAATGGTGAATCCGCTGCAGCGCCCGCTTCACCGACACGCAGCGGTTATACGTTCAGCGGTTGGAATGCACCCTTTACTAATATACTGTCCAATCTTACTGTAACTGCACAGTACAATGCTGCCCCCACATCTGCAGTAGCCGGCGCAGTCAGAAATACATCTGCTGTTGTCAAGACAGGGGAACAGGGCGGATTTGAAACCCTTGCGTTCACGCTGGCTGCATCAGCTTTGGGAGTGTTTTCAATTCGAATCGTTTTACGCAAAAAGACACAGAAATAGTCGGACAATATTATTGTTTTGATCATACCGACTTCAAACAGATAAACTGAAAGTAAAAGGGCTGCCGGATTATTCCGGCAGTCTTGTTTTTGCCTTGATTTTCCGAAAAACAGAGGTAATCCATCCTCGATATCTTTTTCGTGTGGTAAAATTAACGTGCTGAGCTTACCGGAATCATCCGGCGGCTCTTATCCATTTGAAAAATGATAACGACAGATTATGACGGCATCAGAAGATGCAAAAGACAATGCGGAGGAAATGTAATATGAACATTGAAATGCTGCACCCGGCAGACCAGATCGTAATGATTATGGAAAGAATATATAAATATGGCCTGACAACTACGTCAGGCGGAAATCTTTCGATTATGGATGACAACAAAGACATGTGGATCAGTCCGGCCGGAATCGATAAAGGTACTCTTACACGTAAGGATATTATTTGTGTGAAGGCAGACGGAACAATAGAAGGGATACACCGCCCATCCAGCGAATTTCCGTTTCATAAGCACTTATACGAGGTAAGACCCGATATAAAAGCTGTCCTTCATGCACATTCCCCTGCGCTTGTCGCCTTCAGTATCGTCAGGAAAATTCCCGATACGCATCTTATCCCCAATGTGAATCAGGTTTGCGGGGAAGTCGGGATGGCCGAATACGGACTTCCGGGCAGCGATGAACTTGGCGACAAGATAGCAAAAGTCTTTGCAAAGGGCTTTAACACGGTAATCCTCGAAAACCACGGAGTCGTTGTTGGAGGTCAATCCCTTTTCAAAGCGTTTATGGCATTTGAGACACTCGATTTCTGTGCGAGACTGGAAATATATGCACATAGAATTGGAATACCCAAGGGCTTAAATCAGGAAAAAATTGATCTTTCTTCCAAAAAGCAGCATGTGCAGATGGATGAATTTGTACCGGAATCTTTCAGCAGCATGGAGAGAGCAGTCAGAAGGGAAATGTGTGAACTCATTCACCGGGCCTACGATCAGCAGCTGTTCACAAGTACGCAGGGAACGTTTTCCCAGAGGCTTGATGACAATTCGTTCATTATTACACCCTATTCGGCTGATAGAAAATATATGGAGGCAGAGGATCTCGTGCGCATTGAAGGAAACTGCAGGGAAGCAGGGAAGACACCGAGCCGTTCCGCACTTCTGCATAAATACATATATGAGACACATCCCTACATCAACTCGATTATCATCGCACATCCGCCTCATGTTATGGCTTTTGCAGTTACGGCTGAAAAACTTGACTCCAAAACAATACCGGAAAGCTATATCCTGATGAGAAATATTCCTAAAATTCCTTTTGGAGCGAGCTTCATGCAGCCTAAAATGACGGCAGATGTTTTCTCGAAAACAACGCCGATTATCATGCTCAACAATGACTGCCTTATCGTTACAGGAAATAGCCTCCTTAATGCTTTTGACCGTCTGGAAGTCGCTGAATACAGTGCCAAGGCGATCATAGCATCCAAGAATATCGGGGAAATTGTTGCTATTGACGATGCACAGATTGAGGATCTGGAAATCGCATTCAAACTCGACAGATAAATGTAACAGACAAATAGAACAGATAAAGGGGTCACTGATATACATGGCAAGAACACGTAAAAAGAAGAATATCCCGCAAAGAATGAAAGCCTGTTCAACTTACTGGTTCCCTGTGCCGGTTGCCAACCGCGGCCGATGGAGAGTTGTATGCTGTATGGCGCCGGACGCACAGCTTTATCTTGAACTTGGCTGCGGTAAAGGTGATTTTGCTGTTCAAATGGCGCAAAGGTATCCTGAAATCTGCTATATCGCTCTGGAAAAAGATGAGTCAGTGGTCCTTGCAGCGATTGAGAAAGCGTCAAATGCCGGCGTCAGGAATCTTTTCTTCATTTGGACGGATGCAGCACTTCTTAAAAACTTTTTCGAAGAGGGGGAAATCGACAGGATTTATATTAATTTTTGCGATCCGTGGTCCAGGAAGGACAAACCGAAACGACGCCTTACTTACCGCGAATACCTCGATATGTATAAGAACCTCTTGAATAACAGCGGTGAGATCCACTTTAAAACCGATGATAAGACACTGTTCGATTTTTCACTGAGGGAATTTACCGACTCCAGTCTTACTCTTCACAATCAGACATCGGACCTTCATAACAGCAGGTGGGACAGTAATAATATCCGCACGGAATTTGAGCAGAAATTTGCAAGTCAGGGAATTACAATATGCAGGGTTGAAGCGCACAAAGCGGCACAATCTGGCAAATGAAAATTATTTTGCCGGGGCTGTCGTTCAATATGTGTAAACTTTCGTTTAGAATTTACATTTTTTTCTACTTAGTTTCACACGTGTTCTGTTGTAATTAATTGCCGTTTGCGGTAAAATCTTTCTGGTGCAATGCACTATACAGCAGAATTTGCCCTCATGCAGGGAATACTAGGAGGAATAAACATGGCAGTAAAAGTAGGAATCAATGGATTTGGACGTATTGGACGCTTGGTTTTCCGTGCTTCAGTTGCGAACCCCAATATTGAAGTTCTTGGAATCAATGACCCTTTCATCGATCCTAAGTACATGGAGTACATGCTCAGATATGACACCGTACATGGTGTATTTGACGGTACAATCGAAGTCGGTGAAGATTTCATCGTCGTAAACGGAACAAAGATCAAAGTTTTTGCATGCATGAACGCTTCTGAAATTGATTGGAAGTCAGTCGGCGCTGAGTATATTGTAGAATCGACCGGTGTCTACACAACAACTGACAAAGCATCCGCACATCTTGTCGGCGGCGCTAAGAAAGTTGTTATTTCTGCTCCTTCAGCTGATGCCCCGATGTTCGTCATGGGCGTTAATCAGGACAAATACAACAAGGAAATGAAGGTTGTTTCGAATGCATCATGCACGACCAACTGCCTTGCTCCCCTTGCTAAAGTTATCAACGACAACTTCGGCATCGTCGAAGGTCTCATGACTACCGTTCATGCAACAACAGCAACACAGAAGACTGTTGACGGCCCTTCGAAGAAGGACTGGAGAGGCGGCCGCGGTGCAGCTTTCAACATTATCCCTTCTTCCACCGGTGCAGCTAAAGCTGTCGGTAAAGTTATTCCTGAGCTCAACGGCAAGTTGACAGGCATGGCTTTCCGTGTTCCGACAGCAGACGTTTCTGTTGTTGACCTTACAGTCCGTATTGAGAAGGGTGCTTCCTATGACGAGATCAAGGCTGTTATCAAGAAGGCTTCCGAGTCTGAGCAGTACAAGGGTATCCTTGGATATACTGAAGACCTTGTCGTTTCTTCTGATTTCATTCACGATGCACGCACATCCATCTTTGATGCTGATGCCGGTATCGCTTTGAACGCGAACTTCGTTAAGCTTGTTTCGTGGTATGACAATGAGTGGGGCTATTCCAACAAAGTCCTTATGCTCATCGAACATATGGCTAAAGTAGACGCGTTATAATTTTTCCGCAGGTATTATCTGTGATATTTGAGGGGGGTTCTGCAGGTGGCATTGCCATTATGCAGGACCTCCCTTTTTGTTTGGATAAATTCGCGATATAATGTTACTGTTTTCATTATTCTAAAAATGAAAAATGACACATAAGGAGGAAATGCATATGGCACTGTTTGATTCTAAGGCGAAGACGATTGCACAACTGCAGAAATCCACAGATGAGAAGAATGTGAGTATTAATCGTTATTTCGATGAAATAGGTAGACTTTATTATGGTCAGTATCGGGATGCATCAGCAGACGTATCAAAGGACATCAACAGCAGATGTGATGCGATTACCGCACTTTATACAGACATCGAAACCAATAAGCTGAAGATTCTTTTTGAGAAGGGTTTGAAGTTCTGTACAACATGCAAGAAGGAAAACCCGCTTGAGCATGCTTTTTGCTCGACATGCGGCTCTAAATTCCCTGAAGGCTCTGATAAACAGGTTGAGCTCCCGACAACTATCCCTCTGATTCCGGTTATTGAAAATACGGAAGCGTCCGCTGTGGAATCCGTTCAGATTTCTTCCGCCCCGGATGAGATAAACGAAGAAAAAGCACCTGACTCGCAAGAGACGGCGCCGGTCGAAGATTTACATGAAAATACCGGGGAAAAAGCTGAGTAAGGCGTATAGAAGACAGGATATCAGCATGAATTTGTCAGAGTCGGCACAACGTTAATATTATAACACTAACAGAATAGATTCGCAGTGCTCTTTGTTACGAGCTTTTTCTTTCCGTTACGTATAATAAGGGTAAGTACTTCGAAAGAAGTTCTTGAAAAGAAGCCGGAAGGAAGTGATTGTATGAAAATCACGACACAGGGAATCGGAATTCACGTAGGAGAAAGGCTAGAGGAGAAGATAGCAGATAAACTTTCAAAGTTCAACAAGTATTTTGGCGAGGATGCTGTTTTCACCATCAAAGTTCGTCCGGAGCGTGACATTAAAAGGGTTGAGATCACATTAAGGATTGAAAATCACATTTACAGGGCAGAGGCCAAGGATGAAGAGATTCTATCAGCGGTTGATCGTACCGTTGATAAACTGGAATCACAAATCCGGAGACAGAAGACAAGGATTGAGAAGCAGATTCACGATTATTCGTACATGAAGGAGTATTTGAGTGATATCGGGGATACTGAAGATGAGGATGAGCACGAAGAGAAGACAATCATCAAGCGTAAGACTTTTGCACTGGTTCCGATGACCCAGGACGATGCAGTTTTACAGATGGAAATGCTGGGACACAGCTTTCTGGTATACCTTGATGCTGAGACCGGAAATGTGTGTGTTGTATATAAGCGCAAGGACGGTAATTATGGTCTGATCGAGCCTACCTACTGATTCTGGTTGATTCTGATTGATTTAGGTTGTCTGTTTTGTTTGGCCGACTCCTTCTGACAAGGTTTGACAAGGTTTGACACTGTTTGGTTCTGGTGACTACGACTCAATCTGGTTGATCCGGTTAATCTGGTTGTCTGGTTGTCTGGTTGATTGAGTATTTCGTTTATATTATGGTACCGTCTGGTGCGCGAACAGAGGCTGTCTCTCACAAAGGGGCAGCCTCATTTTATGGTATAATAGTCCACACTTGCCAGTGCAAATAAGACCGTAATCAGGAGGAATACATTTTGAGCGAAACGAACTATTTTGACGATAATACCGCAGGGTCCTGGGAAGAGAATCTTCTTTTGGGACTTAACCCCGAGCAAAGAAGAGCTGTCTGTCATGATGAGGGTCCTCTATTGATTCTGGCAGGGGCAGGTTCGGGCAAAACGCGCGTTATCACCTTCCGTATTTCATATCTGGTCCGGGTCCGCCAGGTGAGACCGTCCGCTATTCTCGCGATAACGTTCACCAACAAGGCGGCTGCAGAGATGAAAGACCGTATTCGTGACCTTATCGGAGATATGGCACCTTATATGTGGGTGGGAACATTTCACTCCATGTTCGCCCGTATTTTGCGCCGTCACGCCGATTTGCTGCAGTTTGAGAAGAATTTCGCGATTCTTGATACGGATGATCAACTCAAAATTATTAAAGAATGCATCTCCGAGATGAATTTGAATGATAAAATTTTCGTGCCCAGATCGGTTCAGGCTGAGATCAGTAAGGCTAAAAACGAGCTTCTTTCCCCGGAGGATTTTGAAAAGGAGGCAGGGCCGGATTACCGCCGACAAAAGATAGCGGTGATTTACCGTAAATATCAGGAAAAGCTTCGTGCCAGCAATGGCATGGACTTTGATGACATACTCTTTTATGCCGTAACGCTTTTTTCACAGAATCCGGAAGTTCTGGCTTTTTACCAGGAGCAGTTCAAATACATTCTTGTCGACGAGTATCAGGATACAAACCATGCCCAGTATCGACTGATTCTTATGCTTGCCAAAAAGTACCGGAATTTATGTGTTGTCGGAGACGATGATCAGTCAATCTATTCATTCAGGGGTGCCAATGTACGCAATATCCTTGACTTCGAGAAGGATTTCAAAGATACGGCGGTGATCAAGCTTGAACAGAATTACCGTTCGACTTCGAATATTCTCGAAGCCGCCAATACCGTTATACGGCACAATCGGGGACGCAAGGCGAAAAAGCTTTGGACAGAGTTTGATCCGGGTGAAAAAATAACTTACTACTGTGCGGATCACCACGGTGCGGAAGCCTATTATGTGACCGACCAGATTCAAAAACTCGTAAGGTCAAGGCAGTGCAAGTATGGTGAGATAGCAGTACTTTACCGGCTTAACGCCCTTTCCAGAACAATCGAATCCGCTTTCCGCGATCAGGGAATACCCTATCGCGTTTACGGCGGGCAGCGATTCTACGACCGAAAGGAAATTAAGGATATTCTGGCATATCTGCGCCTGATCATGTCCCCGTCGGACAACTATGCCTTTGACAGAATTATTAACGTGCCCAAGCGCGGGATTGGAGACACGACCGTTGACCGGGTTAAGGAAATTGCTGCCGAATCACAAATGAGTTACCTGCAGGTGTGTGCCTTAGCACCCCAGTATCCCGAGCTGTCCAGGGTCTCGCACAAGCTTCAGCAGTTTGCCTACATGCTTGATGCATTCAGACAGAAGATCCTCGAAGACTCGATGAGTTTTTCCGAATATATAGAATACGTACAGGACCAGTCGGGTATTATGCAGGAAATTATCGAACAGAAAGAAAAAAAGGGTGAGACCGTTGACCGGATTGAGAATTTAAGGGAGCTGCTTTCTGAAGCCGTTGAATTTGAGGCGCGCCGTAAAAACCAGGCAAAAGAAAAGGAGAATCTTGATCAGGAATTGGGTGAGGATGCACTTTCGGATGACTTCAGTCATGCGGATATGACATACGATACGGATTTGAAGGGGCTTTTGCAGGCCTACCTTGAAAATGCCGCACTCTATTCCGAAGGTGATAATGCGGGAACGAATGATGACTTTGTCCGGCTTCTGACCATCCATAGTGCAAAAGGACTTGAATTCGGGGTAGTATTTCTGATCGGTACAGAGGAAGGAATCTTCCCGGGTACGCGGTCAATGGACAATGAGGAAGCAATCGAAGAAGAGAGGCGCCTTGCATATGTGGCAATTACCAGGGCACGAAAAAAGCTTCACATCACTTCCGCAAGGAGCAGGATGCTCTTTGGACAGACTCAGGAGCTGCCTCCGTCCCGCTTTATCCGCGAGATAGATCCTGAATATATTGAGAGCATCGGTGCATCAAGGCGTTCCTTTGCTGATGACGGACATGCCGCGCAATCTGCGCAGCAATCAACCCGCACCGGTGCGGGAACAGCCGGTCAGCCATCGACTGCTTCGCATCCGTTCGGGTCAACTGTTTTTGGTGCTCCCAGGCAAGCCCCGGCAAGTTCTGCAGCAGCAAATGAGAATTTGCTGACCCCGGAGACGATTGACAGAGGAATGTCTGTACGGCATCCGCGCTTTGGAAAGGGTACCGTCATGTCCGTGGAGAAAGTTGCCGGAGATGCACTTGTTTGTGTCGCATTTGAAAATAAGACGACAAGAAATATGCTGGTCAGACAGGCTAAACTTGAAAAGGGCTGATTGGATCATCCGGAAGGCTGACGGCAAATTGGCTGCTTATAATTTTATGATATAATTATTTGCATATGAGGAGGTAACACAGATGGGTGATTTAGACAAGGAACACAACCTGTTTGATGAATTCTCGTCTACTTTTCCCGGCGTTCCTTTTGTTGCGGATTCTACGGATAACCCGAGGGACCAGGAATTGCTGTCCCTCCTGCGTGACAACCGGGAAAAGTATTTATCTCCGTATGCCTTTCGCAGCAAAGACAGCCGCGGCCGGAGATTTCCTGAAGAACCATGTACCGTGCGTTCGGATTTTGAACGGGATACAGGGAGAATTATATATTCCCAGGCATTCAGGCGCCTCCGTCATAAGACACAGGTTTTCTTCAATCCTCAGAATGATCACATCTGCTCCCGTATTGAACACGTTATATACGTCAATTACATTGCTACTACGATCGCAAGGGCATTGAATCTGAATCTTGATCTTGTCCAGGCGATTGCCCTGGGACATGATATAGGCCATTCCCCTTTCGGGCATTCCGGTGAGAAAACCTTGGATGCGTGTGTCAAAAATATTGATAAGAATCTTTTTTTCCAGCATGAGGCGCAGAGCCTGCGGGTAGCAGATCTGCTGGCCGTGCGCAGCGGAAGGAAGGGAGAGGGCTTGAACCTGTCGTTTGAAGTGAGGGATGGCATTGTCTCTCATTGCGGTGAGACTTACAGTGAATACAAGATATTTCCTGACAGAAAGAAACCAACCGACTCGCTGCTGCTTCATAACAACGGCCACCGTCAGCTGCCTGCTACCCTTGAAGGATGCGTCGTCCGCATAGCAGACAAAATTGCCTATGTGGGCAGGGATATTGAAGATGCTGCACGTGCCGGCATACTTGAATTCGAGGATATCCCTCCGGCTATAACCTCGACCCTGGGCGGCACGAATTCGCAGATTATCCACACACTTGTAACGGACATCATCCATAACAGCCTGAACAGGGACGGGATTAGCCTGTCCGACGAATCCGGACAGGCTATGGAGGCGCTCCTCAAAGAAAATGTCCAGCGCATCTACCAGTCGGACAAAATCAAAAAATACGAGATACGCGTAAAGACAACGGTGGAAGGATTATTTGATGCTATGCTGTCGTCCCTTTCGGATCCGCAGAAAGCTCTGGCATCCGGCAATCCGGTATTTGCAGGCCTGGCTGATTTCAGTCTGACCTATCCGGATCCGGCTGTTCCTGTTGTCCAGGTCGTCACGGACTATATCGCCGGAATGACGGACTCATTTGCAAACAAATGTTATGAATCCATTTATTGGGTGTGAGGTAAAAATATGCAGCAAAATGTAAATCAAGATGATGTACAAAAAAATGAACCGGTGGAATATTCTTTTTATGCCATGCTGGACCGCATGCAGTACATTAACCGCTGGGGACTGATGCGCAATAACCGGACTGAAAATATTAAAGAACACAGTATGGATGTGGCTGTAGTGGCACATGCCCTTGCTGTGATCAGGAATTGCATCTGTCTGGATGGAAGGCTCCCAATCGACCCGCTTTATGTAATGGGGGTTGCCATGCTGCACGATGCGACAGAAATCATTACCGGCGATCTTCCGACTCCGATTAAGTACCGCAATCCTGAAATTACCAGGGCATACAAGAATGTCGAAGGACAGGCGGCGGATACACTACTTTCGCTTCTGCCGGAACAACTGCGCGGAGAGTACAGGGACCTTTTCCTGCCGGACCTGTCGGATCCGATCAAAGCAGAGTCACACCGCCTTGTGAAGGCTGCGGACCGGATCTGCGCGTATATTAAATGCATAACAGAAGAAAAATCAGGCAACCACGAATTCTCATCGGCAAAAGTGTCGATTTTGTCTTCCATTTTGAAATTGAATTATCCGGAAGCAACCTATTTCTTCGCGCATTTTATTCCTGCATATGGGATGACGTTAGATGAAATCAGCGAGTAAGGCAAACGCATCGAATGCGGTGAACCCCAGAAAGCGGGCGGACGGGTCAGATTCTGCAAATCAGGTGAAACCCATGGAGAAGAAACCGGGACATAATATCAGGCTGCCTTATCTCGGGTTGGCCGTTTTTATGCTTCTTGCGGGGATCACAGCGGTTACTTTGCTTCTTGCAGCAGTTTTTTCGACAGGTTCTTCTGTCGGAATTTCTCCGGAAGAGCAATTGATCATCGATCGTACAATAGAAATATCGGGGACGCAGGTGCAGGTTCACGGCGCGAATCCTTCTACTGCCTGGCAAAAGGAAATCTCGTCAGGGCAACTTACTGTTTCCGAGTTTGTACGCGTTTCATTTGCCGGTACAAAGTACCTTCTCGAAGGTAAGGATGATGCCGCTTTTGCAAAAGACCTTGCATATGCCGTTTACGGCAGCGGGAACAATGACAAAACCGGAACCGATCCCAAAACCGGTGAGATTGCTGCGTCTCTTGCTTCGGATTCCCGCATATATGTAATTGAGAATACTCTTCGCGGACTGGATGAATCCTATGCGCCGCCCCTGTCGGAATCGATTACGGATAAAGTCGGTACGCGTGTTCTTTCCGTGCAGCTGGACCAGTCGATTCAGGATAGTGAGGGGTATGGGTTCGGGGTCAGAAAGGTCAGCGGTTCGATTTCCATTGAAGGAAACCAGGCCCGTACGGATTTTTATATAGACAATAATTTACGCCCGGGACAGCTTTCCATCATGAAGGATGCATCCGGTGCACAGAGTTTTTCCATGTTGTGGGATACAAGACGGGAAGAGCCCGGAAAGTATTCCGTCAAAGTGCTTATGCGGACATCAGATGGCCGGGCGAAGATTATTACCGGCGGAGATGTAACGGTACCGGCCTTCTTCACGCTTATCAATGATGGTGTACAAAAGGGCTCCGTCCCTGTCGGAACATCGGATGTCTGGTATCAGCTTGATGCCCAGGACAGAAATGCATATGTTAATTTTGTAAATCCTTCCGGGGATATCGCCGTCACCCTGTATGATATGTACGGCAATATTATCGGCCGGAATGACCTGCCGGGAATTCAGACGGAGGTCTTGCGGGGCAGACATCAGGACTTGCCTGCACAGGACGGGAAAGACCCGTATGTCAGCACGTACCAGAATATGTTTTACGTGCGTGTGCAAAAAGGTGCTGCGGACATTTCAACGGATGCGATTACTTATCTTTGCGTCCAGTCCAAAGAAGTTGCAATGGATGCAGACAAAAATTACCTTGCCGTAACCAGTGATGTCGGTATTGTACCGACTCCTGTTCCTGCCTCGCCTGTGTCAGATGAGGTAAAAAGCACCCCTGTCACATGCAGGGACTTAAATGCCAACAAGCTGACCTTTGCCATGTCGGATCTTACATTCCTTCCGATTAACGGCAGGCTTGCTTCCCTTTCCTTATCCGATCCGTCAGCAGCACAGGCAATTTCTTATTATCCTGCTTTTGACAGCAAAAAGGATGCATATGGATTTGTATCAAGTACCGGACTTGCCGGTATTCTCGCAAACCTGACCCTGGTCGAGGGATACGCCGCCAAAGTCAGCATTGAACAGGTAGATGATACCGGTGTGGTTTCGACGGCCTCTTTGGACGGAACGGTTCCAGTTACACCTTCGAGAAATATTATTCATATAAATGTAACTGATTTTGACCAGGTAACGCACACATATTCTGTATATCTTCTTTCCGGAGCGGATAAAGACGGGTATGACATATCGACACTTTCCCTTTTCCCGTTAAGTTATCAGAATGGAATATGGCTCCTGCACAATCTCCAGCCGGCTTATCAGTTTGTCCCGTATACGACCAATTTACTCTGGTCCGATCTGATAGCTGCTGAGGATTTAAAGGAGAAAAGCCTTGCCGAAGGGAATACAAATCCCAATTGGGTCAAGCCTGACAGTCCCGTTTATGACGGTGCTTCCTGGCGTGCCGCTAAAAGTGAAGTTGTTTCCTACTTTCTTGACCCCAGGAATTTTCTTGACCCGGCATATATTTTCCAGTTTGAAAAATTATCTTTTGACCCGGCGATTCATACGATAGAAGGCGTCAGGGCTATGGTGAAGGGCTCTTTCCTTGAAGCAGCCGATCCGGATTACGCCGCGATCCTTCTCCAGGCGGGAAAAGATGCAGGAATATCCCCGTATTTCCTTGCCAGCCGGATCATACAGGAAATGGGACGAAAAGGGGACTCCATGCTGTCCAAGGGAACCCTGCCCGGGTATGAAGGTTATTTCAATTTTTACAATATCGGCTCGACGCCGAATCCTGACGTCAAAAACGGAGCCCTGATAAACGGGGCCAAGTATGCTATGTGGGGAATTGACTCTGCTTCCAAAGTAATCACACCGGAGGAACAGGCTCTGCTTCTTCCGTGGACTACCCCGGACCTTGCCATCCGGGGAGGTGCCCTCTGGATTGCGCAAAGCTATGTTGACCTGGGACAGAATACCTTGTATTTCCAGAAATTTGATGTAATCAATAATGTAGACGGACTTTTTATTCACCAGTACGCGCAGAATATTTCCATGGCATTTACTGAGGGCGCCAGATATCACAGGGCTTACCTTTCCCAGGATATGCTGCCGTCTTCCTTCCAGTTTCTGATTCCCGTTTATCTTAATATGCCGGAGCAGTATGGAATTCTTCCAGCTCCATGATTGAAGGTTCGCACCAAGAGTGTGTATAATACTGTGCAGATACTGGACCCGGAACCCAAGCCGGGAAGGGAGGACATAAATGACAAAATCTCGAATGATACCTGCATTTCTTGCGCTTGCTTTTCTTATCCCGGTGATGATTATTATACCGGTTCAGGCGGCATCCGGACTAAATGTCAACCTATATGCAAAAACAGATACGGTTAAGGCGGGGGATACGATCGCCCTGAATGTAAACTTTGACTCGTTTCCCAACCTGATCCGCTTTGGCCCCATTGAGGTACAGTTTGATCCTAAATATGTTTCTTTTGCCGGTATGGATAAAGGAAGCACGATGCCTTCCACATTTTCTGTCAGTAATTCTGCTTCTGCCAATGTCATTGCCATTATTGGAGTCGACCAGACAGTCGAGGGGATTATCAGCGCAAATCAGACAGCACCCACTGCGGACGCTTCGGGAAACCCGCTGACGCCGCCCATTGATCCGAGTATGAAGTCTGATTCTACGGTTACCTGCTGCGTCCTGTATTTTAAAGTCATCGACACAGCACCAACGGGGGATGCCAATTTCTGGCTCGGCAGTATCGGAGGATTCAAGAACAGTTCGCTTGCCCAGCTGCAGGCAAGTGCCGGCAATACGGTTATTGTTCCTGTACAGAGCCTTCTTTCTTCTGAAGCGTCGCTATTATCACTCTCAATAGATGGTGCAGCTTTGACGCCCGCATTTTCTCCGTCTGTTTTTGCATATGAAACACACGTGACACGGGATATTACTGCTGTAAATGTGACAGCAGCTGCTGCGGACCCTTCCGCACAACTTCTGATAACCGGGAAAGAAAATCTTGCCCTAGGAAACAATACGGTTACGGTCAAGGTTTCCGCGCAAGACGGTAAAACAGCTTTAGAGTATAAAATCAATGTAATCCGGGAAAGTAATTTTGTGCCGGCCGGTGCATCTATTACCGGAAGTGACGGAAAAGTATACACATTCATTGAAATTCCGCAGACACTTACACTGCCTGCGGGGTTTGCCATGCAGATGGAGATGCTCGGCACTTCGTCGGTACCGGTATTTACCGGAAATGGATTCAAGAGCATGCTCCTGTACCTGAAGGACGGTGAAAATGATCCGGCTCTCTACTTGTATAATCCGGATAACGGTTCTATCCGGATTTATGACGCCGATCTGACCGTGACAATTCCGTCCCGGATTATGACTGTTACAGAACTGCCTGCAGGTGTGGCTGTCCCGGATAGGTTTTCTGCAGGAACTGTTGAAACAGGAGGCCTTTCGGTGCCGGGATACATCTCAGATACAACAGACACAGCGCTGCTTTATCTTACCGATGAAGCAGGAATAAGCCTTTTTTATGAAATTGACTCCTCAACAGGTTCATTAACCCCATATAAGGAAGTAAAGGCAAAGGACAGCAGCTTTCTGATTCCTTTTGTAATTGTATCGGTTCTGGCCGCTGCAGAACTTGGAATGATAGCCTACATAATCTATCAGGTGCGATCCAGGAATCGCCCTAAGGAAGTGAAAAGGGTATGATATGAAGATTAAATCGTTTATTCTGGGTGACATTACCCTGAATCCTTCCCAAAAAAAAGCAAGGGAGGTATTCTTCTACCTTGTTTTCGGAGGACTTACAACTCTGGTAAATATGGTCTCCTTTATCCTTTTTGATAAGCTCTTTGGTGCCCGGCATGTTTTTCTCACACTGGGAAGTTTTCATTTTGATCTTTTAGGCAATGACGTTTTGAACCTGACGATTGCATGGATCGTTGCCGTAACATTTGCCTTTATTACAAACCGTGCCTTTGTATTTGTCTCAAAAGGCCCGATTTTTAAGGAGTTTTTCAGCTTTGTCACATCACGTATCGCCACACTTGTCGTATTTGAAATCGGAACTTTTAAACTGTTATTACTGATCCTGCAACATGGTTTTGGAATCAACAACAGCGTTGTTCTGTTTTCAGTTGTCGGTGTGACATGCACATACAAATACTTGGTGAAACTCATTAATTCAGTACTTGTTGTCATTGGAAATTATGTACTGAGCAAAATATTTGTTTTCAACAAATCCGGGCCCTCTCGAAAGGGAGAAGGCAGGAAGGCAGAGATTTCCGATCAGGAGGAGTGTGACGCAGACGATGAAAAGTAACTCCGATATACCGGAATTCCTCCTGTCGTCGCAGCGCTTCGGCATTCAGCTTGGCCTGGTCCGGATGGAAAGCCTGATGCGCAGGCTGGGAAATCCACAGGATAATTTATCCTGTATCCACATTGCGGGGACTAACGGGAAGGGATCGGTTACATCCTATATCTCATCCATGCTTGCTGCAGACGGACACCGGACGGGGGTCTATACATCCCCGTTCCTCGAAAGATTTTCAGAACGGATTCGCGTCCTGGACGGCAGATCCTCACTTGACCGCTTTTTAAAGGATGATTCAGAGGGTGAGATTTCTTCTCAGGACCTTATTTTGCTGACCGCGAAAGTTAAGGCTGCTGTTGAGCATATGATTGCAGACGGGGAGGAGCACCCGACAGAATTTGAACTGGTGACGGCTGTGGCCTTTCTGTATTTTGAACAGACGGCTTGTAATTATGTGGTTCTGGAGACCGGCCTCGGCGGACGCCTTGATTCTACAAACATTATCAGAAATCCGGTATGCTGTGTAATAACAGCCCTCGGTTACGACCATACGGACAGGCTTGGCAAGACTATACGTGAAATTGCCCGGGAAAAGGCAGGGATTATTATAGATAACTGCCCGGTCTTCTGCTATTCCCCGTATGATACGGATCTGACCGGAGAACAGGCAAAGGAAGCCCTGGAAGTGATTGCCGATACATGCAGGGCACATGGTGCAGAGCTTACCGTGCTGCCTTTTTCCTGCCTGACTTTAGTGGAAAGCACAATGGAAGGCCAGGTATTCACGGTACCGTTTTTACAGGGCCCTCTCCGGATTTGTATGATCGGAACATACCAGATTCAAAATGCAGCCCTTGCAGCACGTGCTGCTGCAGGACTTGTCACGGATGATGGAATCCGCAGCGGACTTTATCTGACACGTTGGAAGGGCAGGCTGGAGATTCTTTGCAGGACGCCCCTGATTATTCTCGACGGAGGGCACAACCCGCAGGGGGCGCTTTCTTTTCGGACATCTGTCGATACGCTTTTTGCGGAAATTTTCCGGATGAACCCGCCTCGGCTCATTTTAGGGTTTATGGAAGATAAGGATTATCCGCAAATTCTTACCATTCTTTTATCAGGCCTTTCATATTCCCTTCGTGAAATCATTTGTGTCACTCCGGATAATCCGAGGGCTCTTCCGGCGGAAGAATTAAAAAAATACATATCGGATCATTTTTCGGAAGAAGCTTTATTTTACAAGAATCAAACGACTATGTATAATAGGCAAGGTAGGATTTTTGCCTCATCACAGGCAACAAATGCCTGCTTACAAGCTGTTGAAGATTCGACTGGGGACGGTGCGCCTATATTATGTATGGGATCGCTGTATCTGGCAGGTCAAATACGGGACACTCTTAAGAACAAAGGAATAAATCCGCATAAATAGTATGCCGGATTTAACAGGAATATAAGGAGAACAAAAATGGACTGGCGTAATGCAGCTGCAGCCTTCCCTCCTCTGGAGGAGAAAGACATCGCTCATCTGCAACTATCAAAAGAAGAGAATGAGCAGGTTTTGACGCTGTTCAACAGGGCTGTATCCAATGCGCAGTCAGACAGTGCGGATATCGCCATGATCGCGCTTAAAAAGCTCCTGACAAAATATCCCGCATGGGGGGATGCAGCTTTGCTGTATGGCATCTGCCTTGCACTCGATGGAAAATTCAAGCGTGCGGGAGCCAGCTTTGAACATGCTGTTTCCGCCGGGCTTCTAACGGAAGAACTGACATATCTGGCACAGGTTTGCTATCGGGATGCAGGCGTGGAATATGCACAGGAGCGCCGGCATTTTCAGAGCGAGGAAGAAGCGGAAAGCAAAAAGATACTGGCAACATTCTTCCCGGCCAAAAAGAACCGCGGCAGTGTGTTCAGAGAGATTGATACAGAAGAGCGCGGTCATATGCAGGCGCCGATCCTGACCCGGGTTCCCAGGAATAACGGTAAGGCAAAACTTGCTTCCGACAGGGAGCGCAGGGATGTCATGATGCAGTCAAATTCTCCCAACTCAGATAAAATGGATGAAGAAATGGATGTCTCCATTCCAAAAACCCCGGCTGAAAAGCTCCGGATTCTGATCATTGCCTTAGCCGGTGTTCTGCTTGCTGTTCTGCTTGGCCTGGCGATTTGGTTCCTGATCATTCCGGCAGTCTCTTCATATCAGGAAAACAGCGGTGATGCAGCAAAGCTTAAGTATTTGCTGGCCGAAATGCAGACTCAAAAAGCAGATCCTGAAATCTCCCGGATACTTTCGGATTACGCCCTGAAGTTCCCGCCCGATGCAGTAGCAGGGCAAAATACAAAGACCGGAACGCAAAGCAGTACAACGACGTCCCAGAATACGTCCTCAGTGCCTGCACAAGGCGTTTCACCGACTATAACACCCTCAGTAGCACCTGCCGGCCCAACCGGCTCACAGGGGGACGCAACGACAGCCCCAGGTGCGGATGCAACTGCGGCAGTAAGTCCTACTCCGGCATCAAACTAGGAGATTGACGAAAATTATACGGCCCAGAAAGTAATGGCAGGCACAGGAGGAAAAATATGAAATATATAAGTACCAGAGGAACCGATTATCAATATACTTCAGCTCAGGCAATCAAGCAGGGAATAGCACCGGACGGCGGCCTTTTTGTACCTGAGTCGATACCGAAACTCTCAAAAGAAGACTTCCTGCGTATGGCAGGTGAGACCTATATAGAAATTGCCGCAGATGTTCTTTCCCTCTACCTTGATGACTATACGCATTCGGAACTTCTGGACTACTGCACATGGGCATACGATCCGGAGAAATTCGGTGAGGATCCGGCGCCTCTCGTTCAGATCAATAAATACAATGACCGGGAATATATACTTGAACTCTGGCACGGGCCGACCGCTGCATTTAAAGATATGGCACTGCAGCTTCTGCCATATCTGATGACAGGCGCCATACGGAAAACAGGTGAGAAGAGAAAGATCTGTATTCTCACAGCAACTTCCGGTGATACAGGTAAAGCAGCCCTTGAAGGCTTTAAGGACGTACCCGGGACGGAAGTAATCGTATTTTATCCTTCCTCTGGGGTATCCGAGGCACAGCGTCTCCAGATGGTTACCACGGAAGGTGATAATATTCATATCATCGCCGTAAAGGGATGTTTTGACGATACACAGACCGGTGTTAAGAAAATATTTTCGGATGCGGAATTTGAAGAAGAGCTCAAAGCAAAGGATGTTATCCTTTCTTCGGCGAATTCAATCAACTGGGGACGCCTTGTCCCGCAGATTGCCTATTATGTGGCATCCTACGCCGTACTCCTGCGGGACGAGAAAATTACCTTCGGGGAAGCAATCAACGTCGTCGTGCCGACAGGCAACTTCGGAAATATCCTAGCGGCATGGTATGCGATGAAAATGGGTGTCCCTATCAATAAACTGATATGCGCATCCAACAAGAATAAAGTGCTTTCCGATTTTCTCAGAAGCGGCACCTATGACAGCAACCGTGATTTCTACAGGACAAATTCGCCGTCAATGGATATCCTGGTTTCATCGAATCTCGAGAGGCTTCTCTTTGAGATAACCGGAAAAAATGGAGCGAAAGTACTTGAATGGATGGATCAGCTGTCTGAAAAGGGTACGTATTCGGTAGATCCGGCAACACTGAGGACTTTGCAGAATGTTTTTGTAGGCGGTTTTGCAGACGAGGCGGGAATCGTCAAGACGATACGGGAAGTATATGACCGGTGCGACCATGTCATTGATACGCATACCGCAGTCGGGTTCAATGTATACGGACGTTATTTCCAAAGATCAGGTGACGAGACCAAAACAATTTTTGTATCTACAGCAAGTCCGTTCAAATTTGCGGATTCGGTTCTGGATGCGATTTTTGGGGGAGGATACAGCAGGGGAAGGTCTTCGGAGGTCATAATACGTGAACTTTCCGAGGAGAGTTCGCTTCCTGTTCCTGCAGGCCTTACGGGTCTCATGGAGAAAAAAGTACTGCATGACACGCTTATTGAAAAAGATGAAATGCAGAAACAGGTACTGGAAATCCTTTCCAGATAAGCATTTATATGCATATAAAAAGCAGGGACAATAAAGAATCCCCCGCCTGCACATGTGCGGACGGGGGATTCTTTTACGCTGTTTACTTAGTATCTGAAGCGGCAGAAACGATTCAATGTATTATCCTTTGATAATCAGTTGGATGCCCTTGTTGAGTTCACTGAAATCCTCTTTCAAAGATACAAGATAAGCTTTTCCTGCATCAGTGATGGAATAGTACCTTCTGAGACGGTTATCTTCAGAGATCTTCTTCTCAAACTCTTCGATGTAACCGAACTTCATCAGTCTGTAAATCGCAGGATAAAGGGTTGCTACTTTGTAAAGACCCTTGCTGCGGCTCTCAAACGACTGGATCAGCTGATATACATACATTGGACTCTCAGACAGAAGATGAAGAATCAACATCTCGACCGTTGCCTTCTTGTAGTTCTCTCTCATTCCTTCGGGTGTTCCACTTCTTGTCATGTTCTCTTGCATAATCTTTCACCTCGCAAATAAATAGGATTAGAAAATAACCAATAATTCCAATTCCATTGTATCAAACTTTTGAGATGAGTAAACACGCCATTTTGATATTTGGCACGGATATACTATAAAATATATGAATTTTTTGTGTCTTAATGAGCAATTTTTATATTTTTACGTATATATAGTGAAATATGTTGATATATTTCAGGAATGTTAATTGCTCTTAGGCATGTATTTCTTCCAGGAGGAGTCCGGGGTTGCGTTCGAGTGCCCAGGAAATACCCCATTCCGATTCGAAAAGAATGACAGGGGCGTCATCTTTGTCCAGTACCAGAAGGGATGTGGACGTAATAGTAATTTTGCGAAGGTCGATAGGCTCGGCAGGATTTTTCTGGACGGCCCACCTTGCGTGACGGTAATTTAAATTGGTCCTGAGTATTTCGACACCGTATTCATTTTTGAGTCTGTGTTCAAGGACCTCAAACTGAAGGACACCGACAACACCCATGATATAGGTCTCCGTTCCGATATCGGGCTGCTTATAAAGCTGGATGGCACCTTCTTCAGAAAGCTGATCAACGCCCTTCAGGAACTGCTTGCGCTTCATGGAATCAATCGGCATTACACGGGCAAAAAATTCCGGAGGGAAGACAGGGATTCCTTCAAACTGGAAAGAGGTACCTGATGACGTAAGGGTATCGCCTATCCGGAAAATGCCCGGATCGAAAATGCCGATAATATCTCCTGCATAGGCTTCTTCGACAATTGTCCTGTCCTGCGCCATGAACTGCTGCGGCTGTGCAAGTGTGATTTTCTTGCCCAGGCGAACATGTTTGACAGACATGGATTTCTCGTATTTTCCGGAGCAAATGCGAAGGAACGCCATGCGGTCCCGGTGATTCGGGTCCATGTTTGCCTGGATCTTGAAGATAAAACCGGAGAAAAAATCTTCATCGGGCTGAACGATGCCAATGTCCGTATGACGTGCGACCGGTGTCGGAGCCATGGCCAGAAAGCTCTTGAGAAAGGGCTCAACACCAAAGTTCGTGCTTGCGGATCCGAAAAAGACAGGAGTGAGTTCTCCCTTAAGTATTTTATCAAGATCGAAAGGATCGCCTGCCATATCAAGAAGCTCAATATCTGCGCGGAGGGTATCATAATAATGGGCACCGAGACGTTTCCTCAGTTCATCACTGCGGGAACTTGTGGTGCTTGAGGCAACTATACTTGCGCCGTGATCACCTGCTGATGCATCAAAAAGGAGAACCTGATCGTCGCTTCTGCTGTAAACACCTTTGAAATCGCCGTCGGTGCCGATCGGCCAGTTCATCGGTGTTGAACGGATGCCGAGGACTTTTTCGAGCTCGTCAATCAAATCAAAAGGATTTTTGGAGGCACGGTCCATCTTGTTGATGAATGTGAAAATCGGAATACCGCGTTTTCTGCAGACGGCAAAAAGCTTGATTGTCTGTGTCTCAACACCTTTGGCTCCGTCAAGAAGCATGACGGCGGCATCGGCGGCGCACAGTGTACGGTAGGTGTCTTCCGAGAAGTCCTGATGTCCGGGTGTATCAAGGATATTAATGCAGTAATTGTCATATTCAAACTGCATGACAGAGGAGGTAACGGAGATGCCGCGCTGTTTTTCGATTTCCATCCAGTCGGAAGTCGCATGACGCGAAGCCTTTCTGGCCTTGACCGATCCGGCCATATGGATGGCACCGCCGTAAAGCAGCAGTTTTTCTGTGATCGTCGTTTTACCGGCATCAGGGTGAGATATGATCGCAAAAGTGCGTCTTCTTTTTATTTCATTCTGTGCCGCGATATCCATGAGTGCATTTCTCCTTAAAGTCAGGGCTTTTCTTGAGTATCTCAGGGCAAAGCAGAAAATCTGCCTTTGAACGGATTTCAAAATAAGCTATAATCATAGTAGTTCTTGTTGCTTTTGGTTTTTGCAGTGCTTTACCGTTTATATATAAATTGCTGCACTATTATATCAGTCTTGCTGTATTTGTGGCAAGCAAGAGAGGAAATATAAGATGTCTGAAATTGGAGAGACCCGGCTTGCGGTTTTGATCGATGCGGATAATATCTCAGCCAGCTATATCAAACCCATGATTGAAGAGATCGCCCGCTACGGCAACCCTACAATCAAAAGAATATATGGGGATTGGACCAAACCAAACCTCGGCAGCTGGAAATCAGTGCTGCTGGACTTTGCATTTCAGCCGATCCAGCAGTTTGGTTATACAACAGGCAAAAATGCAACTGATTCCGCGATGATTATTGATGCTATGGATATCCTGTACTCCGAAAAAGTAGCAGGTTTCTGTCTGGTATCCAGCGACAGCGACTTCACCCGGCTTGCGACACGTCTTCGTGAAGCAGGCAAGACAGTATATGGTATCGGGGAAAAGAAGACGCCTTCCCCGTTTATTGCAGCTTGCGACCGCTTTATCTATCTGGAGATACTGGGGGTCAATCCTGCAGAAGAATACCCTCTTCCCCACGATGCACTGGAATCTTACTCTGCCAAAACAGCCTGCCAGGATGAAAGGGTGTCCAAAGCGCCTGCGGCCCAGGCTTCCTCACGCTCAATCGGGCCTGTTGACAAGGCGACGGTCAGCTTGATTGAAAGCTCCATTGCGGATCTTGCGGACGATAACGGCTGGGCTTTCCTTGGGGCTGTCGGGAATCTGGTCCTCAAAAAGAAACCATCCTTTGATTCAAGAAATTTCGGGTTTGCCAAGCTGTCCCAGATGATCCGCTCCATTGAAGGAATCGAGTGCGAAGAACGCATCAATGAGAAGAACCCTCTTGTGACACTGATTTATATCCGAAATGTCGAGGATGTCTGAATATGGCAAGAGCAAGCGGGGTCCTTCTTCATATCTCATCCCTGCCGGGACCTTTTGGAACCGGGTGCTTCGGGGATGAGGCCGCAGCATTTGCCGGACAGCTCAGGTCGGCCGGTTTCTCTTATTGGCAGGTACTGCCGTTTTCTCATCCCGGAATGGGTGATTCCCCCTATCAGAGCTACTCTGCTTTCGCCGGTAATGCATATTTTATTGACCCACGGCAGCTTCGCGAGGAGAATCTGATTTCGGACAGCGATCTTGAAGAGGCGAAATACAGCGGACCGGTCGATAAAGTTGATTTTCCCTGGATACGACAGAACCGGAACCTCCTTTTACGCAAAGCCTATCTGAACATAAGCGACGAAATTATTAAAGAGACGGAATTGTTTTGTCTTGTAAGTCCCTGGCTTGATGATGTTGCCCTGTATGAGACAATCAGAAGCCTCGAAGACGGGAAGTCCTGGTGGGAGTGGGAAAATCCAAAGCTTCGGATGCATGAAGCCGAAGCAATTGATGAGATTCGAACCAAATACCACAGCGAATATTTCTACTATTGCTTCGTCCAGTATGAATTTTTCCGGCAGTGGGCCAGGACCAAGGAGCGAATCAATAAGATTGGTATTTCCATTATCGGGGATATTCCGATATATGTTTCAGCGGACAGTGCAGATGTCTGGTCAAACAACCATCTGTTCCAAATGAAGCCGGATCATGTTTTTTCGTGTATTGCAGGCGTCCCTCCGGATTATTTCTGCGTGGACGGCCAGCTCTGGGGCAATCCGCTTTATGATTGGGATGAGCATGCAAAAGAAGGATATACATGGTGGATGCAGCGGCTTGCTGCTAATTTTATGCTTTTTGATAAAATAAGAATAGATCATTTCCGGGGATTCTGTTCATACTGGAGCGTAGACGCCCATGAGTCCATAGCTCAAAATGGAAGGTGGGAGAAAGGTCCGGGAATGGATCTTTTCCGTAAAGTGGCACAGATTTTCCCGAACTCCCAGATTATTGCCGAAGATTTGGGCGAAATTGATGATGCAGTCAGGGAATTCCTTGCAGAGACAGGCTTTCCCGGTATGCATGTCCTCCAGTTCGGATTTGATCCGAATGCTGACAGCACACATCTGCCGCATAATTATAAGAAAAACTCTGTCGCATATACAGGCACACATGATAACAATACTATGCTGGGATGGCTATATGAAGCATCACCGGACGGTCGGAATTTTGCATTGCAATACTGCAATGCGCTTGATATCGACTGGAAACAGGGCGGATCGGCAAGTCTTTCCTGCCGCGCAATGCTCCGTCAGGTTTGGCAGTCCCATGCCGACCTTGTGATGGCGCCTATACAGGACCTTGTCGGTTATGGAAAGGATGCCCGCATGAATACTCCGGGAACGCCCACCGGAAACTGGGTGTTCCGCATATCGAAGGAAGGAATGGAGTCCATGGATACAAACTGGCTGTGGGAACTTAACAGCCTGTACCGCAGACTGACAGACTGACAGAATGCATATTAAATAAAGAAAGATTTGGTACGAAATGTCGTTTGATATCATCTTTACCGTGATCACAAAAATCGGGTTAATGATCGCACTTGGATATCTTTTGAGAAAACTGAATATTGTTTCGGAGAGCCTTCAGAAAGGACTCTCCGATATCCTCCTGAAGGCGGTTCTGCCGCTGGCCATTTTATCGTCAGCCAACTATGCATACAGCAGGGATCTTTTTTACGGCATGCTCATAGCAGCCGCTGCGGCCACGGTTTTTTATGTCGTGGGACTTGTCAGTATGACCTTTCTGAGCAAAACACTATCCCTTCCTGATAAGGAACGGAAAATATTTGTAACGATGACTGTTTTCGCCAATACCGGATTTGTCGGATTGCCTGTCATGAGTGCACTTTTCGGTGAGCAGGGACTTTTGATGGCTGTTGTATTCAACCTGCTGTACAATTTATTCATGAATACATACGGAATAAATATGCTGAGAGGACAAGGCGGATTCGACTTCAAATCCATTTTGAAAAACCCGGTAACGATTGCATCCATCGCCAGCATACTGATTTTTGTTTCTCCGTTTCGATTCCCGGTCATTCTGTCATCCCCCATTGCGGATATTGGTGCAATGAACGTTCCGATTTCCATGATTATTATGGGTGGTAGCCTTGCCGGTATTCCACTTCTGGACATTATCAGGGACAAATACTCATACCTGGTATCGGGCATACGACTGCTCGCTTTCCCTCTCCTTATGCTGCTGGCGATGAAGCTTTTTTCAGTCACGTCGGTAACAGCGTCCGTTTGTGTTCTGATGACGGCGCTTCCCTGCGGAACAATGAATGTTATATTTGCAGAACAATATGACTGTGCACCCGAATTTGCCTCTCGGACAGTTATGCTAAGCCTGCTGCTGATGATTGTTACATTGCCGGTGCTGATTTTCCTGGCCAGTATCGTATTTCCGGCCGGCTGATTTATTTGACGCCGTGCCCATCGGGTTTGAGCGGCTCATATATTATGCAGCCGACTTCATCGTCCATATCCCATACGAAAGTATTTGAGCCCTTGAACTTGCGGATCATCCAGAAGATTGCCAAATCCCCTCCTGAACCCAGTATCATAACAAGGGTGATAAAAAAAACAAGGATATTGGCTGTTACATAAGAAAGAACAGCCAGAGGAATGCAGATTGCCCAAAGCGGCGCCAGAAGACTTTGGCGGTAAACGGATACGCTCAGGACCTCATTGCAGTGACAATAGGGGGTAGCCATTTTCACGCCGAAAACGATACTTTTCCTTCCGAGTTCACAGCCGCGCAGGAAAACAGCCGCATGGATGATTTCGTGCAGCACGATTAACAGGAAAAATCCTGCAAAAAACAACAGCATATTCAACAGAAGAATGATAAGATTCCCGCCAAGAGTAAAAGAGATCCCGCCTGATAAATCAGTCCGCAGGGTAATGACCGCTAAAAACCCGGCAACATATAGAAAAACAAATGGAAGAGGATAGACAAGTGCAACAAGATTCGCCTTCAAAATAGACATAGAATACTTTCGGCTGGTGAATAAATCGGGTGTAAAATCTTCCCTTTGCATGATTTCCTCCTCTTTTTCCAATATTTTACCATATTTTCACAAATTTTTTTCAAAAGTACCTTGACAGACACAGTATATCGAAATAAAATCTACATAATAAATAATAATACTGTGAAAGGAGAATGCATTATGTCAATAACATCGGATCTGCTTCGCGGGCATACGGATACGATCATCCTGACCCATTTGCTGCATCGGGACAGTTATGGATATGAGATCAATAAATCAATCCAGGAAAAAACTGCCAACCGGTATGAACTAAAAGAAGCGACCCTATATTCAGCCTTTCGCAGGTTGGAAGAAGCGGGTATGATTGCCTCGTACTGGGGTGATGAGACAACAGGAGCCAGACGCAGGTATTATTCCGTTACAGCCCTCGGGCGTCAGGTTTACAAAAAGAACAAAGTGGATTGGGAAGAGACTAAAGAGATCATTGATCAATTGCTTAAGGAGGAAGAACAATGAACGAAAGGATTAAGACGCACGTGGACAGCCTTTTCCAGGGAGCGCCTCAGACACGCAAGGTACTTGATTTAAAGGAAGAATTACTGGCGAATCTAAACAGCAAGTATGATGACCTGATTGCCGGGGGATTTACACCGGATGATGCATACAGTACGGTAATCGCAGGAATCGGTGATATTTCCGAGCTTGTTCGTCAGATACAGAATGAGTCAGCATTTAACAGTCATTATTCGACGGAGGATAAGAAGAAGAGTGCGGTACTGACAGCGATCGCCGTCGGCCTTTTCATTCTGTCTCCGGGAGCCGTTATCTTTTTCGACTCGGTCCTGCATCTTTATAATGCCGGTCCCATCATGATGTTTGTGTTTATTGCCGTAGCGACCGGGCTGCTGATTTACAATGGAATGACTAGACCAAAATATGTGAAGGAAGACGAAACAATCGTCGAGGAATTCAAACAGTGGAAAAGTGAAAGCAGCGAAAAGAAGAGGTTGATGAAATCAATTTCTGCCGTTCTATGGCCGCTGATTGTCGTGATCTATCTGGCTTTCAGCTTCATGTTCGCAGCGTGGGCCTATTCCTGGATTATCTTTATCATCGGTATTTTCATAGAAGGTGTAATCAAGCTTGTTTTTGAATTGAAAGGATGAGAACCATGAAAACTCTTAAAATTGTTCAGTTAGTCCTATGGCTTGTGATCATCGCTTTTCTTGTGACGGTTATAATTATGTTCACTTTCGGGAAAGTGAGCTTCCCCCGCTTCATGAATAATGAAAAACAGATAGAGCTATTACATCAGTCGGAAAAAGTAAACGGGATAACCGCTATTTCTTTGGATCTTTCCAGTACCGATGTCGTTATCACACCGTCTGCATCCGATGAAATCAATATCAGTTACCGCGGCCCGGAATCCCTTAAGGAGAAACTTGATCTTACGGTAACTGTAAACAACGGTGAGCTTAGTATCGTACAAAATGAAGCACACCAGTTCTTTTTCTTTAATTGGAACTTTACCCCGAAAATCCTTGAGATCTCGCTGCCGCAGAGCTATGCAGACAATATTGACATCGAAAACTCATCGGGTAACCTTTCGATTTCAGGGGTGTACAATCTTACTTCATTCAAGAGCCAGCTGACTTCCGGAGACGTAAACCTGGAGGATATTGTATGCCCCGATTTTTCAGTTGGCTGCACATCAGGCAATATTACGCTGGGCAATATTGAAGCAAAAAATATTAATATTACAATGACCTCAGGCAATCTGAAAGCATCAGCATTGACTGGTGACGGTAATATCGGAACCATTTCCGGTGATATCCGTATTGACAATCTTGCCGGAAACGACCAGATTTCCATGACATCCGGTAATGTTACCATATCCTCGTTTTCCGGAAGCGGAAGTGCGTCCTGCAGTTCCGGCAATATAGATATTACGATTGCCGGATCGATGGGCGACTTCTCTGCCAAGACAAGCTCAGGCAATGTTGATGTTACGCTCGAAAAGGGAACTTCTTACGTAATAGAAGCCAACTGTACAAGCGGAGATGTCACGGCCAATTTCCCCATGAGTTTTTCTGATGACAAAAATCATGCCAGCGGTCAGTTCGGAGAATCAGATCAGAATCATTTGAACGTAAGAACTACGTCAGGTAATATCCGTCTTGCAGCCTGAAGAGGCTGAGCAGAAACCAAAAACGGATAGGAAATAACTGCCTGCAGCGGACAAGTAATAAGGACAGCACATTCTTTTTAAGAGGATGTGCTGTTTTTGCTGCCGTTTATATCACCAATAATATTAGAAGTGATATAATAAAATTATATGAATAGAGTAGCTTACACATTATGATATGTTGTAATGAAGCTAATTAAGCAAGAGTAAAGGAGGAGAAGAATGTTCCGGAGAAAGGAAGCCCAGGGACTCCGAGTTTTTAATACAATTTTCTTTTTACTTATGGTTGCAGTGAATATATATGCTGAGGTGATACCCTTAAACAAGGTTACGACAGCAGAAATATCTGCGCAGCATGACACAATGCTGACGCCTCCAGGATTTACTTTTGTGATATGGGGTATTATTTATACATGGCTTTTACTTTTCATCCTATTCCAGAACGGACTTTTCCTTAAAAAAGGCGTTGGTGATAATCCGGATATCGTTCATGCTGTCAGTGCTTTTTTCATCATTTCAAGTGCTGCAAATATTGGCTGGATTATCGCCTGGCACTATGACTATATTATTTTATGCTTTGCCCTGATTTTCACTATGTGGGTCGCCCTGCTATTTGCATATCTGCGTTTAAAGAAAGAAGTCAGGACTTTCAGGGAAAGCTTTTTTGCACAAGCCCCGTTCAGCGCATACCTGGCCTGGATTTCGATTGCCATGACAATCAACTTCATGGGGATGTTAAAACAGACGGTTCCGAACCTTGCCGGAATATCTGAGACAGCGTGGACGATTGCGATCATTATCGGACTTTTCCTTTTTGTAGAGTTTATCCTGTTCAGATACAGGGACTTTGTGTTTGCTTTAACGGCTGTATGGGCCTTCTTTGGAATTTTCTACCGTTATTTTGACAAACTTAAAACAGAAAGCATGACGACAGACATGCTGCTCCTGTTATCAATTGTGATGGCGCTGCTTTTTATCTCGCTTCTTCTGACTGCCTGGATGCAGCATTACAAGCCTAATATGACGTAATGCACCGGGAATCGGTGTCCTGACGATTGAATCTTTCTTTTGACCCATCTTGACGCGTTTTCGATCAATTGTATGTATATACACATCTTCAACACGCTCACCAAAAGCAGTGGAGGAATAGGCTTCGACTGTGCAATATGCATTTTTGGCATACATTTCTGATGCAGTATGATCCGTCAGTACATCGTATATTATACCGGGAAGTTCATCAGGTGAATCAAAGAGCCGGCCATCCACACGATCCCTTAGAATCTTTTTAATACACTCGTCCCTGCGTGCGACTATGGGAATGCCGGCAGCCATCGCTTCATAATAGGTCAATCCCTGTGTCTCGGTGACTGAACTGCAAAGGAATACGTCGCCAAGCTGATAATAAGAACCTATCTCCAAATAAGGCGCCGCACCAAGAAAGATTACATGATCGGAGATATGAAGCGATTCAGCCAGTTCTTTTAAATTATCAGTCTCCGGGCCCGAACCAATGATCAAAAGACGTGCGTCAGGAATCAGCCTGACAATTGCGGGCATCTGCAGAATACCGATATCAACGCTTTTTTCTTTGGCTATTCTCCCAAGACAGAGGATGATCGGCCAGGACGGATTGATGTTCAACCGCTGCTTGAGTGCAAGAACTTCTTCCTTTGGATGATTCTGCTTGTTGAAAGGCACCAGGTTGATGCCGGTTGGAATCACATAGATAGGCTTTTTGACGCCGTATTCACGAAGGGCAACTGCAACTTTCTCAGTCGGAACAATAATCGATGCCGCAAAATTACAGAAAGTTTTACTGTATTGACGTGCCATCGCCGGTGTTGCCAGCTTACCGTGCGCAATATAATGCGTATAATCTTCCAGCATGGTGTGGTAGGTATGAACGATTGGGATGCGGAATGAGGTTGATGCGCTCATACCCATAAAACCCATGAAAAATTCGCTTTGCGTATGAATTATATCTATTTTAAATTTTTTTATCAGACGGAATAGCCTGATGGAGAAAGGATATGCGGCGCGTATAGGCTTGATGAAGACAATCGGAACACTTGGAAACCGATAGACAGAAGCTTCCAGTCTCATTTTTTTGAGTTCAGAGCGAGGTTCCGATACAGTAAAAACATATACATTATGTCCGCGCTTTTTGAGTTCTTCAGAGAGTGTAAAAACGGAAGATGCCACTCCATTTATGTCCGGGAAATAGGTATCTGTAAAAATGGCCACATTCATGAATTTCTCCCTCGTAGTGTGCAGTATTTACATTCAGTATAATACCATAATCTTTAAATGTCGTGACGATTTTCTTGCCCATCCCCTTTACCAGCGACGGATGATGCTTTACAATGCTAAAGTGGTACATGAGAAAACAAGTTTGATTTTATATGTTCCAGATAACAGCAGGAGGATTTTATGAGACTTAAAAAGGGAATAGCTCTGATTTTAACCATGCTTCTGACCGGCTCCATCCTTATGGCAGGCTGCTCAACAGCAACCAAAACAACAGTAACGACAGCAGAACCTACAGCGGCAGCAACCAAAACAGATACTACTTCTGCTGTTACAGAAAGTACAAAAGCCGCTGCTTCTGATGACTCATTAGCAAAAGTAAAGTCAGCGGGGGTTCTTGTCCTCGGCCTTGATTCTGCTTTCCCTCCTATGGGTTTCTTAAACGATAAGAATGAAATTGTTGGTTTTGACATTGATCTTGCCAAGGAAGTAACCAAGCGCATGGGCGTTACACTTAAGCTGCAGCCTATTGACTGGTCGTCCAATATTCTGGAACTCAATTCCGGAAATATTGACTGCATCTGGAATGGTTTTTCCATATCTGAAGAAAGAAAAGCAGAAGTCAATTTTACCGATGCCTATATGCAGAACCGTCAGGTTGTTATTGTCCGCGGGGATTCTAACATAAATACACTTGCTGATATGGCAGGGAAGACTCTCTGCCTTCAGGCCGGTTCAAGTGCGGCTGATGCCTTGGCTTCAAATGCCGACTTCAAATCCTCTTTGAAGGAAGTTGTAGAGCTCTCTGATAATGTCACTGCGTTTATGGAGCTTGAAGGAAAGACATCCGATGCAATTCTGATGGATGAGATCGTGGCCGCATACTATATCACCCAGAATGCCAAGGATTATAAGATCCTTGACAAATCCCTGGCAGATGAACAGTACGGCGTCGGCTTCAGGCTTGCCGATCAGACACTCCGCGATGAAGTCAACAACCAGCTTAAGGCAATGGCAGCTGACGGTACTCTTGCTAAGATTTCCGACACATGGTTCGGTAAGGATGTTACCGTAATCAAGTAATCCGCAAAGGATCAAAAAAGATTTATGAACTATTCTGTAATGCTCTCCGCAATTAACTATTCTTCGATGATTTCTTTTCTTCTTGACGGAACGGTTAAGGCGGTTGAATTATTCTTCCTGACGATCGTGCTGTCCTTGCCGCTGGGTCTTCTGGTGGCAAGGCTGCGCATGATCAAATTCAAGGCAGTCCAGCTTCCTGTCAAATTCTACCTTCTTATTATGAGAGGTACGCCGCTCATTCTTCAGCTGATGTTTTTCATGTATTTTCCCCCGCTGGTTCTCGGTTTTGGTGTTGACCGTTTTATGGTGGCCGTTTTTAGCTTTACCATTAATTACGCGGCTTATTTTGCCGAGATTTTCAGGGGCGGCATCGAATCCATCCCGGTCGGACAGCAGGAAGCGGCCTATGTATTGGGACTTTCCCAGTTTCAGACTTTTATCCGGATCACTGTACCACAGGTTGTAAAGAGAATCATTCCCACTGTTGCCGGAGAAAGTATGACTCTGGTAAAAGATACGGCATTGGCATCGATAATCGGCGTCACTGAACTTTTCAGGAATGCAGGAAGCCTGAAGGCCACCTATTCTTCCGTCATTCCTTTTGCGGTTGCAGGTCTTTTTTACCTGATCATGAATAGTGTTGTCGCCGCATTTTACTCGCGTGTCGAGAAAAAATTGAATTATTATAAGGGCTGATACCTTTAAGGAGTACTTTTTCATGCCAACAGATGAAATACTAAGCGTATCACATGTCAGTAAAAGCTTCGATAAACTCGATGTACTTAAGGATATGTCCTTATCCGTATCGAGCGGAGAAGTTGTATCTGTGATAGGCCCTTCCGGGTCAGGTAAATCAACCCTTCTGCGTGTGGTCAATCAACTGGAGCGTGCCGAGAGCGGAGACATCCGTGTCTGCGGGCAGGTGCTTTGCCATAACGATGATAAAGGGCGGGCAGTATATTCGGATAAAGATGCTTTGAAAGCGATTCGGCTTTCTATTGGTCTTGTATTCCAGAGCTTTCATTTATTTCCGCATTACAGCATATTGAAAAACATCACGGAAGCGCCGGTACAGGTTTTAAAGACAAGTAGGGAAGAGGCAGAAAACACGGCCCGGGAACTACTGAAAAAGCTTGGCCTTTCGGATAAGGAATCTGCCTTTCCGTACCAGCTTTCCGGCGGCCAGCAGCAGCGCGTGGCCATTGCCAGGGCTCTTGCGATGAACCCCCAGATGATTTTCTTTGATGAACCGACTTCCGCGCTTGATCCGGAACTTACCGGCGAAGTATTGAAGGTTATCCGTTCACTTGCGGCCGATCACATGACAATGGTCATAGTAACGCATGAAATGGCTTTTGCAGCCGAGTTATCTGATCGGATTATCTTTATGGACCAGGGTGTTATTATCGAAGAAGGAACTCCGCAGGCTGTTTTCTCATCGGATCATGAGAGAACACGTCAGTTTTTGCAGAATTACTCGAAGTAACCGCCGTACCATAATTTGAAACAGGGATTACCCTATAGCATTATTTTTCAAAACCGTTTTTAAGATAGAATATCGCAAGCTGTGTCCTGCTTTTCAGGTGCAGCTTTTCGAGTAGTACGCTTATTGCATTTCTGACGGTACCCTCGCTGATAAACTGCTGGTCGGCAATCTCACGGTTGCTGCATCCGTCGGCAATCAGTGCCAGAATAGTCAGTTCCTTTGCCGTAATACCGAACGAGGAAAGGTTCATCATTTCTTTTGGTTTGGTTTCCATAAAGTGAGGAAGGCGTGCGATGATATCTTCCCCGAAAACATTCTGCCCGGCCATGACAGCCTTCAGGGAGGGTACGATACTTTCGAATTTCTGCTTGAGCAGGTATCCTTTAGCGCCCATACGGAGAGCTTTGATAATGTAATCGTCATCCGAGAATGTGGTAAGGAAAAGGATCCGTGCATCGGGATAAACGGAAAGGACATTTTGCCCGGCGGCAATTCCCGTGACATTTTTCATACGGATATCCATCAGCAGAACATCGGGCTGATGTTCCCTGTACAGGGCAAGCGCGACATCCCCGTCATTTCCGACAGCAGCAACAGACACTTCCGGATCAGACTGTAAAATGGTTTTGAGTGCCTGCGAAACCAGCGGGTCGTCATCAATAATTATGACTTTCATACTATCCCCACAGATAAATTTACCATAACTTCTCCTTAAACATCTGAATTACTAAAATCTTTCGGCACGGATACAAAGACTTCAAATCCGTGATTCTGCCGGAAAACGACGTTCCCGCCCAGGTTTTCAATGCGCTGCCGTATACCGGGGAGACCCATGCCTTCCGCATCATTCGATACCAGAACATTGTTGGCAGAATTGACTGATTCCCCGGATTTCCTGGAGCCGTTGTCACGGATGATCAGCTGGTAAAGAGCAGGGTGCTCAAATACTACAATATGGACTTCTGTGGCGCTGGAATGACGTGCTGTATTGGCAAGGCTTTCCTTGAGAATGGACAGGAAAGCATACCTGATTTTCTTGTCAGGCGGTGTATCCACGTTATATCGCAGGGCAACGGGGCAAAAAGTGAACTTCTTGACACAGTTTTCAATTTCGTCGTACAAATCAAAAGAATCATCATGCAGGTTGTGTATACTTGCCCGAACCTCGTCCATGCCTGCGGAAAGCGAGTTCTGCAGGATGGTCAGGTTCTCCTTTGCCGATTCATCCTTACATGTTGCAAGTAATGCACCTGTCTGGAGCAGGGAGCTTGTCAGCACATGTCCGATGCTGTCATGCAGCTCCCCTGCGATCCGGTTTCTTTCCTTAAGTGTGGCCAGATGCACCTCGTAATCCTGTTTTTCGAGAAGATCCCTGTTGGCCTTTTCAAGCTGCAGCTGCTTTTCTGTGATTTCATCACGCAGACGGTTGTTATCAATTTGCTTTTTTTCGGAAATGATTGTCCTGTACCTGAGAATGCAGGACAGAAAAATGAAAGACAGTAAAAGAACAAATGAGAGGAACTGCGTCCCGGAAAGGAAATGTGACGCAGGAATGACCGTCGCTGCGATAAACCACTGCCATTTTGTGCAGCAAATATCATAAGCGAAAAGCGGGAGGAAAAAGGCGGCATTCGGAACAAAGAGACAGAAAATCAGAAATGCAAAAAAGATGGATAAATGATATAAGTGTCCGTCGGCATAACTTTCCAGAGCCGCAAAAATAATAGCTGCCAGGACAAGAACTACAGCGTACGTATCCCTTGTATTTGTCAGATATAGAGTTGCACACAACATAAATACAATCAATTTATCAAGAAGTGAAGTCATCAGTAAATCCTTTCCGAAAGGCTGCCTTTGTACTTTGTTATTTTATCATGGCGGGCACGCAAAAATACACATGACATTTGTCATAGCAAGTATGGAGTTTTGTCACTAGGATAGCATGGAGCACTTCTTTACAATGGATACAGGCAGGGAAATATTTGTTGAGCAGACCAGAAAGTCTGCAATAGGAGGATGTATGGTAGTCAAGGTTTCAAATTTAGTAAAACGTTACGGAGATCTTATCGCTCTCGACCACTTCCAGCTGGAAGTGAAAGAAGGCGAAATATTTGGACTTCTCGGCCCGAACGGATCAGGTAAGACAACAGCGATCAACTGTATTTTGTCACTCCTGAGTTTTGACAAAGGGGAGATTGAAGTTTTCGGCAAAAAAATGACGCCAAGCTCGTACGATCTCAAAAGGGATATCGGCATCGTCATGCAGAATGTAGCCGTCATTGATGAACTGACCGTCTATGAGAATATTGATTATTTCTGCGGGCTTTATGTTCCGGAAAAAGAAATCAGGAAGGCTCTTGTTGAAGAGGCCATTGATTTTGTAGGCCTGAGGGATTTCATCAAATTCCGCCCGAAAAAGCTGAGCGGCGGTCTGCTGCGACGCCTTAACATCGCCTGCGGGATTGCCCATAAGCCGAAACTTATCATACTCGATGAGCCTACGGTTGCAGTCGATCCGCAGAGCAGGAACAATATCCTCGAAGGAATAGTTCGCTTAAACCAGCAGGGAGCGACAGTAATTTATACTTCCCACTATATGGAAGAAGTTGAGCAGATCTGTACGCGAATCGGCATCATGGACAAAGGCCGGATCATTGCGATGGGCACTAAAGAAGACCTCAAGGGTATGATCCGCGTCGGCGAGAAGATTACCATAGAATTTCTGGGAGGCAATCCGCAGGAGCATGTCGAATGGGTACAGGAACTGCCGTTCATTGCATCGGTTTCGACACAGAATAATAACCTTCTGATTACAACGGAAAGAGGGCATAACGGCCTTGGAAGCATACTTTCCGCCATTCATGACAGAGGCATCCAGGTAGGTCGTGTGTTCTGCGAACTTCCGACTCTTAATGACGTATTCCTTGAAATAACCGGCAAAGAGTTAAGGGACTGATATAGGAGGAATGAGAAATGTTCTGGCATATATTTTCATACCGCCTGAAAAGTACGGTTCGCGACGTACAGACAATTTTCTGGACACTGGCATTCCCGATCATCCTGGTTTCCTTCTTTGCGATGGCTTTCTCAAACCTTGAGAATATTGCAGACTACAACACAATAAAAATCGGAATCGTCAATACGAAGGAATATCAGGATGACGCAATGCTGCGCTCACATATTGCATCCGTTTCAGAAGAAAATGACCCTCTCTTTAATGTAACTATGTATGATACGAAAGAAGCCGCCTCCGCGGCACTTGCTGATAAGCAGATCGCCGGGTTCATTCTGGAGGACAATACACTCCACCTTTCCATCCGGACAACAGGTATGGATCAGACAATCATGAAAGAGTTCATGGACTGGTATCTTCAGACATCATCATCCGTCGGAAATATCATTTCCAGCGATCCTGCATCTGCCGTCAGGATATCCGGTATCCTGTCCGAGAATATAACTTATATCTCGGATGCAAATACGAATAGAAACAAGCCGAACGATGTTCTTACTTACTATTACGCACTTATTGCCATGACATGCCTTTACGGAGCGTTCATGGGATCCAAGGAAGTTACAGCAATTCAGGCAAACCAGTCTGCACAGGCGGCAAGAATCAATCTGGCTCCCGTGCATAAGCTTAAGATCTTTGGCTATTCCCTGTGTGCTGCAACGCTCGTCCAATATCTTTCTATCCTGCTTCTTGTGGCATATATGGCCTTCGTGCTGAAGATTGATTTCGGGAATCAGGTCGGATATATCTTGCTTGCCTCGTTTGCAGGCTGTTGCGCAGGCGTATCATTGGGTGCATTTATTGGTGCTGTAACGAAAAAAGGGGAAGGCATCAAAACGGGCCTTATCATATCGATCTCGATGGCCATGTCTTTTCTCGCCGGACTCATGGTCGCCGGCATGAAATACATCGCGGCCAAACAATTCCCCATCCTTTCATATATCAATCCTGCAAATCTTATCGCGGATTCGTTCTATGCCCTCTACTACTACAACACGTACAACAGGTATTTCCTGAATGTAGGGCTCCTGTTTGCCTTTGCCCTGCTGTTTTATATTTTAGTTTATCTGATCATGAGGAGGCAGCAATATGAAAGTATTTAAAGTCTATTTCAAAATTATTAAAAGAAACCTCCCGATGCTGTCGATTTACATTGGTGTTTTCATGCTTTTTGCCCTGATTCTTGCCATGTACGGAAACGGGCCGGCGACAAATTCATATGCGGAGGTTAAAAGCTGTATTATGATTATCAACCGGGACGGCGCTACTCCGCTGACAGACGGACTTCTGGATTATCTCTCCGAAAAGAGCGTCATCATTCCTGCAGGAAAAGACGAGGAAGCCATTCAGGATGCTCTTTTCTATGATGATGCATCCTATATAATTACAATTCCTCAGGGATTCTCAGAAGATTTCCTCTCGGGCACCCACAAACTGACCCTTGGAAAGCAGGCCGCACCCAACTCCCAGGCAAGTGTCCAGCTGGATATGCTGATCGAAAAATACCTTGGCGAGTTCAACCTATATGTAAAGGCCAGGGGTATACTATCTTCGGACGAAGCAGCACTTAAAGAAACCGCTGCCCTTGTAAGCAAAGATCTGCAAAAAGAGACGGATATTGTCTGGACCAGCACCGCACCGAAGGATTCTCTGTCAAAGGCAGCTGCTTTCTTCAGTTACCTTCCATACTCGCTGCTCTCGATTATGATTCTTGCCGTATCGTCGATCATGCAGGTGTTTTCCAAAGGGGACATTAAAAAACGAATGCAGTGTGCCCCGACTCCGGCTACAAGAATTGACCTTGAACTTCTGTTAGGCAACCTTTGTTTTGCGGTCGTTGTATGGGTCCTCATGGTTCTGATCAGTGTCCTGATTACGGGAACACCCGTTACGGACAAAAGAATGATGCTGATGATCGCCAATGCCTTCGTATTTTCAATAACAGCCTTGAGCCTGAGTTTTCTCCTGGGGCACCTGATAAAAGGACCCGGTGCCCAACACTCAGTTGCCAACGTAGTTGCCCTTGGCACCAGTTTTATCAGCGGTGTATTTGTACCGCTGTCCCTTCTTGGCGACACAGTCAAATACATAGCCAGCTTCACACCGACATTTTGGTATGTGACAGCCATTTCGGATATTTCTGCACTTTCATCCTTCTCATGGACAGACACAAAGGTAATCTATACGGGAATGCTGATACAGCTCTGCTTTGCAGCGGCCTTCCTGATTGTTGCCCTTGTCCTCGGAAGGCAGAGAAAGAGAAAGAGCGTATAAATACCTTGGCTATTCTGTAAGTTAAAACAAACACTGCAGGTACACCAAATAATGGTGTGCCTGCAGTGCTTTTTGGATTGGATCAGATCGCTCAAAGGCTCTTTTCAGCAAGGGAAGCAAGGCGGCTGCGCTCGACCTGCCGCAGGGTTACATGACCTGTCATCACATGATGGTTCAATCGTTCAATAACATATACCAGGCCATTGGACTTCGAATCTACAAGAACATTATCAATCTGATTGTCCGACGGGTCGCCCAGAAAAATGAATTTGGATCTTTCCCCCGCACGTGTAAGCATGAGCTTTGCCAGATGAGGCGTTATTTCCTGCGCTTCATCAACAATTACGATAGCATCGGAAATGGTCCGCCCACGCATATAAGTGAATGTTTTTATTTCGAAAATACCGCGCTTTCTGAAATCATCGATGAACTGCTCAACCTGGGAACCTTCTTCGCCCCGCTTTGATCGTTTACCGCTGTAACTGTCTTTATCAACGGTCATCAGGTTATCTATGGCATCATAAAAACTTCCCATCCATGGCCGAAGTTTTTCTTCTTCCGTTCCGGGAAGGTATCCGATGTCGTTTCCGGCCGGAACCGTTGGACGTACGAATACTATTTTCCTGTATTCCCGCTGCTCCAGAACTTTTTCGAGCGCGACGGCTGTGGCAAGTATTGTTTTGCCGCTGCCGGCACCGCCCGTTATTGAAACAAAAGGAATATTGGGATCCATCAGCAGTTCAAAAGCCATTTTCTGCTCAACATTAATCGGCCGCAGTCCCCACGCGCTTTGATTGGCATATTTTAGCGGAACGAGCTTTGTTCCGTCGAATCTTGCCAGTGCCGTGTGGGCACTATTTTCGTGTGAAGTAATGAAAGCAAATTGGTTTGGAAGAAGATGCACGTTTTTGGGGAGTTTGCCGCCCTCTTCATAGATGCGGTTCAGATTTTTCTCTGACATGGAAAGATTGCAGTATCCGGAATATAATTCATCGGTTTTGATTTTATCTGTTTCGTAATCCTGAGACTCAATCCCGCAAACCTCAGCTTTGATCCGGAGACAGACATCTTTTGACACCAGAAAAGTCTCCCGGTCTCTGGACTCTGATTTGATTTTCAGAGCACAGGCAAGAATCTCATTATCATTTTTCTGTGATTCAAACAAAAGACCTGCTGTTAAGGAGGAAGGTGCAGGGACCAAGGAAGTCACATCCTGAGAGGGAAGTGTCCTGGAGTTCGGAAAAGCTACGTGAAGAATAACATCATTAGATAATTCGATTCCTACACTGACACACTGATGACCATGTCCGTCAATTCTTCTGTGCAGAGTCCTTACGGCTTCCCTGGCCTGATAACCTGTGAGACCTTCCTTTGATTTCAGATGATCAAGCTCTTCGAGTACCGTAATCGGAATATAGACATGGTTTCCGGTGAAGTTCATAAAGCACTCAGGATCGTGCAGAAGTACATTTGTATCCAGAATATAGTTTTTCTTCTTTGGGGATGGTTTGGGAAAATTTTCCGGCTTTTTTGATTCTTCCTGGATGGATGACTCAATAACAGAAGTCAGTATTTTTTTCCTGCTCATTCAATTTCCTCCTGCAGCTGTCGGATATTACATCAAAAAGCGCCGGCTCTATGAAGAGCGCGGCGCATAAGATGTAATATTCACTTTTTGTTGGCATGAATCTTCTTGACCGAATAATTCAGCATATTTCATTCGCAAACCCTCACCTTGTAAGGACTCTACAACATATGTCTGTATCTTCTTAAGAATAACCTTATTTAATTGTATCGACAATACATGCTGACAGAGATTTACATTTTCTTACAAATTTCTAACATATGCTCAAAAGAACAAGTCTGAAAGGAGTGGGTTAAATGTGCAGCTTCATAACAGTAATGCACCCCCAGACCACAAATCTGTTGTCTGGGGGTGTACCGTTAATTTGAAAGGATCTTACATGTGTTTCATTATGGAAGGTAAGAACAGACGCTTTCTGTAGTGCCCGACTATTGCTTCAGTGTCATTCGACGTCCTGCAGAGCATCAAGACCTTCTTCGCCGGTACGTACTTTTACGACATTTTCAACATTATAGACAAAGATCTTGCCGTCACCGATGCGTCCTGTATAAAGAACTTTTTTGGCTGTGTCGATGACCAGTCGGACAGGTACTTTTGCAACAACGATTTCGACCTGGACTTTGGGCAGGAGATTGATTTCCGTCTCGACACCACGATAGTATTCGTGTTTGCCTTTCTGGATACCACAGCCCAGAACCTGAGTTACCGTCATTCCGGTAATGCCGATTTCGTTCATCGCTTCCTTAAGGATTTCAAACTTACTCTGCTTGATGATGATATCGATCTTTGTGATCTTCACATCAGAAGCCATGGATACTGCCGGAGCAGAGAGGAGTTCGACAGGAACCGCACGGTCAACAGAGACAGGGGATTCAGGCATCTTTGCAAATGTTTTAGAAGCAATATAGTCCTTGAATCTTTCCAGCTGCTTGATAGGTGCGTTATCAGCCGAATCATAATCAAGCTCGGAGCGGGTGAGCTGGCTGTCAGGATAAGCAAGGACTCCCATCTCAGGAACATCGAGACCCTCGAGTTCATCTTCCGGAGCTGCACGCAGTCCCCAGGCTTTATCAAGAGCCTTGAAGAATACAAAGGATACGCCGAAACCCCAGATCAGGAGGACTGCGATTGCGATAAGCTGTGCCAGGAGCTGTGAGGCATCGCCGAAGAATAATCCTTTGACACCGCCTGCAACACCGTTGAATCCATCGCCGTAAGAACCGTCTGCAAACAGTCCGAGTGAGATTACACCCCAGAATCCGTTCACACCGTGTACGGAAATAGCGCCGACCGGATCATCAATCTTGAGCTTGCTTTCAACAAACGGAACAGCGAGACATACGAGGAAACCGGCAATAATACCAATGATAAGTGCGGAGATTCCATTAACGAATGCACAAGGTGCGGTGATAGCTACAAGTCCTGCGAGAGCACCGTTGGCCGTCATGGAAGGATCCGGCTTACCGAACTTAATCCACATATAGGACATCGCAACCAGGCCGCCTATTGCACCGGCAATCATAGTATTCGTTGCAACAACGGAGAGCCTGAAGTCGGAAGCGTTCAGGGTTGAGCCGGCATTGAACGAGAACCAGCAGAAGAAAAGGATGATCGTACCAACAATAGCCATCGGGATATTATGTCCGGGGAAGGCGCGGGCTGTGCCGTCCTTCTTGAATTTTCCGATTCTGGGTCCGAGGACAATAGCACCTGCTAAAGCGATCATTCCGCCCATGGAGTGAACGACGGCAGAACCTGCGAAGTCAACTACACCATGTCCGATTCCGAAGTTTTTACCAAGTGTTGCCATCCAGCCGCCGCCCCATACCCAGTTTCCAAAGAACGGGTACAAGAACATCGAGATAAAGAACGACGTGATTACCATTGCTGAGTATTTGACACGCTCTGCCATTGCACCGGTTGGGATAGTAACAGTTGTATCCATAAACACCATCTGGAAGAAGAACAGTGCATATATGCCTGCATCATATGTTCCCATAAGTCCAAAGCCTTTGTAACCCATAATGCCGCCTAAGCCCGGAATGGAAACGAGTGCGTTCAAAGCTCCGCCGCCGGATCCCAGTCCTGCAGCACCGCCGGAGCCACCCATCTGTAAAGCAAATCCAACAAGGAAGTAGCCGATGGCGCCGACCAGGAAAACCATAAAGTTCATCGTCATTGTATGGGCGGCATTCTTAGCCCGGCAGAAACCTGTCTCAACCATAGCGAACCCGCACTGGAAGAAGAAGACCATAAATCCACAGATCATTACCCAGGTATAGTTGGCTCCCAAAGCCCCTTTACTTGCTGTTGTTGCTACATCAGTAAGCGTTTCGCTGCCGGTAAGTGCTGTATAAGCAGCTCCCGTAGAGTCGGCGGAAGAGGAATCCCCCTTGAGTGCATACCCGATGCCCATGATAACTGCAACAATGATCACGGCAACCAGCACGATACCCAGATACTTCTTTTTGTTTTTCATAACATCACCTCGTTTTCAAATTCTGTCAATTATTGCTTACCTGTGGTTTGGCTGTGTTTTATGTGCTTTTTCTGTTTTGAAATTGCTCCAGGAAAATTTCGATGTACCCTTATAGACCTCGGCTTTCAATCTTTGAACAGATAGCAAATATCTTACTCCAAGGAATACAATGACTGCTCCAAAAACCATTCCGTGAATCTGGGAACTCATAACAGTAAAACTGACGTTGTTTACAATACTGTAAACACTAAAAGCTGCACCTGATAGAATGATTGCAGCGGATGTAATGAAAAGTATGGTAATGGAAGCGATCTTTGTGCTTTCAACCGGCGGCTTATATTCTTGATTCTTCATGCTGTTACCTCCTTCCCCTTGGTTTTTATATGCAAAAAGCAAAATTGCCCGGATCAGAAAACCGATCTAAGCAACTTTGCTTAATGTCAAATGAAATATAGATCAAAACAATCAGATTGTTTCAAAATAAAAGGCGCCTAAGTCTGTTCAGACTCAGCGCCCCTGCTGTAATGGAAACACTATATCATGACCGTAAATGAAAGTCAACAATATATTCCTGCAAATATACAGTAAAAATGCAATAAACATCAGATAAATATTGAAAATATGAATTACGTTCAGCTGAGTCTTGCAGAAAATATAAAAATTCCAGTGTGTTTGCCTTCATACTTCCTTGATTAATCTTGCAAGTACTTCTTCAAACTGCCTGTCCTGATCGGAGGTCCTCTTGGCTGGACCCTTGATTCTCCCGCCGGAACTGCGGATTTTCTTGGCAGAATAACGTGCAAAAAGAAGCGCATCGATATTCGAATCGTCATAAATCATCCCGTTCTGGCTCATAGCAATTCCTTTTCGGGCAAGGCACATCGCTGCAAGACCATAATCCTGTGTGATAACGATGTCGCCGGTTTGCACCATGTTCACCAGTGCAAAATCCACGCTGTCAGGTCCCTTTGAGACCATAACCGTCGAAGCGCCTTCTTTCTCAAAAACATGCGACGTATCGCATATGATTATACACTCAACGCTGTTTTGGCGGGCCATCCGGACTGTAATATCAATAACAGGACATCCGTCGGCATCTATTAGAATACGCATCATTAATTTCCCCTCGTCTTTGAATGATTCATTATATATAAAGAGTACCGTATAATACCGGGAATGTCTGCTCAAAATTCATTGCCTTATCCATTTCCCTGATTACCATTATGATCAATTTTCTCGGAACTCGCTGACAATATCCGGTACCTGATATCAGCTGAATGACGCAATTCATTGCAACACAGGTAAAAGACCTCCGGATTATGATAGAATAGAGAGGGACAGCATCACTTCACATGAACCCGCAGGTAAAGTGTAATCTTTAGCGCAGGTTAAAAAGGTGATTAGATTCTTTTTCATGAAATGAAGATGATATATATGATATCGAGACGCTGAATCCAATCGCGCCCTAATATGATATCGAGACGCTGAATCCAATCGCGCACTAAGGAGAAAAAATGGCATATACACACGAACAAATGTTGGAAAAGATGCAGACTGCATCACAGGAAATGAGCACATTCTATCAGCAGGCTTTTGTCAATTATCAAGGATTTGAAAAAGGTATCGGTAAGACTAAAGGCCTTGCTTACGGCGAGGATATTGCCGAGTATCTTCTTGCCAATCCGGAAGCGTTAGCCGGCATACAGGTACTGACAAGGACAACCACTTACAAAACGAAGGGTCATGACGGAGTCACGGAGAATCCGGAATCCAACCGTGCGGAAGAACGCATTGCGCTGGGCATGTTTGGCAACGAATATGAGCATATCGGCCGGATTATCGATTACCAGACGCCTCTTAAGAATGCCCGCACCGACAAACATGTCGGGAAAATAGACTTGCTTTCGGAAACTGAAAATGAAATCTGGCTTCTTGAAGTTAAAAAATACGACAGCGATGAGACTCTTTTACGCTGTGTTCTGGAGGCCTATACATTTTTCAGGATGGTCGACGCAGAAAAACTGAAAAATGATTTTGAACTCGATGTCAAAAAACCCCTTCGTTCCGGTGTAATCGTCTTTCGTGACCAGGAACAGCATGAAAGTTACCACAAAACCGAGTCGTCCGTGCGTAGGCTCATGACATCTCTTGATGTCCAGCTATTTGTTATCGCAAAAGAGAACAAGGAATACCTGGTGGACCTGGCTTAAATAATTGTTGCTTACCAGTATGGAAGAAAGATATTTGTTATACCGCTTTGCTCTACATCCGTTTTTCCGAATATGAATTCCGTAATCTTCAGGACGAGCCAGTTGGCACTGGCTGTGTAGACAATTTCTTTGGACATGAGGGTATCAGAGGTAATGATACTGTCAACACCCATATTCATGACCCGCTTTGCCGTCACGGAGTTAACAACGTTCCATGCATACACCTCATAACCAAGAATGTGGAGCTTTTCAACTTGATCACGGGTCAGAAACTGCGCGTTCAGGCTATAAAAATCTACGTTGGACAGGTTCAAATAGTCGGCAAATGCCACGTTCATAATAATACCCGTCCGTATGTCCGGATCCATGGCCTTAATTCGGGCAAGGACAGGATAACTGAAGGTGGAAATGATGCATTTATCCTCGAAATGATTGTCCTGTATAATCCTTACGACGGACTCCTCCAGATTCGGATTATATTCCGATGTTTTTATTTCAATGTTCAGCATGATTTTACCATCGGAAAATTTTATGATTTCATCGAGGGTTGGAATTCTCTCTTCAAAATATTTATCGGAAAGCCAGCTTCCCACATCGAGCTTCTGTGTTTCTTCATACGTAATATCCCATATTTTTTTATCGACTCCGGTGGTTCTTTTCAAGCTGTCATCATGGAGCAGTACAACAATATTGTCCTTCGTTGCACGGACATCTATTTCTGCATAATCAGCCAGTTCATCCGCAGCCTTTTGAATGGCGGACAGTGTGTTTTCAGGAGCTTCGACGGAACTCCCCCGATGTGCGGTAATGGTAGGAATGCGTACCAGCTGAATATTTCGTAAAACGCTGCTCTGAAGCGACAGATTTATGACATCAAAATTCAGGACAACACTTACTATAAGAACCAGCGCCAGTAAAGCGGCCAGCCACTTATTCATTTTTTTGCCGGACCGGGGGTGTATGACCGATACCAGAGGTTCTTTCCGGCTTTCTTTCTGCGCATAAAAAATACTGCTGATCATTAAATATGCGAGCGGAGTGAAGACGGCATAGATGATTATTGTCATTATCTGTGTGATGATGCGGGCTGCTGAAAGAAAAGCGGCGACCTGTGCATCAGGCGGCCATACAAATTTGACTGTATATGCAGCCGCTATATTAAAGCAGGCATACACGACAGCCAGAACTGTGAACAGAAAAAGAAACCAGACAGCTATATGGAATGCGTTTTGTATCGTCTCACCCCTTACAAGATTCCTGCTCGCCTTAAGGGAGTCGGTAAACTTCCTGTTTTCAATGATCAGATAATGAACACTGAAAAGAGAGAAGCTGATCAGATAAAGTATGATTATTTCGACTATGATTGCTGCAATGTAGAAGAAATGATGGTTCCCCCAAAAAAGGCTCATATAATCCGAAAGGGCGGTCATAGAAACGAGCGAAGATGTAAAGGGAAGATCAAAGAGGACCGCAGCAGCCAGTACGAGAAGAAACAAAAAAATACTTTCAGGCCGAAGGACTCGCCAAAGACGTTTTATTCCGGTAATTATCAGGGTAATGACATTTGTTTTTTCACCGTTATGGCTCATCTCATAACAAATCGTCAGCACAACGAGCTCAAAAAGTGAGTATATGACAATCACAGTCACAATGAAGACAATCATTGCAATTGATAAAGGATTTCCGAGAAATTCCTGAAGATTGGTATTTGTCAGGTAGTTCAGCCCTGCTTTTTCAATGGAAAAATTCAGAAGAAAAAGAATAAGGGGATACAAAGACACTGCAGCAAGAAGCTTATAAAGAACTTCAAACCACACGAGCGCGCCGAAATTTGTTTTCAGCATTTTCATATTGCTTTTATAAAGTCTCCACATATTACATGGCCTCCGGTACAGCCGCTGTTGAGCTTCAGGATCGCCACAAAATATAATATGATTAACTCAGACAGGGAGAATCATATTATATTTTGAAAATCATTCCTCCAGAAGCTTTTTGAGAAGTAATACGCTTTTATCAATTTCATCCGGCTCGAGATGTCCGTAGCTTAAAAGAAGTTTATCCGGATGCCTTCCCTTACATATGCTGTGATATTCGACAGGTGTAATTCGAATACCGTATTTCCGGCATTTCTCAAGGAAGGCTCTGTCAAAACATTTCCCGGGAAACTCGATTGCGACATGAAGACCCGCAGCATCTCCCCATGGTATCCAGCTTGCCCCGAAAGATTCTTTAAGGGCTGAAAATAATTTCCGGCGCCGTTCTCCATACAGGCGGCGCATCCTTTGTATGTGGCGGTCCAGTTTCCTTGCATGCAGATACTCGGCCAGTGCAGCTTGTTCAAAAGGAGGATTCTGAACGTCGGTATGGGTTCGCAGGTACCTCCATTTTTCATGGAGAGGCTTTGGCAGCAGTACATAGCCGATACGCAGGGAAGGGAAAAGAATTTTGCTGAATGTTCCCACATAAATAACCCGCTGCGGGTCCATCGCGTAAAGGGGTGCTACAGGCGCCCCGGCGTAACGGTATTCACTGTCGTAGTCATCCTCAATGATATAAGACGCTGTTTTCGCGGGCGAAGCGAATCAGGGCTGCACGGCGGGCTGCCGGGAGTATCCCTCCGAGAGGAAACTGATGTGACGGTGTTACATAGACGGCCCCGGCACTGCTTCTGACGGCACTTCCGACAGCAGATTCAATGTTTTCGAGAAGATCTGTCCTGAGTCCCTGCTCATCAACAGGGACAGGGATGATCGGATAATTTTTACTCCGAAGAACCCGCAGCATTCCCATATGGCAGGGATCTTCCATAATAATGCCTCGACCGTCCCGGCACAGCAGATCAGCGATAAGGTGAAGTGCATGTGTGGCGCCTGCCGTTATAAAGATATCATCGGCGGATACCTGAAGTCCCCTGCTGCGAAAGAGCCAGGAAGCAATCTCTTCGCGAAGTACCGGAAGGCCTTCGGGACCCGTGTATCCGAACTGCTCCAGCGGAAGATTTTCAAAAGCCCTGCGCATGGATGCCAGCCACTGATACCGGGGGAACTGCCGGAGGTCAGGTTTGCCTGTTTGAAAATCTGCAAGGATCGTGTGGACGGGAGCCGGTGCTTCCCTGCAATGAGCTGATGATGGAGGGACTTCGAGAAGCAGTCCCTCGGAAACTTTTGTCGGTGAGCCCTGCCGGCTGGTAGTATAACCCTCGGCAGATAACATTTCATACGCTTCGGTGACCGTATTTCTTGATACGGCAAGTTCCCTGGCCAGCTCGCGGGTTGAAGGCAGTAAATCCCCTGCAGCCATCTGCCCGTCCGTTATCGATTTGCGGAGTGTCTGATAGATTTGCCGTGAGAGGGACGTGTCACAATCCCGATACAGTTCTATTCCCAGCATATTCACCTCCGGATATGTTACACAAGACGTTTCCATTTTCAGTACCATGTAATAACTGGACTGGCTGAAATTGCATAATACTGGCACTTAAAACATGCCAGTTAGTCGTGTTTAATAGTAACATACTTGAAAACTTATAATTAAAGGAAAGTGGAATTACGTGAAAAACAATCGAATTGAGAATATAAAAGGATCAGTCTGTTTATTCTTTGCTTTTGCACTGGCGGGTACTTCGGTGATATCTGCACGATATTTATCCGGAAAACTGGGCGTTTTTACAATTACTGCCGTAAGCCTGCTCCTGGCATTTGCTTTGCTTGCAGCCCTTTGTGCCCCCAAAATTGTCAGCACGGCAAAGGAAATGGGGGTAAAGGAATGGGGGATGCTGTTTCTGCAGGCATTTTTCGGCATATTTCTATTTAGGATGTTTCTCCTTCAGGGCCTTCTTCGTACAAGTACGGCGGAAGCAGGGATATTGACCGGTGCTGCACCGGCGCTTACCGCACTTCTTGCGTTGACCTTCCTCAAGGAACGGGTTCATGCCAAAGGAATAGTCGGAATTTTCAGCACGGTGGGCGGCATTTTTCTTATCCAGGGTGTCGTATCAACAGGCGGTCAATTCCCAGTTACACACTTGCTTGGCAACCTGCTCGTGCTTTGCGCCGCTGCAAGCGAGTCCACATTCAATATTCTGTCACGGCTCCATCACATCAGGAAGACAGAGCGGCAGGGAGTACCGCCGGAACAGGCAAGAAGTGAATCCAGCGCGGCAAAATCCTTTGATCCTATTGTTCAGACTGCGTTTGTGACAGGGATAGCCGGTTTGTTAAGCACGATTCCCGCATTTCTTGAGAAACCCCTGCCGGCGCTCGCCCTGCTTGGTGTGCGTGAATGGGCAGCCATTGTCTGGTATGGTGTTTTTGTAACGGCACTTGCCTTTATCTTCTGGTATGCAGGAATCAAACGCAGCAATGCGTCAAAGGCAGCGGCCTTTTCCGGTATGATGCCGCTTATGGGCCTGTTACTCTCCGTAACTCTTCTGCATGAGCACACAAGCTGGCCGCAGTGGACGGGCGGAGCGCTTATTATCCTGGGCATGATACTTATCGGCAGCAGAAGCGCCGGGGGCGGTAAAGAGGGGGCTTTCGCAGGACACGCGGACAAGTCAATTATCTGCGAATTTGGTGAAGTGTCTATGCGGCAATATAATAAAATGAAATGAAATGAATAAGTCAGGACACTTGCATCCCACGTATCGGATAGCATATTCTGAATATATCAATTCTACTCAATCGCTCCATACATCTTCCTGAATGCTGTATCTAAGTAAGGAGAACTATTTTATGGGCATATTGAATCTCCTGTCAAATCCGGAAAAGAAGAGGAAAGCCAATATTGATCTGGCGGAGGCTTTGCTCGCGGCTAAGGCGCCGTCAGTACAGCTGGCATCCACAGGATCGAAAATTGATAAACAAATTGAGAAAATCCTGAAGAAGTGCCTTACGCGACAATCCGTATTGGATAAAGTGATTGAGCTGTGCGGCGTGCCGGAAACATCCAGACAAAGATATATCAGTGCGGTTGCCCATACGCGGTCCAGGGCGGATAACAGAGAAAAGGCGATTGAATCCCTTGAACTATATCTGGCAAATCCGCCCTGTGAAGAAGCATACAGGAACGCACGCCATTTTCGGGGCAGCAAGGCATTTTCTCCCGAAGAGGAGAAGAAACAGCATCTTGCCGAAATGTATTCCTATCTGGGTAAGGCATATGAAGTCGAGCATTCCTTCAGGCAGGCACTGGCCAGTTACAGTAAAGAACTTGAACTGACACCGTTCGATCCGGCGTCTTACTGCCGCATCTCATCGATTCTCGTAAAAAGGAACCAGCTTACATCAGCGATGAATGTTCTTCAGAATGCGAAAAAGACTTCTTACTACAAGCCGATCAAATACAAAACACAATCCGGTGAAACAGTCACGGAAGATACATTCAAAAAAATGATTGATACGCATATTCTTGACCTTGAGAAAAAGATCGAAAAAGGATATGTGTATTCACCGAAGAAGAAATAGGTATACAATAGAAATATAAAGATTACTTTACATATTGGCTGCTCTGATCTGTGCACAGAAGGAGTGATCAACATGGGCGGCACACGGATCATCACAGCGGATTGATTTAATAAAGGACAGCAAAAACGCCGCTACTTCTGTTTACACAGCTTTAGCGGCGTCCAATTTTGCGTGCATATAATGCACAGGTTTACATGAATCTGCCGTAAGACAGATTATCTATTGCTGTGAAGCTTGTAGCAATCTTTGCAGTAGACAGGCTTATCAGGATTGGGCTTGAAAGGAACAGTTGTTTCTTTGCCGCATTCTGCGCAGATGGTCGGGAACATTTCACGATCTTCTCTGACACCAGGGGCTCCTCTTGACTTCTTTTTTGCCGCTCTGCATCCCGGACATCTCTGAGGCTCGTTTACAAACCCCTTTTCTCTATAGAAGTCCTGTTCTGTTTCCGTAAAAGTAAAGCTAGATCCACAGTCTTTGCATACAATTGTTTTGTCAGCCATGTTCATTCTCCTCTTTGACCTACTCTTGGTCAAACTCGTGATTTGATTTTCGATTATTCCGTCTGCCACGATCCGCAGGTTATCATGATTTCACAAACATCGACTTGCGGGCACGGCATGAAACGTACATAAGCATAGCATTATTTGCCCGATACCACAAATGAAGTATGCATTTTGGATGCGTATTCTCTGAATGGATGCGTTTTGATGCAAAAAACAGGCTTCCGGCAGATAATATTATATTGATTGTATGTGCTTTTACAGTAATGATACGTATAATATCTACAGAATGATACATTGATACATGGGAGGTATTTTTAATGATTGAAGTAACCAACCTTACCGTTACTTATAAAGATCTGGTTGCAGTTGACAGCATATCATTTGATGTGAAAAAGGGGGAAATCTTTGGTATTATCGGACCGAACGGAGCCGGTAAAACATCAACGATTGAGTGCCTTGAGGGGCTTAGGAAAATATCCGGCGGAGAAGTAACCGTGATGGGAATTAACCCTGTAAACCGAACGGCATTATATGAACATATTGGCGTACAGCTTCAGGAGGCATCTTTTCCGGATAATATAAAAGTAAAGGAACTTTGCCGGCTGTTTTCATCTTTTTACAAAAATCCGGCGGATTACAATACGCTCCTGACACGTTTTGATCTGGCCGACAAGAAAAATGCTTATGTGAAAAAACTGTCGGGCGGCCAGAGGCAGAAGATTTCCGTTGTCGTAGCTCTTATTGCCAATCCGGAGATCATATTCCTGGATGAACTGACAACCGGACTTGACCCGCAGGCTCGCATTGATATGTGGGAACTCATCAAGTCCCTGCGCGATGAAGGTAAAACCGTTTTGATGACCACGCACTTCATGGAAGAAGCCGAATACCTGTGCGACCGCGTCTGCCTGATGGTCAAGAGCAGGATTGCTGCGATCGGAACGGTAAAAGAACTTGTAGAACAGGCACAGTTAAGTCAGAAAATCACATTTATATCAAAAAATGCGAAAAGGGAATCTTTGGAGGGGATACCCGGTATAACCAAAATCACTGAAAATAACGGAGTATTTGACCTGTATGGCAACGGAAGGAATCTGCTGCGGGATACGGTTGTTTATATTACGGAGAAAAACATAGAATTCGAAGACTTATCCTGTTCAAAACCGGGACTTGAGGATGTGTTCCTGAAACTGACCGGATATAAATTGGAGGCGGCGATATGAAAGCATTTGTCAGCATGTCTGTTACCGAGTTCCGGTTATCGTTAAGGAACTTCATTTATATGTTTTTCGCTTTTGTCTTTCCCCCCATGATGCTTCTTCTATTCGGCGGTATATATGGAAATGAACCGACTGCCTTCTACAAAGGGCATGGTGCCGTAGATGTCCTGACTCCGGCCTACATCAGCATGATCCTGGCAGTATCAGGAATTATGGGACTGCCGATGCAGCTTGCCGAATATCGCCAGCATAAAGTGCTCAAAAGATTTAAAGCGACACCTGTCAGTACGGGAACGATTATGATTCCCCATTTCGTTGTAAACAGCATCCTGTGTGTCATCGGCACCCTCATTTTGATGATTGTGGGAAAGCTAGTCTTTAACCTTCATTTCTTCGGAAACATTTTTTATTTTTTAGCAGCATACATTCTGTCCGTGATGTGCATTTTTTCAATTGGGTTTTTGATAGCAGCCATCGCCCCTAATAACAGGGCTGCCAGCGCAATAGCATATTTGATCTATTTTCCCATGCTGTTTCTGTCGGGAGCGTCCATGCCGCTTCAGATGATGCCTAAGGCCATCGTTAACGTGTCCCGGTTCATTCCGCTGACCTATTGTGTTGAAATCCTTCAGGGAACCTGGATGGGTGATCCGCTCAGCGCTTTTTTAGGGCAGATCATCATATTGGCAGCCATTGCCATTGTGTGCACCGCGGTATCCATCAAAATCTTCAGGTGGGAGTAGTATCTGCTTTCCTTCCATTGATAGTAAAGCATATCCGGTTCATCAAATCATACAACTCTCAAGGGAGATTCTTTTCCGGGCATCTTAAAGCGTACAACCTATGCTTTTCGTGAATAATCCAGGACGCAGGATGTTATGCTGACATGAAAAAGACTGGAGGATTCATAGATATTACGTTACAATTGTAGCGAGAATACGAATCTTTCTTTACGAGGAGAATGCATATGAGTGTTGAATCTTTTGATATCCGGAAGTCCATTGAAAGCGGAAAAACATCTGTTGGAATTGAATTGGGATCAACTCGAATAAAGACTGTTTTGATCGGCGAGGATTATACGCCGATCGCCTCGGGAAGTTATGACTGGGAGAGCAGCTGCATTGATAATATCTGGATATACAGCATAGAGAATATTTGGAAAGGCCTGCAGGGGAGTTTCCATTCCATGACAGAAAACGCAAAGGACAAATATGGAATCGTCATGAAGTCGACGCAATCAATCGGTATCAGCGGCATGATGCACGGGTATATGGTTTTTGACAAGGAAGATAATTTACTGACGCCTTTCCGCACATGGCGGAATAATTTTACCGGGCAGGCTTCCAGGGAATTGACCGAACTTTTTAATTATCCGATTCCGCAGAGATGGAGTATCGCCCATCTTTACCAGGCTATCCTGGGTAAAGAGGCACATGTGCCGGAAATTGCATACGCCACAACTTTGGCCGGATACATCCACTGGAAACTGACTGGACGTAAAGTACTCGGAGCAGGGGAAGCTTCCGGTATGTTCCCGATTGACCTGGGTACAAAGGCATTCAATCCGGAGATGATCTCAAAATTCGATCATCATATCGAAGGATACAAATTCCCCTGGACACTTGGGAGTATTCTGCCGGAAGTACTCATCGCAGGAGAAGAAGCCGGCTTCCTTACCAACGAAGGTGCCGGACTTCTCGATGTCTCAGGCATAATGAAGGCCGGAATTCCGTTTTGCCCGCCCGAAGGCGATGCCGGAACAGGTATGGTTGCGACGAACAGCATAGCGGTCAGAACCGGCAATGTATCGGCCGGTACATCTGTTTTTGCCATGGTTGTTCTCGAAAAGGACTTGTCCAAAGCATATCCTGAAATTGATCAGGTGACGACACCGGACGGTCATCTCGTCGCTATGGTCCATTCAAACAACTGCACTTCAAACTATGACGCATGGATCGGCCTTTTCGGTGAGGCGATCAAAGCTGTCGGTGTCGATATTTCCAAAGGAAAGCTATATGACACACTCCTGGGCGAGGCACTCAAGGGCGATCCCGACTGCGGGGGGCTGCTGTCGTACGGCTACCTTTCCGGTGAACATATCACGGGATTTGAAGAAGGGCGTCCGCTGTTTGCACGTTTGCCGGGAAGCAGCTTTACTCTGAGCAATTTCATGCGCGTTAATTTATTCACATCGCTTGGCGCACTGAGAACCGGACTGAATATTCTTTTTGAAAAGGAATCGGTTCAAGTTGATGAAATCAGGGGTCACGGCGGTTTCTTCAAAACAAAGGAAGTCGGACAGAAAATCATGGCAGCAGCCACCAATGTACCGATCTCCATCATGGAAACAGCAGGTGAAGGCGGAGCCTGGGGTATCGCACTTCTGGCGGCTTTCATGAGTAACAAAACAGCAGGGGAGGCACTTGATACTTTCCTTAACAAGAGTGTATTTGCCGGACAACTAGGATCCCGTATGGATCCGGACCCAAAAGACGTTGCGGGCTTCAACGCATTCCTGATACGTTATACGCAGGGACTTGCCATTGAGCGGGCCGCAGTGGAATATTTGAAGTAGTTTACTTGCGGTATGAATATGAGCTATAATAAAGAAGGAATCAACTGTCCGCTATTGTCAAAATATTTGTATACAGTCCATAACCGGTTTACTTGATAATAACACTGCTTTTCGTTTGACTCCGACATGGAATATTTCGGTTTGGTGGTTACTTGTTCTAACATCCAAGGGCCTAAAGGCAATGCTTTTAGTTTGAAGATGAAGGGAGATGAGCACCATGTTGTCACATTCTAATGCTTTTATTCCCAGAATGAACGAAGAGGAACGACAGTGCCTGGACGATTATGCCGATCAGCTTTTTACGGTTGAACTTCAGATCAGGATAAGACCGGATACCCTGGATTCATCTGAAAGTAAGGAACTTGAAGAGCAAATTCATAATCTGATCTTTTCCTTCAATGAGTATGGATGCATTAACCTTGATAAAACGGCTAACTTTTCACTTGCTGTCAAATCAGCGGCTGGCGGGATACTTTATAAGACACGCCACCAGCGTTTTGAAGATCCTCCTGATGTCCTGTGGGACGAAAGAATGCTGTGGATGGAATGGAAGGACGAGTATTCCATTGAGATCAGCCTCGATGATATCTGTGGGAAAACACTCGATTTCTGGTATTTCCTTGAAGAAAGCGAGGCTTCCTTCTGGAACGGCATTGAGATGAAAGGCTTTCTTCACTGTGACATCGACCCTGCCGTAGCAGCCTGCTTCCGGAAGGGCGGCGGTCAAAAAGATGTATTTGTAAGTACCCTTGATCTTCCGACGGAAAATGAAAATTGGTACGACGGGACCTGCGAGGATCAAAAAATGACAGCCGATTGGTTTTCAATGAGTATTGATGTGTACAATCAGGGCCTTTGGGACAAGCTGATTCTTCCGGTACTTCAGATTGCGGCAGTTAACCAGACGGACAAAAGCCATGCTCTTTCCCTGCTGGAAAAAGCTACGGACGAAACCACACCGGTTAAGGCTGCTGCGCATTTTGCGGATCATAAGATACGATTCTACCCATCCTTTGAGGTCGGCGCCGGAAGTAAATGCCTGCTGGAAAAATCGATCCGTGAAATACTTCACCTGCTTTCGAAAACCGATGCGGGCAACTACGGCGCACAGACACACACCGGATATTTTTACAACAACACAAGTTTGTATCTGGAAATATGGGACTTTAATCCGGATACCTTCGAACTGGTTATTTCACATACTGTACCGCTTAACGGATAACCTACTGAAATGTGTATTTACAAAAAAGAGAGTACCTCCGAATGCCTACCGGGGATACTCTCTTTTATTTGGCACAAAATATGCTTCAGGTTCAGCGGAATCATTTAATAGGCACAAAACAGGCTGATCTGTGAAATGCCGTGATCACTTGAAGTATCTCTCCAGAAGACCCTTGAAAGCTTTACCGTGACGTGCTTCGTCGCGTGCCATCTCGTGAACGGAATCATGGATTGCATCAAGCCCAAGTTGTTTGGCCAGAGTTGCAATTTCCACTTTACCCATGGTTGCGCCATACTCGGCATCCACGCGGACAGTAAGGTTCGTCCTGGTGTCTGCGGATACAACTTCCCCAAGCATTTCTGCAAAACGTGCGGCATGTTCTGCTTCTTCAAATGCTATACGCTTATATGCCTCAGCTACTTCCGGGTATCCCTGCCTGTCGGCTGCGCGTGACATCGCCAAATACATACCGACCTCGGTGCACTCGCCGGTGAAGTTCATCCGAAGACCCTCTATGATACGGGGATCAGCATCCCTGGCAACGCCGGCAATATGCTCGGCTGCCCATACCATTTCTTCTTCATCAACCATTTGAAACTTTTCACCTGGTGCACCGCACTGGGGGCACTTGTCAGGTGCAGAACTGCCATTGTGAATATAACCGCAAACGGGACATCTGTATTTCATATAAACTACCTCCGATATATTTTAGAATTATGATGATTATAGCACCCGTGAATGCAATTGTAAAGATTGTTACATTGAAAAGATAACAAATATTGTTTGCCGAATTACACCCTGAATAAATCAATTAAGCAAATGCAACTCGAACTTTACACTGTTTTCTTTAAAAGCAACGTGATCTTTATGGAGATTACATGGCTGCTCAGGCAAAATGATGTCATCGATCGATTGAAACAACATGTTACAATAATAAAAGAAAGCGGATGAGGATATGAATATGAGTTTTGGAGAGAATCTACAATTTTACCGCAGGAAAAACAGTATTACACAAGAACAGCTTGCAGAGAAACTTGAGGTATCCAGGCAGTCGATTTCCAAATGGGAGTCAAACACGACATATCCTGAGATGGATAAGCTTCTTCAGATGTGCGGGATGTTTTCCTGTACATTGGATACGCTTCTTCGCGGCGACGCAGAGAATACATGCAGCGAGGATACGGAAGATTATGATCGGCATATGAATAGCTTCAGCAGGGCTGTTACGGCCGGTGTCGGCATGCTCTTTCTGGGCGTCACCGTACTTCTGGCGATGATGGGTGCCGGCATTTCCGGACTCATCGCCGCCATGGGCCTCATGGTGTTTATTATTGTAAGCATCATGACATTCATCACCGCTGGGCTTGGCCATGATTCTTTTACTAAAAAGCATCCGAACATCAAACCATTTTATGCTGATGAACTCATTGAGAAATTTGACAGGAAGTTTTCAGTAATGATATCGTCTGCGATCGGACTGATGCTCGTGGGCATCATGTGGATGGTTGCAAGCTCCGCTCTTCCTGTACCGGCAGGGTTTACCAGAAATCTTTATGTAGCAGTATTTATGTTTGTACTTATGGCCGCCATCTCAATGATGACTTACACGGGAATGCAGAAAGACAAATATGATATTGAGAAGTACAATCAGGTAAATTCGAAAGAAGTAAAGGAAAAGGCAAAACAGAATGATGAGAATCCGCTTGTCGGGAAAATATGCGGAAGTCTTTTCATGTTATCCGTGACCATCTATCTTATCCTGGGCTTTGTCTGTCAGATGTGGTCGACAGCATGGGTCATCTTCCCGGTATGGATCGCTTTATGCGCCATATCCGCGCTCGTTTTCTCAAAAAGCGGAAAAAAGTAGGCGGTTAGAGAGGTAAAAGGACGAATCCGCAGCGCTTCCGCTGCGGATTCGAGCAACATAAAAAATCATACTGCTTTGACAGCAAGTGGATAGGTGGGCAGTACCTCACAGTCATTTTTGCGGATGATAATGGGGGCTTCATAACGAAAGCCGATTTCTTCTTCCGGACAGGCATACTGCATGGCACAGATCACCATTTCGTCCGGCTGGTAGATATGAGTTGGGTTGGTCCAGTACTGCATGGCACCGTCATTCATGCCGATTCGCCACTCATCACCGAACAGGCCGATACCGTGCTCAAAGCCGGGAACCATGTAATCGGCAAAGCCCCTGCTGTCTGCAAAATCCATCATTTCATCAGCAAGTCCGGTAGGGGAGATGCCTGCTTTATATGTTCTAAGTGTTAAAGCTACCATATCAACAAAGTTATCCGCATGCCAGCGCTGCCTTTTTGTAGGTTCGCCAAGGAAATAGTTGACGGTGTGGTCACCGAGCCCGAGCTTGAACATAGCATGCAGATCGACCATGAAAGGCTGGCCTTTTTCGAGTTTTTTGGTAGTGGCAGGTGTGCAGGCACCGGCTGCAAAGCCGGTCCGGTAACCTGTGGCAATCTCATTGCCGCCGGTAAACGACCATTCGAGGACACTGCCTGCTTTTCGCATTGCGTATGCTGCAACACCAGCAATCTCTGTCTCGGTCATTCCTTCATAGCCGCCGTTTATGATCGCGTCATATACGGCCTGGTGCCCGATGTCGGTCAGGCGGGAGGCTTCCCTGAATCTATTTTTGGTGCCTTCATCCTTGATAAGGGAAAGCCTGTCGATGATGTCGTGGGAATTGATGAAAGTTGCCTCAGGCATGGCCGTAAGAAAGCTCTCATACTCATAGAGGGTCAGATTGCCTTCGGGAAGATAATTTGACATGCCTGATTCAAAGCCGATTTTACCACTTCCGCACTTGAGTTCATCAATTATGAAATTGGAAATGGCGGAAATCTGATCCTGCCCGCCCATGCCGACATAGCCAAGCACATTATCTTCTTCGAGCCATGAATCATCGGCAACCCGGGCAGCGTCAAGAAGGAAGGTGAAGACAGTCGGAAGCCCGCCTTTGGGTATAACGATAAATGTCCTCCAGGGGCAGAATGCATCAACAGTCCATGAAATCGTTCTAAGTCGTGATCCAATATACACATCAAGTCCTTTTTGAGCCATGGACGCCTGAATATCACTTATTCTGCCTAATGAGTCAATATAATATTGATCCTTTATAATCTGTTTCATAATTCACCCCTCAATATTCAGCAGGGATTGTTGCAAATACTTTATTGATCCGATCGGAAATTTTGGCCAGCTTTAAAGCTTTGACCATATTGCCTTTCAGCTTCAATTTGCCTTCCATAAGCGCAAGCTGGGACCCTAGTTCTGCGCGGGAGATTCTAGCATATGTCTGATAATCCCCGGTGATTATAAATTCAGCAGCAGGTGATTCCCCGTCGCCGACTTCCACTGCTTCGAAGCTGCCGGCAGCCATTTTGATAAAAAGGTATTTTGCCCCGCCGTCGGGACAATTTGTATAAATGTTTGTCATCGATGATGTCAGGTTGTTCATTTTGTCCGGGGTCAGTTCCTGCCGTAATCTTTTGCCGGCTTCATCACACCATGCCTGACTGAGATACTTAACTGTTTCGCTCATAACATTACCTCCAGGAATTATTTATTTCCGCGTACAAACAGCACCTGCTATTTTGTACTGAAGAAACCTTGAGTGATTATGTCGATAACCGAATCAATATTCGCGTCCTGCTCTTCAAGGACGTACGTCTCAATAATTAACATTTTATATATTGAGAAAAGAAACCGGGTCATCAGCTCCGTATCCATCCTGCGGAATTTGTTCTCGCTGATGCCTTTGTCCAGAATGCTTCTGAGAAAATTCATAGACGTATTGTTGACCGTTTTAAACGGATCGGTATTGAAAGAAATCGGAAAAATGGAAGGGTCCTTAATCAGGATTTTCTTGAGCATGATGTCTTCTGAAAGATATATGCAAGCCATTTTACATAAGACGATAAACTGCTTTTCGACATCCGTCTCTTTGCTGACTGCATCAAACACTTTGCACTGCCAGTTCAATAAGCTGAACTCAACAGTGCGGTAATACAGATCTTTTTTGCTTTTGGCATATTGATAAAGGGCACCTTTTGTAAGTCCCAACTGCGCTGCAATATCTTCTAAGGTGGCTTTCTTATAACCGTATTCACTGAAAACAGTCAGAGCCGCTGCGTAAATTTCATTGAGTTTGTCCTGCTTTTGCATAATACTCTCCCGAAAACTATAAAACCCATATCCGGTTTGTGGTATAACCTAAACAAATGAACAATTTGTTCATTTGTTTAGGTTATACCACAGAAATACGGGATTGTATATGCCGGATCGATTATCAGCAAAAATAAAAGATACCTTACCGTCAGGATAAATGAATCCTGATGATAAGGCATCTGTCGCTTATCTGTTTATTAATTATCAATCAAATATAGTTGCGTATTCAAAAGGGGTTTACTTTTCGTCTTCAACTGTCTTCTTTACTGCTTTTTTTCGTGTTGTTTTTGGTTTCTTTACGGTTGTTATCACAACTGCAGCCGCTTTTTTCAAAGCTTCAGGATGCCATTTTTCATATCCTTTCGTACGGGGAAAGGCAGAGGAACCAATAATGTCAAATCCACCGATATCCAAGCCGACTTTCTTCAGACCCATCAGCTGCGGCTGGTCTATGTACAGCCGTTCACATTGAGGACATGACCTAAGAAGCACCTTAAGTGCAATAACCTGGCCGCCCTTCTTATCTTTTGAATATTCAAGCACAGCCATTCTTTTATTCATCATATATCGATCATAGGGGCAATCTGAAGGATCGCCGCCGTTAAGTACTCGAACATACGGAACGCTCAGTAAAGGCTGTAATGTCTTTACTGCAGGCTTATCTTGTTCAATCTCAGGGTGAACCAGCAGATCATTTTCCTGATCAGTGGTTAAAAAACTTTCTTCCTGTTCCTTGGCAAGTAATTTGTCTGTCGGCATGTGATTTTCCTCCATATTATGAGAGCATTCGGATAAGTGCTCCGGTTTTATTTGATAATGATTATATTATACTCTGCAATTATACCATATTTTGTCCGGAATTGTTAACGAAATTGTTAACGATATGATGTTTTAGATTCATACAATAAGGATAACACTTATTTCGTGATAGAATGTGAAGGTACGAAATCTTTCATAATCCTATGCAAATGCAAAGGAGAATACACATATGGCAGGGAACGTTCATGACAAGATAATTATCCGGACGGCAAAAGATGTACTGGCTCCGATGGGACTCTTTCAAAAAGGACAGTCCAGGACATGGATTGACGATAACGGATGGTTTTTGACGATTGTCGAATTTCAGTCAAACGACTGGGGTAAAGGTTCGCATTTACATGTAGGACTGCATTATCTGTGGGAGAACAGCGACAGCCTTTCAATAGATTATGGGGACAGAGAACGCGGATTTATCAGTTTCACAGGTGATGCAGAGAAATTTTCTAAAGAGATGCTGGAGCAGGCTGCATTGGCCAAAGAAAAAGTTCTCTATTACCGTTCATTCTCCAAACTTTCTCTGGCCAGGAAAAAGATTCTGGAGATTATTATTCAATCTCCCCGGAATACATGGGACAGGATGATGATCTGCTTTTTGAGCTCAGACTGGGAACACGGCAGAAATTTCTATAATCAGGCTGTCAAAGAGACGAAGGATGATTTTCGTGAAAGTGCGATGGCTGTTCAGGATCTGGTTACACACAAAATTGCCCCTATTCTGAGCAATCATGAAAAGCTTGAAGAGTTCGTGATTGCTTCTGTTCGTGAAAGCCGCTGCATCCTGCGTGAAAAAAGCAGTATGAAAAAGCTTGCGGTAGATGAAAAATTCGGTTAAAGACAACATGTCTGATCATGGGCGAGTATATTTGAACAGAAAGCAGGACCATATTATTAATTAGACCAATATCATGCAATTGACCATAAAAAAGGTGAGCAAAAGCGCAAATTTTTGCAAAACTTAAAACCACCCTCAAAGAGACGTACGTAAAGGGACGAGTTCAGCCGCAAACGGCGGAAAACATAATTAATTCAAGTCGGAACTAGGCGGTAGATTGGCTTCGGAAGAGGAATTAAGAATAGCTTGAATGTCAGAGAACTGTCTTTGCAGAAAATATTGCTTCAAGATCGAGCTTGCAGAGAATATCTTCTCCGTGGAAGAAGCTAAACGTGGTTATTGGTGACCGGTCGTTTAGCTTTTTTCGTATCAAAGAATTGATGTGACAAGAAAGAATCGTCACATTGTCCTGCGACAAAATCTCGAAGGAACTTCCTTTGGGAAGAACCATCCGAATATATTCATGACTTCGCTCAATCTCGGCTTTTTGGTGAGGGAAATAATTGCTTAAAAGTCGGTGTGCCAAGAGTTGTGTCCAGCATGTCAAATATGTCTAAAACTGACTGAGAGGTATTGTGGTCACGAAGAAACAAGAGCATAAGGTCGGACTGCATAAATAGGACGGTCAGCAACACTTTGCCGCCTTTGGTTCCTTCGACCGAATCCATTTGAATGACAGGAGTATCGGGATGTTCTTTCATATACAGCAGGAAATCCTCATACGTTCGACTTATCCGGCACTTTTTATCGACTTTGTAAGGCTTGCTGCAATGCCTGGGGCGGTATCGTACTTTTCGGGGCAAGTCAATATTGCGCACGGAGAAAACACCCTGGTCAATGAGCTTGTAGAGCGTCCTCTGGCTGCACAAGAGGTTGTCGGCCTGCGAAACACAGATGTGGTGAACGGATTGCTTCTTCTTAACCAACGGCGTAATGACTTCATCCATCCAGAGAATTTCACTTTCCGTGTAGGATAAACCTTCTCGGGAAGCAGACAGACAGGATCGATACGCATTGTGAGCCGATATGGCCCGATAAAAATACTTGGTCAGCACACAACGGTTTCGCTGTTTACAGCCGTTGCAAACATAGGGCGAACGTTCCGGTAAGGTTAATGTGCGGTGATTCCGAACTTCCCTGGAGATAGCTGTTGGATCCTTGTTCAGCGCAAGGGCGATTCTGCGGAATGAATGACCTGCTTGGAGGCTTGTCTGGATAAAACTGCGATGATCTAAGGTCAAATGCTTGTGATCTGGCATTATCGACGCTCCCTCTATCCGCCGTCTTGCTGACTACATATCGTCCGTCTCCCAGTATGACGGCTTGCACAAGTAACTTCCACATATGACTTTGAAGAAGTAACTTCGATAGGGTACCTACCAGCGGGTGGAATTTAGATTTGCAATTCATATAAAATCATTAATAATACGTATTGCGTTAATTGATGTTGATGCAATACCAAAATTGGTATACAATTTAGAGAAATATAGTATGTAGTAAATCAAGTAATTTGCAAGCGTAAAAGTGTATGCATTTGTAAATGATGAATCAGGATCCAGCGATTCGGGTTAAATTCTAAATTAACAGAGAAAATTAACAACAGATTAAATGCTAATACGGAGGACTGGGAAAAATGCAAAAGAAACAAATCTCATTTCGATTTATATCTGTTTTGGTTGCACTTCTGGTTTTAAATGTAATGATAGTTCCGTCGAAGGTGTCAGCGGCAGAATCCAAAGTCAATCTTGGATCAACCGAAAGCTATGCAGTTTTAGCATATTCAACAATCACGAATACCGGATCGACGGTAATCAGCGGCAGTGCAGGCGGCAACATTGGCGTATCTACCGGCACATCGGTCACCGGGTTTCCGCCCGGGACAGTGTCCGACGGGACAATTCATTTGAATGATGCAGATGCAATTAAAGCACAGTCAGATCTTGTCACCGCATATAACGACGCAGCCGGACGGACAGTCACTTCAGACCTGACAGGCAAGGATCTGGGAGGACTAACCCTCACTTCCGGTGTATATCATTTTAGTTCATCGGCTCAATTGACAGGAAAAGTGACTCTCGATGCTCAGGGAGACCCGGATGCCGCTTTCATTTTCCAGATCGGCAGTACGCTCACCACCGCTTCAAGCAGTTCTGTCAGCCTGATAAACGGAGCAAGATACTGCCGTGTATTCTGGCAGGTCGGAACTTCTGCAACTCTGGGGACGAGCACATCATTCATAGGTCACATTTTTGCGATGGAATCTATTACAGCTACAAAAGGAGCAACCGTTCAGGGACAGCTTCTTGCCAGGACGGGAGCGGTCACATTGGACAACAACACAATCACAAACGGTGTCTGTGCTGCTGTTGCAGCGACGGCAACTCCGGCAGCCGGAACAACGACCGGAACTGGAACTGTCACTCCGGCGTCAGGATCTGAAATTACTAAAACAGGCGAAACAAACATGGACTTTATTATACTCGGCTTTGTATTTCTGGGTATGTCCGCAGGGCTTACGGTTTACCTGCGCCGCAAATGGACAAGATAATCGAAAACCTGTAAAATATACCCTCAAAATGCCCTTATATGCCCGATATATTTTGACGAATATTATATTTGATGTATACTATATGCGAAGAAAACAGTAACATTTTCAGCAAAATTTAATGCTAATCCAATATCTTTCCATTGAGGGCATTGGCAGATGAGCGATGGTTTTTTTAAGGTTAAGGATCATTCTGATTTATCATATAAAGCAATAGCTGATTATGCATATGACTGGGAGACGTGGGAAGATGAGGACGGACTGGTAAAGTACGTGTCTCCTTCGTGCGAAAGAATTTCCGGATACTCTGCAGATGAATTTACTGCCAACCACATGCTTCTTGACTCAATCATTCTGGATGAGGACAGGGAGGAATGGGATAACCATCGCGGGCATATTCACCTGTATACGAGGCCGCATACCGCATATTTCCGTATCAGAAACAAAAATGGACGGGTAGTCTGGATAGAACAGATTGGCAGGCATGTCATTGGCGATAGCGGTCAAAACCTGGGTTTTCAGGCCAACAATCGAGATGTATCGGATCGTAAAACAGCAGAGGAAACACTCAAAAGGAGCGAAGATAAATATAGGCTCCTTTTTGAGAATGCCGTGGAGACAATCATAATCGTCCAGGATGAACGTATTAAAATGTGTAATCGTATGGGTGAAACCCTGACAGGGTATTCCATGCAGGAAATCACTGAATTGCATTTTGGATCCTTCATTCATCCTGCTGACAGGGCGCATGTAATTAGTAATCATAAAAAGCGTCTTCAGGGAGAAGCGGTCCTGGAGCTTTATGAGTTCAATTTACTTCGCAAAGATAACACAACCAGAAGGGCTGAAGTAAATTCTGTCAGAATAATATGGGAGGGGAAGGCAGCAACCCTGAACTTTCTGAGTGATATCACGGACCGCACACTAACTGAAGACGCTTTGAAAATAAGCGAGGAAAAATACCGGCTGCTTTTCGAGAATTCCGTGGAGTCCATTATTGTCATTCAGGGCAATGATCTGAAGCTCTGCAATCCGATGACTCAGCGGCTGATCGGTTATTCAAAAGAGGAAATCATGGCGATGTCTTTTCTGGATTTTATCTATCCGGAAGACTTGATGAATGTAATTCATTTCCACAAACAAAGGCTTCTCGGAGAAATAGATAATAAAAAACTGCAGTTTCGAATAGTCAGGAAAGATAAAGAAATACGATGGGTGGAATGTGACGGGATACGAATCAGATGGAATGACGTATCTGCTTCCTTGAATTTTGTCATTGATATTACGGACCGTAAAAAAGCACAGGATGCCCTCAGGCAAAGTGAAGAGAAATACCGGCTGCTGGCGGAACATGCTTCCGATGTTATCTGGATACTCAATATCCGGCAGCTTAAATACACATATATCAGCCCTGCTGTTTTTCAACTCAGGGGTCTTTATGTCGATGAAGCTCTTAATGAGAGCCTGGAAGAATCTTTAACTCCGGCATCGTTTCTTATTGTGAAGGATTCCATCGCAAAGAATACTGAAAAATTCATGCAGAATCCGCTCGCACCCAATACTTATTGCTTCGAAATTCAGCAGCCATGCAAAGACGGTCTGATCAGATGGATTGAAATATCAACAAAATACAGATACAACACGGACGGGGAAATAGAAATCGTCGGAGTTAGCCGGAATATTGAAGAAAGAAAAAAGAGCGAAGAAGAGATTCTGTATTTAAGCTATTATGACCAGCTGACCGGGCTATATAACAGGAGATTCTACGAGGAGGAACTGAAACGGCTCAATACACCCAGGAATCTTCCCATTACGATTATTATGGCTGATGTGAACGGACTGAAGCTTACAAACGATGCTTTCGGTCATCATTTCGGAGACAGACTCTTACAGAAGACGGCGGAAATCATTCGCAGTGAATCCCGCTCCGATGACATTATAGCAAGGACCGGAGGAGATGAATTTGTTATTCTTCTTCCCAAAACCAGTTCAGCCGGTGCTGAGATTATTGTAAACCGCATCAAAGCCCAAATTGCCATGACAAAACTCGATGGGATGTCGGTATCCGTCTCCTTCGGGTATGCGTCAAAAACCGATCCTGATGAAGAGATAGAGAAAATCTTTGCCCAGGCTGAGGACTTTATGTACCGCAGGAAACTGCTCGAAAGCAATGAGATGAAAAATGAAATTATAAAAATGATTGCAAGTAACCTGCAGGAAAAAGATTGCCATGAGAAGGAACACTGTGAAAGAGTAAGTGAAATATGTAAAAACATCGGACTTGCCATGGAATTTGCTGCAAGTGAAATATATGAACTTGAGCTTCTCGGTAAAATGCACGATATCGGGATGATTGGGATGAGCGAGGATATTTTGAACAAACCGACAAACCTGGATCCGGATGAATGGCTTGAAATGAGAAAGCACCCTGAAATAGGTTATCAGATATTACGGTCGGTCGGGGAATATGCTCAGATCGCCGAATATGTACTGTGCCATCATGAGAGAGTTGACGGAAATGGCTATCCACGCAATCTTAAAGAAGATCAAATCCCTATCCAGTCTAAAATCCTCAGTATTGCTGAAGCATACGATTCCATGACCGGATACTGTACCTACCGGAAACCTTTTAGTACGGATGAGGCAATACGGGAATTAATGGCAAACAGCAATACTCAATTTGACGAGCAGATAGTCGAAGTTTTTGTCGAAAGAGTACTGGAAAATCATTTGACCTGATTATTATCATTATTTTCCCGTAAAAGGATTTTTAATTCGTAATGGTGGTAAGATAGCAGCAGAAAACAAAGTTAGGCAGGGCAGCTGATGAAATCCCATCATAAGAGACAAACTGCAACCCTGAAGGATATTGCTGAAGCGACCGGATACAGCATCAATACCGTATCCAGGGCATTACGGGATAAAAGCGATATCTCAGTAAAAACGCGTCAAAAAATTAAGGTTACTGCACTCGAAATGAAGCACGTCAACAATATGATTGCCAGTTCACTGCGGTTAGGCTACACCAATACGATTGCGGTCATCCTGAGCGACGTGTCCAATCCTTTCTTTGCCATTGAGATGAAAGAAATTGAGGAATGTGCGCGGCTGCGCGGCTATATTACATTCCTGATTAATACAAATGAAGACGTTGAAATTGAATTTGAAGCGATTCAGGCATCCTTAAATAAGAATGTTGACGGCATTATTATCTGCCCTTCCCAGCAAAGCGATGAAAACATCCAGTACATGAAAGAAAGCGGGGTTCCCTTTGTCCTGATTGGCCGGCGGTTTAAACAGGTTGAGACGGATTACGTTGTATGCAATGATGAATTAGGCGGTTTCCAGGCAGTCTCTTATTTGCTGGATAAGGGGCATACTGATATCCTGACGCTCGCCGGACCAGCTTATATTTCCAGCGCACAGGATCGTCTCAGCGGTTATCGCCGTGCCTTTGCCGAAAGGAATCTGACTGTTAATGAAGGACTCATTTGGAAAATCCCTGTAACCACACTGGGATTTGATGAAATACTTGAAGATATTTTGAAAAGAAAAATTAAGTTTACTGCAATATTTGCCTTCAGTGACATGATAGCCCTGGCCGTCTGGGATTTTCTGAACCGCAAAGGCTACAAAATTGGCAGGGATTTTTCCCTTGTCGGTTTTGACAACATTCAGTCGAGGCTTAAGATGCCCTTTCAACTCACAACGATTGATTCGCACATGGAAAATCTTTCCATTACGGCTGTTGATGTTCTGCTGAAGAAAATTAAAGGTGATCAAAGTACGGATCAGTATATTACGATCGTTACTGACACCACGCTCGTTGAAGGTGAGACAGTTAATAAATACATGAATTGAAAAAGAACGACATAACGACTCGATTATTAATTAAGTACGCAGTTGGTAAATGGTGTTTGATAAAAGATATTTTATCTTGCAATTTCGGATGAATGTAAGGGTTGTCCAGAGGCATTATTGAAGATAAAGTAAAAGAATAACAGGAAAAGTATGTAAAATTCAGTCAATATGAACAAACAAATCAAAAGATTATGTGCAAACTATTGACAATTAGCAACAATACTAGTATATTTTCGTTAACGTTAAAGTTATGACATAAAAAATTATTTCAAGGAGGAAAGATGATGAAAAAATTTCTTGCACTAGTCCTGGTTTCCGCTATGGCAGCTACTCTCCTTACCGGATGCGGTGGCTCAACAACCCCGACAACAACAAAAGCTGCAGGTGATGCTACAACTGTCGCAACAACAAAAGCTGCGGGAGATGCTACAACTGTCGCAACAACAGCCGCCGGTAAAACTGAACTGAATGTTGGCGTATTAGTCTGGAAGTATTCTGATACCTATGGTTCTTCTGTACGTGCCGCTATTACGAAGTATGCTGCATCTATCGGAACAGAAAAGGGCATTAAGATCAACCTTGATATGGTTGACGGCAATGACGATCAGGCAATCCAGAATGACCAGGCTTCAACACTCCTTCAGAAGAACCTTGATCTTCTTGTTGTTAACCTTTGTGAAGTAACGGCAGGTCAGCCTATTGTTGATCTTGCAAAAGCAGCTGGCGTTCCAGTTCTTTTCTATAATAAAGAGCCTTCGGAATCCTCAGTAGTCACAGGCGCAAAAAGTATCTTCATCGGAACAAAGGCTGAGCAGGCCGGCGAAATGCAGGGAGATATCCTTGCACAGCTTGTAAAGGCAGATCCGAAAATTGATACAAACGGAGACGGTACAATCCAGTACCTTATGTTCAAGGGCGATCCTGACAATATCGAAGCAATTGCACGTTCCACATCCTCTGTTTCACAGGCAATCAAAGACGGGCTCAAATTAGAGCAGGTCAACGGTCAGGATCTTGTATGTAACTGGGATACAGCCAAAGCTCAGGATGCCATGCAGTCAGTATGGGCAAAGTACGGCGATAAAATTGAAGCCGTTTTCTGCAACAATGATGATATGGCACTTGGTGTTATTGCTTCATTGAATGAAGTTGGCTACAATGCCGGTTCCGGCAAGTACATCCCTGTTATCGGCGTTGATGCCACGGATGCAGCTGCTGAAGCAATTAAGAACGGTAAACTTCAGGGTACTGTTAAGCAGGACGGCGATGCCATGGGCAAAGCAATAATCGAACTTGCTATCAACGGAGCTCAGGGCAAAGGCTGGTTGGATGGAACATCTTACAAGATGGCTGATGACGGCTTCTCCATCCGTATTCCTTATTCTCCTGTCACCAAATAAGATATCACTCAATCTTAGGTGCAGTTGGAATCTTTATTGATTTCCAATAACAGAATGTATTAAATAACGAATTGATGGAGGGTGCCTTGGATGATTTTTCAAAGCAAGGCACCTTCTTTCATGTTAGAAGAAAAGTGGTGATTCGTACGACGGAAAATAATTACCTTCTGGAAATGATTGATATAGAAAAGCAATTTCCTGGCGTCAAGGCTTTGGATCACGCCCAGTTACAGTTAAAGGCCGGAGAGATTCATGCTCTGATGGGCGAAAATGGAGCAGGTAAAAGTACACTTATGAAATGCCTTTTCGGTGTTTACATTAAAGATGCCGGCACTATTTTTATGGAAGGCAAAGAAGTTAATTTTTCTAACCCCAAACATGCACTTGATAACGGGGTTGCCATGGTGCACCAGGAATTAAACCAGGTATTGCGCCGTAATGTAATGGAGAACATGTGGTTAGGCAAATTTCCCCTTAAAAATGGTTTTATCGACAACAAAAAAATGTATGCCGAAACGAAGAAAATATTTCAGGAATTAGAAATCAAACTGAATCCTAAGGATATAATCGGAAATCTGTCGGTTTCACAAAGGCAGATGGCGGAAATTGCCAAAGCTGTTTCCTATAATGCGAAGATTCTTGTTCTCGATGAGCCGACTTCATCGTTGGCCGACGAAGAAGTTGAACATCTTTTTAGAATCATGCGGAAACTCTGTGCTAAAGGGGTCGGCATAATTTACATTTCACATAGAATGGATGAAATCCTGCGTATATCCAATAAAGTTACTATTATGAGAGACGGGAAATGGATTGCAACCAGAGATGCCGATACTTTGAGTAATAAGGAAATCGTTAAGTTAATGGTTGGCAGGGACTTGGAGAATCGTTTCCCCCCTAAGACAAATAAACCGGGCGCTATCCTTATGGAAGTTAAAAATGTTACCGGAAAATTCATGCCTACCTGTATTGATGCCAGTTTTGATCTCCGTGAGGGTGAGGTACTAGGAATTTCCGGGTTGGTTGGGTCGCGCAGGACGGAATTAGTGCAGACCATTTTCGGGATTTCGAAAATGGAAACCGGGAAAATTCATGTTAAGGGTAAATTAATCCGCAACAAGGATTCCGGTATTGCCATTAAGAACGGATTTGCCTTATTGACCGAAGAACGTCGGGCAACCGGCATTTTTCCCGAAATGGGTATTGCATTCAACTCGACAATTGCACATATGCGTTCATACGCAAAATTCGGAATTCTTTCTTCCAGAAAAATATCATCGGATACCAAATGGGTTATTGACAGTATGAATGTTAAAACTCCCAGTCAGAAGACGCATATCAAATACCTGTCGGGAGGAAACCAGCAGAAGGTAATCATTGGTCGCTGGCTTCTGACCAAGCCTAATATTCTGCTTCTTGACGAACCTACCAGAGGCATAGATGTTGGTGCAAAATACGAAATATACCAGCTCATTTTGAATCTGGCAAATGAAGGGAAAGGCGTCGTAATGATCTCTTCCGAAATGCCGGAGCTTATCGGTATCTGTGATCGAATTCTGGTTATGAGTAACGGCAGGGTAGCAGGAATTCTGGACATGAGTCAAGAAGACAGCAATCAGGCACAGGAAACAATCATGCACTTGTCTGCTAAATTCGTATAACAAGGGGGCAAATTTGTGGAAAAGGCAATCGCAAAAAGCAAAGTTGACAAGCGTAAAGTAAGTGAGTTTCTTCTGACTTACGCACTCTATTTCATATTGGGCATCATTCTATTAGTAGTTATCATTATCGAGCCCAAATTCCTATCTCTGACAAACCTGATTAATATTCTCAAGCAGGCATCAACCAAGGGAATTTTAGCCCTTGGCTGCGCAGGCCTTATTGTTCTGGCAGGAACTGACCTTTCCCTTGGCCGTATCCTTGGCTTAAGTGCTGCTGTGACTGCATCCATTGTCCAGTCGGTTACATATGCCTCCAGGTACTACCCTCAGATTACTAAGCCTGTACCGCTTATCGTTCCGCTTCTTGTCAGCATCGTGATTGCGACCGCAATTAGTGCGTTCAACGGATTTGGTGTTGCCAAACTTCACTTGCATGCCTTTATTGTTACCTTAGGAACGTCGCTTATCGCTTATGGAATTACATGTATCTATGTTGAGAATCAGGCGATGGGTTCAGCAATGGCCCTTTCAACCTTTGATCTGAGATTCACAAATATTGTTAACGGAACAATAAAACTTTTTGGTGTTCAGATACCTTATGTTATTTTGTACTTTTTCTTAGCCTCGTTCATCATGTATATCATATGGAATAAAACAACGCTCGGCAAAAACATGTTTGCTGTCGGCGGCAATGAGGAAGCAGCAGCTGTTTCCGGCGTAAATGTAACTAAGACCATCATGGGTGTTTACATCATCGCCGGTATTGCTTATGGAATCGGTGCGTTCCTTGAGGCAGCCCGTGTCCAGTCAGTAAGCACCAGCACAGGTTTTAACTATGAACTTGATGCAATCTCTGCGTGCGTTATCGGAGGTATCTCCTTCTCAGGAGGTGTTGGCAACGTACCCGGGATCATGGTCGGCGTTATTATCCTGCAAGCCATCAACTACAGCCTCTATTACCTGGATGTTAACGCATATCTGCAGTTCATCGTTAAAGGTGTCATTATCATATTGGCTGTTTCCATAGACGTACGCAAATATTTAAAGAGGAAATAAAATTGACAAAGGATTTACAGACGCCAAATGATAAACTGATAGAAACTGCGGCAAAAGAAGATCCGGCAGCTTTAACCCTTGAGGAAAGGGAAGCTCTTCTCAAGAAGAAGGAAGCGGATTTGTCCAAAAAGGAATCTGAAATCGAAGCCAGTAAGGTTAACCTGCGATTTCGATACAAGCTGTATGACAGAGTCAATGTTTCCGTCAAAACGATGAATATCGTGATTGTTGTTTTAGTAATTGCTCTGCTGCTTTTAGTGGCATACGGGATTTACGACGCGCGTAATTAGTCGGAATTTTTAAAAAACCGGACAGCCAGTTTTATTTATAGACTGGCTGTTTGGCGTTATAATGTTTTTATTACTTTCAATAACAGGAGGAAAAAATGAATAACACACCAAAAGTTAAACTTGGAATTGTTGCAGTCAGCAGAAACTGTTTCCCGAAATCTTTGTCCCTTAGCAGGCGTATAGCTGTTGCAGCGGCATTTTCCGACAAAGAATCTCTCTATGAGTGCCAGACGATCATTGAGAATGAATTGGATATATTTGCTGCCCTGACAGAATTGGATGCTGCCGGATGCAATGCCCTGGTTGTATATCTTGGTAATTTTGGCCCTGAAACGCCGGAGACGCTGATCGCCCAGAAATTTGACGGACCGGTAATGTTTGCCGCTGCCTCTGAAGACAGCTCGGATACCCTGGTTGGCGGGCGCGGGGACGCTTACTGCGGAATGCTGAACGCAAGCTATAATCTGAAGCTGCGTAATATCAGGGCTTATATTCCTGAATATCCTGTAGGCACACCTGCAGAAGTCGCACAAATGATAATCGAATTTGTACCGGTAGCCAAAGCGCTTATCGGGATACGTGAATTGAAGATCATCTCATTTGGCCCGAGACCCCAGGACTTTATGGCATGCAACGCGCCAATTAAACAGCTCTATAATTTGGGAGTCGAAATTGAAGAGAACTCTGAACTGGATCTGTTCAGCGCATACAAAAAGCACGCCGGAGATCCGAGAATTGATGATGTAGTTAAGGATATGGAAGAAGAGCTTGGAAAAGGTAATAATAAGCCCGCTATTCTTCCTAAGCTTGCGCAATATGAGCTGACGCTTCTTGACTGGATGGAAGAGCACAAGGGCTGCAGAAAATATGTCGTATTTGCCAACAAGTGCTGGCCGGCATTCCAGATGGAATTCGGATTTGTACCATGCTTTGTTAACAGCCGCCTGGCCTCCAGAGGCATTCCTGTCTCATGTGAAGTTGATATATACGGAGCTTTAAGCGAATTCATCGGCAGCTGCGTCAGTGATGATATTGTCACCCTCCTGGACATCAACAACACCGTACCTGGGGATATGTATAAGAAGGACATCGAAGGTACTTTCAATTACACCCATAAAGATACTTTCATGGGCTTTCACTGCGGCAACACGGCTTCATCCAAGCTTTCCTTCTGCAGCATGAAGTACCAGATGATCATGGCAAGGGCGCTGCCCGAAGAAGTGACTCAGGGAACTCTTGAAGGAGATATTATCCCGGGCAACATCACATTCTTCCGTCTCCAAAGTACAGCAGACTCACAGCTTAAGGCCTATGTCGCAGAGGGCGAAGTCCTTCCGGTCGCCACACAGTCTTTTGGTGCAATCGGAGTATTTGCCATTCCTGAAATGGGTAGATTCTATCGTCATGTACTTGTGGAAGATAACTATCCTCATCATGGGGCGGTTGCTTTCGGTCACTTTGGAAAAGGTCTGTTTGAAGTATTCAAATATCTCGGTGTAACACAAGTGAGTTTTAACCAACCTAAAGGGATGATGTATAAGTCGGAAAATCCATTCGGCTGATAGCTATCGGACGATCCGGCTTTATTACCGCCGCGTTGCGCCTGGGAGATCCGGCGCCACGCGGTGTATTGCGGTGTATTTGCGGTGTATTGGACATGCTTTTGACTGACATGGTCATAAAGATATGATAATATGTTCATATCTTTATGTGGCCTTATGAAAAGGCAGGGCGGACGGTTTTTATGGGTGTGACAATCAAGGACCTGGCTGCGCAGCTGAATCTTTCTCCTGCGACAATATCCCTCTCACTAAACAATCGACCCGGTGTCAATGAACGGACTCGAGCACTTGTGCTGGAGATGGCTGCCAAACTTGGCTATGAACAAATCACATCTACTGCCCGCCGGCTTCCCCGGGGCTTAGGGAATATCCGGCTGGTAGTGTATAAAAAAATAGGACGCGTCGTCGCTGATACCCCGTTTTTTCTTGCTTTGATTGAAGGAATCGAAGCAGAGACCCGCCGCAACGGATATCAACTATTAATCTCGCACATCAGTGACCGTGCCAGCCTCGACCAGATCATGGACATTGTCCGTGAAAATCCGAAAGATGGAATCATCCTTCTGGCAACGGAATTATCTCTGACCGATTCCATTCCCTTTTTTAAATCAGGGCATCCGATGGTCGTCCTTGACGGAAGCCTGTCTGACAGCCAGTATGACACGGTTTTGATCAATAATTTCCAGGGGGCATATGACGCGGTTGCGGAGCTGCTTCGCATGGGTCACCAACGGATAGGTTACCTGCATAGTCTGGTTCCAATCTATAATTTTGGTCAGAGGCATCACGGAGTGGTTCGTGCCCTTGCAGATGCCGGGCGAAATTTGCGGCCAGAGGATATATGCTCTGTTGAACCATCGATTGACGGCTCTTATTCAGGAGTAAAGGAGTGGCTTGCCAAAAAGCCCGAGCTGCCGACAGCATTTTTTGCCGATAACGATATCATTGCATTCGGGGCAATGAAAGCCCTGAAAGAAAGCGGACTCAACATTCCTGAAGATATTTCAATTATCGGGTTCGATGACCTTCCTTATTGTGAAATCATTGATCCGCCTCTGACAACCATTAAAGTTTTTAAACACAGCCTCGGGAAACTGGCTGTAGACAGACTTCTCGCACGTATGCAGGATGAGGTTGGCGAAGTTATCCGAATTGAAGTAGCTACTGACCTTGTCAACCGCAAGAGCGTCCGTGATTTGAGACTGTAAAGACATGTAAAACCTTATTACTCGATAATATATCATGAATATTTCGCCTCGAACAGCACTGCTGTCTCGAGGCTTTTAATTTTATATTTTTTATTGAAATATTTAGATATTATACCTGCAGATGCCCGCAGAAACTTCCTTGTTTCAGGTATTTGTCATATAGCTCACACTCGCGAAACAAATAAATACAGCATAGTGCACCTGTATTGAAAGAAGATGTTGAGTAATTTAGTCAAATAGTCTAAAATCTTATAAAATTTTAACTAAAACTATTGAATTATTCAATTAAATGTTTTACAATTGCTTTAAAGAGGTGGAAGCAAAATGAAACCAAGTATAAAACAACTCAGTGCAATAACCGGTTACTCATCTGCGACTATCTCAAACGCTTTGAATAGAAAGTCAAACGTAAACCAGGAGACAGCCAATAAAATCTGGCAGGCAGCACGCGAAACCGGTTATATCAATGAATCCCGCATCAGCAATATACGCCTGACCGTCTGCCGTACACACGGCAAAGTGGTTACCGACACCCCGTTTTTTTCTTCGCTTATCTCCGGTGTTGAACTTGAATGCCGTGCGCTGGGATATGCAACGATTATCAGTCACCTTGATAAGGCTGATCCGAACTTTGACAACTTACTGCAGCAAATCTTAAGTGACCGGACTACAGCCAACCTTGTGCTGGCAACGGAATTTACGGAAGAGGATGCGCATCTTTTTCTCAATGCAGAGAGTCCGGTGGTACTGATAGATACATGGTTTGAAGATATGAATTTCGATACAGTGGGAATTGACAATACAGATTCAACTTTTAATGCTGCGGTCTATCTGATTCACTGCGGACACACAAACATTGGTTATCTTAAAAGCAATACGCAGATCAAAAATTTCGTATACAGGGAGTATGGCTATCGCCGGGCAATCCATAGCTTCGGATTAAAGATCAACCCGAATCACACGATACTTCTTACTCCGAGTATGGATGGATCCTATAAGGACATGAAAGAGTTTTTGACCGGGCATACGGATTTGCCTACAGCCTTTGTCGCTGATAATGACAACATCGCACTGGGCGCATGTAAAGCACTGCAGGACTGCGGGTATCACATACCGGAAGATATTTCGGTCATCGGGTTTGACGATATGCCGTTCTGTGAGATTGCGACCCCTCCGCTTACTACGGTGCGCGTCTTTAAACAGGTAATGGGAGCTGAAGCAGTAAGGAGACTCGTTCAAGTAATAAGGTCGGGAAATAAGACGAAAATCAAAACCCAGATATGTACGGAATTCATTGAACGTGAGAGCGTCAGGAATATTTCAAATGAGCATTCAAAATAAATGAGAATTCAAAAGTAAAAGAGAATTCATAAATAGACAGGGAGACAAGAAATGGAAAATCTGAAAGCCAGGACATTTGAGATCAGACAGGACATCCTTGATACGATTGTCAACTGCAAAGCCGGTCATATCGGCGGGGATTTCAGTGTCACCGATATACTGGCCACACTGTACTTTAAGCAGATGAACATTGATCCGCAGAATCCCAGGGACCCGAACCGTGACAGGATGATTCTTTCGAAGGGTCACTCTGTTGAGGCTCTGTATTCTGTTCTCGCCAACCGCGGATTTTTCCCGAGAGCAGATTTGAAAACTGTTTCAGCTTACTGTTCCAAATATATCGGACACCCGACAAATAAAGTTGCCGGCATTGAAATGAATTCCGGCTCACTTGGCCACGGCCTTTCGGTATCTGTTGGAATGGCCCTTGCAGCAAAAATGGATAAAGCGTCCTACCGTGTTTATGTTGTCATCGGCGACGGGGAATTAGCTGAGGGTTCGGTCTGGGAAGGGATGATGGCCGGTGCCCACTATAAGCTTGACAACCTTTGTGCCGTCGTTGACCGTAATGGCCTGCAGATCTCCGGAACGACCGAGGATGTTATGTCGCATGAGAATCTTGATGAGCGCTGGGCTTCATTCGGCTGGCATGTTATTCACGCCGTTGGAAATGACACCGACTCACTCGACGCGGCTTTCGAGACTGCAAAGACGGTAAAAGGTATGCCAACCGTGATCATTGCCGATACGATCAAAGGTTATGGTGTCTCCTTCATGGAAAACTCTGTACCGTGGCATCACAAGGTTCCGTCAGCTGACGAATACATAAAGGCCACGGCAGAACTGTCCGCCAGAAGGAGTGCAGCATTATGAATACAATCCATAACCGTCAGGTCATTAATGATGTTCTTGTTGAAAAAGCAAAAACGGATAAAGATATTGTTGTTCTGTGCAGTGATTCCCGCGGATCTGCATCACTGAGTGAATATGCCAAAGTCCATCCGGATCAGTTTGTAGAAACCGGGATTGCTGAACAGAACATCGTCTCTATTGCAGCCGGACTGGCAGCCTGCGGCAAGAAGTGCTTTGTTGCGTCACCTGCGTGCTTCCTGTCGACACGAAGCATGGAACAGGCGAAAGTTGATGTCGCATATTCCAATACCAATGTTAAGCTCATAGGAATATCCGGCGGTGTAAGTTACGGTGCACTTGGTATGACCCACCATTCGACAAATGATATAGCAACACTTGGATCCATTCCCAATATGCGTATATATTTTCCGAGCGACCGCCATCAGACGAAAGCACTTATGGAAAACTTACTTCAGGATAATAGACCTGCATATATCCGCGTAGGAAGAAACCCCGTTGAGGATATATACAGTGAAGATAACACTCCTTTTGTGATGGATAAAGCCACATTAGTCCATGAAGGAAGCGACATCACGATTATTGCCGCCGGTGAAATGGTTCTTCCGGCTCAGCAGGCAGCTTTTTCACTTGAATCCCGGGGCATCAAATGCCGTGTACTTGATATGTACTGCATTAAGCCCCTTGATACGCAAGCCGTCCTTAAAGCAGCAGAAGAAACAAAAGCGATTATTGTGATTGAGGAGCATGTTGCGATCGGCGGACTCGGTTCCATGGTCAGCCAGTTTGTCTGCGCAAATCATCCGACGAAAGTGATCAGCCTGTGCCTCCCGGACGAACCGGTGATTGCCGGTAAATCACCGGAAGTTTTTGCCTATTACGGCCTGACCGCCGACAACCTTGTGAAGACCGCACTTGAATTGTTAGGCTGATATTCAAACTTATCAAAATATGAAAGGGGGACAGGAGCGTAATATGAGTGAAAAATTCGTTCTCACCATCGACCAGAGTACATCCGGGACCAAAGCCCTCCTTTTTTCCTCCTCCGGTGAACTGCTCAGGCGCGTCGATCGTCCCCATCGCCAAATCATCAACGATCTGGGCTGGGTGGAACACGATCCGGAAGAGATTCTGAAAAACGCAATTGATGCTGTTCGTGACGTTACAGTGGAGGCGGGTATTGATAAATCCGATATCTCTGTACTCGGAATAAGCAACCAGCGCGAGACTGTTGTGGCGTGGGATGCATCCACAGGCAAGCCGGTTTATAACGCTATCGTGTGGCAGTGTGCACGCGGGGAAGCAATTTGTAAAAGAATCGAAACTGCCGGATACAGTGACATGATCCGTAACGCTACCGGTCTTCAGCTCTCACCCTATTTCTCCGCTGCCAAACTGGCCTGGATAATCGAAAATGTACCGGCTGCCGCCGAGGCTATCAGCAAAGGGAATCTGCGCTGCGGTACTATCGACAGCTGGCTGATTTACAACCTGACCGGAGGTCGAAGCTTTAAAACCGATTATTCCAACGCTTCAAGAACACAACTATTCAACCTGCAGGAATTAAAATGGGATGAAAATGTATGCAGTCTGTTTGATGTAAAAATATCGATGCTTCCTGAAGTCTGCGACTCGAACAGCATGTTCGGGGAGACGGATTTCGAAGGTTTCCTTGACAGGCCGATTCCGATCCATAGTGCGATGGGTGATTCCCACGGTGCGCTGTTCGGTCAGGGGTGCCTTACACCTGGAATGATCAAGACAACTTATGGTACCGGATCCTCTGTAATGATGAACATAGGTACCAAGCCGGTATTTGCCACATCCGGTGTTGTGACCTCCATAGCCTGGGGCATGGATGGAATCGTCAGTTACGTACTCGAAGGAAATATAAACTATACCGGTGCAGTGTTGAAATGGGTCGTTGAAGACCTTGGCCTGATTGCCAGTACCAAAGATGCAGCAAAAGTTGCATCCGGTGCCCATCCAAACGATGAGACTTATCTGGTACCTGCTTTTTCAGGTCTTGGCGCTCCGTATTGGGAGAGCAACGCCAAAGCTGTTATCTGCAATATGGGCAGAAACACCGGTAAAGCAGAGATCGTCCGTGCTGCAGAAGAATGTATCGCTTACCAGATTACCGATGTTATCAGTCTTATGAGCCAGGAGACAGCGATCGAAATTCGGGAACTTCGTGTTGACGGCGGCCCGACCCGCGATTTTTACCTTATGCAATTTCAAAGCGATATCCTGAATATGACTGTCCGGGTACCTGAAACGGAAGAGCTTTCCGGTGTCGGCGCCGCCTACGCAGCAGGAATAGCTGCAGGAATTTTCAGTACGGATATATTTTCAAGAATAAACCATGTTGCTTACCACCCGGCTATCACCCCTGAACTTCGCGCCAAACGCCTTGACGGCTGGAAAAAATCAGTCGATATGGTCTTGAGGCGCGCTCAATCCTGATGCATACTGCAGGAACTGCAGGTGTAATATATAAAGGAGGATTTTTAGATGAAGAAATTTCTGTCCCTTGCCCTTGTCACGACAATGTTTGTGCTCGGTGGGTGCTCCAGCACAGCAACTCCGACAACAACCGCCGCTACAAAAGCCACCGCTGCAACAACTGCTGCAACTGCTGCAACTGCTGCTGACACAACCGCTGCTAAAGCTGATAACTGGGTAAAAGCTGATGGGGCCGCAAACCTCATTGTCATCATTACCCCTTCCCATGACAACCCTTTCTTTAACACGGAAGCCGTTGCCGCAGAAGCAAAAGCCAAAGAACTCGGTTATGATACTCTCGTTCTTGTACACGATGATGATGCGACTAAGCAGGCTGAACTATTTGATACGGCAATCTCCAAAAAAGCTGCGGCTATCATCTGCGACAACGCAGGAGCCGATGCAACTGTTGCCGCTGTTCAGAAAGCCCGCGATGCAGGTATTCCGACTTTCCTCATCGACCGTGAAATTAACCAGGCCGGCATCGCAATTTCACAGATCGTTGCCAACAATTCTCAGGGCGCAACAATCGGCGCTGAGAAATTCGTAGAAGCAATGGGCGAAAAAGGTAATTATGTCGAGCTCGTCGGCAAAGAATCCGACACCAATGCCGGTGTTCGTTCAGAAGGCTATAATGCAGTTATCAGCCAGTATCCGGACATGAAGCTCGTAGCAAAACAGTCAGCCAACTGGAGCCAGACCGAAGCTTATTCAAAGATGGAATCAATCATCCAGGCAAATCCTGACATCAAAGGCGTTATCTGCGGCAATGACACAATGGCAATGGGCGCTCAGGCTGCCTGTGAAGCTGCCGGGCTCAAAGATATCGTTATCGTAGGACTCGACGGATCCAATGACGTCCGTGACGCAATCATCGCCGGTAAAATTGTTGCAACTTCCCTGCAGCCGTGTTTCACCATCGCGCAGGAAGCTGTAATACAGGCAGACAAGTACATCAAGACCGGCAGCACCGGAAAAGAAGAAAAACAGCTCATGGACTGCGTACTTATTACAAAAGACAACGCATCCAAGCTCGACAACTTCAGCCTTTCCAAGTAAATTTCCATTATCCTTTGATCTTTTCTGATGTCCAGTCATTTACGGTTTACTGTTTTTACTGATCTGATTCATTTCATTCTTCTTCCGGTGGGGATGCGCCTGTCAAGGCGCATTCCTGCCGCTCCTCTTAACAGAAAACATCGTATACTATTTTGTCCCATCTATATGCAAACGCAAAGAAAAGAAGGTAGGCACAATGACAAAACGCATCGTGATCGCTCTTATCGCGGCCGCTCTGGTCATTCTTGCGCTGGCGACTAACGTCACGGTTGTTCCGATCAATTCGGCCTCAACCGTGGGCAATGTGGATGTCAACAGCGAAGATTTCGACCCGCAGGCCTATATTGACAGTATTTTCCAGACTGAAGCCATTCCCGTACTCAAAGAAAAAGCTGTCGACATTGCCGAAGTCATGACGGCTGCCAAAGGCGACCTCAAATCGGTTGGAGATAAATATGGTGTTCGTGCCGATTCCGGAAATGCATATAATTTCCTTGTAAAAGGGACAGCGACGGTCACGGAAGTGAATACCAAACTGCGGGCCGGTTATGCCATGATTACCATCAAAGGGTATACGGGCAGCGAGACCTTCAAAATGCAGGTCGGACCGGTTTTCAAAGGGACAGCAATCCGCGACTGTATGCCGATGATTAAATTTGAAGATTTCAAGAATCAGGTTGTTTATGCCAATCTCGCAACAGCTATTCATGTTAACCTCACAGCTAACTTGTTTACAACGCTTGATGCCAATACACTTGCCGGCAAAACGATTGATTTTTATGGTGCTTTTACGGACAATGGCAGTTCAGAAATCGTGATAACGCCCTTCGCAATTGAAGTGAAATAAGGAGGCCGCATCATGGAGCATATTTCACAGGAAACCGACGGATTGGACAATGTTCTGATCTGTGAGAATATCAGCAAAATCTATCCCGGCACGAAGGCACTTGACGACGTATCCTTTACGGTGAAAGTCGGAAAAGTCAACGTATTAATCGGTGAAAACGGCGCCGGTAAATCAACCCTTATGAAGATTGTGGCGGGTATTGAGTGCCCGTCGTCCGGCAAAATGTATCTTGACGGAGAGGAAGTCAGCTTCCGGGATACGACGGAAGCCCGGGCCAAAGGTATTGGTATTATTCATCAGGAACTGAGCCTTTTTCCGAATCTTAATGTCTATCAGAATATCTTTATGGCAAATGAACATACAAAAGGACAGGTTGTCCTCGATAACAAAACACATATTCAATTGGCAAATGATGTTCTTGAGCGCCTTCAATACCCGATTGATCCCGTGACCCTCATCGGGGATCTTCGTGTCGGGCAGCAGCAGATGGTGGAAATTGCCCGCAATCTTGTTCAGGAAGGCCTGCGAATCCTTATTATGGATGAGCCGACCTCGTCACTAAGTGCTTCGGAAGTCGAGTCACTGTTTAAGATTATGAATGATCTGACGGCATCCGGTATTTCTATCGTCTATATTTCACACCGTCTCGAAGAAATTATGCGTATCGGGGATTATGTCACTGTGCTTCGTGACGGACGTAAGGTTGCACAGGCCAAAGTCAAAGAAATATCCGTCGGATGGCTTGTCCAGAATATGGTAGGCAGCGAGAAATCTTACAAAAAAACAACACGTATAGTAGATTTATCGGAACAAAATGTCGTTTTCGAAGCCAGGGATATTTTTCTGCCTAAGCGCGGCGGCGGATGGCTTCTCGATTGTGTCGGATTCAATCTTCACCGCGGTGAAATACTTGGCATTTATGGTTTGCTGGGTTCCGGAAGGACGGAAATTTTCGAATGCATTATGGGACTGCGTCCGGAGCACTTCGGCAATTTTTTCCTGCATTCCCAAAAGATGGTCGTCGGTTCCGTCTCAGACCAGATAGAGAAGGGGTTCGCCCTTGTACCGGAAGACCGCCAGCGGGAGGGACTTGTTCAGACGATGAGCATAGGCAAGAATATTTCCCTTTCAAGCCTGATTAAATATGTCAAATTCGGTCTGATCAACCAGGCGAAAGAAAATTCTGCCATTTTAAGTACAATTAAGGATATCCACATCAAAGTTGCCGATCCGAATCTGCCGATACTTTCCCTTTCAGGCGGCAACCAGCAGAAAGTCGTCATCGGTAAAGGCGTACTGACTAATCCGCATATACTTCTGCTGGATGAACCGAGCCGCGGTATTGATGTCGGTGCCAAAGCGGAAGTTTTTGATATTATCAATGAGTACGCCGAAAAGGGGTTGTCAATTATCGTTATTTCATCTGAACTCAAGGAAATCATTGCGATCGCGGATCGTGTCCTTGTTCTTTCAAATGGTTTGCTGACCGGAGAATTTATCGGTGAAGATATAAATGAAGAAACGCTTGTAACGGCCTCCTATAAGGGGCACCATCGAGCTGAAAAAGTGGGAGGATAGAGTAAATGTCCAAACAAAATGTGGGTCTTAAAGCAAAAGTGTCCCGTCAGTCAATCGGGATGATTCTTCTCAAAGGAAGAACTTTTATTGCACTGTTCGCCCTGACCGTTTTTTTCTCTTTTGCATCCGATAACTTCCTGTCGGCCGGAAGTCTTTTACTGGTAGCTAAACACGTTGCACTGTACGGAATCCTTGCAATCGGCATGACCTATGTCATCATCACCGGAGGAATCGACTTATCGGTCGGTTCGATCGTCGGGCTTTCTGCGATGCTGGCCGGCGGATTGATAGATGAGGGATTTGTGCTGCCGATGTTCGGTGTCAAACTTTTCTTCAATATCCCTGGAATTGTACTTATCGTAATTATTATGGGTGCGCTGATCGGCTTGATAAACGGTCTGATTATAACAAGGTTTAAGGTTGCTCCATTTATCGCAACCCTGGGTATGATGTATGTCGCCCGCGGTCTTGCCATGCTTCGTTCCAATGGAAAAACCTTCCCGAACCTGATCGGAAAAGCGGAGCTGCATAATCAGGGATTCAGTTTCCTGGGCGGCGGAAAAGTGCTCGGGATCCCGGTTGCCGCCCTGATTCTACTGGTTATCGCCTTCATTGCAGCGATGGTTCTGAGGCGTACTCCGACCGGCTGGCATATCCTCTCGATCGGCGGCAACGAAAAGGCTGCCCGTCTGTCCGGTGTTAAAGTCAACCGTGTTAAATGGCTCGTCTACTCCGTTTCCGGAGCCTGTGCCGCAATTGTCGGATTGATCGTTGCCTCACAGCTGATGGCAGCCCACCCGGCTTCCGGAGAATCATGGGAAATGAACGCAATTGCGGCTGCAGTCCTCGGCGGTACGTCGATGGCAGGCGGTGTTGGAAATATTGGCGGTACGATCGTCGGTGCCTTTGTAATCGGTGTACTTAATGACGGTATGATCATGGTCGGCGTATCTGAATTCTGGCAGATGGTAATCAAGGGAGCTGTTATTGTCTCCGCAGTTGTCATCGATCAGTTCCAGCGCAGCATGCAGGAGAAAATGACCCTGCAGCAGCGCAACAGCAGCAAATAACAGGAGGAATCAACATTATGAAACGCACAGGTATATTAAATGGGCAGCTCATGCAGCAAATCGCATGCCTTGGTCATACGGACACATTCCTGATCGGCGACGCAGGCATGCCTGTGCCGGCAGGAGTACCAATTATCGATCTGGCTCTGACGCTTGGGGTACCGACTTTCGAACAGGTACTTCGCGCAGTTTTGGCTGAGACTGTTATCGAGGCTGCCACGATTGCGGCGGATGCGTCTGTAAAGAACCCTGTTGTCTTCGCCCTGATACATGCAGTTATTTCTGCTCCGATATGCGAAATCCCACATGCAGATCTTAAGACTGCCACGCGAAACTGCAAATTTGCAGTCCGTACAGGGGAGTCAACTCCCTTTGCCAATATCATTTTGCAGGCCGGCGTCTCATTTCCCGTCTGACTACTATAACTTCAGGAGGAATACTATGAAGAAAACCACTTTTGGCGTAATTATTACCAACCGCAGCTTTTTCCCTGCGCATCTGGTCGCGGCAGCACGTGAAAAAATCCTCGGAAAGCTCCATGAGAAAGGTTTTGATTCCATCATTCTAACTGAGAACGAAACACCGCTCGGCGCAGTTATGACGTATTCCGATGCCCAGGCCTGTGCGAAGCTTTTCAGTGCCAGCCGCGGTATCATTGACGGAATCCTGGTAATTCTACCCAATTTCGGTGATGAAGTCGGTGTAGCAACGGCAATTGACCTTGCCAAACTGGATGTGCCGATTCTGGTTCAGGCATGTGATGATTCCCTCGACCTTATGCAGCTCGAGAATCGCCGCGACGCTTTCTGCGGCAAAATCTCCGTGTGCAACAACCTGTACCAGCGGGATATCAAATTCAGTATCACTAAACAGCATACCTGTGATATTGAAAGTGCTGAATTCAGCAGGGATCTCGACTTTTTCGCCTCAGTCTGCCGGGTTGTCCGCGGTGTCCGCACTGCCCGCATTGCTGCAATCGGTACCCGCCCGGATGCGTTCTATACAGTTCGTTATTCAGAAAAGCTTCTTCAAAAATATGGAATCACAATTTCTGTTGTCGATATGTCTGAAATCATCTTTGCGGCACGCAATTTGGAAATGAGCGCGGAAGTAGAGGCGAAGATTACTGAAATCAAGGCATACGGCAAGATTCCGGCATATATTGAAGAAAGCAAAATTGTACTTCAGGCCAAGCTTGCACTTACAATTGAGAAATGGATCCTCGAACATGACTGTGATGCCAGTGCCATCCAATGCTGGGATTCCATACAGAATAATTACGGGGTTGCGACGTGCCTGTCGATGAGCATGATGGGAGAGAAGGGCTTGCCAAGCGCCTGCGAAATGGATGTTACCGGAGCTTTAACAATGTATGCCCTCTACCTGGCATCGGGCAGTCCGTCAGCCTACTTTGACTGGAATAATAATTTTGCAGATGACCGCAACAAATGCGTAAACCTGCATTGCTCGAATTTCCCGGCATCTTTTTTTGGGCATAACGATTTTGAGATTGGAAACCTGGGCGTGCTCAGCACGACCATAGGGTCCGACCGGTGCTTCGGTGCCTGCAAGGCACAGATTAAGGAAGGACCGATGACGTATTCCAAGATCACCACAGATGACAAGAACGGCAAAATAAAGCTTTACGTCGGTGAAGGCGAATTCCTCAAGGATCCGGTTAAAACGGAGGGCGGTGTCGCTGTCTGCTCCGTTCCGGACTTGCAGGGACTTCTGGGGTATATATGCAAGAACGGCTTTGAACACCATGTTGCAATGAACCGCTCCAATGTCGCCGGGGTGCTTGAAGAAGCGCTTGGCAATTACCTTGGATGGGATGTATACAGGCACAGCTGAAGAATTATTTATTCATATTCTCTTGTAAATCAGCACCGGCATGCAGATACCGGTGCTGATGCCTTTTTGAAAGCAGGGTATAATGGATGGGATTCATCCGGTCTTCGGTCCGGGAAAAGGCCGCCAGGCAAACAAAATGAAAAAAAACTGGAAGGAAATGCATACATGAAAATATTGGTTTTCGGATCCCTGAATATTGATTATGTCATGTCGGTCGAGCACATTATCATACCGGGAGAGACTCAGAAAATTGATCATATACAGGTGTTTCCCGGAGGAAAGGGGCTTAATCAGGCTGCCGCAATAGCCCGGGCCGGATATCCGGTATCAATGGCAGGCAATGTCGGGGCGGCAGACGGAAGCCTGCTGATTGATATGATGGCAGAATACGGTGTCGACGCAAGCTGTGTCCGCACCCTTACGGGACTTAGCGGTGCGGCCTATATTCAGGTCGATCCGTCAGGACAAAATTGCATTCTTATTGCAGCAAACGCAAACGGAATGAATATGGAGTCGGGGATCGAAGCAGTTCTTAGTCAATTCGACGTAGGTGATATCCTGCTTTTACAGAATGAAATCAATCTCCTTAATCACATCATTTGTGCAGGTCATCAGCGCGGAATGTGTATTTTTCTCAATCCTTCACCCTTCAATGAAAAACTTCAGAATGTGCCTCTTGAGCTGATTAACGGATTTATCTTCAACGAGGTTGAAGGTGAACAGATGACAGGAGAGAGGGATGCGGATGCCATTCTTAAGGCAATGCATGCCCGTTATGCAAAGGCCGAACTTCTTCTGACGCTCGGTGCGCAGGGTGCTGTCCTTTTGCGCGGATCGGAAATCATTCGTCAGCCTGCCTATCATGTCAAACCACTCGATACAACAGCTGCCGGTGATACTTTTACGGGATTCTACCTGGCTGAAACGGCAAGGGGATCTTCTCCTCAGGCAGCCCTTGAAATAGCATCGAAGGCCGCTGCCATAGCAACAACACGCCCTGGTGCAGCATCATCGATACCATCGCTTCAGGAAGTGATGGATGAGAAACAGATGACTTGCAACTGAACGGAATGCCCGGTACCTGCGTTATTCGTCAGGCTGCCGGCATTCTGAAACAGCAGGATCAGACCCGGATTCTGAATCATCAGATGTACTGACCCGAACATCTACCAGTTCTTTTACATCGCGCAGAATATTTTTGTCAGATACTTCAATAACAAGCCAACGTCCTAACGGTGTTTTGTACGTATTTTTGAAAAGCTGCTGAACATTTTGGGATAAAGAAGGAAGAAGGGTTTCAACAGCCGGTTCTTCCTTGGTCCCTATATCGATCATTGCTAAAAACGAATTTCTTTTAGGATACAAAGTACAAAGTGTCTGTCCGTCCTTATGGTATTCTATATTCCAGTGCCTTTCTGAAGCACATAAATTATACGAAATTTCGGGCTTGGAGCCGGAAACACCTTCAATATAATGATCCAGCTCTTTCCATAAAGGATTCGAAAAAAATAGAGATATCTCCTCTTCAGGGGGAGTCTCTATTTTTGCATCGTAAAAAATATCGTATCTGGAAAATCCGTCCATTCTATTACCTCCTGTAATGTACTGAAACATTGTGAGAAATATATGTTAAATAGATTTTTTTCGGGCGATTTTTCTTTTCTTAATTGTAGTATGTGAGTGTGACTTGCCTGTGTCGCTGATTGGTGAGGAATTAGTGAAATTCCGGGCAGAATACATGTAATACCAAATCGATTTACACTATAATGTATCATCATATTTCATGATATAATTGAATATTATAACCGGGAGGTGGAAAACCATGAAAAGATTAATTTCCATCGTTCTGTTCATTGGCGTGATTGCGCTCAGCGCAGGCTGTTTCGGTATTCTGCCACACACAACCACTGAGGACAGGCCTGTAACCGATGAGCATACTGAACATACCACCGATGAACCTACTAAGCATACAACAGCTGCACATACTAAGCAGACAACAGATGTACCTGCTGAACAGACGACGGCCCAGCCCCAACCTGCTGCCGGTCTGAAGCTGGAAAACTATGACGGCGGCTTTTTCTCGGTACTGCTGCCGGAGGGCTGGCAGATCTCGACGGTCGGACAGTATGTTACCTTTGGTTTCCGGGCGTGGGATCCGCAGAACCCGGATTACCAGATTTTCTATTATGGGAAATTCGAGCCGTTCCTCAAGAGCAACGCTGCCAAGCAGTATTATGAGGACACGTCCGCGAATCTTGGCCCCGGCAATATGTACGAAATGTATGCCGCTGCGCCGGCACTGGACCCGATGACAGTTGAATCACTGCTTTACAGCTTCAATGATTGGGCCTACTTTGCCAATAGTTACGGCATAGTTCACCAATTCACCAACTTTCAAAACCTGAATGTTTCTGCGCGGATTCCGTACTCAACCTTCTTTATGCCCTACGCCACTGATGAGGGCATCGTCATGGCGACCTTTGAATCGGAGCAGGGCAGCAATTGCATCGCTAAATTTGGTGCCTCGATTGTCTCGGCCGGCAGCTATCAGCTGTCTGCCACGGTCGACACCTTCCCGCTTGCCGTTTACAACATCAGCTGCGTTATGGCACCGCAGGAAACGTTCGACGAGGTTGAGCAGGTACTTACACAGGCTGCGTTCAGTTTGCGGTTTTCTCAGGCGTACATGGATGAGGCTGTTACTGCAACTCAAGCCGGCACAGCCGACGCTCTCGCCGCCAATGCTGCCCTGCAGGATATCTATGATGCGGCGAACTACGCCTGGGATGCTTATATCAGGGAATAGTATTATAGAAAATAACGATAAAAAGCAGCTGAAATATAGAATAAGTCCTGTTTAACAAAATATTCAGGGGAATCTTATGATATTATATCTATATTAGAGAGCACGCGAAAAAGAACAATAGTTTTTATCTATCGTCCTTTTTTCGGCACATTGAATAATATTGTGGCGGAGAAGGAGGGATTCGAACCCTCGCGCCGGTTTCCCGACAAACGCATTTCGAGTGCGCCCCGTTATGACCACTTCGATACTTCTCCGTGTTTTTCATGCATCCTGCCCGCATAATTTAACTGACAAATGCCTTACAATTATAGAGGGTCATTTGGACTGCGTCAAGTCGCCCGGACAATGTACTTTCAGCTATAAGTTTATATGGTTCTATTATCCAAATAATAACAGAAGAAGAATATGCCAAAAAGGAAACCGTAGAATTTTGTTGCTCATTTGCATGAAAAGCGATAAGATTATTTCTAACATAAAGTTTATGTAACCTGAGCAAAGGGGCCAGAATGACCGACGAACTCAAAGATATCGTTTACAGCGATCTTTACCGGTTTACCGGGAATAACAGACGCAATGACAAGGTTTATCTGACCTTCGTTCAGGAGTGGATTTCAAGTCCGGAATTTCGATTCCTGAACTCTTTTAGGCGTACCCAGTATTATTACCTTCAGAAATTGAGTTCACCAAGGGGATTCTACCATTTTAGATGTGTGCTTGCCTTCCGCTTTTATAATATTGGTTTGGACAGGAAGACAAGGAAGTATCATTTTCAGATTCCTTATGACACTCGTATTGGCAAAGGATTGTATATCGCGCATTTCGGCCGGATTATCATTCACCCCAAGTCTGTGATCGGACACAATGTGAATATTTCCACCGGAGTAGTGATTGGTACGCAGTTCCGGGGACCGAAGAAAGGTTCGCCGGATATCGGAAATTATGTCTGGATCGGTGCGAATGCAATCATCGTGGGTAATATACGCATCGGCAACAATGTGCTGATTGCCCCGGGTGCTTATGTCAATTTTGATGTACCGGATAACTCAATTGTCATTGGCAATCCCGGCCTGATCCGCAGGTCATCCGGAGCTACGCTCGGCTACATTAACAATACGATTCTTTTTGATGAGTATAATGTCCGATCCGGGGAGCCAACACGATGATTCCTGATGTAAGAGAATATCATTTGCCTGCCTCGTTTTTTGCTGCAAATCGTCAGAAGTTATTGGACCGGCTTCCGGATCATGCAATTGCGGTTATTTTTGCCGGAAAAGCAGTTCTGATGTCTGCCGATTCCGAATACCGCTTTTTTGCTAACCGTAATTTTTATTATCTTGCCGGTATCGAGCAGGAAGAATCGGTACTTGTGATCAGTAAAAAAGGAAATCGAGTCCGGACGCTGCTTTTTATACAGCCGGATGATGCCCTCAAAGAGCGCTGGACGGGCAAAAGACTCGGGCGGGAAGAAACCCGGGACCTTTCCGGCATTTCCGATATAATGTATCTTCCGGCCCTTGAAGACTGCCTGCAGCCTTATCTTTCCGACCGGTCCCTTCCTGTGGCGATTGAAGAGGGAATTACCCACGGGCCCGCAAAAAGTTTTGAAAAGAGCATCATCTCAATACACAAAGGCAGGGACGTCATTTCCCTCGGACCTGTTTTGACCAGATTCCGCATGATAAAAGAGCCATGCGAAGTGGAAATGATCAAAAAAGCTATCGAGTTAACGGATGCGGCGATACGTGAAATTGCAGGATTGATTTGTCCGGATGTTACGGAGCTTTCTTTGTCGGCGGCTTTTGATTATGCATTGGCCAGAAGGGGCTGCCTTATACCAGCATTTCCATCGATATTTGCAGCAGGCGCCAATGCACTTTGCCTGCATCATATGAACCCGACAGGCAGGGCTCAAAACGGGGAACTTATACAGATTGATGTCGGAGGACGGGTTGCGGGACTTTGTGCCGACATCTCAAGGGTTTTTCCTGCTGACGGAGTCTTTACCGAGCAGCAGAAGATGCTGTACGCAGCTGTCCGCGCCTGTCAGGAAAAGGCTTTTCAGGTTATCAGACCGGGTACATTCATATCGACAGTTAATAATGAAGTCAGGAATACTGCGTATATGGAGCTGAAAAGTATGGGCGTTATTGAAGCTGATAATCCGGCTCAGTCTGATATTACTTCATACTACTGGCATGGTGTTTCCCATCACATGGGCCATGACGTGCATGATGCCAGCATTCGCGAAATAGCATTGGAACCGGGAATGGTGTTAACTGTAGAACCCGGCATATATATCCCCCAGATGGGAATAGGATTTCGAATTGAAGACGACGTGCTTGTGACCAAAGACGGCTGTGAGATTCTTTCTTCTTTTGTTTTGCGGGAATGGGAAGAGATCTGTGCCATGACTGGTTCCAGGGGAGGCGATTAACTTTGCCGGATGCAGGTACTGTTGCTTCATGGATTTTGTTTGCACTTCTTATCCTGCTGCTTCTTTTGGGTGCGCTTTTGGGCGGTATGTATTTTTTGACGAAATACACGTTTCATTCGATATTTGACCGGCCGTTTTTGCGCCCGGCATATGACAGATCCCCAATTGAAATCAATCAGGATACTATCTATGGACGCGGACAGAACTGGTTCTATACAAACCGGCTGGATTTCCAGGACCTTCAGATAACTTCATATGATGGGCTCGAGCTTTTCGCTTATTACCGTCCGGCTGCCAAAAAAGCTTCCAGGTTACTGGTCGTCCTCCTTCACGGCTGGCGGGACACTCCTGCACAGATGGCTGCATTTACGCAGATGTACCTTGAGAAAACGGATTGTCACATTTTGATTCCGCACCTGCGGGCACATGGCATGAGCCAGGGGAATCATATCGGATATGGTCTTCCGGACAGCCAGGACCTGCTGATGTGGACATCCTATATGGAACATCACCTGGAAGGCCCGCTGCATATTTTGTATCATGGCTGGTCCATGGGTGCCGCAACAGCGCTGATTACGGCCGGAAGCGGAAAGCTTTCCCCTTCCGTCGTCGGATTGATTGCGGACAGTTCGTACGACTCCCTCGAGAATCAGCTTCGGTATACAATTTCGAGAAGGTATCATTTTGCACCGGACTTTTTCTTTCGGGGTATAAGTTATTTTTCCCGGAAAGTGCTTGGATACACACTCCGTCAGATTTCGCCGGTTGCCCGTGCTAGTAAAATAGAAGTACCGGTCCTTATCATTCAAGGGACAAATGATACTTTTGTGCCAACCGGCATGAGTGAGAAAATATATGAAAAAATCCAGTCGCCAAAAAGGATTCTCCTGGTGCAGGATGCCGGACATGTCATGTCCTATAATGTGGCGCCATCCATTTATTCATCAGAAGTGGACCAGTTTTTAAAGGTGTGCAATATAGTAACTGAATGACCCTCCCTATCCGGATCGCTTGCTTTGCCATCGAAAACGCCTGGAATATTTACTGCAATTTCTGCTTCTGCCAAAAGTAAACCACAAAGAATTTTATTTGCTTTTTTGCCCTATATGCTGTATGATTTTTTTGTTCATAGTGGGGAGCTGGTCCACGTACCGGCTGAGAGGATACAAACTAACGGAGTATCGACCCGATTTACCTGAACCGGATAATGCCGGCGGAGGGATCATAGCTGAAGCAACGCTTCTCCTTGTTCATCTGTCGGACATAAAAGGAGGAGTTTTTTTATGTCTGAAAATCTAAGTCAATCTTCAAAAAACCGGGAAAAAATCATGGCGGTTGCCACCGGCGGAATCTGTCTGGCCCTTGCAGAGGTCCTGTCCATTCTAAAATTATATGAGATGCCGCAGGGAGGTTCCGTGACACTTGCGTCCATGCTTCCCATTATTCTGTTTGCCTTGTGCTTCGGACCTGCATGGGGTCTGGGCGTGGCTTTTCTTTACAGTATCATGCAGGTAATGATCGGCGGATACATCATGGCACCGGCTCAGGTGCTTTGTGATTATACGCTTGCATTTACCGTCCTCGGTACAGCCGGTTTTTTTGCGGCAAAAAGATCGTTGCGTACACAGGAGTCAAACATTTTACGGCGACTGCGTCTGATCCCTTACTGGAAGCTTGTCCTTGCCACGGTTGCTGCCATGTCGGGACGTCTTGTGTTTTCGTTTATTTCCGGAATTGTTTTCTATGCTTCCTACGCACCGGAAGGCCAGGCAGTCTGGATCTACTCACTTGCTTATAACGGAACATACCTGATCCCGGAGGCAATTATTACGCTTGTCGTTCTTTTTGCGATGCTGGAGACGCTCCGGTTCCATCCGGTCGTTCCGGATACAAACAGTCTTACATTGGGCGATTGGCTTATATCCTTTATTATTTCCATTGTTCCGATTTTTGGTCAGGTAACGCTTATTGTTTGGGCTTTCGATGCTAATACAAAACCTTCAAAAAGAACATGGGCACAGGCTATGCTTATAGTACTCGGTGTATTAGGAGCGGCGTGGCTTACAGCTTCGATTATTCAGGGTGCTCCTGTTGTAAAAATCGGATAATATTTACTTGAAAGATCAAGTGCCGGTAGAGCACAAAGGAAGACCCGATGCTGCCAAATTCCGGCGATCGGGTCTTTTCCTCTATATGTAGATAATAAGAGAGGGAAGAGGTAAAATTAATACTTAAATCCATCTGTGGGCAGCCTGACAAAATACTTGCGTCTGGTAGCTTGAACAGATAGTTTGTGCTATCATACTAGTCAACGATTTGAAAACGCATGGGCGATAAAATGGAGGATTTCATGCATGGCGATGATTTTTGCGGAGGAATCCCGCACTTTCAGTGAATACCTTCTGGTACCGAATCTGACAACGGCAATTAATACGCCGGAAAAGGTTGACCTTTCAACGGCCATTGTCCGGTATAACAAAGGAAAAGAAGAGCCGAGACTCAAGATTAATATACCGCTGGTTTCTGCGGTTATGCAGTCGGTTTCCGATTCCGGCATGGCGATTGCACTTGCCAGATACGGGGGACTGTCATTTGTTTTTCAGTCGCAGCCGATCGCCGACCAGTGTGATATGGTCCGCAGGACAAAGAAATACAAAGCGGGAATCGTAATTTCCGATTCCAATCTTATGCCGCATGCAACACTTGCCGATGTACTTGCCCTGAAGGAAAAAATGGGACACCAGACGGTTGCTGTTACGCATGACGGATCACCGAACGGCAGGCTTCTCGGTTTGGTTACCTCCCGTGACTACCGTGTGAGCCGTATGGATCCTTCTACGAAAGTATCTGAATTCATGACATCGTTCGACCACCTGATTTTTGCCAGGGAAGGCACTACCCTTAAGGAAGCCAATGACATTATATGGGATCACAAAGTCAACCAGCTGCCGATCGTTGATGAGAAAGACCATCTTGTCGGACTGGTTTTCCGAAAGGACTATGACTCCCACAAAGAGAACCCGCTTGAACTTCTTGACCAGAATAAAAGGCTGATTGTCGGAGCAGGTATTAATACACGCGACTATACCGAACGTGTCCCGGCCCTTGTGGCTGCCGGTGCGGATGTTCTCTGCCTGGACTCGTCGGATGGCTTTTCCGAATGGCAGATGAAAACATTACGCTGGATTAAATCCTATAACTCGGATATTATGGTCGGTGCAGGCAACGTTGTTGATGCGGAAGGATTCCTGTATCTGGCCGAAGCCGGCGCGGATTTTGTGAAAGTCGGAATCGGCGGAGGATCAATCTGCATCACCCGTGAACAGAAGGGTATCGGATGCGGGCAGGCATCTGCTGTACTTGCTGTCTCAAAAGCAAGGGATGAGTATTATAATAAGACAGGAATCTACATTCCTATCTGTTCGGACGGCGGAATCGTACACGACTATCATATGACACTGGCTCTGGCGATGGGTGCTGATTTCATTATGCTTGGCCGATACTTCGCCCGGTTTGATGAAAGTCCTACCCGGAAGATGCTGGTCAGCGGCAATTATGTCAAAGAGTACTGGGGCGAAGGATCCAACCGCGCCAGGAACTGGCAGCGTTATGATGAAGGCGGTGCCGGAGGAAAACTGGCATTTGAAGAGGGCGTCGATTCATACGTCCCATATGCTGGAAAGCTCAAGGATAATCTTGATGCTGCCATGGCAAAGGTCAAATCAACCATGTGCTCATGCGGTTCCTCTTCCATTCATGAGCTTCAGGAAAAGGCCAGGCTGGTTGTTGTGTCATCCACCTCCATTATTGAGGGCGGCGCACATGACGTAATCCAGAAAGAAAATGACAGACCCAGGTAAAGATACTCAGCAGACGCATATGGTTATAAGGATAAGGGAAACAGATACATTTGAAGTACCGCAAGGTAGAAAAGGAGCCAAACAATGGTTGAACTTGAAAAGAATGCATTTACCGTAGAAGGACTTAAGAGATTGCAGGATGAACTGGCTGACAGAAAGACAACGAAGTCCGCAGAGATTTCGGAACGGCTTAAAGAAGCCAGGGCGCAGGGCGATTTGTCTGAAAATTCAGAGTATGACGACGCCAAAGAAGCTCAGGCGAAAAATGAGTCGCGTATCATGGAACTCGAAGATATGCTCAAAAATGCACGCGTTCTTGACGAGGAAGAAATCAGCAAGACCAAGGTATCACTTGGTTCCCTTGTAACTCTTCGTGATGAAGAAACAAAGGAAGAAACAGATTACAGCCTCGTAAATGCCAACGAAGGCGACATTTTCCAGAACCGGATTTCCACGGAATCCCCTGTAGGTCAGACGATTCTCGGCAAGAAAAAAGGTCAGATTGTTGAAGTTGCTACACCTGTGGGCACACTGAAATATAAGATCGTCAAAATCGGTAAACCGAGCTAAAGACGGATTGTTTTATTGCCCAAGGGATAGAAAGGACTTTTTAACATATATGCAGGATATAATTGACTCAAATACTGAGAATCCGGCCGAGTCAGAACAGGATATGCAGGAACAGATACGCAATCGCCTGATAAAGCTTCAGGAACTGGCAGCTTCAGGACATGATCCTTTTCAGGAGGTCGTATACGATGTTACCTGTCATACAACTGATATTACTGAGAATTTCGAAGCAATGGAAGAAAAACAGGTCAGTATCGCCGGGCGAATCCTTTCACGCCGCGGAATGGGTAAGGTCAGCTTTTGCGACCTGCACGACCGTAAAGGTCACATCCAGCTTTTTACAAAGATAGATGAACTCGGTCCGGAAGCCTATGCCTTCTGGCAGAAGCTGGATATCGGTGATATCGTCGGAGTAAAAGGCGCTGTTTTCCGTACACACAAGGGCGAAATCTCTATCCGTACAAAGGAATACACCCTGCTGGCTAAAGCACTGCGCCCGCTTCCCAACAAATTTCATGGGCTGAAGGACGCTGACCTGCGCTATCGCCAGCGTTATGTGGACCTGATTATTAATCCTGAAGTCAGGGATACATTTGAGAAGAGATCTGCCGTAATCCGTGAAATCAGACGGTATATGGATTCGCTTGAATTTATCGAAGTGGAAACCCCTATTCTCAATGCGATTCCCGGAGGGGCCACAGCCCGTCCGTTTGTCACACATCATAATGCGCTTGATATGGATATGTTCATGCGCATAGCGCCGGAATTATATTTGAAGCGGCTTATTGTCGGCGGATTTGAGCGTGTTTATGAGCTGGGACGCCTTTTCAGAAATGAAGGCATGTCGATCAAACATAATCCGGAGTTTACGACAATTGAAATGTATCAGGCATATACGGACCTTCATGGAATGATGGACCTTGCGGAGAATCTCTTAAGTGAAGTTGCCGTCAAAGTCCTCGGTACGACGGAACTTACCTATCAGGGTACGCCGATCAGCCTGAAGCCGCCTTTTGCGCGGATGACGATGAAAGAAGCCGTTAAGGAGTTCTCCGGTGTGGATTTTGGTGATATTACCACAGACCTGGAAGCTCATGCTGCTGCAAAAGAAAAAGGTCTTGAGCCGAATGCATCTTTTAGAAAAGGTGAAATCCTTAACTTGTTTTTCGAAGTATATTGCGAAGAAAAACTTATACAGCCTACATTTATCTGTGAATATCCAATTGAGATTTCTCCTTTGACGAAGAAGAAGCCGGGTGATCCTTCGCTTACCGAGCGCTTTGAGCTTTTCATCGGAGGACGCGAATATGCAAACGCATATTCGGAGCTGAATGATCCGGTTGACCAGCGTGAGCGGTTTGCCGATCAGATCAAAAAGCGTGAAGCCGGCGATGATGAAGCGAATCTCCTTGATGAAGATTTCTGCATATCACTTGAATATGGTATGCCCCCGACCGGAGGCATGGGTATCGGTATTGACCGCTTAATCATGCTTTTGACGGATCGGGCATCGATTCGGGATGTTCTTCTTTTCCCGACAATGAAGCCGATTGCCTGAATAAGCAATTCTATGGGGATACATATGAAAAACGATATGGATGACGTGAAGCATTCTGAAAAGGATACTCCCGTTGTATCTTTGAAAATGAGCCCGGATTCTTCGAGTCAGCCTGAACAGTTGAATCGGATAGCCGCGCTTAAAATTCTCGGCCTGGATGAGAATGCCAATGCTTATCTGGTCGACAATCGTTTCTGGCAGCTTACAAAGAGATACCGTGCCGAAAAAAATGATGACAAGCTTAAAGAGGTTACCGAAGCGTATGCAGTTGCTTCGGGACGGGCAGCTGCAAAAAAGGTTGAAGAGACCCAGCAGCAACAGGCTAAAAAGTATTTCGGCAAATCGATCCGTCAGTGGAACGTGTTTTTTTACTACGCCTGGTGGAAGATTCTCCTGATTTTGCTCTGCGCCGTTCTGGGAGCTTCGTTCCTGTATCAGATGGTTATCAGGCGCGATTATGATATCAGGATTGTCGGAATAGGCCATTTTACCATGGACAACACTCTTCTTACTGATTATTCCATCCATGATCTGGGATATAAGAATCCCTATATTACAGCTGCTGATCTTGTGGCTGATGGATCCGAAACGCAAAACAGTGCGACAATTTATGGTGCCGCAGCTGCTGCAGCTTTTTTGGGGATGGACCCTGATGTTATCCTCTTCGATGCGAAGACGATGCCGTACTACCTTTCGACGGTTGTCAGCCTGGACACCTATTATGCTGAACTTCAGGATACACTGCCAAAATCGCTTTTCGATAAAATCACACCGCTAACCAGCACTATGAAGGATTTTTATGAACTGACAGCCGTAGAGGGCGATAAGATTGAAATCAAAGCAGGGGATGAGGCCAGGCATATCTATGGTCTCCAGATTTCTGATCCTGAACTTATCCGTGCGCTTGGTGTTGCAAATGGCTGGCAGTCACAGAAAGCTTCGATGGTATTTTCCGTCTGTGGTTCTTCCAAGGATAAATTAAAGGCTCAGGAGTTCATAACTTCCATTTTTCGTGATCAGAACGAAATCATTGCAAGGTACGAAGCTGCCAATCCTTCAAAAGAGGACACGACAACCACCGTTTCCTGACTGTGTCGTGCCCGTTTCATGTTATTTCGGGGTTCCGATCATCCCTGCTGCGTCAAAAAGCATATCCGTTTCATGATCGGTCAGGTTCCTGTAAAGGCCGCATTCCGGGCCGTGTTCCAGTGTTATGCCGCCTACACTTTCACGATGGAGCTCCGTCACGCTTCTTTCCACCGTTGCCAGCATTCTTTTAACCTGATGCGTTTTGCCTTCCGTCAAGGTTAGCCGGCATGTATTATCTGTGCTCAGTACGAGAGTGGCGGGAGCGAGACGCACTTTTTCATGATCTGCTTCGACAAGTGTCATTCCTTCGGAAAAAAGACGGCAGATGTCATCCGTGAGGGGTGCGCCGCTATATGTGGCCAGGTATGTTTTCTCAATGTGCCATTTTGGACTAGTGAGCCTGTGTGCAAGGATTCCGTTATTTGTCAGGAGCAGAAGGCCTGTTGTGTGGAAATCCAGACGGCCTACGGGTGCCAGTCTTTTATTAAGCAGTTCCTGAGGAATCAGGTCAGCTATTGTAGGAAGCCGGCTGTCCTCAAGTGCCGTCAGGTATCCTGCCGGCTTATGAAGTACAATGTATAGAAATCGTGAAGACGATACCGGACTTCCGTCCAAAGTAATGAGTGAAACCATATCGTCTTTAATAGATAATGCTGAATCGAAGACCAGCTCGCCCTGAAAACGCACGCGGCCGCTGCGGATCATATCTTTGATCTGCGATCTTGTACCATATCCGGAATTTGCGAGCAGTCTGTCTAATCTCATAACGCTATTATAGCAAATTGTGGAACGGGTGCACCGCCCAAAGTGAATTGTGGTATAATCTCATCTTTGACAGATAAAAGAAGAAAAAACCTCGCAGAAGGCTGAAACTAGGCCCTCACGAGGTTTTTTAGTTTTTAAGAACTTACGTACTTTATTTCTTTTGACTCTTTTATCAGCTTG
>Ga0209540_10000054_pt1 | contig 157593 bp, 134 predicted proteins | sample BarGraIncu01121A_FD_184501 | JGI IMG/M metagenome (GOLD analysis project Ga0209540, IMG submission 184501) | Arctic peat soil microbial communities from Barrow, Alaska - Barrow Graham LP Incubations 011-21A (SPAdes) (version 2) | ecosystem: Environmental > Terrestrial > Soil > Wetlands > Peat...
TTTATTAACTCTTAACATTATTGAATTCAACTTTAATTTTAAATCTGAAATATTTGAACCTAAATTGATACGATAATATTGCATAAACTATTCAATTACAGCCAATTTAGTTTAAATCCGCGATTAAAATCTTCCGCATGCCATTTAAGGAATATGCTCCTCTTTAACTTCATTTATATAGCTATGGGGGCATACTTCTAAAATACACTCTGACCGTCCACATTTTTTCCTCCCTGCCTGCCGGCAGGCGATCTTTGTTTATATGCTGCTTCGATGAGCCTGCAAAGCTCTTCCTATGCCTCTTAGTAAAAAATGTGGGCATCTATTTTCAATTCAATTTGATGCCCACAAATATTTACTAACCATAAACTATTAATATCCTGGGTTTTGCATTATGTTTCCCTTATATTCAAGCATATACGAATCAGGAATAGGGAAAAGAAACTTATTCTTATCAACATCATATATTTTGTACCCTCCACCATTTGTCACCCTTTGATACCTGATTAGATCATTGCGTCTTTGTCCTTCGCAATAAAGTTCATGTCCTCGTTCCATTAAAATAGAATCTCGCAGTTGATTTTTAGAAAGAGCAGAAAGAGGTACTAACCCAGCACGAACCCTGATAGAGTTAATAAATGAAAAGGCTGTTTTACCTCCATCACTTTGGTAGGTATTTCCATCGTTTGCTACTTGTGTCATAACGGGGGCAGTAACATTTGCATCAACTCCAAGTTCATTTAAAATCTCAGCCATCGAGAGAAGTACATCAGCATACCGATAAACAATAAAATCCTGTATTTGGTTAGAACCAACCCCACTAGGATCTGGTGCATATTTTACTGGAATGGCTCCACTACCCAACCCATGTCGAAAGTCAAATGGATGCGCACGATCTATGACCAACCCTTTATCGGTAGTATACGATGCACTAATTAAGGCGTTTGAACAGCGTTGGTCCATCTTATGATCAAAGGTATCATAATATGCCCATTGCATTTTAAGTCCGCCCCATGCTCCGGCTCCCCTGTTCAGATTACAGGGATAATTGTTAGGCAACGCTTCTGCATGCCATATATTACCAGCAAACGTATAGTCTGACGGAACTGCATGAATGATTTCAAGGTTGCGTTTTCCTGATACAGCAAAAATATCAGGATATTTATTCAATAATTTATACCATCCCGAACTTATTATTGCTTCGGCAGAAGTTTGTGCTTTTTTCCAGAAATTAACATCACCTGTTCTTGCTGCTTCCAGCATATAGAGTTTCAATAAAATCATATTTGCAGTTCCTTTATTTACCCTCCCAAAATTAGATCCGAAATCAGCATTAATAAGGTCATCTTTAGTACTGAAGAAATCTTCAATAATTTTCACAAAATCATCGTTAGTTGGTCGGGAAGGATAACTTAACACGCTTGGGTTAAGTATCTGTTCATCTGTTGGATAAGGGACAGGACCATACCATTCATATAAAATTTCCGCTTTCCAGCCAGCAATGGCTTTCGCTTCAGCAATCAACGGATTTTTAACTGCGTCAGGTATGGTCATAGCGCTAATTTGTTTGGCAACAAGTCTAGCAGCGGCAATTTGCCTGTAATATGTAAATAAACCGCTAGTATTATATGGTAGTGTTTGAGTAAAAGTATGGCTTCTCAGTTGCTCAAACGAACTATTGAATACACACGTTAAAATATCAGTGGATTCATCAGCTACTATAATTGCTGAACTATACGGATCCTGATTAAACATTCCACCTGTCAATGAAGAAGAGTATAATGAAGCAACAGCTAGTTTTGCATCTTTCGCAGTTTTGTAAAAATTTTCAGGTGTTATTTTACTGAATTCTTTATTGTCCAATTCGCAACCCTGGTTCACTATTAACAGTGAAAATATTATTGCTATAATAAATTTTGTTTTCATAGTCATTATTTTATTAGTATTATTTAGAAACCAGCTTTAACACCAACCATAAATGTACGCTGATTAGGATATGCACCAAGATAGGCATCAGTTTCAGGATCCATTCCTGTGTAAGGTGTGAATATAAATGGATTCATTACATCAAAGAATAGTCTTAAATGTTTTATTTTCCCATTCAGTAAACTTGGTATAGTATATCCCAGTGTAATGTCTCGTACACGTACAAACCCAGCCTTTTCCAACCAAAAGTCTCCTGAACCATATTTTGCAAAGTTCTGACTAGATGAAGGATCAATGCCATCCTGATGATCACTGTTCCACCTGTTTAACGCACCTATTTCAAGATTAATAGACGGATTCACAATGCTATGTACACCTGACCCACCAAACGTGCTTTTTGTACTGTTAATTTTCCATCTGTTAAACACACCATAAGTATAGATTGATAAATCAAATCTTTTATAATTGAGAATATTGCTAAAACCTATGGTAAAAGGTATATTCACTCCAATCTTTACCAGATCTGCTGCATCGATCTTTCCGTCCGGTTTGCCTAAATACTCTGGCTTACCATTAGAATCAACTATATTCACTCCATTTCCATCCTTTAAATATCCATTCACATCGAGTATTTTTATAGTGCCAGGAATAACATTCAATGGATCCGTAGTATTAACAGGAACTAATCCATCAGATTTATAGTACCACAATTCATTAAAAAGTTGTTTCTCACTATCATTAATAGCGTAAACATAACTTGGGTCACGTTTTAGCCAACGATCCCTATAGTAAGTAAAGGTTATCCCGGTATTCCAAGAGAAATCAGATGATTTAATATTCCTTGTGTTTAGTGTGAATTCTGCACCATTTGTTTGTTTTACTGATTGGAGGTTATAACTAATAGTTGAAATATAATTGTAACTAAGCAGGTTTTTGGACCCCAAAATACGGCTTATTTGTCGATTAAAATAATCTACTGAACCATAAATTCTGCCATGAAAAAGATTAAAATCAATACCGAAATTGATATCTTTCTGTTTTTCCCATGTTAAATTAGGATTTCCTATTCCTGCCATTCTAACTCCAGATATGATGTTGGTTCCCCACATTGTATTTGCACCGGGGGAATACCAATCAGAAAATGCGGTTCCAATATTATCATTACCGGTTATTCCAAAACCTGCACGTAACTTCAATGCGCTTATCCAATTTTGAGTAGATTCCATAAATGATTCTCTGGCCATGTCCCAACCTATTGATATCCCTGGGAAAAAAGCATATTGGTCATTCGGTGAAAATTTTGAAGACCCATCTACGCGAAAATTTGCAGTAATGAAATATTTAAAATCATAATCATAGCTAGTCCTCAGGAAATATGATTGTACCTCTGAACTCCCGCCATTAGATGAAATCGATGGACGATCTGCCCCTAAAGCCAGATTATTCCATAAAGCGCCATCAAAAGGATAATTAGTTGATATAATGCCGATTCCTTCAGTGTTATACTTCATGTATTCTGACCCTAACGTTGCAGAAACATTATGTTTTGCTGAAAAAGTTTTTATATAGTTAAGCAAAAATTGTACCTGATAATTTGTAGCCAAACTTTCGGCCCGGCGGGCTTCTCCGTTAACGGCCAACCCTACTATAGTATTTGTTGGTAGATAGCTATAAGCCTCGCTTTGGTTCCTATCAAAACCTGTTTGAGCTCTAAAAGACAATCCCGGTAAAATTTTATAGTTCAGAAAGGCTGTTCCCAAAATACGTTCCATTTTAGTAATATTGGAAAGCTCTAAATACGATACAGGGTTCATAAAATTTGACTGACGTGTATTACTCTGATAATTTCCGTTAGAATCACGGACAGGAAGTGTTGGATCAAACTGTAAACAAGCTTCAAGAATACCTCCATTTTCCCACAAATCCCCGTTACCGATAGAAACATTGTTTGAGTTTATTTGACTAAGATTGATTGTGATACCACCACTGAGTTTTTCTCCAAAATTTTGATCAACATTCACTCTCCCTACATATTTTGATAATTCATTGTTCTTAATTATCCCTTTCTGGTCATGTGAACTAAAAGAGGCAAAAACCTTAGTGTTTTTCTGATTCCCGTTTACTGATAAATTATAATCTTGTACAGAACCAGTCCTACTTACTAAATCAAGCCAATTTGTACCTGTCTTATTACCACTAATATAATCACCAATTTGAGCATCAGTATAAAATGGAATATAAGGTGCTGGATTTACCCAACCAGATGGCTTAGGCACATTCGCATAAACATCGGTTCTGCTATTATATAAAAAATCTTCTTTTAAAACCTTATTGGTTTCTTTCATATAGTCGATAGCACTGAGCATTTGCGGGAGACCAAAATCCTCCTGTATCCCTCCAGATGCAGAGAAATCAACAGAAAACGTTTCAGCTCCTATTGCTTTCCCTGTTTTTGTCGTAATCAATATTACCCCACCTGCCGCTTTTGAACCATAAATAGAAGTAGCTGAAGCATCTTTCAAGATATCTATGCTTTCTATATCGTTCGGATTTAAAGATGAAAGAGTAGCATCAAGAGACCCTGTTTGAAATCTCCCAACCATTGTCGGGGAGTAATCAGAAGTTGGCATTCCATCAATAACAATTAACGGCGATCGCCCAGTTGCTGAACCCCGGATTTGCAACGCGACAGAACCACCAGGTTGTGCTGAAGTTATGTTAGCAGTTAAACCTGCAGCCCGTCCATTTAATGCTTGAGATACTGAAGATGTCGATTGCAGTGCTGCATCAGTTACATTGATTGATGCAACTGAAGATGTGACACTTTTACGTTTCTGTGAGCCATAGCCAATAACCACCACTTCATCAAGTCCAGTTATAGCCTCTTTTAATACAACATCAATAACGCTCCGGCCTTCTGTTGTAATTTCCTGCGTTGTCATACCGATAAAAGAAAAAATCAGCGTGGCATTCTGAGGCGCATTGTCTATTGTGTATTTTCCTGATGCATCAGAGAGAGCACCTATTGTGGTTGTTTTTACCTTTACTGTAACCCCTGGTAAAGGATTGCCCTTTTCATCAGCTACAGTACCGGATATTTTTAACTGCTGCTGCATTTTAGCAGACAATGCAGTTACATCACTTTTAGTAAGGATGATCTGTCGGTCGTAAACGATAAATTTTGTATCTTTGTTAAAAATATCATTCAATATGTTACTTATGTCTTCTTTCTCCGCAGTTATACTAACTTTTCTTTCAACATCAATAAGTTTAGGGCTATAGATAAAAAAGAACTCACTTTGATTTTCAATCTCTTTAAGTGCATCTGAGATTTTAACATCTTCAAGTTTGAGTGTAAGTTTTGTCAATTGTGAATATGTTTCAGTTGCTCTGAGCTGAAAAATTGTCAGGATAGATAAGAAGAGGGTTAGTTTCATGACTCTGATTGTTTGTTTTGAAAGTAATCCAAACGGAATCCTTTCATAATAATCTCGATTTTTTTTCATAAATTTGTATTGATTAAGGTTACTAAAGTTTTTTACTTAAAACGAGTACTTAGTCTGGCGGGATCGTGGGCAAACACTTTCCCGCTTTTTTCATAATCTGGTATGTTTCATAAGCATAATGTTAAGTTGGTTAAGGTTTAATTTTTTCTATTTGTTTATGTAGTTTAAGACAATTTTCCTCCTCGAATAAGTTCCGTGACAAATTTCTTTCCGATCTGATATTGAATAACTGACCGGTGACACCAGGGCTATAAGTTCCATCACCTGGGGAAGTGTTTCATGAACAAAAGTAGCAGTATATGTAAGATCAAGTAATTCAGGATCTTTTACCTGAATATCAACATTAAACCATCTGCTCAGTTTTTTAACAACTTCTCCAATTGGTTCTTTATTAAACACAAGCTTACCTTCTTTCCACGAAAAATACCTGTCATCACAGATAGTACGGGTACTAATTTCGTTATTAAACTTTTGAAAAATTGCCAGATCAGTCGGTTTCATTTTCAACAGGGGAACCAGCTTCCCATCGGATGTCGTCCGTTGCAACTCAACGTGTCCATTTATAAGAGAAGTCTCAATTATGTCTTCATCAGGGTAAGCCATTATATTAAATGTTGTCCCTCTTGCTATAACCTCAATTTCTCCTGCTTTGACGATAAAAGGTATTTTAGAATTGTGGACAACTTCAAAATATCCTTCACCATTAAGTTCAACACTACGTGTATTCCCTTTAAACATTGCAGGATATTTCAATGAACTGTTATGATTCAGCCAGACATAAGTGCCATCGGGCAAAGTAACTTTAGTGATAGCATCAACTGAAGAAAAGACCTCATTATATGCCAGATTTACAGTCGTCTGATCATTCTTTGCTGACTGATACTTCAATGACATGTACAATCCGAAACTAAGAACAGGAAGCATAAGGATTGCGGCCACTCTCGTAAGTACATTTATAAAATGTTTTCTTCTTTTATACTTTATAAGATTCTGATCGGCTTCCTCAAGAAGCTTTTTCGATTGGCCCAGATTAACTTTGTGATGTATCTTATCTAGAATAAAATCAAAATTTATTTTAAAATTACTTTCTTCATCAGGCAATTCTTCCCATAACTTAAATAAAAGAGTCTTACCTTCCTGTGTACCTGCTGATCTTTCAAACCATTCCAGTACAGAACTTAACTCAACTTCGTTGCAGGCATTATTAAAATATTTTTCTAATAGTTCTTTATTCATAAATCATCCTCATTTTTTTGAGCAACAAGCACTTCCGATAATATACCGGAAGCGCTTTATTACCCACCCTAACTAACCAAATTCTAATTCCAAAAAACCAACTTTACTATATATAAAAGTGATACTGACTCAAACTATTAATTTACACTTTTAACAGTAAGACGCAATAGTTAATAGTTACCACTACTTAAAAAAAGGAATTTTTATAAAATAATTTAATTGCTTTGAATATCAATACTATACAAAAAGATAAAAGAATAGTATTGCTATCACGGAGTAATTGCCCAGTTTTTCACGGATAGTTTTAAGCGCTCGTGACATGTGGTTTTCTATAGTATTTACGGAAATATTTAGTCGTTCAGCTATTTCACTATACTTCAGACCATCAACTTTGTGCATCAGGTATACCTCTTTCTGGCGTTGAGGTAATGCTTTTATAATTTCATCAAGCTTATTTGTCAGTTCATTATATTCAAGTTCTACATTTACCGGTTGCTCATTAATTTCCTGTAAAGACTTCAGATATTCAACAAACTGAGATTCTTTTGCTTTTTTCCGGATAACAGAAATAGCTGAGTTATAAGCAATCGTGAATATATAGGATTTAATTGATGAGTCTTTCTCAACTTTATGGCGGTTCTCCCATAAGCTTAGGAAAACATCCTGCATTAGATTTTCTGACTCTTCAGGTGATTTAAGAATAGAATAACCAAATTTATAAACCCTTTTACAATACTTTTTATATAATACATCAAAAGCAAACATGTTGTCTGCCTTGATTTCCAGCATCAGTTCTTCATCACTAATAAAATCTTTCATGACAATCACTAATAAATTATTTGATAAACTTAATGATTAAAACATAAAACGATACATTAAAAATCAGAAATCCCATTTCTCAAATCACAAGATACAAAGTTTAATGATATTGCACACTTACAAGCTTCAACAATGTAATTTTCCTGCTTTTGAGGATGGATGCTTTCAGAGAATATTTTCCTTCCTCATTTTTCTTTCTAACTTTGCCGTCTCATATAAAAAAGATGCAATACGACATAAAACCTGGTATAAAGGGATTGATATTTGATCTTGACGGAACTCTCGCTGATACCATGCCATATCACTTTAGAGGCTGGAAAAAAGCAAGTCAGAAATATGGCGCGGATATAGATACGGCCTTCCTCAGGAAACATACAGGTTCCCCGGGCTGGTTTATCGCGGAGGAGATCATTAAAAAGAGTAATTTCAACGGAATTGTTACAGCTGACATGCTAATTGAAGAAAAACTAACAGAGTTTTATAAAGATCAGTATCTGGTAAAACCAATAATACCTGTTGTTGAAATTGTCAAAAAATATTTCGGGATATTACCAATGGCTGTCGGAACAGGAGGCCACAGGGAAACAGTTGAACGAACCCTGGAAGTTACCGGACTGCGAAAATATTTTGAAATTATTATTACCGCCAACGATGTAGAAAATTTTAAACCACATCCGGAAACCTTTCTCAAATGCGCTGAACTTATGAAGATCGATCCGAAGTTCATTGAAGTTTTTGAAGATGGCGACCTTGGCCTTGAGGCTGCCAGGGCAGCGGGGATGATTTCCACTGATGTAAGGTCGTGGTATGATTCGGACTATTGATGTAGGGAGCAAGGGAGTGGAGAGCGTAGAGCGGAAAGCATAGAGCGAAGAAAGAGCGGAGAGGGGAGCGGGGAGCTTTAGACCAGATTAGTTATCGGAATTCCATTTGTATCACCGATTTCCAGCATAGCGTTTATTAATCTTACTTCGGAATATTTTTTAAGATCTTTGTAAGTAATGATTTCTTCATGAATAATTCCTCTTTTAAGAAGACTTGCACGTTGTGTACCAGGTAATAAATATGAAGAAGGTGTTACCCAATCTCCAGACTGCTCTCTGAATATAACATTAGCATACGAAGAATCAGTTATCATCCCGTTTTTAATAATCAGGATATCCTCATTTTGTCCACACGATGAAGAGAGTTCTTCAATCCTTTTCCGGTCAAGGAATTTATAGGCATAATCAATTGAATTATCCACAACGAGCTTCAGGGAGTTGATAATCTTAATCTTATAAGGAAGGAATTCAACTTTTCTAATATCCCTGTCATACTCAACCCGGCATTTGAAAATACCTTCTTTCAAATCTTCCGGTATAATGATAAGCTTCTCAAGCAGCATTACTGATTTTATGTTATAAATATCAAATAATGATCTTATCATTCTTTCATTATGAAAACTAATATTCTGCAAAATACCATTTTCAATTTTTATGGTTTCAACCAATCGGGACATAAACTTTTGAAATTAATTCTTCATACTCTTTAACCGGATCGCTCAGGTATGTTATTCCTCCCCCGCTCTTAAAAAGCATCTGTCCGTCAGATTTCTCAATAAACCTTATCATAACAGCACTATCAAGATCTTTTCCATCGAACACTCCAAAAATACCTGTATACCATCCCCTATCATAATTCTCACTTTCTTTGATAATTCTTACTGTTTCTTTTTTAGGGGCCCCGGTTACCGAACCTGCTGGTAACATCTCTTTTAATATATCACCAAAATTATATTCATACCCTTCACTCAGTCTTCCCGAAATTTCCGAACTAACCTGAAGTAACTCAGTACTTCCCGACTTGATCCTCTCAATATACCTGTATCTTGTAACTTTTACACCATCTGCAATTTTGCTCAGATCGTTTCTTATCAGATCAATTATAGTGTTATGTTCTGCTGCTTCTTTTTCATCATTCAGAATAACATTCTCTGCATCAGGAACTGAAGAATCGATTGTCCCTTTCATTGGAAATGCTTTTATCTGGCCATTATTTATCCTTACAAAAATCTCAGGGGAAAAAACTACAAATTTATTGTTATACAATAGTTTATACTTTGCTATACTCGTATAAAATATCTCTTCAAGAGTCAATTCTGTTTCAATCAGAGTTGTAAATGTCAGGTTAAGAAGATAGCTGTTTCCCATACAGATATTCTTATGAACATTGACAAATGCATTGGAATAAGCACTATATGATACCGGATATCTTTTTAACGAAACAGGTCCGGATAATTGTTTCACGAGGCTAACATTTGAATGTAAAGGTGTTACAAATTTCAATCCGTCAGGAACTTCGTCAAGCTTATAAATCTCGGGATATTTCATATCGAAATCAATTATAAACAGGAATGGCACCTTCTCAGCACCATACCTGTTCATTAATGCGATAAATTCATCCATAATTTTTCAGTAATAACATTTTGCCAGTTTACATTTGAAGATGCATTGTGCCTTTACTCTTTTCAACAGGCCATTTCCCCCGCATTTTTCTTGGCTGAAAGAAGACTATATGCTCCTTTTATTACAACCCGGGAAGTGCTGCTAAATCCTTCCGGAAGAATAACTTCTATAAAACCGGAACCGGCTACTCCCTTTTTTATTTCAATCATTTTATATTCAGTAAAAGGCTGCCCTACTTCCACCTTCTCTTTTTCATATACAAAAATATAATCCTTATCATCGAAACTAACAATAGCGTCAGAAGGAAGGGCAGATACCTTATTATCAGATTGTTCAATCAAAGCCTGCACATACATTCCCGGTAAAAGATTTTTACACGAACTGTTTACTGAGGCGTAAACCCGGAAGGTCCTGTCATTGCTGACTGACTTTCCGGTCTGTGTAATCAGAGCTTCGTGTTCCTCAGTCTCATTGTTGATAAAGAATTTAACTTTCTGTCCGGCAACAACTTTATCAGCATCTTTTTCAAAAAGTGTCAATTCAAGAAATAACTTATCACTGTTCACAATTTCGAACAATACATCTGTTGGTGAAACATATTTCCCCATATTTATATTTACAGCTTTAAGAAAACCAGTTATGGGAGATACCAGGTTTACAGAACTGCTTATATTATCTTCCCTGAGTTGGCCCGGGTTAATTCCGATAAGGAGAAGCTTCTGTTCCAGCGACTTAACCATTGCCTTAAGGTTTTTATATTCTACCGTTACCTGTTGGACATTTTGTTCCGAATAAACATCATTTTTATATAAATCGTTGTGTCGGTTATAATCAGCTTCAGCAAAAATAAGTTTGTTCTTTGCCTCCAGATAACTTTGCTGAATATCAACAAAATCCTGATTTTCTATCACGGCAAGAGTCTGACCCTTACTTACAACATTACCGGGAAGCAAGGTTGTATTTTTAATAAACCCTCCCAATGGCATACAAACAGTAGCCAGATTTTGCGGCGCCACTGAAATCAGGCCATTTACCTTTAATATATTGCCAAGAGAATGAAGTTCTACAGTCCCAAGTTCGATATTGGCAAGTTTTATCTGATCCTCACGCAACTCAACGATATCTTCCGGCAGTACTTCTAAAGCCTTAGTTACATCGCCGGTTTTACTTCCTTTATTACAGGATAATGAGCAGATTATAAGTCCTGAAAAGACCAGAATTGTTATATAATTGAATTTTGTCATGATATTAATTGTTAGAATATTTTACCTGTGATATTTTCTAATGAGATAATAGTCTGGTTGCAGTTATTCAATGCATCAAGATAGTTTTGCTTTATTGCCAATGCTCTATTCAATGTTGTTACATAATCGAGATAATCAAGAGCACCTGCTTTATAACTCCGGGTCGCCTGTTCAATAATTATATCGGCCTCCGGTACAGCCTGTTTCTCATAATAATCTACGCTTGCTGAGAATTTTTTATACTCATCGAGTAATGAACTGTAATTCCCCGATATCGATTTGGTGTAATATTCAGCATCAGTACGTGCAACGTTTTCGTTGATTCTAGCTGCTTTTGCTCTTGATGTATAAGGAGTAATCCAAAGAGGAATTGAGATCCCTGCCTGAACTCCTGAAAAGCGGAAATCCCTGGCAAAAGTTCTTGACACCCCATCAACATCCTGATTTCCAACCATTGTCTGACTAAAATAGCCTATGTTTATATCGGGTAGCATCTGACTGCGTTCAAGTCTTTTCTCAATCAGCGATACTTCAATCCGTTGCTGAACAAAGCCAAGCGAAGGATTTTTTTCAACTGACATGAAATCTGACTGCGATGCGAATCCGATTCTATGCAGACCATTTTCTGCCGGTACTGGCAGCCAATTGCTGTTAAGAAGGAGCATAAGTTTCCGGCTAAAGATTCCGAGGTCGGCTGTTACCTGGAATAACTGGTTCTTAATTTCCAGACTTTGTGAACGGGCAGTAATCATCTCCAGATGGTTAGTTTCTCCTGACTTAGCTCTTAATTCAGCACCGCGAAGAAAGCCTGAATAAAGAGTATCCTGATATGCCAGCAGCTTTTGTTTCTCAGCCAGATAAACATATTGCCAGTAAACCTGTTTAACCTGATTTGAAATCTCAAGCTGAGAAACCTTAAATTGCCATTCACTGCTTTTAATATTCGCATTGGCTAATTTATAGCGGTTTATATAAACTGTCGGAAATGCAAAAGACTGGGAAACAGTATAACTATTATCGTTAGTAAATGAATTGAACTGACCATACTGTCCGTCAATTGTCGTTTTGGGAAGATCAACAGCGGCTCCTTTAAGAGCTCTGTTGACATCAATTGACAAGGAAGCAGATTTAACCGCAAGGTTACTGTCCAATGCAATCTGAATAGCATCATGCAGACTAACTGTTTTTGATTGCTGACCATTTACCTGATAGAAAACTGAGGTGACTCCAAAAATAAGAAGGAGTACCAAGATTTTTTTAGCTGATCCTCCCATTAATCCTATTTTAAATTTAGTGTTCGAATTAAAGATATAAAAAACAGGCAGAACGAGTAACGTCAGCAGAGTTGCAGTAATCAGACCGCCAATCACAACCGTAGCAAGCGGTTTCTGCACTTCTGCACCTGCCGATGTCGACAGAGCCATTGGAAGAAATCCAAGTGATGCAACAGCGGCAGTCATTATTACCGGACGCAGTCTTATCTGAAGACCTTTGAGTACACGCTCTTTTATGTCAGTAATGCCTTCCTTTTCAAGTCTGTTAAATTCAGCTATCAGTACAATTCCGTTAAGAACAGCTACCCCAAATAATGCAATAAAACCTACTCCGGCTGAAATTGAGAAGTTCATTCCACGAATCCAAAGTGCAAATACACCACCAATTGCTGACATTGGAACTGCAGAAAAGATCAATAGTGATTGTTTTACAGAATTAAATGTAAAGAAAAGCAGGACAAATATAAGTAACAGAGCAACAGGCACTGCTATCAATAGCCTTTTCTGGGCTGCTTCAAGATTCTTGAACTGACCTCCGTACGTAACGTAATAGCCTGTTGGAAGTTTGACTTTTTGATCTATCTGAGCAGTAACATCCTTTATTACACTCTGAACATCACGGTTACGAACATTAAAACCGATTGTTATCCTCCTTTTTGTATTCTCACGGGATACCTGGGCCGGACCGGATTTAATTGAAACATCGGCAATCTGTTCAAAAGGAATCTGATGACCATCAGGTAACGCAACTGTAAGGTTTTTTATATCTACGAGGCTTTGACGGTAATCCTTATCGAGTCTTACTACAAGTCCAAAACGTTTTTCTTCATCAAATACTACTCCTGCCTGACTTCCTGCAAAAGCAGCACGCAAAACAGTATTAACTTCTGCCACAGAAAGACCATATTGGGCCAGACGGTCGCGATTATATTCAACCTGCACCTGAGCAAGACCTGTAAGCTTTTCAACGTTTATATCTGCCACTCCTGATATAGGTTGAATTAATTTTTCAACTTCCAAAGCTTTTTGAGAAAGAGTATTGAGGTCGTCACCAAATATTTTAATTGCAATATCCTGTTTTGAACCTGTCATCAATTCATTAAACCGCATCTGAATTGGTTGTTGAAATTCGAATTTGACACCGGCCAGTGCTACAAGTTTTTCTTCCATTTTACCTACAAGTTCCTCGCGTGAAGAAGCTGAAACCCATTCACTTTTATCCTTGAGGGTAATAATATAATCACCTGTTTCCATAGGAGTCGGATCAGTTGGGATTTCTCCGGCGCCTATTTTACAAACTGCATGTTTTATCTCGGGAAAATTTTCCAATAAAATTCTATTTGCCTTTATGACCTGATCAACGGTGTTTGTAAGTGAACCTCCCTGCAATGTCATAACACCCGATGCAAGATCACCTTCCTCAAGTTGAGGAATAAATTCACCACCTAATCTACTGAATATAAACAGACTAAATATGAATATTGCAATTGCAATAAAGGAAACCAATGCTTTTCGCCTGAGGGCAAAACCAATTGCCGGATTAAATACTTTATGTAACCATTTCATTAATCTGTCGGAGAAATTAGGCTTATGAGTAGTTTTCTTACTCAAAAATAATGCTGAAGCCATTGGAACATAGGTTAATGATAGGATTGCTGCACCTATAAGGGCAAAAGTAACAACCTGAGCCATAGGACGGAACATTTTTCCTTCAATACCTACAAGTGCCATTATCGGGAGATACACTATTAATATAATTATCTGGCCAAATGTAGCAGAGCTCATCATGTGTTTAGCTGAATCAAGAACATTTTCATCCATCTGCTCCTGGGTAAGCCTGGTTAATCCCGGATGGTGATGCTTGCTCATAGAAATCCTGTGAACAACACTCTCCACTATAATAACTGCTCCATCGACTATCAGTCCGAAATCGATTGCCCCCAGACTCATAAGATTACCGGAAACACCAAAAATGTTCATCATTGAAACAGCGAAGAGCATTGCAAGCGGAATAACTGAAGCAACAATTAGTCCTGCACGGATATTTCCAAGTAGGATAACCAGTATAAAAATGACTATCAGTGCCCCTTCTATCAGGTTTCTTGAAACTGTACCAATTGCCCGGCCTACAAGATCTGAGCGGTTAAGATAAGGTTCAATCTTAACCTCTTTAGGCAATGATTTCTGAATAGATAGAATGCGGGATTCCACGTTATTGATCACCTCATGGGCATTTGCCCCTTTCAGCATCATTACCACACCTCCCACTGCCTCGGTAGTATCAACCACAAAAGCTCCATACCGGGTAGCGCTGCCAAACTGAACAGTTGCTATATCCCTGATTAGTACAGGCATACCAGAACTGTTGATTTTTACAACGATCTTTTCTATATCCTCAATCGATTTTACAAGACCTATTCCGCGAATAAAATAGGCAGTAGGTTTTTTATCAATATATGCACTCCCTGTATTTTCGTTATTCTTTTCAAGCGCAGTAAATATATCTGTGAGCGAAAGGTTCATTCCCCTAAGCCTTTCAGGATTTACAGCTATTTCATATTGTTTTACAAATCCTCCATAACTATTAATATCTGCAACACCCGGAGTACCAAGCATTTCACGACGAACCACCCAATCCTGAATTGTACGCAGCTCCATTGGATTGAACTTCTTTTCATATCCTTTTTCAACAGCCAGTCTATATTGAAATATTTCACCCAGTCCCGATGAAATGGGAGCCAAAGAGATCTGAGCAAGTCCGGGCGGGATAACCTCTTCAGCTTCTTTCAGCCGCTCACTAAGCTGCTGACGCGCCCAATAAACATCAACACCATCTTCAAAAACGACAGTTACAACCGACAAACCTAACCTCGATATTGATCGAAGCTCAATAATATCCGGAATGTTTGCAACAGCTACCTCAATAGGGGCAGTAATAAAACTCTCTACTTCCTGAACAGCAAGTGAGGGTGCCAGTGAAATAACCTGTACCTGGTTGTTTGTAACGTCAGGTATAGCGTCAACAGGCAATTTTGTCAGTGAATAAGTTCCCCATCCAATCAATGCCAGAACAAATAATCCGACAACGAATTTGTTTTTAATGGAGAATGAGATAATCCGGTTTATCATTATTTTATATTAGAATAATTTCTGACTTTAGTTAGATAAAAATGAGGATGTTTATCAATTAAATACACCCCTTTTCTTATCCTCTAAAGCTGGACGATAACCTAATACTCCCCCGCTTCAGCGGGGGTTGGGAAGGGGGTTTCTAATTAATAATCAAATGATTACCGGAGGAGCTCTTAGAGTAGACAATTCAAGAAGAGAAGGATCAGGGAAAGGTTTCCTGATATTTTGAATTGTAATCGGGGTTAATTGAAAATCAAATAAAAAAGAATCAGAATAATTATTGAATGACACATTATCAGATTGGATATTGTCTTTTAAAACAAAGGTAATGGCTTTTTCTGAAGCCTGATCGTTAAAAGCATGGCAATGAACAGGAATTCCAGAATGATGATGTTTGTTATCAGCTGAACCAGGGCACGATTCTTCCTGACCGGCAAATGATTCCACAAGATGATGATCGTGTGGAATCATAAGATGAGCAGTTAATATCGTCCAGCCAAACCACAGGCATAAACCAGATATAATTCTTACACTCTTGTTCATCTAATTATATAGTATTGGAATACTCTTAATATTCAAATATACTTATTTAATTCACCAGAAGTCCGATCTGAATTGCGAAACCTTAGTGAACCTTTGTGATCATCACAAAGGAACTCTAAGGATAAAGCAGTTTAATAGAAGAACTAAACCAATATCTTTGTTATAAGATTGGTAATACTCGTTTGGATTGCATCAAATGGCTTGCCATCTTTTGTGCTGTCCTGTTCAACAACCATGTATTTCATGCCTGCGATTTTTTTCGCAGCCAGAATCTCCTTAAAATTTATTAACCCTGATCCTACCGGTGCAAAATCGGTAACCCCTACTGTTGTGAAGAATGGAGCTTGTTTTGTGTACATATCTTTCATGTGGAAAAGTTGGAATCTGCCAGGATATTTTTTAAACAGGTCTACAGGATTCTGACCTGCTTTGGTTACCCAGAAAAGATCGATTTCCATGGTAACAAGGTCTTTATCAAGTTCCTTCATAAAAACATCAAAGTAAGGAATCTTTCCTTCAACTGTAGCGAATTCAAAGTTATGATTATGGTAGCCGAACTGAATACCGGTATCCTTCATTATCTTACCAACTATATTCCAGTCAGCTGCCATTTTCTGAAAACTTGCGATTGTTTTGCGTGCTTCTTCCACTACCCATGGCTGGAGACAATATTTTACTCCGAGTTTTGCATGGTCCTCAGCCATTTTTTTTGCGTTATCAAGTGTAATACCCTGTGCTTCAACCTGAGTATGACTGCTAAGAATTTCCATTCCAAGGCCATTAACCAGTTTTTTGAATTCTGTGGGTTCATATCCGTAAAACTTACCATTTGCATAACCGGCAAGTTCAACATATTTATAGCCAATATCCGAAACCTTTTTAAGAGAACCGGCCGGATCTGTACCCATAGCTGCACGGATAGTATATAACTGTAATGCTATTCCAAATGATTTTGGATCAGCAACTATATTAGCAGCAGATGGAGCGGCTGCCGTTTTATTAATAAAGGAAGGAAGCACAATTGCTCCCAGTGTGCCCACAGCAGACACTTTTAAAAAATCCCGTCTTGAAGTTTTTGTTTTCATTGTATGTGATTATTAGTAAAATTTCAGATTATAAAAATAATATAATATCTTTAATGATAGAAGATAAAAGACAAAAGTCACAAGATAAAAGTGAAAGAATAAGCCTCTTAAGTCCCGCTTTACGGGATTGGGGGGTAAAAATCAAGATAAAAGACAAAAGTGAACCAGATAATAAAAACTTCTGACGGTTCGGATACAATATTTGTTCCGGAACTAAATGAACATTATCATTCAATTCATGGAGCAGTTCAGGAATCGGCATACATATTTATTAGTTGCGGTTTCGATTTTTGTAAAGCTGATCCAATAAATATTTTTGAGGTCGGGTTCGGTACCGGACTAAATGCTTTGCTTACTGCCATAAAAAGTAATAACGGGACAAGAGAAGTAAATTATACATCGATTGAAAAATATCCAATTGATGAAAGCATAGTAAAGTCTCTTAATCATCATCTTTTTGCAGGTGATTCAGGAAAAGAGATTTATAATTCAATACATTCTGCAGAATGGAACCACAGCGTTAATATCTGCAGAAATTTCAACCTGCTAAAAATATCAGGGGATTTTACTAAGGATATTCTCCAGGGAAATTATGATTTGATCTATTTTGATGCCTTTGGCCCGGATAAGCAACCTGAAATGTGGACAAAAGAAATATTCGCCTCCATTGCTTCAGTTACAAACAAAAATGGGATCCTTGTAACATATTCCGCAAAGGGTGAAGTGAAGAGAAATCTCAATGCCAGCGGGTTTGATGTGACTTTGCTGCCTGGACCTCCGGGGAAGAGACAGATAATTAGAGCTGTAAAAAAATAAAATTTATTTTTACGATGGCTTTTTTGCTTTCCCTAAAGTATTAACTTAGCGGAAATTTAAAAAATTAAAAATGTATCGTATGAAAATCAAGGTATTAATTGTAATGACCGGTGTAATAGCCTTAATGCTTGGCTCTTGTGCAAACAGCTCATTTAAAAATGTAAAGCTTCAAAGCAAAGAAGATTCACTATCCTATGCTTTTGGAATAGTTAACTATAACGCTCTGAAAACTGACAGTCTTATACTCGATCCAATGATCGTGGCAAAAGCTATGGTTGACGGAAAAAGTGAAAAACCTTTAATGGCTGATGATATTGCACGTGCATTTATCATGGGCTTTATCAACAAACGTGAAGCCGTAAAAGCCGGGAAAAAAGCAGAACTGAACAAGGAAACATTTAAAGAATATATTGCTCAGAATGAAGCATTCCTTGCAACAAATAAAACAAAGGCAGGTGTAACAACTACTGCAAGCGGTCTTCAGTATGAGGTTATTAAAATGGGTACAGGTCCAATACCAACAGCTCAAAATACTGTTAAAGTACATTATGTAGGGACACTTATTGATGGTACTGAATTCGACTCTTCAATCAAGAGAAACGTACCTGCTGAGTTCCCTGTTTCTGGTGTGATACCAGGTTGGACAGAAGCGTTACAGCTCATGCCTGTTGGTTCTAAGTTTAAACTTTACCTTCCACAGTCAATTGCTTATGGAGCTAATGGTGCAGGTGACGTTATTAAACCTTATTCAACTCTTGTTTTCGAAGTAGAGCTTCTTGAAATTACTAAGTAATATGACGACTGCAGAAATTCAAACTCCAAAAGGTACCATGAGAGTCAGCTTCTTTGAAGAAGACGCTCCGGGTACTGTGGAGAACTTCATTACTCTTGCAAAAAAGGGGTTCTATGACGGACTTGCTTTTCACAGGGTTATTCCGGATTTTGTTATTCAGGGCGGATGTCCCCTATCAAAAGATATGAGTGATCCACGTGTTGGAACAGGAGGCCCCGGATATAAAATCAACTGCGAACTGACAGGAGGCAATCAGTACCACGATAAAGGAGTTCTTTCAATGGCCCATGCAGGAAAAAACACAGGAGGTTCTCAGTTTTTTATATGCCATAGTCGTACCAACACCAAACACCTCGACAGACAGCATACCTGCTTCGGAAAAGTATATGAAGGACTTGATGTTATTGATAAAATACGTCAGGGTGATAAAATTGAAAAGATAATTATTCACGAAGAATAGACTGAAATGGCATTTGAAATTATCGGAAAGGTTATCGATATATCTCCTGTAAATCAGGTAAGCGACAAGTTTAAGAAACGGGAGTTTGTCATAGAGAAAAAAGAGACAGGTGGTTCAGCAGTTTTTGTTGACTATATTAAATTTCAACTTGTCCAGGATAAATGCGACCTTATAAACGAATCGTATCTTAATGAAGATATTAAGATATTTTTCAATCTTAAGGGTAACAAATGGGAAAGAGATGGTAAAATAAACTATTTCACAAATCTCGACGCCTGGAAAATTGAAAAAATATCTTCGCAAGGCAAAGATCAAAGCGCTCCCCCTCGGACAACGCTGGAGGATATACCTACTGAAAATGATGAGTTGAGCGATCTTCCATTCTGATTAAATAAAACATAAGGCTGTCTCAATCTGGGACAGCCTTTTTAAATTAAAATTCAAACAATAAAAGAAATGAAATATTTTTGTCTTGCAGTTCTTGCTTCGTTAAGTATAGTTTGTCATTGTCAGGATGTGTCAGATTATGCACAACTTCCAACTGGTCAGATTCTGCTTCCTTATAACAGAATTATTCAGCCGGCCGGACTTCAGATTTCATTTGGAGATCACTCACTTGAAAACCATTCGCTTGATGCTGCATTATCTCCTGATGGAAAGTGGCTTGCAGTGGAGGAGAGATACGGCATTACTTTTATAAGCGCTACAGATAATAATATAAAGTACCGGTTGGCAAATGATGAAAATCCTGAACTTAGTGGTGGAATGAACACTTATTCAGGTATTATCTGGCATACAGGGAATGAAAAACCCGAGGTTTACTGGAGTATGATCGGGAGAGGTAATAAATCATATGTTGTTTCTGCGAAGTGGGATGGGAAAAAGGCTATTGTTGGAAGAAAATTTGAATATAAAGCTGCACCAAAGACAGCTATGGCTCTTCCTAATGAAATTCTTATAAGAAAAGAAGAATCTAAAGAATATCTGTATGTTGTATTGAATGGAAATAATAAAGTCATCAAACAAGATCTCATAACAGGTGATACAATCTGGATCGCTAATCCGGGCGTTGCTCCTTATGGCATTGCTATAGCTGCAGGAAAACTGTATGTTACAAACTGGGCAGGAAGGTTTCCGGAAGAAAATGACAAAGATGTTGCCGGTGTTCCATGGGGTCTGGCAAGAGTAGACAATGGTTTGGCCGGAGGAGCTACCCGTGAAGGAAGCGTTACTGTTATCGATCCGTCAAGTGGGAAAATTTTAAAAGAAGTGGTTGTGGGATTGCATCCTAACGACATAGTTTCTGACAAGGAGGGTAAGTTTGTTTATCTCACAAATTCAAACAGCGATAATGTGATGGTTATTAATACAACAACGGACGAGATTTCTGAAACCATTAACCTCAGATTACAACCTGCCATCAATCCTTATTTCGGTGATTCCCCTAACGGACTGTGTCTTTCTACCGATAATAAAACCTTATATGTTGCAAACGGAATGGATAACGCTGTTGCCGTTATCAGCCTTGGGAAAAATGCAACCTCAAATTCAGATAATCTAAACAGCACCATAACCGGGTTCATACCTACAGGGGCCTATCCTTCTGCCATTGCTATACTTAAATCGAAATATCTTTATGTAAGCAATCTTGAGGGTTCAGGAGTCAGATTAGGACTTCCGGATAAAAACACCACAAATCCTGCGTATAACACCCATCACATGCTGGCCTCAGTTTCAGTTATCAGAATACCAGGAAAGAAGGATCTCAAAGCTTATACTGATACAGTAATTGCAGTTAATAATCTTTCAAGAGCAACAAGTGCAAGGGAAAAACCCAGGGAAGCAGTTCAACCAAAACCAGTTCCGGATAGAATAGGCGAGCCTTCGCTTTTTAAACATGTTCTTTACATTATTAAGGAGAACAGAACCTACGATCAGATTCTAGGCGATATGAAACAGGGGGATGGAGACCCAGGTCTGTGCATCTATGGAAAAGAAATTACACCTAACACTCATAAACTTTCTGAAGAATTTATCTTACTTGATAACTTTAATACATCAGGAAAATGCTCTGCGGAAGGACATCAATGGACCGATGCCTCAATAGTTACAGATTATATTGAAAAAAACATGAGGGCATGGTTCAGGAGTTATGCACATGTTCAGACTGATGCACTTGTCTATGCACCCACCGGGTTTATCTGGGATAATGCCACGAATCATGGTAAATCTGCCAGAATATATGGCGAAGCATCAATTCCTGTTTTTCCAAAAAGAGTAACATGGGCTGATGTTTATGCAAAATACAAAAACGGAGAAAAGGTTGAGTTTACAAACACTACTACAATTGAACCTGTAAGAAAAATTCTTAGTCAGACATATCCTTCATACGGGAATCATGAGTTTTCGGATCAGATGCGTGCCGATGCTTTTATTAAGGAACTTAATGAAATTGAGTCGATGACTGGCGACCAGCTTCCTGAGCTTATGGTGATGGCGTTGCCAAACGATCATACTACAGGTATAAAACCAGGTTATCCCTCACCCAGAGCAATGGTTGCTGACAATGATTATGCTCTCGGAAGAATAGTTGAAGCATTCACTAAAAGCCGGTTCTGGGAAAATACTGTGATTTTTGTTGTCGAGGATGATTCGCAGGGCGGATGGGATCATGTTTCTGCTTATCGTACTGTAAGTCTGGTTATTAGTCCATACTCAAGATTAAAAAATACAAACCATACATTCTATACCCAACCTTGCATGGTAAGAACTATTGAACAGATACTTGGCCTGCCACCAATGAACATACAGGATGCAATTGCAAATCCAATGTTCGATTGTTTCGGAACAACTGCTGATCTCTCAGCATATAAGGCTATTCCGAATAATATTCCAATTGATGAAATGACAGCTCCTCTTTCAACATTAACCGGTAGGACTTTGCATTTTGCAAAGAAAAGCATGCTCCCCGAATTCGAGGGAGTTGATTCAGGCAGTGATGATCTGTTAAACAGGATACTCTGGTTTGCAGCAAAAGGCAATACACCATATCCTGCAAAATTCGCAGGTGCCGAAAGTGACGAAGATGATGAATAATCCTCTTCTGAACCAATGGAACACACCATTTGAGACTCCCCCATTTCATCAGATTGAAATAGCTCATTATAAACCTGGTATTGAGGAGGCAATTCTATCTGCGAAACTTGAAATCGAATCCATTTCTGAAAACATTGACTCTCCTACATTTGAAAATACAATTGAACCTCTTGAAAACGCAGGAGAGAAATTAGGGAGAATCACATCAATTCTCTTCAACCTTAATAGTGCAGAAACAAATAAGGAGCTTCAATCTGTGGCACAGGAAGTATCTCCCCTTTTAACACGCTTTTCTAATGATATTACTCTGAATGAAAAGCTTTTCAAACGGATTAAATTAGTTTATGAATCAAAGGATAAATCGGGACTTACCTCCGAACAAAAAATTCTGGTTGAGAAGAAATTCCGAAATTTCATTCTTGGCGGAGCCGGACTCAAAGAAGAGGAACAAAAACGTTTCAGGGTAATATCTGAGGAACTGTCAACTCTTTCTCTGAAATTTGATAAAAACGTCCTTGAAGAAACAAATTCTTTTGAGCTCCATCTTACTGATAAAAAAGATCTTGCAGGACTCCCGGAAAGTATTGCAGAGATGGCATCAAAAGAGGCTGCTGACAGAAAAAAAGAAGGATTTGTTTTCACTCTCCATTATCCGAGTTATGTTCCTTTTATGCAATATTCCGAAAGAAGAGATCTTCGGGAAAGGATGTTCAGAGCATATTCCTCAAGAGGTTATAATGGAAATGAATTTGATAACAGTGAGAATATATGTAAAATAGTCAATCTACGGCTTGAAATAGCAAAGATGCTGGGGTTTAAAACTTATGCTGATATGATTCTTGGAGACAGGATGGCCGATACACCAGCAAAAGTTGATTTTTTTCTGGAGGAACTTTATTCAGCATCCAGGCAGGCAGCCCTCAGAGACTATGAAAACATACACAAATTTGCATCAGCTTCAGGACATAATGGAAATCTGGAACGATGGGACTGGGCATTTTATTCAGAAAAACTTAAGAAAATCAAGTATGATATTGATGATGAAATTCTAAAACCATATTTCAGTCTTGAAAAAGTTGAGTCAGCTGTCTTCGGACTTGCCACCTCACTTTATGGTATAAAATTTTCACCTGACCATACAATATCAGTATATCATCCTGAAGTAAAAACGTACGAAGTTTATGATAAGGATGATTCATTTCTTTCGATACTATATCTCGATTATCATCCTCGTCCGGGTAAAAGCGGTGGAGCATGGATGACCAGTTACAGGGATCAGAAAAATATAAATAGAACCCAGGTAAGACCCTTAATATCAATTGTAACAAACTTCTCAAGACCATCAGAAACAAGACCATCCCTTCTTTCATTCAATGAAGTTACTACTTTTCTGCATGAATTCGGACACTCACTACATGGGATGCTTTCAAAGTGCAACTATGAGAGTATTTCAGGGACAAATGTTGCCCGCGACTTTGTAGAATTGCCGTCTCAGTTCATGGAGAATTTTGCTTTCGAAAAAGAGTGGCTGGATAACTGGGCCACCCATTACCTGACCGGAGAAAAGATACCTTCTGAGATAATCACTAAAATAAAAGAGGCCTCGACCTTTAATGAAGGATATGCCTGTTACAGACAATTGAGTTTCGGATTTCTCGACATGGCATGGCATACAATAGCAGAACCGGTTGAAACAAGTATCTCTGATTTTGAACTGGCTGCCCTGTCAAAAACCGAATTGTTCCCATTTGTGGAAGGAATAAATATGAGCACATCTTTTAGTCATATTTTCGGAGGTGGATATGCAGCAGGATATTACGGATATAAATGGGCCGAAGTTCTTGATGCCGATGCATTCAGCTATTTCATAGAGACAGGAATATTCAATAAAGAAAGAGCAACTTCATTCCGAAAGAATATTCTCGAAAAAGGGGGAACGGAGAAACCTGCTGAACTCTATAGAAAATTCAGAGGGAAAGAGCCCTCAATTGAAGCTCTGTTAAAAAGATCCGGACTTATTTAAAATTAGCTCATTTCCATAAGCTGTACTAACAGGTGATTAGCTATTTTTGAATAAACAAAGAAGAATGAGTGATTTTTTGCTTTGCGTCTTTGCGTGAAATAATACTATCTTTACCAAGTATTAGATATAATATTTACATATCGCTACTTATCTATTTATCAATATATTAACATCATCATTATGATTCTTTTTTTTGAAGGCAAATCCAAAATTATATTCGCAGTAGGCACAACAGAAAAACTCTCCGAAATAAATATTGAAAAACTCTCCTGGCTCTTTGGAGAAGCCAGTCTTATCACCAAAGATAAAGTTGATGGTGTCTTTATAGGACCAAGAAAAGAGATGGTGACACCATGGAGTACCAATGCAGTGGAGATCACTCAGAATATGGGAATCACAGGAATAAAGAGAATCGAAGAATTTCATGCTGAAACATCCGCCAAACCTGATTTTGACCCGATGCTGCAGTCATTATATAAGGGCCTGGATCAGAAAATCTTCACTATTGACAAACTTCCCGATCCTGTAATCTTCATAGACGATATAAATCAGTATAATATTAAAGAGGGACTTGCACTTAACAAGGAGGAGGTTGCATACCTTAATAAGTTAAGTGAGTCAATTGGCAGAAAACTAACTGACAGTGAGGTCTTTGGTTTTTCGCAGGTAAATTCCGAGCACTGCCGCCATAAAATATTCAATGGAACCTTCATTCTCGCTGGAGAGGAAAAAAAACCTACTCTTTTTCAGATGATTAAAGAGACAACAAAAGCCAATCCAAACAGGGTAGTATCGGCATATAAGGATAATTGCGCATTTGTACAGGGACCAGTTGTTGAACAGTTTGCTCCTGTCACCCAGGACAAATCTGATTATTTCAAAATAAAAGATTTTGAATCGGTACTTTCCATTAAAGCCGAAACACATAATTTCCCCACTACTGTTGAACCTTTCAATGGTGCTGCAACAGGTACGGGAGGAGAGATCAGGGATCGTATTGCCGGAGGAAAAGGCGCTTTCCCAATAGCCGGAACTGCGGTTTATATGACTTCTTATCCTCGGCCCGATGGTGCCCGTCCATGGGAAAAAGCAACAAAAGAAAGACCATGGCTTTATCAGACTCCTGAGGATATCCTGATAAAAGCATCAAACGGGGCAAGCGATTTTGGAAATAAATTTGGTCAGCCGCTGATTTGTGGTTCAGTGTTTACTTTCGAACATTTTGAGAATCTAAAGAAGTTCGGATACGACAAGGTAATAATGCTTGCAGGGGGAATTGGCATTGGTAAAAAGAAAGACAGCGAGAAGGATACTCCTGAAAAGGGCGATCTTATAATATTGCTTGGAGGAGATAATTACAGGATAGGAATGGGAGGAGGAGCTGTTTCGTCAGTTGATACAGGCAAATTCGATAGTTCAATAGAACTAAATGCTGTACAACGTGCAAATCCTGAGATGCAGAAAAGGGTCTACAATGCAATTCGGGCCTTGAGCGAACTTGATAATAATCCTGTAGTTTCAATTCATGACCATGGTGCAGGTGGTCATCTGAACTGCCTCTCTGAACTTGTTGAAGCAACAGGAGGTAAAATAGATATCAGTAAATTACCAATTGGAGACCCTACCTTGTCGGCCAGAGAGATTATCGGAAATGAATCGCAGGAACGAATGGGTCTGGTTATGAAGAAAACAGATGCCGATACCCTGAGAAGAATTGCTGAAAGAGAAAGAGCTCCTTTTTATATAATAGGTGAGATCACAGGTGATATGCAGTTCACCCTCATAAATCCTGTAACTGGAGAAAAGCCAATCGACATAGCATTGTCATCTCTATTCGGGGAGGCTCCAAAAACAATAATGAATGACAGTACTATCGATTCCGGATATAGTAAACTTGATTATACGATTGAGAAGATACACGAATATACGGATCAGGTTTTGCAGATTGAAGAGGTTGCCTGCAAGGACTGGCTCACAAATAAAGTTGACCGTTCTGTTACAGGAAGACTTGCCAAACAGCAATGTGCCGGTCCCCTTCAGTTACCTCTAAATAACCTCGGGGCAATAGCTCTTGATTACAGAGGGAAAAAAGGCATGGCAACATCAATCGGGCATGCTCCTGCTGCAGGGCTGGTGGATCCTTGTGCAGGCTCTGTTCTTTCCATAGCTGAAGCGCTGACAAACATTATCTGGGCTCCGCTTTCGGGTAAGTTAAGCTGCGTTTCACTCTCAGCAAACTGGATGTGGCCATGCAAAAACCCCGGAGAAGACTCAAGACTTTATTATGCTGTTAAGGCTGCAAGTGATTTTGCAATTTCACTTGGCATTAACATTCCCACGGGGAAAGACAGCCTCTCGATGACACAGAAATACAAAGATCAGGTTGTATATTCACCCGGCACTGTTATCATCTCCGCTTCAGGTGAAATAAGCGATGTCAGAAAAATAATTGAACCTGTAATCGTAAACGATCCTTATACCAGCCTTCTCTATATTGACATGAGTCGCGATGATTTTAAACCTGGAGGAAGCAGTTTTGCCCAGATTCTCAATAAACTGGGTGATGAAGTTCCAACAGTAAAAGACCCGGCCTATTTTAAGGAAGTTTTCGATACAATTCAGGGACTTATTATCAAAGGAAAAATTCTTTCAGGACATGATATATCTGCTGGTGGTATGCTGACGACATTACTTGAAATGTGCTTCTCAAATACCATTGGCGGAATAACAGTAAATCTGGAAGCTCTAAATGAAAATGATACAATAAAAATCCTCTTCAGCCAGAATCCGAGTATTATTATCCAGGTCAGGGATGAGGATGAGATAGCTGAAATACTTCTTGAGAGCGGAATCTCTTATTTTTCAATTGGCCACCCGATTGAAGAAAGATCTCTGTTTGTATCAAATGATAATAAATCATTTACTTTCAATATAGATAAACTCCGCGATAAATGGTTTCGTACTTCCTATCTTCTCGATCGCAGGCAGTGCGGCCCTAAGCTGGCTCTTGAACGCTTTGAAAATTATAAGAACAATGAATTGAACATCAATACCGGGGGCTTTGACGGAACGTTCAAATCACTTGGAATATCGCCTGAGAGGAGAAAAAAATCAGGTACCCGTGCAGCTATAATCAGGGAAAAAGGAGTCAATGGAGACAGGGAAATGGCTTATGCCCTTTACCTGGCAGGATTTGATGTAAAGGATGTTCACATGACGGATCTTATTGCCGGCAGAGAAACACTCGAAGATATCAGTATGATTGTTTTTGTCGGAGGATTTTCAAATTCCGATGTTCTTGGTTCGGCAAAAGGCTGGGCCGGGGCATTCAGGTATAATGAAAAAGCAAGGATAGCACTTGAAAATTTCTATAAAAGAACAGATACCCTTTCACTTGGAGTATGCAACGGGTGCCAGGTTATGGCGGAACTGGGGCTTATATATCCAAATCATAAAGAAAAACCCAGACTATTATTAAACGAGTCACATAAATTTGAATCAGGCTTTATTGGGGTTAAGATTTTAAAGAATAATTCAATAATGCTTGGGAACATGGCCGGAATGGAACTTGGAATATGGGTAGCTCATGGAGAGGGAAAATTCAGTATGCCATATCCTGAGAACAAGTATCAGATTCCAATGAAATTCAGTAAGCATTCATATCCCGCAAATCCAAACGGGTCGGAACATGATATAGCAGGATTATGTTCTGAAGATGGTCGTCACCTTGTTATGATGCCACACCTTGAGAGGTCATATTTCCCATGGCAATGCGGATATTATCCTGAGAACAGGAAAAATGATGACGTTACACCCTGGATAAAAGCTTTTGTTAACGCACGGGAATGGATAGAAGGATCAGCGACTGATCGGAGTTAAAAATACTGATAAGAATTTTGAATTCTCATCTTCAGAAGATTCTGAATTCTTATAATCCTTTGGCAGAATTTTCTCGCTTATCAATTGGATACTGTATAATCCTGTATCCTGAATAAAAAGAGAGCCTATAAAAGAATCAGCCCTGAAATACGGATACGAAACCTCACTAGAATTCAGTACTATATTATCACATCCTGGTTTTGCTTCAAGTCTGTTATCGCGAACACTAAGCATTACAGAATTCTTATAATTAAGATCTGTTGTGTCTTTGGTTGCACTTGACAACCACACATCAAAACGACCTGATTTAGATACCATTACATTCCATTCTGCAGTATTACTTGCAGGATTTACCATATCACTGTAACAATCAGCTTTTTCAACTTTCAATGAAATAGTTCCATCCTCCTGTTGTAAAATTTTACTAACAGTTTTTGATTTAGTATCTTTTGCAGGTTTGATTGGGCTATTGCATGAAGAAATTAAAAGAACAACAAACATCATCACACACACATTAATATTTCTTCTCATCTTCTGGAAATCTCGTTTGATTAGTTTGTTATTAAACGTTGAAAATACACTTTCAGTATATCAATTGTACAAAAATGCAAATTAAGATGAAATATTTCAATTATCTTTTAAATATTTGCCAGCTCTCTGATTGAACTAACTTGTTTGCTGATATTTTTCTTTACACTGGTTACAACCAAAGCTTCAGCGACAATTTCAGAAATATCTGCTACACGGGTTTCTGTCGCGGAAGAAAGTGTCTTCTTACAAAGCGGACATGCAGTTGCAAGAATATCGGGATTTCCTTTAGTCAATTCCGCTGCAGTATCCTGAGCAATTTTATGCTTTTTAACGGAGCTTAATTTTGCATTTGCCAGACTGCCTCCGCAACAAAGGGAATTCTCATCCTCGAATTTACTTTTTTCAAGTCTTGAAACATGCTTTAAAACAAACTTGGGCTCATCATAAACACCTGAACCACGTCCCAGATCGCAGGGAGTATGATAAACCACTTTATTGCGTAAAAAATTCATCTTCAAAGAACCTTCCTCAATCTGCGATTTGATAAATTGTGAATGATGAAGTACTTCAACATCAAGATAATAGCTCTCCTTAAATACTTTGTAACAGATAGGACATGAAGTGACAAGTGTATGTGCACCCGACTTCCATATTAACTGAGAATTATAATTAATCAGCTCCCTGGCTTCCTTGTCCATCCCTGCAAGCATGAGCGGACGACCGCAGCAAACACCTCCCTGTTCATCAATAAATTTATAATTAACCCCGGAGGCATCAAGTATTTTTACCATTGAGTTTTTTATTGCCGGGGTAAGATGTGTCATGCAGCCGGCAAAATACAGAACGTCAGCTTTTTCGGGATTAGTTTCAGGAAGAAATTTGTAATTTAACGTCCCAATTGATTTTTCAGAGATGTTGCTCAGACGTTTCCTGAAATATCCTTTATATGAGTTCTTAAAATAATTTTCACTTTCTCCTGATCTTCTCTGTATCATTCTGATTGGCGAAAGTTCTATCCCAACAGGACATTTTTGATCGCACCTGCCGCATAAAAGACAGTTATTAGCAATTTCACTGACATCATCATTATTCCTAATAGCCTTCATCAGGTAAGCCGATTGAATATTTGTAATACCTGCAGAAAAGTTCAGCTGACATGCATCAATGCAAATTCCGCAGGAAGAGCATGAATAAGTCTGGACCTCTGTATAAGTTCCGGCTTTATCACCTGTTTTAATACCGCAGTTTCTCATAAAAATGAGAAAAAGTTCAGTAGGAATATGCATATACCTGGTAACAGGAAGAAGAACAAAGAATGTGCCCAACGAGAGAGAATAAAGCAACCAGAATGGGTAAGCCATTTGCTGTGCAGGCAGAAATGAAGCCAGCCATGAGCCCAGCGTTCCAGTCAAGAAACTACCATTTCCATAAGCGCCACTTGTGAAACTTTCAGCCAGTAAGCGGCTTGGAAAAATCAACCATAATGATGTTAAAGCAATTTTATCGGTTATCTTCAGCTTAGTGGTTTTCTTCATCCCCACTATTTTTGAATAAAACCTTTTGGAGATTGCAAGAATAAGGCCTGAAAGAATAAAAGCCAGTATAAGATCCATTAAAAATCCATATACAGCTTCAAAACCCATTCGCCCATGTTCAGGATAAAAGTACCTGAAAAAGATAGCCTTGTATGGTGCATTAAGATGCTTAACCCCAAATATATCTGCTTCAATAGTCCCAAAAAAGATAAGTAAAAACCAGCCAAAGGCAAGGCTCATGTGCATATAACCAAGCCTAAGCTTTGTTTTCAGAATTTTTTTATGAATAAGACTCTCAAGGAAAATCTCTTTAAGGCTAAGAACGAAAGCATTCCCGAAGAAACCGCGCTGAAGTCTGAGTTTATCAGGACGTGATAGTCCACGGAACCAGATAACGCATCTGAATACAACATAAAAAAGTATGAAGTACAGACCAATGTTGAACGGTATTACAAAGGGGTCAAATTGCATAACTATCTGATTTTTGGAATGCCTGTCTTGCCAGAATCACAATATTTCTTGTATTTACTCCGCGCGGACAAACAAGTGTGCATTTTCCGCAAAGCATGCACTTTTTTATATTTTCCCTTACCTGACTGTTCTCACCTCTTTTAATAAGTATATGAAGTTCGCGGAGACTGAATTTTGTAAAATTACCTGTTGTACAAGTAGCTGAACAACCACCGCATTCTATACATAATCTGAAACTCGGCTCTCTTTCATAAATATAATCGGCAATTATCCTGTCGTTGGAGTCATAGTCGATCTGACGCATTTTTGATATGGTAAATCCGAATTTTTCCATACTCTTAATTTACATCTTTCAGATAATCCATTACTTCAGAAACAGCTGCACGCGCATGAGAGATTGTTTCAGTAATGTTCATGGGAGCTGTACACGTTCCTGCATAGAACACACCTTTAATATTGCTTATGTTACTGCCATAATGAGGATCAGCAGCGCTAAAAAACCTGTTTTCGCCTGTGCTAAGACCACTTATTCCGGCAATTTTCTTTCCTCCGTCCGACATTTCCATCCCTGCCATTAGTACCAGCATATCGAGTTCCATCTTAAGTGGTCGTCCTGCAAGAGTATCTTCCACCTTAATTACCAGTCTATTATTAATTGTTTCACCAGCTTCAGAAACTTTTCCCCGAATGAAATTTACGCCCCATTTTTCCTGAGCTTCGCGATATAACTCTTCATAGTGTGCTCCACCCATTCTCATGTCCATATAAAAACAAAAAACTTTCGATTCAGGTAAATGTTCCCTGATCTCAATTGCCTGTTTAACTGCGGTTACGCAACACAATTTCGAACAGTAAAGATTACCCACTTTCTCATCCCGGGATCCAACACAATGTACAATCCCGATAGTACCCGGAATCTTGCCATTACAGAGTGCAATTTTATCTTTTCGGAACATCCCCTCAAGATCAGACGAAGTAATTACATTATCGTAGATCCCATAACCATACTCCTCTTTCCTTGCACTCTTAAAAAGATCAAAGCCAGTTGCAACAACAACTGCATCGGCAATAATTTCATTTCCCTTATCTGTAATTATTGAAAAATGTGATTTACGTTTATTAAACTTTTCAATCGTTGTACCTGAAAGGATCTTAATCCCATCACTCAACGTCAGCTCATTCAGGTAATTTTTAACCTCTGAGCTGTTCCTCCTGTCGGGAAATAACTTATACCAGTCATTCAGGTGTCCACCGGTTTTTACTTCTTTTTCAAGAAGACTTACATCAAACCCAGCTTTTGACAACCTGCCTGCAGCTTCGAGTCCGGCTACGCCACCTCCTATTACAACAACATGCTTACTCATTTAAAATCAAACTGTTATAAGATTTTTACCTTTTGAAGATAAAGTTTTAACAACAAGCTTGTACTTATCTTCAGGCGTATATTCAATACCAATTTTATCAAGGACAGGTTCACAGTCAGTCTGATGCATCTGAAGACCTAAGTCCCATGGATCATAGCCAAGAACAAGACCGGCAACCTCTTCGTAAGTAAAAACAGGGATGCCCTCGCCATTCTGACCATATTTTTTGCCTTCCATCTCATTTATAACATATTGCCATCTGTCAAGAAACATCGGACATCCGGGACAGTTGGTAATTATCATATCTGGTTTGAAAGGCTCCATTGATTCAAATTTCTCTTTTGAACATGCAATAGAAAAGCCCCTGTTTGCCTGTACCAGATATTGCCTGAAACCGAACCCACAACAGTGACGACGTTCAGGATAGTCAACAATTTGTCCTCCCCACTCTTCAACCATACCTGCCAGAACATAAGGATATTCTGCACCGCCAACCCCTTTTGAAGGAAACATCTTGGCATAATGGCAACCTATATGATCTACAACTTTTAAAGGTTCACCGGTATTTTTGTTTATCAGCTTATATTTTGCTTTTGCGGCAATCTCTTTTCTGAATTTATAGAAGACATCGCTTGCATGAGCGAGATTCTTAGGTTTTACAAATTCCCTGCCGGTTGCTTTTCTAAGCTGTTCCCGCACTTTTGCTTCTACCTCCGGAAAATGGTGCCACGTATCCATAATTTCAGTATATAATCCAAAAGAAGTAATACATGATGGCAAAAGATTTTCATAACCTGCTTCAGTCATAAGAGCAAACTGTCGGGCAACAACTGTCATTGTTGTCTCTATTGGAACTATATCACTATGGTATCCTATACCTGTACAAGTAGTATGACAGGGATGTTCGTATACATCCTTTTTAAGTTCTTCACGCATTATCTTCAGAAAAGCTGTTTCAGAACCGGGGAAGAAATTTTGCCTTACACAGCTTCTGACATAGTAATACTTATCATCAGCAATTTCTTTCTGATAATCTCTCCAAATTGCCTTTTTCCCATCAATATTCATTCCTGTAAAATATATATCTGCTCACTCCTCACTCCTCACTCCTCACTCCTGCCTGGTATGAGTACCATTATTGGTCTTATAAATGTGTCTGAAATACTCATTATCAATACCCTCATCAAGTGTCATGTGTAATTCAGCGGCTTTTTCTTTTGAGAATTTTTCGATATTTTCATATCTTTCCATCCCTCCGGTTACTTCAAATATTTCTCTTATTTCATTCATTGCCTCTTCCGGAATTTTTCTCAGAATTCCGGGACCATCGCCTTTATAGTTAGCTCCCATCCTGTTAAACACATCAACCCAGTTATCCTGAATCCAATCCCATACAGGACCCTGCTCAGGATGAAGTGAAGTACCAACTCCTTCCAGATACAGACAATAGCCATGATCGAGTATCCACTGACCAACAGTCCTCTTTAAAGCTAGTTGCTGACGACCTTTTTCAGATTCAACAAAATAGCCAAGATCCTGTGAAAGTGACCTCAAAGCCATAATAATTAATCCGGGAGCATTTCCACGAGGGCAGCGCGTTTTGCACGACATGCATTCACCACAATACCAGATTGTTTCAGACTTAAGGAGCTTTGTGATTTCTTCGTCGTTTTTTGACTGTACTGTATTAACTATCTTTCGGGGATCGTAATCGTAAAATTCGGCAGCCGGGCAGATTGCAGTGCATACTCCGCAATTCATGCAGGCATTCAGGCCCTCTTCAAACCTGATATCCTTTAAAAGCAAGTCGTATACTTTTTCCATCAACCTGTTAAGAATGATAAGTGTTAAATAATTAACACAAAAGTAACTCAAATGCAATGAGGGATAAAGATGCTTAAAGCCTATTTATAAGGGGTATTTATACGTATTAAGCGGAAAGCGGAGAGCATAGAGCATAGAGCACGGAGAACTGGACCCAGACTGAGGGGGAGAATGGGAGAATGGGAGACTTAGAGACAAATTATCTTTACGCCTTTACACCTTCGCTAAAGCTTCGGTGTACGAAGTGCGTCTTTGCGAGAAATAAGTTTTTTATTTACTGCATAAGTCAACCAGGCGCATCCAGAACCGATCTGGCAGTAAACTGATAAAAATTGTCTTCCATGATCATCAGTTCAATGACCGCAAATTCTGAATGGCTTCCGGCACGTATTTATGAACTCCAGAAACTATAGTACATGTTTCCATTTCATCGCAATCGCCACAGGTATTGTATCCTTTTGCTTTTGCACAATTTCTTATTTCGCAAACGCCGCAATGGCTGAATTTAGCTCCTTCCTCACGGCAACCTGTGCAGTTTATCATTGCAGCTGATAATTCTGAAGTATTATAAGCTACTTTCCATTTTTCAGCAGTAGCTATTCTGAGTTCATTATCGTTATTAATGGTAGCAATACGTGCATCGCAAGCAGCGCAGTTTAATCCGCAACATGAAATTAATTTTTCCATACCTTTAAGATTTTAAGTTGATAAATTATTAAGATTATCATCGAAAATCTTTAGTTTGTTCCGGAGCTTTCTCCTGTGAATTAACCGCCATCAGTACAGTAACGCTTCCATACCTCCATATTTTTAGCATTATTTTAAGAAAGAACAGTATTTGAGATAGAAGAAACAGAAGGAAAACACCTGCTCCTGTTGCAGGCCGTATTCCAGGAAGTATTTTTAGTACGAGCCACCCGAATGATAGCTGTACTACAAGCAGAATTATCATCAAAGGAAATGATGACAAAAATGTTTTGAAAGTCTGACTGAATCCAAATCCGATTGCTTTGAAGCATACATTTCTATCCATAGTAACCTGCCAGGCTCTTGCGTAATCGGCAACCAAAAGAAGAACTGTCAGCAAAAGGGAAAAAATTGAAAGTACTATGAGTCCGGTTTGAAACAGAGCTCCTTCAGGTGAGCTGTCAGACTGTCCCACTATAGACAATGGAATTCCAATAATCAAAAAGGCAAGTACCAGAATTATAAGGCTGATAATTAATGAAATGACCAGAAATGACCAGAAATTCTTTGCTGATGCTCTAAAGAATTCTCCTGCTGAAAACTTACCCGATGATTCTTTAAGCCTTTCGAATACTCCGCCTGTAAAAAATGCATTCAGGATAAATCCTACCAGAATGGCCATGAATAAACCAACTGAAAAAAAGGACATAATACTTTTGAAAGCCGCACCCAGATCTGCAAATACTTCAAAATTCAATCCGCCAGCAAGTTTCTCAGTTATCATACTTTTTCCAAAACCTGAATTCAATGCACCTTTTATTGGTATTGCAAGCATACTCACAAGTAAAAGAGATGAAAACCAGATAATCAGAGCGCCTTTCCAAAGATAAATTGTTCGCAGGACAGTTGATTTTATAGAGTGAATAATTTTCATATGTATCAAAATTATAACGAAATAAAACTTATAAAAAACTGCATGAATGATATTAACTTATCGGTTATCCGACGCACCGGGACATTATCAGGATTATCAGTCATTGAATTATTGATGTAATTGACGTCCATTCTGATTTTAAATTCCGGATCAATCTTAACCCAATCTATCATACGTTTTCCAGTGTATGTAAAATCTTTCACACGACTTTTTCCGTCCCACGATTCAACAACTTCCTGTCCGTTTTTAAAATGAACCAGGACATCTACCGGTAGCATTACCTCACCTAATCTTTCAAGTTCTACAACTGACTTATAAAGTGAATCAGCCACTTCAACTTTTTTACTTAGAGAATCGATTTCAGTAGTCTTTTTATCGATCTGATACAGCTTTCTATTGTAGAAATTTGCCACCTTATAATCGCAAATTCCTGTCCCATAAAGTGTCTGGGAAAAGAACCAATTCATATCAGATCCAAACTTATCTCCGTATTTCTTTTTAACTACCTCATTTACAATATTTACAAAGTCATCTCCGGAAGGATGTCTGAAAGCCCATTTCTTATAATATTCTCTGAACACTTCGTTGGTTGTCTCCTCTCCGATTATTCCCATAAGTGTGTAAAGCCATGTAGCTGTTTTGTTATATGACATCATTCCATAAGTGCCATGAGGATAGTTCCATGAATATTCATTATTGCTTACTGCCTGCCTGCTTTTTGAATTGGCATATGACAACCTTGACATTGACTTATCTGCAATTTTAAGCCATGGAAGATCAAGCATTCCTTCACTTTCGCCATAGTAATGGTCCATAATTCTTTCTTCCCAGAATGAATTTACGCCCTCATCAAGCCATGGTTCCTCAAATTCATTACTGGCAAGAATCCCCATAAAATAAGCATGTCCGAATTCATGAATCGTAACCATTTCAGGAAAATGGTAAAAAGCAGGGACCCCTGTAAAAGATTCACTTGTGAAAATTGTTGTATACTCCATACCTCCCGCTCCATTTCCTTTTGCAGGAGGATCAACGATTGTAAGATATGGCCATGGGTATTTTCCTACATTCCTGGTGAAATATTCCAGTGCATTTTTTACAGCTTTAAATTGCCTTTCAACCTGATCCTTCCTTTCTTTTGGAAGAAGCAATGTAATTTTAACATGCTCCCACTGATCGGTAAAAACTGCATACCCGGGCCATGCTGTCCAGGCAAAATCGACTATATCCTCAGCCCGATATATAAGGGTTTTGTTCTTACTGTTCGCATCAGGATTTACCCCGGATATTAGCATTCCGCCAGTCCCAACTACGTATTCCTTTGGAACAGTGATTTTAACATCATAAACACTGTGGTTTGAGTAGAATTCTGAATTAGCATGAAACTGATGACAATTCCATGCTCCTTTTGTTGAGTAACGCATGCCAACAGGTTCATATACGCCGAATTTTGGAAACCATTGGGCAACGAAAAAGAAATCATCTTTGTATCCGGTTCTCTTTATTTTTCCTGGAAGCCTGGTTTCAAAATTCACCTTAATAAAAACAGTATCTCCTGGCTTCACAGCCTGAGGAAGGGTAACTTTCAGAACAGTCAGATCCTGCAAATTACCATCATCAGGACTTATAAATTGCATTCCGGAGGTAAGGTCTTTACCATACCTGTCAGTGAAAGATTTTATATCTATCCATCCCGAGTCAGCATCTTTATAACCAGACAAACCACCTGATTCTATATTCATTGTTGTCTTATTGTTTCTGAATGCATTCATATAAAGATGTAACTGAATATCAGGAACAACGTCGGTCGACTTATTAACCCAAAATGCATGCATTATTCCTGTTACCGTTTTCGAAGAAGGGTCAAGCGTAGCTTCAATGTTGTAACCTGTCTGACGGATACTGAGCGGAATTTTATTAACAATTTGCGATTTAACCGGAGAAACACATACCAAAACGACAAACAGAATAACAATAGATTTTCTCATAGCTATTGAATTTAAACTTAATCAAAATTAAAATAAGTAACAACATTCTGTAGAACTTGCTGTTACTTACTTATTATTGTTTTTTATTTCTGAGACTTAACTTCAACAACTCCTGTTGATTTGGTTAGAGTAAGAGGTACTTCTCCTTCTGAATAAACGGCTTTGCCCGTCATTTTTGCTGCATCTTCAACTTTCAGTTTTATAGATACATCCTGACCTTCAACATATACTGAAAAGAAAAGACTATCATTTACAACAGATACTTTTTCAGCTGCAATCGGAGAAGTATTTCCGGTAAATGCCATGGTTGCCGAATATTTTTTATCTGCCATACTTACTGCAATAGTTCCTGATTGATATCCCTGAGGTGCATAAGGTGACTCAAAATTCCAGCTGCCTACTGGACCGGCTTTTTTAACTGTATTTTGTGCGCTGACAACTAATACAGAAAGAAATGAGATTACCAGAAGAGTTAAGATTTTACTTTTCATAATGAGATTAATTAGTTTGATTTCAAATATAGAAATCAATTTTCAGAAACCAATTTTTTTGGAATAGAAATAATAGGCGACTGGCGTCAGGCGTAAGGCATTAGGCAGAACGGAAGGCGCAGGAACTAACAACCTCCCGCAGCTTTCTTTTTCTTTGGTCCTGCTATGATAACGGGCTTAGCTGATGCAGCATTCTGTTCCTGAACCGGCTGAGCAGCAGAGCCTCCTCCAAGGGCAGCTCCTGCACTTTTGCGAAAATCATATTTTGCAAATTCTTCATTGGGACTTGTTGAAGCTGGTTTTTTGGGATTAAGAATTGCTTCAAACCAATAGTTAAGCCCGCCTTCGAGAACGAAGTTGTTATTATAACCTAACTGCCTTGTAACCATCCATGCTTCATTTGCATTTAAGGTGCCATTTGAATAGAAAACATTCATCTTTCCATCCTGGTTAAGGATATCGGCGTACTTTTCGGAAAGAAGGTCAGTAACCGGGATATTAATTGCTCCCTTAAGGCTGAACTTTTCGAATTCATCCTGACTTCTTACATCAATGAGACGAAGGGTTGGATCCTTTTTAATTATCATATCAGCCACTACATCCGGAGTGACATACTGAGTTCGGGTATTGACTTCACCCAATAACTGTTCCGCAGTTAGTTTGTAAGGTTTCGTCTTATTCTGAGGAACAGCTGCAATGATTAATCCCATCGGGATGATGAACAATGCTAATAATCTAAGTGGTTTCATATTTCAAAGTATAAAGTAGAAAGGTTAAAGTAGAAAGTTCATTATGCCGATATAGATTCAAAGTAATTAATACTCTTCACGGGGAAATTTCTTTTCCGCCCATTCAGCTACCCAGAACATTGCCAGAGCGATAAGAATAAGAATGATCGCAAAGACTCCGTCAGTAAGTCCGAGTGTTGTGCTGATTTTTGGAGAGCCCAGGAATTTTGCAAGATACATTCCCTCCCATATTGGATAACCTATGCCAAAGATGAATACTCCCAGGAATAACCCTCCGATAAAAACAAAGGCATCAAGTTTGCCGATTGAGGCACCGCAAAAGCTGGTACCTGGACAATATCCTCCCATAATAAATCCTGCACCCATAATAATTCCACCAACAATCGCTGATGTCAGATAGGTTGGATTTACGTATACCATACTAAGATCTACCCAACCGAAAAGGCTGAAGAAAAGTAGTCCCAGCATAGCTGTAATGGCTGCCGTGAAGAATACCTTCAGCACAACAGTATCGTATCCGTAAAATACTCCGGCTAGTTTTCTGCTGGAAGAAAAACCGCTCTGTTCCAAAACAAAACCAAACCCTATCCCAATGATGAAGGCAAGAAAGAGGTTTGTGTTTTCTGATATTAATTCGTTAACTGATAATGGTCCCATGTTTATATCTTTTTGTCTGATTGTCTTTATGTCTAATTGTCTTGCGGTCTTGCGGTCTTGCGGTCTCAAAGCCGTTGAGCCATTGTGCCGTAAAGCCTTTGAGCCGTTTTATATCCAGTTTTTCCTGAAGAAATATGCCAGAGCGTACGCGGTTCCGAATATTGCCATCATAGTTATAAACCCTCCAAGCGACAGCACTGCCATCCCGCTGAGGGCAGAGCCACTGGTGCAGCCTCTTCCGAGCTGCGATCCAAAGCCAAAGAGCACTCCGCCTCCCAGTGCAAGGAACAATCTCTTCATTGAAGTGATTTTCGGAGAGTGTTCAACCTTAAATTTTAAACGACCGGCAAAAGCACCCGAAAGAAATCCACCGACAAGAACGCCAAGCATTTCAAAAACCAGCCATGTTTTCATTGGGTTCCCGGCATGTGATTGTCTGAATTCTTTAACGAATCCCGACGACTCTGAAGAAACCGGAGCAATAGTTGTTTCAACGGTTACAATTGCACTTTTAATAGCACCACTGGCACCAAGTCCGCGACCTGACACAAAATTTGCTGCCAGAAGTACAATTCCAAGTAATACCCCGCCTATGTAAGGATTGAGGTACTTTGTTTTTTTGATTTCGATCGATTTTGACATGATATCTATGCTTTACTTATTACTTACTTCCAAGGAGACGTCCTGGTAGGGCGTCTTTACAACTATAACTTGATACAATCTCTCATAGAACCATTGCTTTCCCTTACTCTCCCAAGCTAATAAAGGTGATGCCTTACTCCTTACTCCTTACTCCTTACTCCTTACTCCTTACTCCTTATACCTCACGCCTCACGCCTTTAATACAGCCACCTGCTCACCTGTCCTGCGTACACTATAATAAACCTCAGCATCAGGCTTCCAAAAATTACCAGAACTGCCGGCATCATTGCAGGGATATGAAACTTGCCCAGCTCCATTATCTCTAAAAGAGCCGGTATGAGCATTCCCAGAATAACCACAAATATCCAGAATGACATTGTATAAGGACCTCCCAGAAACATTCTTGCTGCTTCAATCTGTACCTGGGTGCTGGCATTAAATCCCATGAACATGTGAATTATCAGAAATAATTCAATTCCTATTAATACCAGATCAACCCTTGCAAATTGTTTGCGCTCCTCCTTATTCTTAGACAAGAGTAATGTAGCTGCTGCTCCGGCGGAAAGTCCGGAAGCAAGGAACAGAGGTCCAAGTATAGATGTATTCCAGAGCGGACGTGCATTAAAGGCTGAAAGCAAAATCCCTGTGTAAATACCTAATATTATTGCATATATCAGCATTACCCAGGCTAAGGCCTTTTTGTATTTATTGAAAAAGGATTCGATATCATACAATATCTTAAACTTCCAGTCCCAGCGTGGAAAAATATCCCTTATATGAAGTGCACACCAAATAAATGAAACAGGGGTAATAACCATAAGTGTCCATGCGCCCCATGACATTGGCGACTGCAACCTGATATTAGTGTATAACTGCCAGAAAAACAGTTTGTGACGTAAATCAATAAATAACGCAATTAGTCCCAAAACCAGTAAAAAAGGTGCTAGAAATGGGGTAATTCTGACAGCGGTCTTATAATCGTTTTCCCTTCCTCTTATAAAATAGAGAGCCGCGATTGCAAGAATGCCTGCAGCCATTCCTCCAAGAAACAGATAAAGAGATATCTGCCAATGCCATATATGCAGATGCGGATCAATAAGTTGATTCATTCTTCCGCTGACAATTGTTTCTTCTTTCATATTTAACTGATAATTAATATTCTAGATCAGGAAGTATAATTGAGGGTTTGTTCCTGCCTCAGGTATAAGAGTTTTAAATTTTCTCCTTTTCAGTACAACCGAAACGTTGCTGTTAGGGTCGTGAAGGTCACCAAAATAGAGACATTTAGTAGGACATACTGCCACACAAGCAGGAGACAATCCGTTTTTGATCCTGTGCTCGCAGAAGGTACATTTGTCAACATAACCTGACGGATGAGGATATCGTGCATCGTAAGGACAGGAAGCCATACAAGCTCCGCATCCAATACATTTACTATGATCAACAACTACAATCCCTCCTTCAATCTTTTGACTTGCACCGGTAGGGCAACACCTTACACATGGTGCATTTTCACAATGATTGCATCTCTCCGACCTGATCTCCATTTCAAGTTGAGGATAAGTTCCGTCCATTACCTCAACAACCCAGTCGCGGCAAAAACCGATTGGAACATTGTTTTCAGTCTGGCAGGCTACAACACAATCGCTGCATCCTACGCATTTCCTGGTATCAACTGCCATTGCATATCTCATGATGCAACCTCCTTATCAGTTTTCTCTGTTACAAATGTTACAAAATTGCCTCTCATCCCTGTTCCTCCCATAATCGGATCGATCAATACTTTTGTAATAAGTTGTGTATCGCCGGCGCCTTTTCCAAAACAGCGTTTCATTTGCTTCTGACCATGTCCAAATCCATGAACCATATATATTGAGTCCCAGCGGATCCTCTCAGTTATTCTTACTTTAATCGGGAAATCTGAAACTACTCCATCCTGATTTTTCAGCCAGATGTACTGACCTGCAGTCAACCCCCACTCTTTTGACACCTTTGGATTTACCCATACTGAATTTTCCTTCATCAGGTCAGTAAGATTAGGGTTATTTGAAGTTCTTCCAAAAGTGTGCATTGGTGCCCGACCATAGATAAGACGGTAATAGCCTTCTGCAGGTTCTTCATGAGCAACATATTTTGGAAGAGGATCATAACCTGCATCCTCAAAAGCTTTAGAATATAATTCAATCTTTCCTGAATCTGTCGAAAACACAACGTCTTCATTTTCTGCAAAATAAAGATCATCAGCCTCCCTTTCGGATGTTTTTACACCTACCAGCTGCATCTCTTCAAGTGAAGAACCTACCTGTTTAAGCTGCCAATCCAATAATTCATCCTGGTTTTCAAACGGGAAATATGCTTCCAGACCAAGTTTTAATGAAAGTCCTCTCGCAATATTATAACCTGACCTCGTATTATTCTTTGCTTCAGCGGCTGGCATCCTGAGAGCAATAGCCGGTTTACGGTAAGGGCTTATTCTCAGCGCATCATACCTTTCAAGATAAGTACATTCAGGAAGAACAACATCGGCCCATCCTGTAATTTCCATCGGCATAGTATCTATAGCAACAATAATATCAAGATTCTGAATTGCTTTAATAGTATTCGCCTGATTGGGGATGGATGATATAAGATTTGTTCCGTTGACAATCCATCCTTTTATCAATAACCCTGGCTTGTTTTCAGGAATTGAAGCATCGATCAGAGCATTCGAAACCGGGGAGCTTGCGATGGGATATTTTCCGGGAAAAGCATCAGTCCAGGTCTTCTTAGGTTCAGGAAACTTTGGAATTTTAGCAGATGGGACCACAAATTTTGCAGGTCTGTAAAAACCTCCCCGCCTGCCCCATGAACCTAAAAGGGCATTCAGGATGGCTATTGCACGAACTCTCTGTGTATCATCACCATACCAGGTTACATGACGGCCAGGGTGTACAATAACCGATGGAGATGCATCGGCCATCTCTTTGGCTGTTTTCCTGATAAGATCTGGTTTGATAGTTGTTATTCCATAAGCCCATTCAGGAGTAAAATCCTTTACATGTTCTTTTAGTTTGTCGAATCCGGAACAATATTTTTCGACATACTTTTTATCGTAATAATCGTTATAAATTATCTCATGAATCCAAGCTAAAAGCAATGCAATATCTGTAGAAGGTTTTATCGGAAGCCAGAATTTTGATTTGCCTGCTGCGGTTGAGAATCTTGGATCGACAGTAATTATTGTCACACCTTTATCAATAGCATCCGACATCTCCTGGATCTGTCCGTTATGCATGTTCTCACCAATATGAGATCCGATAAGAACCAGGCATTTTGTATCACGGATATCGGTAATTTCGGGTGAGTAAACTTCTTCCCCGAATGTTGCCATGAAGGCTTCATCTCTTGGTCCGCGGCATTGTGCATAGGAAGGTTCAGCAATATTCGATGAACCATAAGCTTTTATCAAATTTGTATAATAAGCGCTTCCCGATCCGTGTGTAAATAAGGTCATACTTTCAGGACCATATTTTGAAGAGATGTCCTTCATTTTACCGGCAATATATTCAAAAGCTTCATCCCATGAGGCTTCCCTGAATACCTGCTTCCCACGCTCTTTAACCCTGATTAAAGGGGTTTTCAGTCTGTCTTCATCATAGTACATTCCGACTCCACCTGTCCCTCGCGGACAAAAACGGCCATTACTGTGCTGATCTTCATCATTCCCTATGATCTTCCATATCTTTCCTTCAGATGTTTTATAAACCCATCCTGCACATTTCCAGAAACACACTTCACAGTAAGTTGGAGTTCTCTTAAGATCCACCCTGAGCTTCTTAGCATCTTCAGGTGAGGAAATCAATTTGATTGCACCGTATGCTCCTGAACTCATCGCCAGAACACCAGTTCCCAATGCTGAAATTTTAATAAAATCTCTCCTGCTTGTCATCTGTTAATTTTATAACAATTCAAAATTATGAAAAATAAACAGAGATTGTATCTACGTATTTACATAAATGTATATATCGACTTTTAAGAACTTTATAAATTCTACTGTTAACAAATTAACAGACAAATAAATGGGAATTATTTAGAATCAGTATAAATTATATTTGCAAATAAAAATATCAATAAAAGCAGAAAATAGTCCACCAATGTTCTGAAATTATTCTACATGCATACATATAGTTATTTACATATATTATCTTATTTTTGCATCCGGAAATAATAAATATAAGGAGATTCTGTATAATGCGACTTTTTTCATTCTTAAACAAACTGTTTCTAAAGGGCAAATAATACCTGCTGTAAAACAATTATCCCATTTTCGTGTTTAAATCATGATAGACCAGAATTACAAACACAAATTGAATACAATTTCCAATCGTGTGTTGTTCTGACTTACACTTAAAATCAAAATTATAGTATGATAAATAATACTGATACGGTTGAAACAGATGTCTTGATTATTGGAGGTGGTCCATCCGGCTTGGCTGCAGCAATTCATCTTGCTGATATTTTAAAACAAAAAAATCAGACCGGAAGAATACTTCTCATTGAAAAAGGGCTCTCGATAGGAAGTCATATCCTTTCCGGTGCAATTATCAAGCCTGCTGTATTCAAAGAACTTTTGCCTGAAACAGATCTCTCAGAGATTCCGTTCGATACTAAAGTAATTAGCGATAAAACAATATTTCTCACAGAAAAGATGGCTATTGCAATGCCTTTCCATATGCCTTACATGAATAATATGGGAAACTTTACTGCTTCATTGGGTCAGATCTGTAAATACTTAGCAGTAAAGGCTGAAGAAAAGGGGGTTGAAATATATACCGGCTTTGCAGTAGATGAGATTTTATATAAAGATGGAAAAGTAATTGGAGCTAAAACCAAAGATACCGGGCTCGACCATCATGGAAATCATCTGGAAAATTTTCAGCCGGGAACACGTATTGAAGCTAAACTTACCATTTTTGCAGAGGGTACACGCGGCAGCCTGACCAAAATGCTCATTAAAAAATATGACCTTAACAATGGCAGAAATGAACAGGTTTACTCCTTGGGCTGCAAGGAAATATGGTCTGTTCCTCCCGGCAATATAGAGGCTGGACATGTATATCATACTTTAGGATACCCTCTCGATAATGATGAATTTGGAGGAGGATTCATATACGGTTTAAAAGACAATAAAGTAGCAGTTGGACTTGTAGTCGGACTTGATTATAAAGATCCTGGTTTCGATGTACACGATGCATTGCAGGTATGGAAAACAAATCCATTTATCTCTAAAATCCTGAAAGGTGGCAAGTTACTAGAATACGGTGCCAAGACACTCCCTGAAGGCGGGTTCTATGCCATCCCGAAATTATTTACTGACAATGCTTTGATTATTGGAGACAGTGCCGGACTGTTAGCAATGCCGGCTCTTAAAGGAGTACATCTTGCTATAAGATCAGGAATGCTGGCTGCCAAAACAGCTGCCGATGCGCTTTTGAACAAAGATACTTCCGAAAAACGCCTTCAGAAATATGAGTCTCTGCTTTTTAACAGTAATATTTATAAGGAATTATATCCTGTCCGTAATTTCCGTCAAGGTTTTGAAAAGGGATTAATAGCCGGAGGGATGCACTTTGGAACACAATTAATAACAGGAGGAGCCGGATTTTTCGGAAGGCTCAAGTCTCACCCGGATTATCAGGCAACTCTAAAACTAAGCGAACTAAAAAAGAAACCGTTTAAAGAACGATTTAAAGGAAAACTTGAATTCGACAAAGTTCTCACCTTTGACAAATCAACCGATGTTTACCATTCTGGTGTGTTCCATGATGAGAACCAGGTTGTACACCTGCACATTAATAACATAGAGAATTTTGAGGCAGTCAATATAGAAGAATATGGAGCGCCTGAGCAATTCTATTGTTCATCTGAGGTTTACGAACTCCATACTACCAAAGACGGCAGGAAAGAACTGCGCATCCATGCCGAGAACTGCATGCATTGTAAGACCTGCGATATAAAATCTCCCGGTGAAGGTATTACCTGGGTAGTTCCAAATGGAGGCAATGGTCCTGATTTTCAAAATATGTAACCTAAATAGAAATTTTTAAAATGGCTTTAACAATAATAAGTTTGATAAAACAAGTCCCGCTGCCAAGTGAGATGAGAATGGGGGAAGACGGACTGATGGACCGGACCAAAGCAAAATCAATTATAAATATTGATTGTCAGTTTGGTCTTGAGGCAGGGTTACAGCTCAAAAAACAATATCCCGATGCAAAATTAATCGTTTGCTCGATGGGACCTAAATCCTTCGAGAACGCATTAAGGACAGCAATTTCAATGGGCTATGATGAAGCTTACCTGTTATCGGACCGTAAGCTGGCAGGAAGTGATACTTATGCAACAGGTCTGGCAATATCTACAATGATCAAACATCTTGGTTTTACCAAAGATTCCAAAGATCCATTTATAATCCTCGCAGGAAGGCAAACCAGCGATGGTGATACTGCTCATGTTCCATCGCAGGTAGCGGAGAAGATAGGAATACCACAGGCAACTTTTGTTGAGAGCATCAAACCCGACGGCTCAGGCAATGTCATAGCAAGAAGAATTATAGAGGGCGGATACCAATTATTGAAGCTACCAATGCCTTGTGTTATATCGCTGGCACCAACCGGAATTCCTCCTCGGAAACCATCCTTGAGCGGGGCAATCAGGGCGAGAAATCTTAAGATTACAACTTTTGGAATAGAGGATATCGGACTTGGAACCGAGAAAATCGGAATCAATGGATCACCCACCATCGTAGCTAAAGTAATCAATATTGTCAGCGAACGTCCTCCTATAACAATGTCAGAAGGACATAGTGAATCGCAATTAGTTGACAGCTTAATAGCAAACATAAAAAAAGGGGGGAATGTTCTGCAGAATAAGGAAAAGGCTGTCAAAAAAGAGATCGAACATCCTGATTTCCCGGATAAAGATTTCAGAAACGGATCGAAAGGAATTTTAACATGGGCAGAAATAACCAATGGCAAAATTTCGCGACCATCGCTGGAACTGCTGACACCTGCAAGAAACCTTGCGACACAATTAGGAAATAACACACAGGTAATTACAGTAATTATCGGAAAAAATGTCGGACAATTGAGTCAGACACTTATCGAACATGGTTCAGATGAGGTCATCGTAGTTGAAGATGAAAGACTTAAAGAATACCTGGTCCTCCCCTTTTCGTCAATTTTTGCCCAGATTATTAAAGAGAGGAAACCAGAAATTGCCTTATTTGCCGCTACAACTTCAGGTCGGGAGTTAGCTCCCAGAATAGGGATGAAAACAGATAGTGGAGTAACAGCAGATTGCACCGGACTTGAGATTGGTGAATATATTGACAAGAAAGAAAAAGTGATCTATAAACCAATACTTGAATCACGCCGGCCTACTTATGGCGAAAGCAAACTGGCAACGATTCTGGGTTTTGTTTGTCCTCAAATATCAACTGCCAGAGCTGGTACTTTTGAAGTTCCAAAAAGCATTGAGGGACGAAAAGGAATTATATCAGAATTCAAACCAGTACTGAATGATAGAGATTTTGTTGTTGAGATTGTTAAAACGGAAAGAGGTGAAGGCGGATTACAGAATATCTTCGAAGCTGATATAATTATTTCAGGCGGAAGGGGTACCACTAATGACAACTTACAGCTTATAAAATCACTGGCTGAGGAACTAAAAAAACAAGGTATAAATGCTGAATGGGCATGCAGCAGACCGGTTGTCGATGAAGGAGTTGCCGAATATCCAAGGCAAATAGGTCAGACCGGAAAGACAATTCGTCCTAAAATTTATATAGCTGTTGGTGTCTCCGGAGCAATTCAGCACATAGCCGGAATGAAAGAATCTGAAAAAATTATTGCAATTGATCACAATCCCAAAGCGCACATCTTTAATAACGCAGATTTCGGAATTGTCGGAGAGTATTCTGATATAGTACCTGAATTGATTGAAAGGGTAAAAGCCGGATATAAATTCGGCCTTGATCAGGTTGTGATAAAATAAAAATAAATACTAAAAATAGTTTGATGTAATAAAAAATTTATACTTTTGTTTCGTAATTAGACGAAACACTAAATGAAATGGAAATAAAGGAAAAGGAGAAGGTATACACCTATAAACAGGAGAAGATTGCCCGGTACTCAAAAGCATTGGGACATCCTGTAAGAGTGTTTATCATGGATTTTCTGGTAAAGAATACTGATAAATGTTGTTATAGCGGTGATATGGCAGAAGAACTTCCCATTGCCCGTTCAACACTCTCCCAGCATCTGAAAGAATTAAAAGAAGCCGGTTTGATTCAGGGTGAAATAAATCCACCCTATATCAAATATTGTATAAATAAGACCGGATGGTCAGAAGCCAAAGAGTTACTTGGCATTTTTTTTAACAGGAAATATTAAAAAATTATAGAATGGAAATAAAAATATTAGGAACCGGATGTTCAAAATGCAAAACCCTCGAGGAGATCACCCGTAAAGTGGTAAAAGATAATGGTATCGATGCAGCAATCACAAAGGTTGAAGACATAGTTGAAATTATGAAATTTAACATAATGACAACTCCCGCCCTTGTTGTAAACGGAAAAGTTGTTTCTAAAGGACGAATACCATCGGTTGATGAGATAAAACAATTTCTAACCAAATAATAATCTAACCCATGAGAAAACTATTTTTAATAAGTTTCGTATTGATCACTCTTGCTGGTCTTTCGTGCAGTGCACAGTCAACAAAGAAATCCGCTCCTGCAGTTTCAGCGAATGGCGATATTGATGTTTACTATTTCCACAATACAATCCGTTGTGTTACATGTAAAACAGTGGAAGCTGAAGCCCGTAAAAACATTGAACTTCTCTATGGAGATCAGGTAAAAACAGGAAAGATAAATTTCACAGCTCTGAATATTGAAGAAGCAACCGGTAAGTCTGTCGGTGACAAATTGGGTGTAAACAGCCAGACTCTACTTATAGTTAAGGGTGACCAGAAGATAAACATTACAAATGAAGGGTTCCTGTATGCTGTCTCAAAACCTGACAAATTTAAGGAGATAATTAAATCAAAAATCGATCCTCTTCTTAAATAATTAAAAGCTGAATTATAAGTCAGTATTGCGATGATGGATTTTCTTACAAATCTGCTTGATAACAATTCCCTGCCATGGCTTACAGCACTGCTTCTCGGCCTGATGACGGCTATCAGTCCGTGCCCTTTGGCTACAAACATTACCGCCATTGGATTTATTAGCAAAGATCTTGAAAACCGCAACAGAGTCTTTTTCAATGGATTGTTTTATACTCTTGGCAGAGCTATTACATATACTTTAATTCCGCTGATTATTTATTTTGGTGCTGACCAGTTTAAATTCTCAGGAGTCTTCCAGCGGTACGGTGAGAAGATCATAGGACCGTTGTTATTGTTAATCGGAATATTCATGCTCGATATCATCAGGATAAATTTCCCCGGGATTGGCAGACTCTCAGAAAAGATGGAAAAGAGAAAGAAATGGCGGTATATTGACGCAGTATTACTGGGGATAGTTTTTGCTCTCGCTTTTTGTCCCTATAGTGGAGTGTTATATTTCGGCATGCTTGTTCCCCTAACCATATCAAGTGCATCAGGATTATATCTGCCGGTTATTTTTGCCATTGCAACAGGGATTCCTGTAATCATTATTGCCTGGGTTCTGGCTTACACAGTTTCGGGGATAGGAAGTGTTTATAATAAGATAAAAATATTTGAAGTCTGGTTCAGAAGAGTAATTGCCATAGTCTTCATCATTGTTGGTCTTTATTACATTTTAAGAATTTACTTATAAAAAAATTTACATATTTATTTCGTAGTATGACGAAATATTAACTTTTATCAAATGAAAAACATTAAAACAAATATCTGGTTACCTATAGTATTATTACCTGTCTGGTACATTATATATCATTACTTACAACCTGGAACTAACTGGTTAATTGATTCGGTTTTCGGAATGACTAAAGGGGCACATCTCACTGAAGCTATACGTTTCTTTGTTTTTGAATTCCCCAAGGTTATGATGCTGCTTGCACTCATTATTTTTTTGGTAGGAATTATCAGAACATTTTTCACTCCTGAACGAACCCGTAAAGCACTTGAGGGGAAGAAAACCTTCACTGGTAATGTAATGGCTGCAACATTAGGAATCGTGACACCATTCTGTTCATGTTCGGCTATCCCCTTATTTCTTGGATTTGTAGAAGCTGGAGTCCCGTTGGGAGTTACATTTTCTTTTCTTATTTCCTCACCGATGATTAATGAAGTTGCCGTTATTCTTCTATATGGAATGTTCGGATGGAAGGTAGCTGCGATATATGTAGGAACAGGTCTGGTTATATCAATCATTGCGGGATGGATAATTGGTTTGCTGAAGCTTGAAAAATGGGTTGAACCGTGGGTATATGAAACACATTTGGGTAATAATGGAGAGAAAGAAGAAAAAATGACATTCGGTAACAGAATCAGCATGGGGTATGATGCAATTAAAGATATAGTTGGCAAAGTATGGATATATGTAGCAATAGGTATCGCAGTCGGGGCAGGTGCCCATGGTTATGTTCCGGAAGAATTTATGGCAGCGTTAATGGGTAAATCTGCATGGTATTCAGTCCCATTGTCAGTTTTAATTGGTATTCCACTATATTCCAATGCAGCGGGTATCGTACCAATTGTATCTGTGCTTATTGAAAAAGGAGCGTCATTGGGAACTGCACTTTCTTTCATGATGGCGGTAATTGGTTTGTCATTACCTGAAATGATAATCCTGCGAAAAGTACTGAAGCTCCCTTTAATTTTCACATTTATTGGGATTGTCGGGGTAGGAATAATGATTGTAGGGTATTTGTTTAATATCTTATTTTAATAAATATTTTTGTTGCTTAATGATCAGTAAAGTACCAGATATTAAAATAATTAAGATAAAGTATTATGGAAGAATTCAAACATCTTGATGCAAAAACAGTTGAACTAGCTGGCATATCAGCATCTATTGCGGGCGGATGCCTGCCATGTCTTAATTATCATTTCAAAAAAGCCATTGAAATCGGCTGCACAGTCGATCAGGCAACCGAAGCAATAGAACTTGGAAAGATGATAAAACAGAAGCCTATTGCGGACATCTTTGAGAAAGCTGAAAGATTAATTCAGGATACTATTAAAAATAACTTAAACAAAATAAAATGAAAGTAATAAAGAAGGAACCTATAATCTTTCTTCTGATAACCCTCTTGATAGCGACGTCATGTGGTCAAAGTTCAAATTCTACTGTTAAGATAAGAAGCACAAAGGAATCCTTCAGGGATAGTAATACAATTGAGAAGAACTATAAGGTAACTTTCATAGAGTTAGGATCTGTAAAGTGCATTCCATGTCAGCAGATGCAGGCTATAATGAAATCAATTGAAACGAAATACGGTAAAGAGGTTAAAGTTGATTTCCATGATGTTTGGACCGAGGCGGGCAAACCATTTGGTGTGAAATATGGTATTGAGGCAATTCCCACTCAGGTGTTCCTTGACGAAATCGGGAAAGAATATTACAGGCATGTAGGATACTTCCCTGAGGAAGAGCTAGTAAAGATATTGCAGATGAAAGGTGTCAAATTAAATTAGATGAATTCTCTTTTTGAAAATTATGGATTTGTAAGCTCGGGGATATTAAATGTTTCACCACATGAGGCATTTGAATTGTGCGGCAAAGGAGCTTTGATAGTTGATGTCAGAGAGGAGTATTTAAATAATTTTAAGAATTTTGACGTCCCTGAAATCTTGTTTTTCCCCCTGAGTAAACTTGTGCAGGAATTATCAGAATTGCCACAGGATAAATATCTGATATTTGCTGATACGGTAGGATTGAGAAGTAAAGAAGCAGTAGTTCTGATTAAAGATAAAGGATTTATAAAAATTGCTAATATGGCAGGTGGAATTGTAGACTGGGAGCGTGACGGGTTGCCACTTAAAACAAATATTGAAGAAAGGTTAACTGGTTCGTGTATGTGTCAGTTGAAGCCTAGGGAAAGACAAAATAAAAATTTCAAATAACACTTGGATATTGCTTCGTCGCAGGCTCCTCGCAATGACAAAGGATATAATTCACTTACATCTAATATCAATAAAAATGGAAACAAAATCTTTAGGTTTTATCGGTGGCGGAAGGGTGACAAGAATTCTTCTGCAGGCATTTAAAAATAAAAATGCTCACTTCAGTAAAATTGTTGTTACAGACACTAATCCGGATGTGTCAGGTAATCTGAAAAAATCATTCCCTGAAATTCAGGTTGATAATGCATCTGTTGCAGCCTCGCAGGATATAGTTTTTATTTCCCTGCATCCTCCAGTTGTTATGGATACCCTTGAACTTATAAAGGGTAGTATTAAAAGCAATGCAATAGTGATATCGCTTGCTCCTAAAATCACCATTACAAAAATATTATCAAAATTGAATCAGGTTAAAAACATTGCCAGGTTAATTCCAAATGCTACATCATACATAAATGAAGGTTACAACCCGGTATGTTTCTCATCTGAATTTACAAGGAATGAAAAGCAACAGTTTCTTGATCTGCTAAACCTTTTGGGAAATACCTTTGAAGTACCGGAAGAAAAACTTGAAAGCTACGCCATCATGTCAGCAATGCTTCCGACATATTTCTGGTTCCAGTGGAAGGAGTTGGCAGAGATCGGGCAAAAAATCGGTCTTTCTGAAAAAGAGAGCAATGATTCGATAAACGATACCCTTGTTGCTTCATTAAATCTGATGTTTAAGTCAGATTTAACACCGGTAGAGGTAATGGATTTGATACCTGTTAAACCTATCGGTGAGTATGAATCACAAATAACAAAGATTTACAAAACAAAACTTATCGGACTGTTTGAGAAAATAAAGCCCTGAAAAACAGCATTGTAATAATTATTTTTACTCATTTAATTAAAATAATTCCTAAAAGATTTGTTAATTAAAAAGAAGGATGTATCTTTGTAAGTAATTACTTACTTGCAAACATGACACGCAAAACAACCGACATCAGACAAGAGGAGATAAAACAGGCTGTCCTAGATATTATCTATACGGATGGTTTGAAAAATCTCTCTACTCATAACCTTGCGAAACGGATTGGCATGAGTGAGGGTTCTATATTTCGCCATTTCCCTACAAAACAAGATATCATTCTTTCCATTATCAATGATGTACAGAACGACTTTATCGGGCAATTACGAAACGTTTCGAACTCTGAGGAAGATCCGGAAACCCGCTTGAAAAATTTTATTTGTGCTACTATTGAATATCTCACAGCAAATAAAGGAATTACTATGTTATTGTTTTCAGAAGCTTCCCACAATAACGATACAGCATTGAAAAACAAGCTTCAGAAGATATTCAATAGTCAGAAGGAGCTTGTAAGCAAAATTATTATTGATGGAATTAAAGCAGGAACCTGGGATGATCAGATACCAGTTGAAAATCTTGCTATGCTTTATATGGGTATTCCGGTTTCACTTAACATCGAATTGATTCTCAGCGGGGGTGAGTTTCACGTTGATAATTACTGCAGCAGGATGATGCAGCTAATGCTTAAAATTCTTAAAAAGTAATTTTTTTCATTTGTGACAATGTAAGTACTTACTTATATATTATGAAGAGAGCTATTTCCACAATTATTCTACTCATCAGTTTGACATTAGTTAATGCCCAATCCGACAGCATCAAAATTAAATTTGATTTGTCAGTACGTTATCGCTTTGAGTTGTGGAATGGAATGAATGCTAAGAATTATGGGGATGATAGTCCGACTGGTGTTGGAAAGCTAAATGACAAGATCCTCTATCAACGGGTCATTACAGGTCTGACTTTTAAGCCAACTAATAAATTAACCATTGCATTTCGTTTGCAGGATTCACGTGCTTTCGGGTGGTCACTGCTTTATAGTCAGTACCCTGATCTTTTCAAGATTCGTAAGGCTGGTACCCAGACACCTTATTATTCCATGAACCCTAATGAGGAATTTTTTGAGATTTATGATGCTTATGTTGAATATGACCAGCTATTCAAAGATTTCTCACTTAAACTTGGCAGACAAAAAATATTTTATGGCGATTCAAGGATTTTTGGTCCGGGCGAATGGGGAAATACAGGACGTTGGACATGGGATGCATTAAAAGTTTCTTATAAAAAGGGCGAAAATTTTATCGATGTTTTTGCAGGAGGAACCAAAATACATGATCCCGTTACAATTTCAATTCCATTTTTTCAGACTGAGTTTTGGGGAGGAGGAATTTATTCCCATGTTGACATTCCAAATGTACTTAGTGTTGAACCTTTCTACGCTTATAAAACTGAAGGATCAGCAGATTATATCAATCAGTTAAACTTTAACAGGCATTGGGCAGGCTTACGGTTATTTAATAACGATTTTCATCATTTAGTCTTTGATCTGTCATTGGTTAAGGAATTTGGCAGCGATAACGGGAAAAGGATAGCTGCCTACGGCTATTTTGTAAAAGCAGGGTATCAGTTCAATTTTATTCCGGCTAAACCCATTCTTAGCTTCAGGGAATCTTACGCTTCAGGAGGTAAGAAAACAGATGACAAAATTTACACCTTCGAACCTGCTTATGGAGCACAGGATAAGTACTACGGGTGGATGAATATTACGACCTGGTCAAACCTCGATGACCGGGAAATTGTGCTGGAATTATTTCCTGTAAAAAATATGTGGGTCGAAATGAAATACAACCGGTTTTATATCCCTGTTCCTGAAGATGTAACGCTTTTAAATACTATGAAATTAGAGTCGGGGAAACATCATTTCGGTGATGAAATCGACATTTTTATAAGGTATCAGGTTCTGAAACACTGGCAATTTACCGGGGCATTTGGATATTTTATGCCTGGACAACTGGCACCCATAAATAATACATCAGCGAAGGATGCAAGTTGGTTTGCAATTCAGTTGCTTATTACTATTTGAAAAATAAATATTTATAAACTATGGCATACTTTCTTGTATTTCTCATTATTACAATTGCTTCATTCATCTTTGCGATGCTCGGACTTGGAGGTGGAATGGTTTACGTTCCGGTGATCAACTGGTTTGGCTTCGATATGAAAGAGGTAGCCATCCCTCTTGGACTTCTGCTAAACGGATTAAATACCCTCTTTGCCCTAATTCCTTTTGCCCGCAAAAAACTAATTGACTGGAAGGGGGGTGCTGTCATGGCAGTTGCTGCGGTAATTGCGTCACCTGTAGGTTCCTGGTTTGCTCAATATGTCCCGGTAGGTACGTTGAAAATATTCTTTGCTGCGATGGTTGTGGTTGCTGCAGTCAGAACCTTAATGGTATCAGGCAATGCAGAACCAGAAACTATGATGTCATTTAAAAGACGTGCTGTCATTGGTCTTTTTGTCGGGATATCCGCTGGTTTTGTGGGAGGTATGTTAGGTATTGGTGGTGGTTTTATTATTGCTCCAATTTTAATGTGGATGGGATATAAGACAAAAGAGGCGGCTGCAACAACAGCTTTTGTTGTCACATTCTCATCTTTCTCAGGTTATTTTGGACACATGGCACAAGGACACATGAATTGGACGCTTACTATTATTTTAATTGTATCCGTAATCATTGGTTCCCAGCTTGGGGCAAGATATCTTTCTTCAAAAGCCAAATCAAGGCAAGTCAAGATTATATATGCTGTTGTGTTATTACTGATAGCGGCTAAATTGGTTATTGATGTTTTGGTAAAATAAATTCTTATAATATTCACTTTAAAATTTAAAATCATGATTGATCCAAAAGATTGGCTCGAATTCGGGCAAAAGTTTCACGGACATAAGTGTCCTGCCATGCCAATGGGCTTACGTGTTGGTGCTGCTGCAATGAATAAACTCGGAATTGAACGTGCAAAAGATGGACAGATCGTTGCTTTTGTCGACTTAGGCGATGACCATTGCGCCACTTGTTATGGTGATGGTTTGCAGGTTATAATGGGAACTACATTTGGCAAGGGAAACCTCAAAAAAACACATAAAGGAAAGTGGGCAGTCACCGTAGTTGACAAAGCTACCAACAGGGCAGTAAGAGTAACTCCTAAAGCGGAAGCAATGCTTAACAACAAAAAAACAGCATTTTTTACTGACTATCGTATGCTTAGCAAACCTGCCAGCACTGTTCCTGCAGAAATAGTTGATCCACTGGTGACCGGTGTTATGAATGCACCCGATGAAAAGCTTCTGAATATTTCCCCCATTTTCGAATACAAACTTGAACCCAAAAAGGACAGTTTTGACGGTTTCGTGTGCGAAGAATGCGGCGAGATGACGGTGATGGAATATGGCAGAATTAAAGGTGATAAGAAGGTTTGTATTGACTGTGCTGTAAATTAGACTGGCCCGCTGTAAAGGGCATAGGGACAATTACGCTACAGCTCTTTATTAAAAGATTAGAAATCATGGGAGCATAAGTAATTAATATTTGGTACTTAAGTTAGTAGGTTGAACATTTCCAGTTATAAAAATTAGTAATCTGGTATAACATTCAGCCAACTAAAAAAAATTAACTTTGGTTGGTTACTAATGTACCTTGCATAAAGAAGTAAATGCAAGCATGTAAAATTAATTGCCAGGACTGAAGAAAAATGTTAAGAGCCTTAGCTATCTCATTATGGCTGATCATACACCCTGGTCATATAACGATGACTAGCATTGACTATGTTCAGGGTACAGATTCTTTAAAAGTATCATGCAGGATGGAGTTCGATGATTTTCTGAAAGATTTACAGACAATCGATGACGACAGAAATCTGAATAGACTATTTAGTAAGCAGCCATTTCCTTCTGACCTGATTAACCAGTATTTTAATTCAAAAATTTTTATTTATGTAAACAATAAATTGCTGATAGGTAAGTTATTAAGTACGAATCTTAATGATAATGACATTAATCTGAGTCTGTTTTATAGGTCAGTTAAAAAACCAAAGAGTATAACTGTCAGAAACTTGATTCTTACAGGGTGGTACAGTGACCAGACAAATTTAATGATAATAAGGATTAACAATTTTGAGAAAGGGATTAAACTGACTCCCGAAAATAATGAGGAGACTTTCATTATAAAATAAATAACATGTAGATCCTAATAGTCAATCTCCTATAGGATACGAGGCAGTGCCGGTTTGTTCAGTTCTCACTATGATGAGGTTGCGCTTGGATATGTTTTCATTTTCAACCCTACTGCATATAATTCTGACGGAGACAGCCTCACTTATAAAATGACCATGTTTCCTTATCGTGGTCAGGTGTAAGTCTCATGGCTTCCTCATTTTTGTTTATATTGATAAAGATCATATTTGTCTGATCGCTGTATAATCCAGTCAAAACCTGATTCCTGATCTTGATCTTCTTTGGATCTTTATCTGACCGGTAAAGCAGGTTAAGGAAGATTTCATAATCCTGAATGTTCACAGTAAGTACTTTTCCGGTCAGTAGTTTGTTATTTATATAAATATGAACTTTATCATTGAAATATTTGCTTACTAGATCAGCAGGAAAGGACTGGTTTACAGATATTTTCTCAAGATTACAGGCCGGGTCATACAATCTATAATCCCGTAAGAAATCATCATAATACATCCTAAAAAAAACTTTCATGGAATCGGCACCCTGAACTTGGTTAATTGTTGTCAGCGTCACATGAACAGGGTGCATACTCAATAAGATCGGGAGAATTAAGATTTTTAACATTCTTCTTAGGTTTCAGTCAGGACAGTCCGATTATTTGTAACTGGGACTAATTTTTTTTACTAATTTCTTCAATATCAAAAATTTTATTTCTATCCCATTCAACCCAGTATTTTAAGGCATTATGGCGAATAAGTTTCCAATAGCCATCGTCCAATAATCCAAATTTCATAATCCCTTCTTTAATATCCGCATCTACTTGTTCAAGGTATTCCTTTTTGAGACTAATTCTGATAGAACGGTTTTTATATATAAAAATAGCCGATGGTTTTGTTTTTCCATGGGTAGCCACATGAATTGTACCCATTCCTAAAGTTGCGCCTGTACTTACTTGTATACCATCATTCAAACAACTGTAGGGTGGTTTAGTACCTGCATAGGTGGTTACTTCAAGAATGTCAGCACCAACGCCAAATAATTCACGTGCTTTAATACCCATTTTAGCACCAACTATTGAGAATACTCCCAGGTGACCATGAAACTCATCAGTCATTACATTAGCTTTCCATTCGTCATATCCATAACGTGCAATAGCCGAATCTATTATCGGTCGAATATCGTAGTTGAACATTTCAGGCTGAACAGGAAACCTGTTAAATACTATGTTTCTTTCAGAAAAATAAGTGCCATTTATCATGTCGATTATCGCTTCCTTTACTCCTTGAACATCATAATCTTTATTGTACCTGATATTCAATTCATCTGTAATTATATTTATGTCGAATAATTCAGGATTTGTAATGTATAGAGCTAAAAGGTCGTCACAAAGCTTGAAATGATCTTGTTGCATTTTTTCAATAACTAATGGCTGACTGAAAACATTATTTAAGACGGTGGCAAGCCGGGTTTTTGATTGCCTGCAAACATCGTACATGAATGAATCAAACAATATGTTATCCTTATTCAGATTTGAAATTACATCAATTCTTATATTAGATTTAAAAACTAAGTCTGCACTCACCTTATCACATTCATAATTAAATCCCTGTAAAGGCTTTACTGATTCATTATACCAGATTATACGTTCAATTTTGGATAGTAGGCTTGCATCTTTCTTTATCAGTTGTGCCATATTTGTAAGCGGACCAAGACAAACCAGTATTACTTTTTCATTTGCATTTTTTAATTCTTCTACCAGGCAATTAACCGCATTTAACACTGCTACCTGATTGTCTGACTCTTTACCCCAACTTATTTGCCTGTTAAACTCACGCCAGGGGGGATTAACTCCTTTAAGAAGATCTCCGCAAGCGACCGGGATATTATCAAAGTTAAATTCTTTTAATAAAGAAATGATCTTTCCGGCACTTTCATTGGGAGGCAATGAACCATCAGACAATAATATTGCTTTTACGGTTATCTCGGGACGATCAAGCAAAAGACTTATGGCACGCATATCGTCAATTGCACCATCTGTATCAATTATTATGGTGTGTTTTAGTTTAACAGGTAGCGGTTGTGACCATACACTTTGAGTGATGAGTATTATTAACAGGGAAACAACAACTTTTCTCATTGAATATACATTTTATACTAATTAATTTGAAAATTTGATATATGGTTTACAGTACGCTAAAAATGCAAGTTAAATCCACCAAAAAATATGATTTTTGGCATTGGGTAAGCATAATTTATATAATATTTTTTATTAGTCAGGTTCTCTCCTTTAACAAAAACATCAATATACTTGTTAATCAGATACGACACTCTGGAGTTTAATAATGTATAACTGTCCTTTTCTTTTTGTGGTGTTATTTATGTATAAAGGTTATGAATGTGCTGTAGCGAAATGTTTATGGAAAGCTTGGCCCATTTATATGTTCCGCTCACGAATAGTTGTTGTTCAGGAGAAGCAACAATAGGTTCTTTCATCGAAATATAACTGTAATTTGCACTCAGGGTGAACATATTATTTGGCTTAAAAGTACCTGCAAATTCCACACCAGTATTCGAAAATTTACCAGTATTTTCATTTTTCGGGCCAGTAGGACCCATTACTGTTTGGATCAGATTGTCGCCCTTGGCTTTAAATAATGTTAATTCGAGTAAGAGCTTGTTCCCCATTAATTTTTGTAATACACCAATCTCATAATTCACCATTCTCTCTGGTTTCAAATTGGCATTGGCTGGAGTCCATAAGTAAAGTTCACGTATTGTAGGACTTCGAAATCCTTTTGCCACTGAAGCTTTTATCGTTGTAGAGGAAGTGGGATTAAATGCAACACCTCCTGTTGGCACAGGTTCGTTACCAAATACACTATTGTGCTCTAATCTAAAGCCTGCATTTAAAACCAGTTTTTCAAATAATTCCTGTTGAATGAATGCGTAGCCTGCCATTTCCCATACTGTTGTATCGCCAAATACCATTCCAATACCGTTCATTGCTTTTACATTTTCGGCAATTCCACCGTATTGTTTATAATCAGTACCAAACGTAACAGTATTTCCCTTGATAAGGTTAAAAGCCTGATAAAATACAATACCATAGTTTTTGTCTTTCGAGTGAAATCCATCAGTTATATTGTGCTCTCCAAAGTTGTAAAAGAATCGAAGTGAACCACTTGTTTTGCCAAACTTGTTGTCGAGAGCAATCGCACCCATGCCACGGGTAATATCATAGGTGTAGCCTGCTTTAGAACCTTCAGGACCAGGGTCGGTAGCATCGAAATTTGCCAGGCTGAAATCAGCATTAATTTTAAAATGATCGTTAATATCATATCCCAAACGAAAGTATCCGTTGTTTATCTTAAAATCAGATGAATCACGATGACCATTGGTTTGGTCGTGGTTGAATGATGCAAAAACATTAAATCCATTCTTTTTAAATCCACCGTTTGCCATATATTTTTGAGTATTGTACGAACCATACATAATACGTGCATTAGCTTTAAAACCATCTTCTTTTTGTTCCTTTGTAATAATATTGATTGCACCACCCATCGCATTTGTTCCGTACAAGGTTGAAGCCGGGCCACGAATTACTTCTACTTTTTCAACATCAGATGCTTCATAAGCATCAGGTAATGGATGTCCCATAATGCCCATAAACTGGGGATTGCCATTAAGTAATATCAGAACTTGTGTGTTTGGACTTCCCCCAATACCGCGGAGACTGATTTGACCTGCTGATCCTGTAGATACGCCAAAACCGGTAATCCCCCTTTGTGTAACAAACAAACCTGGCACTTGCTCTGACAAGACAGGTAATAAAGCAGATTCAGAACTATTTTCAATTTTCTCTTTCGAGACCACCGAAACAGTTAATGGAACATTATTCCGGTTTACAGACGTCTTAGACCCGGTTATCACCACTTCATCAATGGCAATTGTATCTCTTAGAATACTTTTATTTTGTTGTGAAAATCCTGATTTAGTAATTATCACAATTGTAATCATAAATAAAAAAACATACTTTTTCATAGAGATTTAACATAATGTTACTAATTCCTAATATCGTGTTACGTATATGTTAAAAATAAAACCCAAAAGGGTTGCAATTATGTTACACTTCTAAAATTCGTGTTACCGCATTGTTAAAAAAAATTATTCAGTCCGACTCATCACCAATTTACCATGAATAATACCTTTTATCCCGATTAATTTATCTGATAATTCGGTCAACCTGTTAGCTTGACCTTTTACTGCTATAATTTCAAGACAATTATCATGGGTCAGATGAAAATGCTGAGCCGAAAGTATTACATCAAAATACTCGTGTTGAATATCATTTGATTTAGTTGTTACATCTCCTTTATGATGGTCGTAAAGCATAACAACTGCTCCGGCAACTATCTGATTGCATTGCCATTTTTTCTCAGCCAGATTTTCTTCTACAAGATGCCGTATTGCCTGGGATCGATTAGAAAAACTGTTTTCAATAACAAAGTCGTCTAATGCTTTAAGAAGATCTTTCTCTAAACTGACTCCGAACCGGGCTAAAGGCATAGTGTTATCTTTTATAATATTCGTGGCATAAAAATATATAATTTACTGTTATGAACGAAGTAAATTTTTAATAATGTATTATAGGAAGTTGTTAAGTTAAACAACAGAAGAGTGGGCGTGAGGAGTGCTGCAAAATGCTGTATGCCTTCGTTAGGCAAAGCTATCAGTATGGTTATTAAGTTTTTCAATAGTCTGAAATCCAAAATGCAAACAATAAAAAATTCATAAAATTATATTAAATTTCTAAAATGTTTATCAAATATGTTTTCTTACTTTTCAATTGAATTTATTATATATTAGTAAAATTTCATGAAAACAGCACGATGCCCAATCAGACCAATCTATACGAAACAAAATCTCTGGCAGATGTACTTTCTGAACTAAAAGTCCTCCCCTTAAATGGACTTTCTGACGAAGAAGTAAAACAACGGCAAGCCTTGTATGGACTTAATGAAGTTGTAGAGAAAAAGCAGCATCTGCTTCTGCTGTTTCTGAAACACTTCTGGGGACTGACAGCGATAATGCTGGAGCTGACAATAGTACTATCATTTTTGCTTCAAAAATATGTGGATGTTTATCTAATTGGGGGACTGATGCTCTTCAATGCCATAATAGGCTTTATACAGGAAAGTAAAGCCGCCAAAACAGTGCAGGCTTTAAAACAAAGTTTACAGGTTAATGTACGTGTGTTACGAAACACTAAATGGCAGCAGGTAACAGCCAACCAACTGGTTCCGGGTGATATTATCCGGGTCAGGACCGGTGATTTTATTACAGCAGATGCTAAAATAATACATGGAGTTGCAGGTGCAGATCAATCTGCGCTTACTGGAGAGTCGTTGCTCATAAGTAAAAAAGAAGGTGATATGTTATTCTCCGGATCTATAATTAAAAATGGAGAGTGCAATGCTGTGGTAACCGCAACCGGGATTAAAACTTTTTTTGGAAAAACAATCCAGTTGGTTCAAATGGCAAAACCACGGTTGCATATGGAAGAAGTTGTAGCCAATGTAGTGAAGATATTATTTTCAATAGTGCTTGTATTTGTTGGCATCACTATAGCAGTTTCTTTATTGCGTGGTGAAACCTTTTTATCAATGCTTCCTTTAGTTCTGATTTTATTGGTAACTGCTGTTCCGGTGGCTATGCCTGCTATGTTTACAGTAAGTATGGCAAAAGGCTCACAGCAGTTAGCTGCCAAAGGAATCCTGGTGAGCCGGTTAAGCGCTACTGAAGATGCTGCAACATTAACTACCCTGTGCATTGACAAAACAGGAACCATTACCCAAAATAAATTATCAATACAGGATATTGAACCTTCTGAGAATTTTACAATTGACGATATATTAAGATTTGGAGTTTTGGCATCTGTAGCAGCTAATAATGATCCTATTGATTTAGCCTTTCTTAAAAAGGCAGCAGAAAATAAAACAGAAAGTTCAGATTATAAGCAAATTTCCTTCACTCCTTTTTCAGCTGCTATAAAAAGAACTGAAGCGATAGTGGAAAAAGGTGGCAAACAGTTTAAAGTAATGAAGGGTGCTTATAATACTATCAAAAGCTTATGCAACCTGAAACAATCAAAGCTAGATAAAATGGTTGATGTCTGGGCAGCAAAAGGATTCAAAACAATGGCTGTTGCAATACAGAGAGATAACATAATAACCCTTGTTGGCATTGTAGCTCTGATTGACCCTCCCCTTGCCGACTCGGCACAGATGATTGCAGGAATAAAGGAATTGGGAGTAAATGTAAAAATGTTAACAGGCGATGCTCTTCCGATTGCCAAAGAGATAGCTCTTCAGGTTGGCATTGGCGATGATATTGTTGCTGCAGGGTTGTTGCGTGAATTTGCACCTGGCAGTGACAGTCATTCAATAATTGTTGCCCACAACGGATTCGCAGAAGTACTGCCTGAAGACAAATTTACAATTGTTAAAACCTTGCAGCAGTATCATGAAATTACAGGTATGACCGGGGATGGTGTCAACGATGCTCCGGCTTTAAAACAGGCTGAAGTGGGGATAGCCGTTAAATCAGCTACTGATGCTGCGAAACAGGCTGCAAGTGTAATTTTGCTTCACGAAGGACTGGAAAGCATCATCAGCCTGATTACTGTTGGACGAACCATACACCACCGTATCACAAATTGGGTAGTTAGCAAAATTTCGAAAACATTGTTTACTGTAGTGTATGTCTGTACCGCTTATATTATTACAGGACAGTTTGTGGTCAGCGCTTTTGATATGGTACTGCTGCTGTTTATAATAGATTTTGTTACATTGACATTATCAACCGACATTGTAAGCTGGTCAAAAAAGCCTGATAGCTGGAAAATAAAACCCCTGGTAAAAGATGGTTTTCTTCTTGGTTTATTTTTGATAGCAGAAGCGTTGGTATGGTTGTTTATCGGGAAAAAATATTTTAATCTGACCGAAATCGGTCAGTTGCATTCATTTGGATTCGCTACACTATTCTTTGCCAGCATATTTAACATATTTGTAGTACGAACTCCTACCAGGTTTTATAAAAATCCTATTGGCAAAAACTTACTTCTGGCAATAATAGCTGATATAATTCTTGCCTGCTTTATTTTATCTATAGGGTTACCAGGTTTTACAACGGTGCCGATTATAGTAACTGTTAGCAGCTTATTGTACTTTACCTTTTGTAGCCTGATAATTAACGATTGGGTAAAGTTAAAAGCGAATTATCAAACTTCTTAATAGGTTTAACCGATTCTTACACTTTGAAATACTCAATGTTTCTTAAAACGATATTCTCGATCTGACCATCATAAATCTTTGTTTGCTTAATCCAATTGCCTGTACTGTCATATTCGTATTCGAAGGTTATCTTATATTCCTTATTGTCTTTGGAAACTAAAATCACGCTTTCAACTATATCATTACTTGTATTTCTTTTGAATTTGGTTATGCTTATAACATAATCAGAAATTTCCTTTCTATAATTTTGAGAGTACCAATCCAAAATGATATGGGATAATCACTGTTGGTGCTTTATAAATGGCAAACTTTTGCTTATCGATCCAATGCAAAATCTGGTCAGGGGTTGGTCTGATAGACAAATCTGGTCCACGGGGTGTTTCAATATCACTACGCCAATGTAATATTCCTAACTTTCCATATTGTTTTAATATTCTATATGCTTCGTTAAGTAATTCGTTCGGTGATTCATGATGCAGAATATTAAAAAGCATAACATAGTCAACCGAATTGTCTGCTAATCCTGTTGTCTGAGTTAAAATATCCCTCTGCTCCAGAATAACATTATTTATAAGCCTGTTTCTTAGTTCTTGCTGTACTATTTCAATCATTCCTTCTTCGATATCGAAGGCAAATAGTTTACCTTGTATTTTTTTTGCAGAAGGGATTGTAAATGTCCCATATCCACAACCAATCTCGACTAAATCATTAATAGCTGAATCAATATGTAATTTAGATAAAATCAGATCAACATCAAAAAAGGATGCCCACATATCTTCTGCTGGCATTCCACTGTCTCTTACTTTCAATTTTCCTGCTTTTTAATGTCATGTAGAACTTAGCAAAATTTTATTTGCAGACATTCTGCGATGGGTTGAGAGTTTAAAATGTTACCATTTTATCGCATTCCATTGTGAGTTTTGTAAGTTCTTTCATAGTGCTCAATTCAACACCCTCAACAAGTTTCATTTCTTTCAAACCACGGGCATCTGCACATGAACCGCAAAGTTTTACTTTGGCATTCTTCATTAATACTGCTTTCAACATCCTTTCAATATTGTAATACCCGTTTGGAGTGTGTGGTGCAAGTCGGGATGGCTTGGCAATACCAAACAAGAACCCTGAAAGTATACCTGTAATAATTGCAAATCTCTTCATTAATTTGCTGTGAGTATAATGAACAAAAATATAAATTACAGATGACTAATAACTTTCTGCAATTTATTTGTCACCTCTCCTGCAATTCCTTCCAATGCCGGGTTTTGAATAGCCATCATTGAAGCAATGGGATTTACGGCTGCCACTTCAATGTGGTTTTCTGAAAGCTCCTGAACAACCACATTACACGGCAACATTGTACCTATTTTATCCTCCACCTGTAAGGCTTTATAAGCATAAGCAGGAATACAAGCTCCGAGAATTGTATATTTTTTAAAATCGATATCAAGCTTTTCTTTAAATTTTTCATGCATCCGTATTTCGGAAACAATTCCGAATCCTTCAGTTTTAAGCGCTTCGGTTACCTGATTTATTGCTTCGTCAAAGGAAGCATTGATTGTTTTACTGAAATAGTATTCCATACTTCTGAATTTAAATTATTAATTTTCACTAATTGCAACAGTAATCTTCTTTTCCTTTCGCTTTCTCAAATGCTTCTTTCCCCTCCATAACTGAAAAATAAATTAAACCTACTGCTCCGATTAAATCAGCATAGGCGAAATCTGTCAGTTCATAAATAAGGCTTGATAAAAGTAGTACAATTGACATATATACGCACACCTTTGTACAATTGGCATCGGCAATAATTGGCCTGGAATCAAGTTGTTTCCCGACACTCTTTTTTGCATTCATAAGCCAGGTCATCACAACAATAGAAATAACTGAAATAACAACTCCCCATAAAGTAGTTACAGGTTTGTGGTGAGAAATAATATTAAGGACAATCCCTGCCAGAAGACCGGCAGACAATAAGTAAAAAGCGATACCAGTGGTTTTCAACGCTCTTATTTCGAATTTGGTTTTTGAGCTCTCAGGATATAGTCTAATGCGATAGATCATCACCGCTATACCAACTCCGGACATCACTTCAATAAAACTATCTATACCAAAACCAAATAGAGCAAGTGTTTCATCTGAGTATCCAAAAAACATCGAGACGACACCTTCGATAATATTATAAAAAATTGTAAAGAGGCTTAATAAAAAAGCTTTATTGTAAAACCCATGTTCATCCGGAGACTGTTGTATCATTTTATAAATTTTTGGAGAAATTAATATTTAATGCCACAATCTTCTTTACTTCCAAATTCAATTTGTATTGTAGCATGTTCAATACTGAATTTTTCATGTAACTGATTCTGAATTGAAGTTATAAAACCAATATCGGTCTGTTCGCATGTTGAGAGATGAACTGTCAATGCTGCATCAGTGGTGCTTAACGCCCAGATATGAAGATCATGTACACCTGAGACTTCCGGTAATTTTTTAAGGAATTCGCTGACCTCCTCAATGTTTATGTTTTCAGGTACAGCATCCAATGCAAGATTTAAAGAATCTAGCAGCAAGTGATAGGAACTATAAAGGATAACAGCAATTATTGTAAATGAAACCAGTGAATCAATCCACTGGATACCGGTGAATGCTATAATAATTCCTGCAATGACCACTCCAAGGGATACCAACGCATCAGCCACGAAATGAACAAAGGCACTGCGGATATTCAGATCGTGGTTCTTATCCTTCAAAAACAACCAGGCAGTAAAGGCATTTACAACAATTCCAACAGATGCCACAATCATTACACTTTTAGCATTTATATCAGAAGTATTTCTTAGTCTTTCTATTGTCTCATAAATAATAAAAGCCACAGCTGAGAGCAAAAGAACGGTATTCAGCAGAGCAATAAGTATTGTCGATCGGCGAAACCCATAAGTAAATTTAATAGTAGGTTTTCGTTGTGATAATTTAATTGCCATCCATGAAAACCCCAGAGAAAGAACATCACTCAAATTGTGACCTGCATCGGCAATTAGCGCCATTGAATTTGAAATATAGCCAGACAGAGCTTCAATTGTTACGAAAATGATATTAATGACAATACCAATTTTAAATGCAGTACTAAGATTTATATCAATATTATGAGAATGATTGTGTTCCACTATTTTTCAGTTTTAGCTTTTATAGAAATATTTTCCTGTTAATAGCAACCCGGCAAAAACGAAACCTGCAAATACTAAACTGCTTACGGCAAACTGCATTCCTCCAGACAAAATATGACCGCTGGTACATCCGCCAGCCATTCTTGCTCCAATTATCAGGATAAATCCTCCGATAAATGACCATATAAGTCTTTTCGATACAGAATTACCTTTATATTTTTTCCAGTTACTGTGAATTAAAGTGATTTTGAATTCTTTTCTGAAAAGCGAAATTACTATCCCTGAAATAAATGCACCTGTTAAAAACAATACTTCCCACTGCCCTGGTCCCTGAATTTTTGGAAAGTAGTTGTTGTTTGTTGTACCAGTAACAAAATCTGCCACATATGGATATGCAGTAGAAGCACCAATAATACGATTCGATACAACTTCAAGAAACACTACTCCATTTAAAACAGCCAAACCAATTCCGGAATACAACCATTTAAGATCAGTAGATTTTTCCTTTTTATTCAGCCAGAAAGCTGCCCATACAAACGCTGCACCAAGAATAATATCAATCATATAGAAAATAAAATGATGCTGGCCAACCAGAGTAAATAAAGAAATACTGCCAAGATCTGGGCCTAAGATAGATTGAATAGATGGTACTATTAAAGTGTAAACAAAACCGCCAACCAGTCCCCCGATTATACCAAGGAGTGCATCTACAGATCCTTCACCAAGAGAAACAGGCAAGGTTCCGGGGCAATAACCAAGAATTGCCATTCCAACACCAAAGAGAATCCCTCCTATTGCAATCCCACCCAAAATAAGTGGCTTAATATGATAGGTTGCAAAACCCAGTCCTATCTCTATTGCAATTAATACTGCCCCTACTCCTATTGCAACTGCAATTGCTTTGGCAACTGCATAGTTTTCAAGAGTAGCCATACCGCTTATAACATTGTAACGGTTCAGTCTTGCATATTGCAGAATTGCACCGAATAAGAAACCAAGAAAAATAGTTAAAAGTATCATATCTCTTCTAAATTAAGTATATAACGAATTTAAGAATTTTATCTGGACAGGGTAACAATAAAACCCGGTAAATTTTTACTTTTATTTTCGGTAATAATTTTTAATCCGGCACTCTCAGCTAAAAAGACCATTCCTCCATCTGCCATGTAGCTTTTATAGTTCCTGTAATGTTCCCTGCCAGCCACAAATTCTATTAATTCACTTAAAAATCCTGGTAACCCTTTCGGCTTTGGAACGACATAATCACCTATAATTATCTTCTCTGCGATCCCTGCTGCCTGTTTAAGAAGATTTATTCTTTCTTCTTTATTAACTTCGTGAATAACATACGTGAATATGGCAAAATCAAAATGATTCCCACCCTCATTTATTATCTCAGTCAGATTACCGTGATGAAAAGAAATTTTATTATCCGGAGAATTAAATAAGGTTTTTTTTGCCCTTTTTATGTTTCTTTCAGACAAGTCTATCCCTAAAACAGACCTGCATTTACCAGCTATCGCAAATTCAAAACGTCCTGTTCCGCAGCCAATATCTATAATTTCTGAATCCTGCCCGATCATGTTTTTTATCTGTCCAAATAGCTTATCCTGATTTGGAGCTATCAGAGTGTCGTAAAACCAGCCGTCGTACCAATGGTTCTTATTCTTTGCCATTTTTGCTCAACATTAAATATTGGAAAATATACCTCTTACATATTTTGTGACAAAACATCTTTTAGCTGGCTCTTGGTAGCTACCCCTGATTGTCTCCAAATCTGTTTACCATTTTTAAAGATTATAAGAGTAGGAACACTTTGAACATTATACCGCCCGGCTATTTCATTATTCTGGTCAACATCAATTTTTATAACCCTTACCTTGTCACCAAGTTCAGCTGCAACCTCTTTTAAAATCGGAGACTGCATTTTACACGGATTACACCAAAGTGCATGAAAATCAACGATAACAGGGCGAGTATCCTGAATTACAGATTCAAACTTTCCTTTCATTTTTATATTTTATATTTTATATTTTAAACTACCATTCGGACAGGCTGCAACGCATTCCAGACATTTTGAACAAGTGTAACTAATACCAGGTTTTTCTTTTGAAGCTTTATAAAGACTGAACTTCGCAGGCTCCATTGCCACAATATAGCACTTGGCATCGCAAATACCGCAATTCTTGCAACTTTCAGCATTCAATTGAATCTTAAAGATCGAAATTCGATTAAGCCAGCCGGATATCCATGCTATTGGACAACCAATCTTATGATATTGATACATCTGACGGAATTTCCCGTCGGGACTCATACTCATCATAAGTTCCATTATAAGGCCCATCGGACAAATCCATCGGCAGAAAACCTTTCCGAATACAACCCCAAGAATAATCCCTGCCAGTAATATATACCATAGTGATATTTGAAATTGGGAAATGGCAAGAAAAAGAGTAACACCCAGTACTGACAATATTATAAATCGCTTGCTTATGATGACTTTTATGATTTTATTCATTTCAAAATTAATAAGTTTTTTGAATCTGTTCAATGAGATATTCCTTTGATTTCACCCCTACAAAGCGGTTTATTTCTTTACCATTCTTAAGTAGAATTAAAGTCGGAATATTCCTTACCTGGAACTTTTGAGCAAGTGACTGGTACTGTTCAATATTTACTTTACCTACAAATGAATTTTCAGCAAGTTCGGACGAGACATCATTCAGTACCGGGGCCATCATCCTGCATGGAGCACACCATGCAGCCCAAAAATCGACAAGCACAAGTCTGTTTTTTGTCTGGTGCTGAAAATTTTTATCAGTCAGAGTGAGTATCTTGTCGCTATCGGCAACTACAGGAATGTTTTTCATTCGTGCACGTGCAAAAAAATAAAGTGAAACTAGAATTACTATTATAGTCATGGTTATTATTAAAGTAGTTTGCATATCAGACTGTTATTAATTGTTTTTGCTCTAATTTCAATTCATTTAAATAATTGGATGCAGCCAGTGCAGCAACTGTTCCATCGCCTACTGCTGTTGTTACCTGCCTATAGCGTTTTGCAGTGCTGTCGCCTGCAGCAAAAACACCTTCAACACTGGTTGACATATCACTTTTCACCACAATCTCACCCCATTTATTCAACTCAACTTTATCTTTTAAAAATCCTGTGTTGGGTATATATCCGATAAAAATAAATGTGCCATCGATTTTGAAATTCTTCGTGTTCCCTGATTTCAGATTTTTAATATCAGCGCTTTCGAGATTTTCGTTTCCATGAAATGCCGTAATTACAGATTCCATTATGAATTGTATCCTGGGATTATTCCCTGCCTCCTCAATGGCATGTTCGAATGCCTGAAACTTATCGAACTGATGTACTATGGTCACCTTGCTGGCATATTTGGTAAGAGAAACAGCTTCCTCAAGCGCTGAATTCCCACCTCCGACTACGACAATTTCCTTATCAGTAAAGAAATCTCCGTCACAGGTGGCGCAGTATGAGATTCCTTTCCCTTTGAAATTATCTTCGCCGGGCACACCTAATGTTCGTGGCCTCCCGCCGGGAGTAAGAATGATACTATTGGAAGTAAAAGTATTACCATCTGAAAGTGAGATGCTCTTTACTTCGCCTTCGAGTTCGATTTGCTGAACAGAAATATTAGATTTGATAACACAACCGAAGTTCTTAGCCTGCTTTTTCATAATATTGGCAAGCTGGTAGCCACTGATACTTTCGACTCCGGGATAATTTGCTATTTCATGGGTCAATACCATCTGACCACCAATAGTCCCTTCATCTAAGATCAGAGTTTTCAGCTTTGCCCGTGACAGGTAAATACCAGCCGTAAGACCGGCAGGCCCTGCACCTAAGACAATTGCATCATAATGGTTATTTGCTTCCATAAACTTAAGCTGTTACTGCTGCAGAAAACTCTTTGTTTAATATTGATTTTACCTGATCTTTAGTCTGAATGCTTGAAGTAGCTTTTACAACTTTCCCATTCCTGTAATATATGGTAAAAGGGATTCCCATAAAACCACTAACTTCCGGAATACTCCTTATAACATACGATTCAGGATTGTCGAACTCCATATCGTAAAATTTTACATGCTTATATTCATCCTCAAGTTCTTCGGCTATACCATAAACGGGAATACACATCGGGCCCATTCGTCCGCAGATTACCATAACATTTTCATTTTCGCTGATTGCTCTTTTATGATCAGCTGCTGATTCGAGGTGTTTTAAATTTGTGTATAACATAACTTTTGATATTTAAATTTACGTTACAAAAGTAGTTTGCATTTTCTGATGAATAAAGGAATAATCACTTCAGGGTTACAACTAACATCTTGAATATTGACAACTTTATTATTGATTTAAATTAACTTTGCCATTTTACCGAAACAAAAAGAGATGAAAACCATACTTGAAACTGATAGTGCCTTTATCTGCGATATACAGGCACCATGTTTTCAGACGCTTATGCCTGAAGAGGCTGAAATAGTGAGAGCCAGTAAAACACAGGTACTTTTCCGGAAGGACGACAACCTTACCAAGCAGGGGGCATTCGCCTCTTATGTATTATTCATTATCAGCGGTTATGCGAAGCAATACCTTGAGGGAGATGGAACAAGAAACTTTAATCTCAGAATTATAAAGCCAGGGGAATTTGTTGGTCTCTCATCGGTGTTTTCAGGAAATACCTTTACATATTCATCAGTTGCAATAACTGATTGCCAGGTATTTCTGATTGAAAAGGAAGCAATCGCAAAAGTGGCAAAGGAGAACGGAAAATTCGGGTTTCTGATAATTAAAAGATATTGCGAACAGAATACAAATCTTCTCGGAACCATAAACAGCCTCATACATAAACAAATGAACGGAAGGCTGGCAGGAACATTATTGTATATTGATAACATCAAAGAGAGCAAGCCGGAGATCTTTCAGCTGCTTTCCAGAAAAGATATTGCCGACTTTGCCGGAATTTCTACGGAAAGCACAGTAAAAATTCTCAAATCGTTTGAAAAAGACGGGTTAATAGAACTTCATGAGAAGGACATAAAAGTTATTAAGTATGATGCCCTTGATGAAATAAGCCGTAAAGGGTAAAGCTTCTGAACACTTATAAGGCTCATGTGTTATTTCCTTAAATTCTTACTTAATTTACACTGAAAATAATGAACGAATTTGATTTAAAAGCTGCAGAATGGGATAATAACCCAATAATATGGGATCGTGCTGAAGCTATTGCGGCTGAAATAAAAAAACTACTCCCATTAACAAAACAGATGACTGCACTTGAGTTCGGTGCAGGAACAGGGGTAACCAGCTTCATCCTGAAAGACTCTCTGAAAGAAATCACGTTAATGGATAATTCATCCGAAATGGTTAAGGTGATGGATAATAAAATTAAGGTTTCCGGTGTTAAAAATTTGAAAACTCTAAACATCAATCTAGAACAAGTTGAATATAAAGATGTTAAGTTCGATTTAATTTTTAACCAGATGGTTCTCCATCATATCACAGATATTGACAAAATCATAGCGAAATTTTACAATCTCCTGAATCCGGATGGTTTCCTTGCAATAGCAGATCTCTATTCGGAAGACGGATCATTTCATGGCGAAGGATTCACAGGTCATAATGGTTTTGATATCGAAGTATTATCAAACCAGATCAAAAAACAGGGATTTACTAATATCTCTTATAGAAAGTGTTATACTATTAATAAGATAATGTCGGATTCTGAAACGAAACCATTTGATGTGTTTCTGATTATTGCACAACATCCCTGAGTATTAATTTTGATTTTGAAAGAAAGATGTATTATCAATAAATAATAATTATGAAAATAGCAGTTCCAGTAACAAATGAAAATCAGATTGATGGTCATTTTGGTCATTGTGTTTCGTATGGCTAATCCATTTCCTTCGCAATTGCCATTGCAGCAATAGTTCCATCGGCAACAGCGGTTGTTATCTGACGGTATTTTTTGCTGGTCACATCTCCTACCGCATAGATTCCCGGAATACTTGTCCTCATATCTTCATCAGTTTTGATGTAACCCCACTGGTCAAGTTTCAGATTGCCTTTAAATAATTCAATGTTAGGCTTCATTCCGATAAAGATAAATACTCCGTCGCTTATCAGCTTCTGACGTTCTTTTGTTTTGACATTTTCAACTTCAGTAATTATCTTTTCGCCCTCCCGAATAAATGCTCTTGGTTCATTCTCAAAAAGAATATTTATTTTAGGATTATTGAATACTTTATCCTGCGCCTGCTTGTTACCAGTAAACTTATCAAACTGATGAACAATGGTCAGCTTACTTACAAATCGTGTAATATATTCCGATTCTTCTATTGCTGAATTGCCCCCTCCTATTACAACAGCCTCCTTTCCATCGAAATATTTTGCGTCACAGGTTGCACAATAGGATATACCTTTCCCTTTCAATTCTTTTTCTCCGGGAGCTCCAGTCAGGTTAGGAGTTGTCCCTGTTGCAATGATTATCTTCTTTGCTATTACAGTTTCGTATTCGTCAATAATTACCTCTTTCTTTTCCAGGTCTACCTTTGTAACATCAACTGCAACCTTATATACTGTACCGCAAAGCTTTGTCTGTTCGCTCATATTATGCGACAGCAGATATCCTGCCTGTGGTTCAATGAAACCCGGATAATTGGAAACTTCATGAGTTGTAGAAACATGTCCTCCCGGTAATGCAATGTCAATAAGCACTGTGTTTATCTTCGACTGGCAAAGATATAATCCGGCTGTGAGTCCGCCAGGGCCAGCTCCCAGAATGATGACATCAAACTCTGAGATAAAAGGTTTTATATTAGCTTTTATTTCATTTACCCGGTCTGAAGGCAACATGCTATCAAGATTACGAATAATATCACTCCTTTTTATACCACCACTAAGCCTGCCTGCAACCTCTTTTCCATCAACAAAAAACAGCAAAGTAGGTGATGATTTAACACCAAGTTTATCAGCTAATTCCCTGTTCTGCTGACGATACATTTTCAGGAATTTTACATCTTTCCCGTAAAGTAATGACAGGTCTTCAAATTTCGAAGCTAAGGCTTCGCATGGAGGACATTCTGTTGAATAAAAATCAAGTATTACCTTACCTGCGTTCAATACTTCCTTTTCAAATTCTGATGCGTTTATCTCTTTCATTTTTTATTATGTCTGTTACAAATAATTAATATTAATTTCCGAATGAGCTTGAAAATCAATTTATTTACCGGGGTAAACGAAGAAAATCAATGATGGTGTATTTACGATTCCTACTTTTCGATATATGCTGAAAAACCAATTTCGAGCAATTCCTTAGCAGGACGACAATCAGCAGAGCAGATCTTTCCTGAAAGGTTCTTTGCAACACTTCCACAACCACCTCCGCAAGCCAGTTGAACAGAGCAATTCTTACATTCCGGAATTGAAGTTACATCACGGTCTTCCCACTGGTGTATTATATCGGTCTTATGGGTCACATCAGGATAAAAACTTCCCAGCGACTCTTCTGATTTACCAACAGTGGCAGTACATGAGTAAATCTGTCCAGTGTAGTCAAAAGCCCACTCCGTTTTACAGGCAGGGCAGGAATCAAACAATGGATCAGGAAGTTCTCCATTCTCAGATAGAAATTTTGCAACCGAATATGCCGGTTTATAAAACTCAGCAATATATGGATACTGCTTCGTTAGCTCATAGATTCTTTCAAACAGGGATACCCTGTCAAAAAGTTTATCAGGTGATGACTGGCAATGATGCAACTCATAATTGCGTCCGATCTGGGTTTTAAAGTACGGGCTTTTTGTCCAGCCTTTATCAATGGCAAACCTGGCCAGATCAGGAAGATTCTCAATATTTTCTTTATCAACTACCATTCTGAGATTGATGTCTATATGGTTTTCTAGACATGCATCAATCCCTCTGACAATCTTTTCGAATGTGCCATTTCCTCCTTTTAGAAAACGACGGCTATTATGTACTTTTTCAGTTCCATCAAGAGTAACCTGAATTTCACGAATATTGCCGGAGGTGAATAAAGGAGCATAATCTTCCAGCGAATACCCATTGGTAACGAAATTTATTTCAAGCTTCGATTCAAGAGCTTTATTTAGCAAATGTTCAATAAGCGCTTTCTGCTTTGGGCTGTTTAAAAGTGACTCGCCGCCAAAAATTGTAATGTATTTTTTACGACCGGCAAACTCCTTCTCAACATAACTGAAAAAAGCATCAATTATATCATTGCTAAGTTCCTGATTCGGGTTATTATATTGATCCTGATAACAATAAGTACAGGCAAAATTACAACTGTAGTTTGTCACGAAAAAAATCTGAATCTCATCCTTATCGCGTGAATCAATAAAGTCGAAATACTTTTTCCTGTATAGTTTACTTTCTTCAGCTTCATCAACTAAATATCCTTTTTCAGATAACTCAAGGGTGAAATCTTTATCAGAAATGATTTCACCCTTTTTGAGTCTCTCCATCTTCTCAGCATCAGCAATACTCAGAATATCAGCACTTCCTGAAAGAAGGTTAATGATGAAAAATTTTTCAGAGCTTCTGATTTTTGAAAAAATATTATACTTTGAATACTTCATAAAATTTAGTCGTGGCAACCCACAATTGTTTTTGATGTTTTAGCACAGCACTGTGCTACTTTAACCTGATTTCTGCTTTCTTTCTTCTTAATAACACTTTTCATAGTGGATAAATTTTAAAAGTTTATTTAATTAACAATTTTGCAAGTACAAATATTTGAGGGTTTTTCACCGGCAATTGTCCAGCTTGCGACCATAGCTTTGCCCTTTTCATAAGGTGCAGATTCCTCAATGATCCTGATTGAATCAAATCCGGAATTATAAAGCTGTTCCAGGTATTCACTTCGGGTCACTGAACCTGCCCAACATTCTGATATTGCAACCGGATCGTTTTTATATTCTTCAGGAATCGGCTTTGTTGCATAAATATCGCTTATTACAAACCTTCCCCCATTTTTAAGAATCCTGAAAATCTCATCCCAAACGGCCTGTTTATCTTCTGCATGATTAATTGTGCAATTTGAGATAACCAGATCAGCAGTATTATTGTTGAGATTAATTTTTTCAAGCGGACTTTGAATAAAATCAACATTTGTAATTCCAAGCCGGTTGGCAGTACTGACGGCTTTTTGTATCATTCCGTCAGAGATATCAATGCCGAAAACAAAACCATCTTTCCCTACCAATTCAGCAAGACGCATAACATCGGTACCTCTGCCGCTTCCCAGGTCAACACAAATCTCCCCGGGTATGGGTTCAGAATGATTTATAGCACCCCCACATGACAGGCAACATGAAGATTCTGCCAGTTCGCTGTAACGCTTATTTATTTCTGTATACTCCATTTTCACTGGTTTATTTTCCAAATCGTAAACAAGGGCTGCTTGAGAGTAAAAATCCCAATACTGCTCCAAATAGAGTTGATCTGTATGGATTACTGGTTATTGCACATGTTCCGGATACACAACCTACAAAATGATAATACAGAAATCCAACTATACCCCCTGCTATAACCCCGATAAAAGGTTTCCAGAAGTACCATGAGCTGAAAAACTCTTTTACACTCTGGGGTTTTGGGGTGACTTTACATCCTTCTTCCATACTATACTTTTTTTCCTGTATTGATACCAAATGGAAGGTATAGCGGACAAAAACTTATAAGACTTGTCAAAACAAATATTGCTGACAAGGCCAGAAGCACTATTGCCAGAACACCTGAAATTACGTGTGTAAAATAGAGTATTACTACTACGACTGCAACCAGTATCCTGATCACTTTGTCAATTGTTCCCATGTTTTTTTTCATCTTCCTTTGTTTTTAATTTATATTACCGATTACGTTTATGTTTTATCATTTGGTTTGAACTGCCTGCATAGGGCAATACTTTTTGCATCTTCTATATCGGCACAAAAATACTATGCAATATTTCATGAACAGAGGAATTAAATGTGCAGCATGACAAGTTAACGGTTGATTGAGGACAACTTTTTTATTGATTTAAGTTAACTTTGAAACGTTTAATGAACCCTGATGCAATTAACCTGCATTATACATAAACCTTTGTGAACCTTTGTGATCCCGATAGCTATCGGGATCACAAAGTACAGGAAAGGATAATTGTAGCTAAATCACCAGTAATTTAAATCCCAGAACATTTACCAGTTTCTGACCCGGGCAGAAAATTTTATAAGCAACAGGCCATACTTTTGACAGATAAGTATCTTGTTTTTCCCTGATTTTAATTATCAGTTCATCCATTTCAGGAATGTTCGGGTTATTTGGGTAATTATATCCGAGTGCTTTTATCAGTTGAGTAAGATCATTGTACTTTCCAAGATTCTGGGTCAGAGCGTCCATCTTCTTTTCAAGAGCCTTAATCACAGATGTGTTCAGTGGCCTGAAAAAATATAGCTGGTACAGAAAGTCTTTCGATTTCTTTCTGAATTCATGAAGATACTTTGGTTTCGGGTTATTCCTGCAAATCAGGTAAATATCTGTCACCTTGTTAAATGTCGCTTCAAGTTCTTTAATAAGCAGCTGAGGATCAACTACATTTATTGGTTGGAACCGGAGCCTGTATCCTGCTTTATTGAGCAGGCTGTCAATTTCTTCCAATCCGACTTTTATATCCTCTGCCGGTTCAGTAACTGGTTCCGTTTTATTAAGAAGAGTTATGATTTCATCATTTTCCTGAATTTGTGAGAAGATGCCCGGAAATTCTTTACGCAATTCTTTCAGAGTCTTTCTGTGCACTGAAGTCTCACGCCATGAAGACATTATTCTTCCAACTTCTCTGTATGCAGTTATATCTCTGACAATAGACTCAGGTTCCTGCTGTGGTGCTATAAGTTTAAGTACAGCCCTTGCTTTTTTCATGTAAACACGAACATCGTGAACAGTTTTCTCATCAGTAACAGGAGATTGCTTCAACAAAATTTGTGATTCCTTTATATATCCTGTAAGTGCAGGTTTGATCTCCTTAAGTTTAACGTAATCGAGTTCCATAGTTCAACTTTTGCAATTCAAAAAGAATCATTAAAGTTAGATATAAATAGTGTTCAGATAAAATCGTAACAATTAATTATTTCCAATATAATCTTTAAAAAGCTAAATTTGCTGATAATAAATCCAAAAGCTCAGAAAATGGGGAAAATAACCAGGGGACAAAGAATCGGGATTCTCACTGCAGGAGGTGACTGCCCGGGAATAAACGCAGCTATACGAGGTGTAGGGAAGACTGCAATTGTGAAATACGGAATGAAATTGGTAGGTATCAGCGATGGTTTTACCGGAATGATAAATAAGGAATATCATGAACTTACGGAACATGATCTTTCAGGTATATTGACTCTTGGCGGTACAATTCTTGGTACTTCCAGAGAAAAACCATTTAAAAGCAGCGGAAAAGGTAAAAATGAAATCAGCAAACCTGTTCTTATAAAGGAACACTATGAACAAATGGGACTTGACTGCCTGGTATGTATAGGTGGAAACGGAACAATAAAAACAGCTCACCTTCTTTCTCAGGAAGGACTTAATGTTGTTGGGATCCCAAAAACAATTGATAATGATGTATGGGGAACAGACCTTACTTTCGGATTTAATTCCGCAGTAAATATAGCAACTGAAGCTATCGACAGGTTGCACTCAACAGCTAATTCCCATAAAAGGATTATGATAATTGAAGTTATGGGGCACACAGCAGGCTGGATTGCTTTATACTCAGGTATTGCAGGAGGCGGAGATGTTATATTGATTCCTGAAATTGAATATAAAGAAGAAATAGTTGCTGAATATCTTATGCAGCGTGTCAATGATAACAAACCCTACTCTATAGTTGTTGTAGCTGAAGGGATAAAAAATCCTATAAAAGACAGTTGTTCATCTGCACAAGCACTAAGCAAAAGAATTAATGAACTTACAGGACTTGAAACAAGAGAGACAGTTCTTGGTTATGTACAAAGAGGCGGCACCCCCTCTCCCATGGACCGTGTGCTTGCTACCAGATACGGCTCTGCAACAGCTGACATGATAGCTGAACGGAATTATGGAAAGATGGTTGCCCTTAAGGATAATAAGATTCAATATGTACCACTGGCAGATGTATCAGGTAAGTTAAAACTTGTGGAACCGAATGATCCTCTTGTTATTCAGGCTCAGAATATGGGAACAAGTTTCGGAATTTAACAATGCAATTAAAAAAATGAAAAAGCTAATTTTTGTCAGACACGGCAGAGCAGAAGATCAGGCTTCTGAAATTACAGACTTCCAGCGATCGCTGACAATTAAAGGTAAAAACATTTCAAAGCTGATGGCCCGCGAACTGAAGAAGAAAGAGAAAACCCCTGGAATAATGATCTCAAGTCCGGCTTTCAGGGCTTTGGAAACAGCTTATATTTTTGCCGGAGAATTTGGGATTGAACCAGAAAATGTAATTATCAACAGTAACTTATACTATAAGATGAGTTTTCATTATCTTCCTGATCTTCTATCCATTGCAGGTGATGAGAATGATTCCGTCATATTGTTTGGACATAACCCTTCATTTAGCGAAATAGCCGATAGCTTATGTAAAGGTGGCTGCGACTATATGCCAAAATGCGGAATAGTAGGTATCTCCTTCAAAATAAATAAATGGACAGATTTAAAACACAATACCGGTAAAATGGAATTCTATTTAAAACCTGAACAACTATTATGAGCAAAACATATATCCCAAAAGAAATCAGCTGGTTATCTTTCAACGAACGGGTATTACAGGAAGCTGAAAATAAGGAAGTACCACTTATTGAGAGGTTTAAATTTCTCGGTATCTACTCAAATAATCTTGATGAATATTTCAGGGTGAGGGTCGCAACACTAAAAAGACTCTCTATATTTGGAACAAAATCTAATGACATTCTTGGATACAGTCCGAAAACCACTCTTAAAAAAATACATCAGATCGTACTTACTCAAAACACCAAATTTGAAAAAATATACAAGGGGCTCATTCAGGAGCTTGCCAAGCATAATATCCATATCATAAACGAGAAGCAACTAAATCCGGAACAAGCAGAATTTGTACAGAGATATTTCCATAAGGAGGTACGTACCAGGCTTATGCCATTCCTGATTGAAAAAGATTCGGAGCTGCCAAACCTTACTGACGATGCAATATATCTGGCAATTTATCTCTTAAAAAAAGAGAATCAGAAAAAAAGGTTCGCACTTCTTGAAATACCTACCAATGTTCTTCCGCGGTTTTTAGTTCTTCCTGAGAAAGGGGAAGATAAATATGTTATGTTCATCGACGATATTATAAGATTTGGTCTAAAGGAAATCTTTTTCATTTTTGATTTTGATGAGTTCTCCGCATACACAATCAAACTCACCAAAGATGCTGAACTTGAAATAATTGACGATATTTCAGAAAGCTATATCGACAAACTTTCACGCAGTCTCCAGCAGAGGAAATGGGGTACTCCTACCCGTTTCATTTACGACAGGGAGATGCCGGATGAACTTCTGAAAATACTCACAAAAAAACTGAGCTTTGGTCCCGATGATGCTATTATTCCTGCTGACCGGTACCATAATTTCAAAGACTTCATGAATTTCCCGAATCTGGGAAAAAAGAAGTTCTACTATGAACCGCTGACTCCAATTCCGCATAAAGATATTCAGCCAGGTAAAAGCATCTTATCTGCTATTAAGAAAAAGGACATAATGCTCTTTTTCCCTTACCAGCCTTTTGATCATTTTATTGATTTACTAAGAGAGGCTTCTATTGATCCTTATGTCACATCGATACAGATAACCTTATACCGGCTTGCAAGGAATTCGAGTGTTATAAATGCTCTGCTGAATGCTGTCAGAAATGGTAAAAATGTTACAACAGTGGTTGAGCTCCAGGCCCGGTTTGATGAGGAAGCAAATATCCTTTGGGGAAATAAACTTCTCGATGAAGGGGTTAAGGTTATCTATGGTGTACCCGGGTTAAAAGTACACTCAAAGCTTTGTCTTATAACACGTACTAAAAACGAAGTTACACAGAGATATGCAGCTGTAGGAACAGGGAACTTTAACGAGGATACTGCCAGAATTTATACAGATCACCTCCTTCTTACTACTGAAAAAAAGATTACCAATGAAGTGTTTAAGGCTTTTAACTTTTTCAACGTTAACTATAAGAAGGATAACTACTACCATCTGGTTCTTTCACCATTTTTTCTCAGGAATAAGATAATCCTGATGATAGAAAATGAAATCAAAAATGCCAAAACCGGGAAGAAAGCCTATATCAACCTCAAATTGAATAACCTGACAGATACCGAGATTATTAACCACCTTTATGAAGCGAGCGATGCAGGTGTCAAAATACGACTGATTATCAGAGGGATGCTATCACTTGTTCCCGGGTTAAAGAAGTTAAGTGAAAACATTGAAGCTATAGGAATAGTTGACAGGTTCCTTGAACACTCAAGGTTCCTGATCTTCTGCAATGGAGGAAATGAACAGATCTATATCTCTTCTGCAGATATTATGCCGAGAAATCTTGACCGGAGGATTGAAGTAACCTGCCCTGTTTTTGACAAATATATCAAATGTGAAATACAAAATATTTTTGAGATCCAATGGAAAGACAATGTTAAAGCAAGGATATTCGATGAAACACAGTCAAACAAATTTGTAAAACCGGGAAAAAAACTTAATCACTCACAGATTGAAGTTCACAATTATATCAAAAGGGTAAATGAGAAGACACCGGATAAATAATAGTGCAGTAGTCTCCAGGGTAAAAAAATTTAAACACAAAGGCGCACAAAGTATTTCGCATAGGGGTTTTATGGCGTAAAAAGGAAAGCCTGCCCCGCTTCGGCGGGGGTTGGGTTAGGGGTTGATCCTCGTTCTATCCAATCGATTCAATATTATAAGGTGTCTTCTGGTAAACAAAATAATTCAACCAGTTAACAAAAAGCATATTAGCCTGTGACCGCCAACGCACCAATGGAGGATTATCCGGGTTATCATCCAGATAATAGTTTTTTGGCATCTCAATTGGTAAATGCTTAGCAAGATCTCTTTTATATTCTGAGTCGAGAGTTTCTGGAGAGTATTCCGAATGCCCGGTAAGAAAGAACTCTCTGCCATTAAGGGAGGCTACCATATAAACACCAGACTCCTCTGATTCAGACAAAATACTAAGCTCCGGTACCTTCAATATATCTTCCCTTCGTATTTCAGTATATCGACTGTGGGGAACATAGAAAACATCGTCAAACCCACGAAGGATTGGATTCATGGAGTTATCTTTTGTATGTTTAAAGACCCCGAACATTTTTTTATCGAGGGGGTACTTTGGAATTCCATAGTAATGATAAAGAGCTGCCTGTGCCCCCCAGCAAATAAAAATAGATGAAGTCACATTCGTCCTGGCCCATGAAAAAATTTCAGTAAGTTCTTTCCAGTATATCACTTCTTCGAAAGGCATCTGTTCAACAGGTGCTCCTGTAATTATAAGACCATCATATTTATTATGCAAAATAAGATTGAAGTCCTTATAAAAAGCCTGCATGTGTTCTTTCGGAGTATTTTTCGAAATATGTGAACTTAACTTAATAAAATCGAGCTCTACCTGAAGAGGTGAATTTGATAGCAATCTTATCAGATCGGTTTCTGTGGTAATCTTAACAGGCATAAGATTCAGAATCGCAATCCTGAGTGGCCGGATATCCTGCCTGGAGGCGTGTGAAGCATCCATAACAAAGATATTCTCCTTTTCCAGTTCTTTAATTGCCGGTAATTTATCCGGAATATTTAATGGCATAGCTGTTCTTTTTTAAATATAAGGTATTGATTCTTCTCTCGTCAAAAATAAAAACATTGTAAAGATAACAGGAAAACAATTTCTCATATAGATTGTTTCTAAATATATAGACAGAAACTAATAATACACAGATATGAACAGAAGAGATTTAATTCAAAGGGTTTTAATGGGTGGTGCTGTGTTAGTAATGGTCCCTTCAGTTCTTGAAAGCTGTACAAAAATTCCAAATGGCAATGCTGGTTCAAATTCCGGAAGCCCTGCCGGCGGAACAACCATAACCTCAACCAAGATAGATCTGGATCTTACACTATCTGACAATACAGCATTAAATTCAGTTGGCGGATCAAGACTCGTTGAAAGTTTAATTGTTATTAATACAGGAGTCGGGAAATTTTCTGTTCTTTCAAGTATGTGTACCCATGCCGGGTGCACTGTTTATTATAACTCAGGCTCAGGGAAGATTGAATGCCCATGTCATGGTTCGATATTTACTACTTCAGGCAGTGTCGTTACCGGTCCTGCTTCTTCTGCACTGAGATCTTATTCAACGAGTGTTGTTGGAAATATTCTTACTATTACTCTATAAAAACCAAAAGGTTGTTTCGCTGGAATTCTGCGAAACAACCTTCAATTCACCCAAAATAAAATCAAATATTATTTTGAAGAAATCCAGGCTGTTACCTTATCTGAATCAGGTTTCTCCTTTGAATATATTACATCGACCAGGTTTCCTTTTTCATCAATAAGATACTTTTGGAAGTTCCATTTCACCTCTGAATCCATTACCCCATTCTTCACTTTTGAAGTAAGCCATTTATAAAGTGGAGCCATATCATCACCCTTTACTGATATTTTCGCCATCATAGGGAATGAAACACCATATTTTTCCGTACAGAATTTTCTGATATCTTCAGCTGTTCCCGGTTCCTGATTCATAAAGTTGTTTGCAGGAAATCCAATTATAACCAGATTATCCTGATTCTTTACATATACCTCCTCAAGTTCTTTATATTGAGGTGTGAATCCACATTTAGAAGCGGTATTTACAACCATTACCTTTTTCCCTTTGAGTGAGGCAAAATCAAAATCTTTACCTTCAAGAGTTTTGACTTTAAAATCATAAAATCCCGAAGATTGCGCAAAACCTGCAATTGATGTCATCATCATAAAAAACATGATATTTAATTTATTAGTTTTCATAATTATTTGGTTTATTTACAACTTATAACAAAACGGAAAGAGTTATGTTCGGGAAACTATGGAAAACGATTAAAATATTTTTGATAATAGCCATCGTTTTGATTTGCCTTCCACATTCTATTCTGCCTCATTCAGCTTCTGATGACGGTAAGGATGATTTTGAGAGTTATGTTAAGCTGAATGATAGCGAAAAGAGACTTCCGGAATTCAAAGATAACAATGAAGCGCTGAAGCTTAAGCTGATGCAACTTGATATTATAAACATCAGCAGGAAGAAGTATAAAGCCGATCCGGTAAAACTGGATATTCTTGCTTCGAGGGTTGCAAATAAAATGAGCAGAGAAGCCGGAGAAAATGATTTTACCGGACACTGGAACACATCCGGGGAAAAACCTTATCACAGGTATGCATTTGCCGGGGGATATGATCATGTATCTGAGAATGCATTCGGCGAATGGTCGTCGGATAATTATAACAAGTCTTCTTCAATTATCAGTTCTATGATGAAGTCGGGACATGAGAAGTTCATGTCTGAAAGGGCGCCAAACGACGGACATAAACAAACAATAATTGACAAACCGCATAATTATGTTGGGATTGGATATTTTCTGGCAGGAAAACAGTTCAGATACTATGAAGAATTTATTGACAGGTATCTTGAATTTGAGAATATCCCTTCAAGTTTGAAAGTCGGTGAAGCAGGAAGTATTATGGTTAAAACCAAAGGAGAAAATTTTCTTTATTTTATGGTTATTTATCATGAAAAGTTCCCTCAACCCATGACTTCTTCTCAAATCAAAAGCAAGGGTGGATATGATGATTATACAAATGAAGAATACAAAAGCATGGCCGCATGGGATCTCTCGCGCTACAGAAACGGCACCTTATATCAGATACCCCTCAAGTTTTCAAAGGAAGGGCTATACTACATTCAGATCTATTGCGATAAGAAAGAGATAAAATCAGGATCTTTGGATACCAAGGGTAAATCGCCTGTAAGCGGAATTGTAATTAAGGTGAATTAAATGGTAAGCGGTTATCGGTAATCGGTAAGTCGGTCAAAACTTTAATCTACAGACTACTGATCACTATTTACTGATTACCGATTACTGATTACCGATTACTGATTACCGATTACCGATTACTGATTACTTATTACTGATTACCGAATACCGATTACTGCTCACTACTTCACCATTTCATTAGTCGCAGTAATAGTCATTACAACCGGAAAAGAAGCCATTAAGACTTTGCCTGATAAAAGCTTTCTCATGATTAATGTTTTTTTAAATGATACGAAGTCAGTAACTTATAACAACCAAAGATGGAAAAATATATATTGATTAACAATATCTGGAAATTAAAACCAAATTATTTTCTTAATTACTATGATATTTAAAAAAACAATGATACTTTTGCGACTCTTTTACGGGGTGTAGCGCAGCCCGGTTAGCGCATCTGGTTTGGGACCAGAGGGTCGCAGGTTCGAATCCTGCCACCCCGACAAAAGAAAAAGCCTGGCACGAAAGTGTCGGGCTTTGTTTTTTCGTTGCGTTGAAAACTCGTTTTCAAAAGCATAAGGAAAAACAAAGACCGAAGTGAGCGAAGCGAACAACAGGCTTTTTCTTTTTGGACAACCCCTACCAGGATCACCAAAGGTAATCCTGCACTAAGAAAACTCAGGCTTTTTCTTTTAGGCCCACCCCCTACAGGATCACCAAAGGTAATCCTGATATAACAATTATATTCGCATTTGCTTCATTACCAAGGCAAATGGGTTATTCTCTTCTACGAACAAGATGATACTGTAAATTATTTGTGTCCAATAAAATATGTGTGAATTATGTAATTCATTCATCTAATTATGTAATCTTTTTTGTCTGTAACGGTTTTATCTTTATTCTGTGAAAACTCACTCACAGATGATACCTATTGATATACTCTAAGGTATTTAATGAAAGGACAATTTCTATAATTAATTGATAGATAAGATGAAAAAAGGAGCCAAATCTGAAGTGGAAGAACTATACTACAAGGAAGATGACCTGGTAATTGCTAACAAACAGAAAGCAAAACGTGAAGCAGAGTTAGCAATTGCTAACAAACAGAAAGCAAAACGTGAAGCAGAGTTAGCAATTGCTAACGAAGAGAAAGCAAAACGTGAAGCAGAGCTGGTCATTGCCAACAAACAGAAAGCAAAACGTGAAGCAGAGTTAGTCATTGCGAAAGGAGAGAAAGAAAAACGCGCAAATGAGTTAATCATTGCGAATATAAAGAAAGCAGAGCGTGCAGATGAGTTAATTATTGCTAATAAAGAACTTGTCTTTCAAAACCGGGAGAAAGAAAAACGTGCTGATGAGTTAATAATGGCTAACAAAGAACTTGCTTTTCAAAACAGCGAGAAAGAAAAACGTGTAGCAGAGCTGGTCATTGCCAATAGCGAGAAAGAAAAACGTGCAGATGAGTTAATCATAGCGAACATAAAAAAAGCAGAGCGGGAAGCAGAGTTAATCATTGCTAATAAAGAACTTGTCTTTCAAAACAGGGAGAAAGAAAAACGTGCAGATGAGCTAATCATGGCTAACAAGGAACTAGCTTATCAAAACGAGGAGAAAGAAAAGCGTGCAGATGAGTTAACAATGGCTAATAAAGAACTTGCTTTTCAAAACGCGGAGAAAGAAAAACGTGCAGATGAATTAATCATGGCTAATATAGAACTCGCATTTCAAAATGAAGAAAAAGAAAAACGGGTAGCAGAGTTAATCATTGCCGATAAAGAGAAAAAAAAACGTGCAGATGAGTTAATAATCGCTAACAAGGAACTTGCCTTTCAAAACAGGGAAAAAGAAAAGCGTGCAGATGAGTTAATCATGGCTAATAAAGAACTCGCATTTCAAAATGAGGAGAAAGCAAGGCGTGCTGATGAGTTAATCTTAGCTAACAAGGAACTTGCCTATCAGAACGAGGAGAAAGAGAAACGTGCTGAAGAATTAATCACTACTAACAAAGAACTAAAGCTCTTACTTCAACTAAATGCAGATAAAAATCGCTTTATTTCGATTCTTGCTCACGATTTAAGAGCTCCGTTTAATAACCTTCTTGGTCTATCTGAAATATTAATAGAAGATATTCGCAAATTTAATACAGACGAAATTGAAGAAATCGCAGATAACATTAATAAATCAGCACGAAACACATTTAACTTATTGGAAAATATTTTAAGTTGGGCCAGAGCTGAACAAGGTAAAATTCCATTTGACCCACAAATATTGAGTTTTACGGATATTTGTAAGGATGCTGTTGAAGTTCTTAACCCGATTGCTAAAGAAAAAAACATCACAATCTTTTACTCTAATGGAGACAATATAAATGTTTTTGCAGATATTGATATGGTAAAAACGGTATTGAGAAATCTTGTGTCGAATGCAATAAAATTTACAAACACCGGTGGAACTATAAGTATTACTGCAAACCAGATAGATTCAAACATGACAGTTTCGGTTTCGGACAATGGAATAGGAATAGCACCTCGTAGTTTAAAGAAACTATTTGAAATGTCAGAAGTTATTACAACAAAAGGTACTGCAAATGAAACTGGAACAGGATTAGGCTTATTACTCTGCAAAGAATTTGTAGAAAAGCATGGAGGCAAAATTTGGGTAGAAAGTGAAGAAGGTAAGGGCAGTGATTTTAAATTTACTCTGCCAGTAAAGTAACCCACTTTATTATCTAACCCAATTCTTCTCTCAGCTTTATTAAAGCATCAACGATACCGGGATCTGCCAGAGTGGTTATATCTCCCAGATCCTCAGTTTCATTTGCAGCAACTTTCCTCAGAATGCGGCGCATTATTTTACCAGACCTGGTTTTTGGCAATCCTGGCGCAATAAGTATCTGATCAGGAGTAGCAAATGCTCCAATATGCCTCCTGACTTCATTCCTTAATTCTCCAACGAGTTCCTCGTCTGCTTCATAACCATCTTTCAGAATTACATATGCAAATATTCCTTCACCTTTTACTTCATGCGGGAACCCAACAACTGCAGCTTCAGAACAGAAAGGATGAGTAACAAGTGCACTCTCTATCTCAGCAGATCCAATCCTGTGTCCCGATACATTCATTACATCGTCAACACGTCCTGTTAACCAATAGTAGCCATCAGCATCGCGGGTGGCTCCATCGCCGGTAAGATAATATCCCTTGAATTGCTTCAAATAAGTATCATAAAAACGCACATGGTCGCCCTGAATGGTTCGTGCCATTCCCGGCCATGAACCTTTTATTGCAAGCAGTCCGGATGCTTCTGTAGTTTTGAGTTCCTCTCCCTCAGGACTTAAAAGCACAGGAACTATTCCAAAAAATGGTAAAGTTGCTGAACCAGGTTTTGTGGGGATGGCTCCCGGAAGAGGAGTAATAAGTATTCCTCCGGTTTCTGTCTGCCACCAGGTATCAACAATAGAGCATCTCCCCTCACCTACTACATCATAATACCATTTCCAGGTATCAGGATTTATAGGTTCTCCTACAGTTCCAAGTATCCTCAGAGATGACCTGTCGTACTTTTTAACAAACTCATCACCCATTCTCTGGATTGAGCGCAATGCAGTAGGTGCTGTATAAAACTGATTTATCTTTAACCTTTCAACCATTTCCCAATACCTCCCGGCATCGGGATATGTAGGAATACTCTCAAATAGAACCGTTGTGGCACCGTTCAGCAATGGTCCGTAAACAACATAAGAATGTCCTGTTATCCAGCCAATATCTGCCGCACAGGCGAATATATCACCATCCTTATAATCAAAGACATATTTATGGGTCATTGCTGCAAATAGCAGGTAGCCGGCTGTTGTATGTGAAACTCCTTTCGGTTTGCCGGTGCTTCCTGAAGTATAAAGCAGAAACAATGTGTCTTCCGAATCCATGTGTTCAATTGGACAATATGGCCGTTCTCCTTCCATGGCCTCATTCAACCATATGTCGCGCGGTGGATAAAATGGTATTTTAACGTTAGTGCGTTTGGCCACAAAAACATGTTCAACACTTGGACAGGCCATTACAGCCTCATCAGTCATTCGTTTAAGTGGGATTATCTTCCTTCCTCTTACAGCTTCATCGGCAGTAATAACAGCTTTGCATTTTGCATCATTTATTCTGTCGCGAAGCGATTCAGCGCTGAAACCAGCGAAAACAACCGAATGTACTGCTCCTATCCTCGCACATGCAAGCATTGCATAAACCGCTTCAGGAATCATGGGCATATAAATGGCAACCCTGTCACGTTTTTGAATCCCATTATGTCTCAGAACATTTGCAAGTCGTGATACTTTGCGCTGAAGTTCCTTATATGTGATCCTTTCTTCTTTACCCGGTTCATCAGATTCCCAAATAATTGCAACCTGATCGCCTTTATCCTTAACATGCCTGTCGACACAGTTTTCACAGGCATTAAGCTTTCCTCCCAGAAACCATGAAACCAATCCTTCTGAAAAATCGCTATCGCTTACCAGCTGAAAATCATGTTCCCAGCTAAGAAGCTCATGTGCTTTCTTATCCCAGAAGTCAGAGTTGTTCTGAATACTGTCATCATACAATTTTTTGTATTGCTCCATCGAGGAGATGTATGAATCATTAAAAAGTTCTTTATTCGGAAGGTAAGATTCGGGAGTGTTCTTCGCCATGGCAATTAGTTATGTTACTACTTATGTTAAAATATACTTATACACATTTAAAACATTAAATCAGATAATTTGTTCAGAAATTATGTATTCCAGTTGAAGAAAACCCAAAAACTCATAAACGCAATTAAAATACCAGGTATTAGCCTCCGGAACTTCCATTGGGATGACAACTATAACATTGCGCATCAGTATAATTTCTTCCGCGATGTGCATCCTTATGACAAATGATGCAATTAAACTGCTTATAATCAGAAGGATTTAAGTGACACTCGTCACAGGTGGTCCATTTTCCTTTATGCCTTCCTGAGGTAATCGGGAAGTACTGATTGTCATGATCGCTGTATGATGCCGGTGTCCACCCCAGGCTCAGAGAATGGCAGATACCACAGGTTTCCGGAAAATTGAAAGCAACATGATTTGGTTTTGTAGTTGCTGCATACTCCTTATTATGACAGGTATTGCAATCACGGCTTAATCCTGAAAAGCTTACTGTTATATGACAATCGGCACATTTTGGAATAGAATGTCCCTGTGAGAGGGGGAAAAAATTATGATTAAACCCGGCTCCTGACCATTGGAAAGAATTCATGGGATGACATTTTGCACAATCTTCTGAAAAACCCGACTGAATATGATTTGGATTTGTTGCGGCCATAAAAACATTACGGTGACAATCTATACAATTTATACCCGGGACATCGAAACGAACCATTGTCTCTGACTTATGACACTGAATACAATCAGCAGTTCTGTGAGCACCAACAAGAGGAAATCTGCTTCGCTGGTGAATTTCAGTAATGTTTTTTACAAGCCACGATTCGGGAGTATGACAACGTGAACAATCGCTTCCGGTTGTTGCCTGATGAATATCATTATGACATTGAATACATTCACTTTTTGCTTCTTTGAAGACCAGGGTTGGATGGCATTGCCTGCAGTTAATAACTTTATGTTGTCCAAGGAGAGGCATTTTAGTTGTGTTGTGATTAAAAGAATAAATATCTCTGTCGAGCTGCCAGCCTTTTGAACTGTGACAAGTCACGCAACTGATCTTAAAATCCTTACCATGAGGCGAATCAGTCTGTTGCTTTGAAAAGAAAAGTACTATAAATAAAATGAGGAGTATAAGTATCCGCATCCGTGTGTATTTTAAGTTTAAAATCTCTTCCTTATCTGAAGGTAAATCATGTTATACTTGCTTTGTTTATCAAAAGTTCCTTCATAATTCATTGAAAACGACATCGTCCTGGAAAATTGCCAGTATAAATTCATCTCGATAATATTCTGATTAACAGTCAGCAGATTCTCAGGATATCTGTAATTCACATAACGATAACCAATACCGGTTTGAAACTTTCCACTGAAAAAATCACGGGTAATATTAACTCCTGCTATCTTGCTGTTTATGTAACTTGATGCCAGATATGTGCCTGACAGTGTAACAGAAATATTAACTCCCGGTATCTGGTAATAAGTCAGATATCCATACGCATTTTTTGAAGGATGAGGGTCTGATTTCAGGAAACGATAACCCGACTGCAACCCAACTGTAAGGTTTCCAGTTATACGATAATCGGCCTGAAGCCTCAGACTCTGACGCATCTCACTCTCAAGTATCCTGTCGATAAATGTTTTGAAAGTCTCATAATAGATTACATTTTCCCTTGCATCATATGAGCCGGTGAAAGATAATTTTGGAGTCATTCTGTACCTCAGAGATAGGTATAATCCGGTAAGGTTAAATGTATTTTGAGACGTGGTTACATTATTTGTATCAGTCTTCGCTTTGTACAGGTCAACTTCGAATGTACTGAAGAAGTAAAGGTTTTTAATGAGTGAATTAGAATGCTGAAAGTAAAGAAAACGCCGGTCGGTTTTCATATTATTCATTTGCTCCATGAATGCAATGGAACTTTCGTTATACGAACCTGCGCTTACCGAACTATATGAAAGATATCCTCCATATTGCAGAAGTTTACCGTCAAAACCATAATTTGTATAATCAGGTCTGAAGCCGGCTACCGCTCCCAATGAAATTTTATTAATGGACTTCTCAAACTGCAGTCCGTCCATAGCTCCAATACTTGAGATTTTGGAATTTATCGTACGGCCAAGAGTAATGTGCGTGGTTTTATTAATGTCGTACCGGCCGGCAAGGGTGTAAATTTTCAATGCGCTGAAAACATCACTCTTTACAGCGCCCCAGTCGCCCAGTTTATGATTGAACGAGATATAGTTCTCAAAAGAAAATTTAGAGTTTCCTATATTCCTGGCGTTGAGTGTAAAAGTATATCGAAACCGGGTTGAATTAGTCGATGAAATGTTTGAAAAGCCGGAATAGGAATAGGCAGACAGACTTCCACTGATTTTTTGCTTCAGAATATCAGGATTGTATTGCTTTTTTATCGAATCTGATAACACCACTTGCTTTGGAATTTCATTGGTCGTTTTTTCAGCAGCCTTCTCAGCTTTCTTCGCATCTGATATTTTTCTTCTTGCTATTACTTCGTCAGATAGCGCGACATTTGTTGCAGAGATGGAAGTACAGACACAGGATGAGGAAGATAGGTTAGTTACCTTTAAAACAGGGATTACTTTCCCATCAACTGATTTAAATAGTGTATCACCTGAAGAAATGCCTGAAGTAGAAGTGAATTTCACATAGGTATTCTGCGAACTTATAAATGACACCTTACCTGTCAGAATTCCATTATAAGTCTGTCCATTCAGTGCAGCACTAAAGGCAATTATATAAAGTACAAAAATAATTTTTCTCATAAATAAATTTTACCCTCTTGTTCCCCTTGGATGGCAACTATAACATTGGGCATTAGTATAATTATTGTTTTTATGTACACCGGTATGGCAATGTTTGCAATCAAAAAGTATGTAATTGGCAGCATTTGTATGACAGTCTGTACAAAGTGTCCATTGTCCTTTATGTCTTCCGGAATAAATCGGAAACAGCTGTGCATCATGCTGAGTATAGGTTGCCGGTTTCCAACCGGGAATTGTAGTATGACAGGTAGCACAGGCTGTTGGGATACCGGCTGAAATATGATTAGGATTTGTTGTTGCTGTGTAATTCGGCTGGTGACATGTATAACAATCAGAGGTAAAAGTTGTATAGTTACCCTTATGACAATCATTGCAGGTAGCTGCAGAATGACCTAGTGTAAGCGGAAAGCTCCCATGATTATAATTTGCCGGTTTCCAGCCAGGGATTGTAGTATGACAGGTAGCACAGGCTGTTGGGATACCGGCTGAAATATGATTAGGATTTGTTGTTGCTGTGTAATTCGGCTGGTGACATGTATAACAATTAGAGGTAAAAGTTGTATAGTTACCCTTATGACAATCATTGCAGGTAGCTGTAGAATGACCAAGTGTAAGAGGAAAAGTGGTATGATTATAGGAAGCTGGTTTCCACCCCGGAATAGCAGTGTGACAGTTGGCACATGAATTAGGAATACCGGATGTTATATGATTTGGATTTGTAGTGGCCGTATAATTAGCCTGATGACAGGAATAACAATCAGTTTTAGCATCTGTATAATTTCCTGTTTTGTGACAATCTATGCATTTAGCTGTTGAATGTCCCTGGTCAAGAGGTAAAACACTATGATTAAAACCTGAGCCGGTCCACTGAAATGATGTCATCGAATGACAAAAGAGACAATCTTGCGGGTATCCTGCCTGAATATGATTCGGATTTGTAGTAGCAATGTAGTTTTCACGATGACAATCAATACAATTAATTCCCGGGACATCGAAACGAGCCATGCTTTCTGATTTGTGACACTGTATACAATCAGCATTCCGGTGAGCCCCTACCAGCGGAAAACGGCTTCTCTGGTGTATATCACTGATGTTATTTACCAGCCACGATTTCGGAGTGTGGCAGCGGGAACACTCCAAATCCACTGTTGTCTGATGCACATCGTTGTGACAGGCGAAACATTCACTTTTTGCTTCTTTAAAAACCAAAGTCTTATGGCACTGACTGCAATCAAGAGAGGTATGCTGCCCGTCAAGGGGTAATTTGGTTTTGTTATGTTTAAATGAATAGATTTCTTTATCAAGCTGCCATCCTTTTGAACTATGACATGTTTTACAGCTAATCTTAAAATCAGAGCCATGAGGTGAATTGGTCTTCTGGTTAGAAAAGATAAAACTTGCACAGAAAATCAGGAGTGACAAGATTCGCATGTAAATACCTTTAATTTATACTTAACGTAAAAAGCGGTTCCTTCTTGTTCGGGTTTATGACATTTTGCACAGGCAACATTAATATGTTTGCCATCGAGCCTGAATGCCGTGTTGTTATGATTGAATTTAGAAGCTTTCCAATTCTCTGTATCATGGCACTCTAAACAATCAGTTACACCTTTCTTTTCAAATTGTTTGAAATGGTTATCCTTGTGGCAAGAAATACAATTCGCCGACAACCCATAAAATTTCTGCTGAACATCACCTTTTATATCCTGTTTGAAATGGCAGATCCGACAGCTTTGCTTTATGTGACTACCTGTCAGAGCAAATTCGGTTTTTGAATGATCAAAAGTAATTTCCTGCCATCTGTTCGCATTATGACAGATTTTACAATTTTCTTCAGGGTAAAATTTTTCTGCGATAATATTCTTGTGAATATCTGCATGGCAGTCTTTGCAATTTATACCTATCGATTTGAAACTCCATTTCTCCTGCTTCTTATGACACTCAAAACAAGGTATGGCAATATGCGATCCGGCAAGAGGAAAATTGCCAAGATTATGCTGCTCAGAAGTATATGAAAAAAGTGTAAACCCTTTTACCGTGTGACATTGAGTACAATCGGGCGATACCCCATTCTTTAAAAACTGTTTATTATGGTAATCTGTATGACAATCAGTGCAATACGTATGTTTTAAAGGATCAGTAAGTTTTGTTTTATGACATGCCTTACAGTCTACAGTCAGATGCTTTTCCTCCAGCTTGTAATTTGTTTTATTGTGATCAAATTTATTACCACCCTTTACAATCTTAAACGACTCCTCATTATGACATTGTTTGCAATTCTGTCCAAACTTATTCTGATGGGGATCTTTATGGCAGTTTGTGCAATTAGCGAACTGAACATCCCGGAATTCCTGAAATTTCTTCCCGTCTGTCATCTCAACTTTGTGGCATTTTATACAATTCACGCTTTTATGTTTCCCGGCCAGCTGAAACTTAGCTTTATCATGGTCAAATTTTGGAGCCTTTGTAAAGGTTTCCGGGTTATGGCAATCTGTACAAACAGCTGAAAGTGTTTTCTGATGATAATCTGTATGGCAGTTTAAACAATCAGTATTTACACCCAGCCAGGTCATTTTCTTAGCCTTGATCTTCTGATCTGAAATGTATTTTAAATCATGACAGTCAATACATTTCTTTTTTGCATGAGGAACAGACAACTGATATCCGGTAAGGTTATGGTCAAACTTTGCAGTATCGAAACGGATAAGCTGAAAATTTTTCCCGTTATGTTCGCTATGGCAGGAAAAACATTCTTTTCCTTTAACATCAACAGATGAATGGTAACCTTTCTGAAGATTTATTCTTGATTGTATTTCTGTATGGCAAAGCAGACATTTATCGTTTGCTACCTTATTTCCCAGAACATGGCACTGTGTACAATTCGACATCCCTTCAAGATGAGCATGAAGATTTGATAAATCGCCGGGAGAGAGCTGAGCATTCAGCCTCAGTGCAGATAACAGAAATACTACTATAATTACGATCTTTCTCACTTTGTTTGTTTCTTGGTGCTTGATGCTTGGTGCTTGGTGGTTGTTGCAGGAACTTACTTACTTCACCTGTCATTGCGAGGAGCCCCGCTTAACCTTAGTGTTTCATAACCGTTTCACCAAATTTCTTCTCAATCCTAATACCCGTTTTTTCAAGGAATTGTGTAGGGAGTTCACCTCCAACAAAAATATACACAAGATCATTTTTTATTGAAACCTTCTCCCCTTCTTTGCCAACTGAAATAATTATATGGTCATCCTCAATGGATAAAAGGTTAGAACTCAGTTTAACCTCAATCTTTCCTTCAATAACGGCTTTATTCAGGGCTATATTGTTAAGCGGTTTAATGCGGTTAAAAACTTCATTCCGGTATGAAAGAATAACATGATTCTGATCAGCAAGCAATAGTGCTGATTCTATTGCAGAGTCTCCCCCGCCGACAACAAAAATCTCTTTCCCTGAGATAATTTCCGGCTCCAGAAGACGATATGCCACTTTTTCTTTCATCTCCCCCGGAATATTTAATTTTATTGGCGTCCCGCGGCGGCCTATAGCCAGCAGTACACAGGCTGCAGAAAGTTGTTCCCCTTTTAATGTGGTTATTTTAAATATATCATCTTCATATACAATTGAATCAACTTTGGAGTTTTCCTGCACAACAATACTGTTTTTCTTAAGTACAGTTTGCCATAGGTCCAGGAGTTCTGATTTAGTAGTCTCGTATAGTTTTATTTTCCCATAAAGAGGCAAATCCATAGGAGAAGTCATAATAATTTTCTTCCTCGGAAAAGAAAATACGGTTCCTCCCAGAGTATCCTGCTCAAGAAGTAAAGAGTTTAATCCGTGCTTTTTTGCTGTAAGAGAGGCTGATATACCAGCAGGACCTGCACCAATTATTATCAGATCGTACTTAGCCTTATGATTTTTTTTAATCGTTTTCAGAATATTTTCTGTTGCCTGTTTCCCTTGAGCAACTGCATTTTTAATCAGTCCCATTCCGCCTAACTCCCCTGCTATGAATATTCCGGGAACATTCGTCTCAAAATTCTGGTTTACATGCGGAAGGTCAACTCCGCGCGTCTCAGTTCCTATACGCAAACTAATAGCCCCTGTAGGACAGGCATGAAAACAAGCTCCATGTCCAATACACTGGGACGCATTTATTATAGTTGCTTTCCCGTTTCTGATTCCCAGAATATCATGCTCAGGACAAGCTGAAATACATGCACCAGTTTGAATACAGCTGTTCACATCGACAACAGGGTGAAGCGAGATGGGCTCATGAAGGCCCTCTTCTTTTGCTTTCATGATTTTTGCATCAACAATTTTTGACTCTCTGCTTTTTTTCCTTAGATAAATAAATACCACTGAAAGACAGAGAATCGCTGCCAGGGAATATATCAGAATATTTTCAATTAATATTTCCATTATCAGAAGATCCAGCGATAACCAAATACAATTGTAACCGCAACATGAATTACCATAATTATCAGCATAACCAGGGCAAAAGGCAAATGAGCTACGTGCCAGTACTTGAATAAGTTCTGCATTGTATCGAGCCTTTCAATTTTCCGGTTAAGCATAATATCGTCGTTTACAAGCGATAAAATTTGGTTATATTCTCTTTTGGGCAGATTATTCCTTTTTAGTACAATTTTAACTGCCTTAATAGATCTGCGATCGTCAAAATATTTTCTTATATAACGGACAAGAGAATTTTTATGATATAATTCAACTTTCTTTTTTATTGAATCAACAATAATGTTATAACTTTCTTCATCCATATTGTAGGTACTCCTGACAAGTCCGGCTACGTCCCCTTTCATCGCTCTGACTTCATTTAAGCTTAGTTCGCGGCCCTCAATTGAGCGGGGTATCTGAATATAAATAAACCTTCCGATTATTCCGCTTAAAAAAACTGCCACCATGCTCCAGAAGCTTACTGCAACAAGGCCTCCAAACTTATACGCTGTATGAAAGAGTACCATTATAGGTCCCAGTGTGCAAAGGAAGATATGAAACTCAAGCCAGTTCTTGAGCAACCCCAACCGTGATAATGCACGATATCTTTTTCGTGCCATATAGGTTGTCATCCCAATGATCATCAATAAAGAACCTACAATTCCAAGGCCGTGCCCCAGAATTCCGCTTGGTTTTAACAGGCTATGATCGGGATGATAAACTCTTTCTTCGAGGCTGAGTCTGTAATAGGATATGCCCTTATATAAAATGGCAATAGTAGCGATAAAGACTATCGCTACTAAAATACCTATGAAAATTCTATGAGCTGTTTTAGACATCATCAATACAAATTAATTAAACTGTATTGGATGTAAATATGGCAAATTAAATTGAATTTTGTCTACGATTCAACTCCATTACTTTCCTCTTCTGTCATCTTTCTGCCAACGTCCTTTCGCCCAGCTTTTCCCTTTTGGAGTTGACTGCCAATGACCTGACTGATAAGACTGGCCTTGTCTGGGTTTGTCCCAATATCCATTCCTCTGAACATACACATGACTTTGATTGTTCCAGCCATAATCACCATCAATCCATATATACTGACTGCTTGGGCGCACTGGTCTGGCATACTCTACATAAGATGGTTCTGTTGCTACATAACCGGCAAGACAGGAGTTTAGAAGCATACTGCCTACTGCCAGAATAACTACATACATAATCTTTTTCATTTTGATAATTTTTAAAAAAAAGAGGCCGGAGTTAAGGCCTCTTTTTATGTTATTAATTTTTATAAAACATTATGGAATTACAACTGTATTACCGTCAAGAATAACAGCTGTCTGTGCAAGAGCTCTTCCTTTAAATGAGGCACCTGTCTGGAAAGTAATCCCTTTCCATGACAATATGATCCCTTCAAAATGAGAGGTTGTTCCTAAGGTTGCCTGACCTGCTACCTGCCAGAAAATGTTCTTAGCCTGTGCACCTCCGATAAGGGTAATTTTCACAGCAGGGCTTACAGAAAGATCACCTGAAATCTGGAAGATAAATACATCATTTGCTCCACCGGAAATTGTAACATCTGATGGCAATGTAACTGTACTGGTCCATTTATATAGCCCTTTAGTAAGAGTTCTTCCACCGATATTCCCGGTAGCGAGTTCTAAGAAATCAGGGAATGGACGTCCGGCAGCATCATTATAAGCTGTAATCATATTTTCGACAGCTGTTGTCAGATTAATTCCTGTTGGTGCTGCCATGTCGGCTGCAAATAACTGCCCGGTAACCTGTGCAGAAGTGGCATATCCTGTTGCGTTTGTAAGAGCCAAGCCTGTTATATATGATGTAGCAGCAGGGCTAAGACCCAGATCTCCGGTAATAGCTGAAGTAGGATTGTTATTGATTGCCGTTTTAGCCAGAATCACATAGTTACCTGCAGTTCCAAGATTTACTACTGCCAAACCTGCAGGATCGCTACCAGTGGTAAAACTCCATACTGTGCTAGATACAAGTGCATTGCCAGCCAGGTCTTTAACTCCTGTTGTCAGTGTTGCTGTATAAATAGTACTTGCAAGAAGAACAGTAGTTGGTGTAAAGGTTGCTATAGTTCCTACATAGGCAACTGAGCCTGATACAGAAGTTGTACCTTTTTTTAATGTAAATGTAGATGCAGTCAAAGTAGAAGGATCCATAGCTTCACTGAAATTTACTGAAACTACCTGCTTGAGAACAACTGCTGTTGCAAGGTCTAGCGGATTTGTTGAAATCACAGTAGGTGGAGTAACATCTGTTGATGCAACAGTAGTAAATGTAAAGGTATTATTACTGACAAGTGCATTGCCGGTCGTATCTTTCGCTCCTGTTGTAATAACAGCTGTATAAACTGTACTATATCCAAGACTGTTGACCGGAGTAAAGGTAGCTACTACTCCGGAGTAATTAACTGTTCCCAGAATCGCTGTTGTACCTTGTTTTAAGGTAAATGTTGTAGCATTTACAGTACTTGGATTCATTGCTTCACTGAAAGTAAGAGCAACATGTTTATTGAGTGCAACACCAGTGGCACTATTTAAAGGATCAACTGAAAGCACTGTTGGTGGAGTAATATCAGGTGTAACACCTGTAGTAAAACTAAAGGTAACGTTGGCCGTAATTGCATTGCCGGATTTATTTTTAGCTCCAGTGGTTATTGTTCCCGAATAGAGCTTACTGTACTCAAGGCTGCTGGCAGGAGTAAATGTTGCTTTAAGACCTGTGTAGCTTACTACTCCTGAAATGGCTGCAGTTCCTTGTTTTAAAGTAAATGTAGTGGCATTGATAGTTGATGGATTCATTGCCTCACTGAAAGTCACTACTACTGCCTTTTTAATTGCAACACCAGTCGCACTATTCTTAGGGTCAAATAAAGTTACTTTAGGAGGTGTTACATCAGGAAACTGTCCTGAAGTAAAGCTAAAAATATAATTCCCCTTCATTGCAGTACCTGACAGATCCTTCGCTTCAGTAGTTACCGTACCCAAATAAACAGTGCTTGAGTCCAGATTTTCCGTAGGATTGAAAGTAACTGTCGAGTCTGCATAACTAACAACTCCTGAAACAGAAGCAGTACCCTTCGTTAAAGTAAAGCTGGTTACTGTAATTGTAGAAGGTTGCATAGGAGTACTGAATTTTGCTGTAATATTAGCATCAAGAGCAATACTTGTCTCATTTCTTACCGGGCTTGTTAAAGTCACCCAAGGATATAATACCGGTTGTTCTTTTTTACATCCGACAATAAATACGACTAGCAAAATTGCCGTAATCGTAAACATTCTTTTTAGTCTCATATTAATAATTTTAAATTGGGAACAATTTATGGGCATCTCTAAATACTATTTTTTTTGGTGCCGTTGTTTAAAACAAATATACTATTTGGTTTTCTAAAAACCTAATTTTACCCCCCCTAATTTTTATTTAATTAAATATAAGGTACTTACAAAATTACGTCTTTTACGTCTGGACATACCTATCCCATTAGTTCGGCTTTGCTCACTACAGGGGCAACCACTATTTTTAATTGAGTACAGCGACAAATATTGTAAGTGAGGTTCATCATCCCGATTTTTGGGGCAACAGGCGACAGGCGGAAAGGGAGAATGGGAGACTGGGAGAAAGGGAGAAAGGGAGAATGAATAGCTGATTATATTGAAACGATCAGGGTAAGAAGCTCCTGATTAGTTAATCCCATTTTGAAACCTACAAGTTCCATCATTTCATTTTCCTTACCTTCGCGATATCTTAAATCTCTGTCGGTGAGGATCGGATATTTTTCTATCAGTTTTCCTTTTTTCTTATTCCAGTAACTTACCACACTATTGTTCATGATGATTTATTTTAATGCCAGTTTTTTAAGCAATTTTAATATTACAAAAGTACACGGGACAGGTCTTTGATAATTACATAATTATTTAAATAACTTACATAATACACATATTGTGGGGCAGAGATGTGAGATGTGAGATGTGAGATGTGAGGTGTGAGGTGTGAGGTGTGAGGTTGAGATTAAATTATTACTCAAAAAAAAGAGGCCCGTTTGAGGCCTCCTTTGATATACTAATTAAGAATTTTTAGAATGGTTTTACAACAGTACTCGCATCAAGAACAACTGCTGTCTGAGCCAGAGCTCTTCCTTTCATTGAAGCACCGGTCTGGAAAGTAATACCTGTCTTTGACAATAAGATACCTTCAAAATGAGAAGTAGTTCCTAAAGTTGCCTGACCGGCTACCTGCCAGAAAATGTTTTTAGGCAACGCGCCTCCTGCAAGTATAATACTTACTGAACTGCTCATAGTAAGGTTTCCGGCTATCTGGAAAATCCATACATCAGTAGCGCTACCTGAAATAGTAACAGTTGATGGCATTGTTACGTTATTTGTCCATTTATATAATCCCGGGGCAAGAGTTTTACCTCCTATATTACCGGTAGCCAGTTCTAAGAAATCAGGTAATGCGCGTCCGGCAGCATCATTATAAGCTGTGATCATATTTTCGACAGCTGTTGTCAGATTAATTCCTGTTGGTGCTGCCATGTCGGCTGCAAAGATCTGACCCGTAACCTGAGCAGATGTTGCATATCCAGTTGCGTTTGAAAGAGCCAAACCTGTTATGTATGAAGTGGCGGCCGGGCTTAAACCCAAATCGCCGGTAATTACTGAAACAGCACTATTATTAATAGCTGTTTTAGCGAGGATAACATAATTACCAGAAGTACCAAGATTTACAACTGAAATACTCACTGTACTTCCTCCTGTTGTAAAACTCCATACTGAATTAGCTGCAAGCGAATTACCTGCAATAGTTTTTGCTCCGGTCGTCATGGTAGCGGTATAAACAGTCGAAGCTGCCAGAGTATTAGTCGGAGTAAATGTTGCTGTGTTTACGGAATAAGTAACCGTTCCCTGAACTGCTGTTGTACCTTGTTTTAAAGTAAAGGTAGTGGTATTAATAGTTAAGGGATCCATTGCTTCACTGAAAGTAAAAGCGACTTCCTTATTACGGGCTACACCTGTTACACTATTCAGAGGGTCTGTTGAAGCAGCGGTAGGCACACTACCGGTCGCATGATCTTTTTTGCATCCGGTAAAAAATACAATCAATAGCAGAGCTACGATTGAAATCAAACTTTTTAATCTCATTTTCTCAGGTTTTAAGTTTATATTAATTTATCACGGGATAAAGGTGAGGACTCCTGAGACGGTAAATGTTACATAACTATTTATCATAGTTACATGATTCACACATTTGGGGCGACAGGCAGAAGGCGGAAGGCTGCAGGTTGAGGTTGAGGGTGGGATATGGAGATTAGTCGCTGACGCCCGGTATCTCATCGAGCTTATAATATGTAAAGCAATATCGCGGGAAAGAAAATGTGTGAATGTTGTAACTATTTTCTGTAATTGTGTAACGATTCCCGGAATTTAAATGACTCACTTTGTTCTGTGAAAAATTTATTCACAATGTAATATTAATTTAAAATAAAGTAAAATGAAACTAAAAAAAGTGTTTCCAATCATAGCAATGCTATTGATTGTATTTTTGGCCGGTTGTAAAAAAGATAAACCCGGCGTACCTCCTACGGTGACTTCTACAGTCCCGATAAACAATGTTACAGGCATAGCCGTTAACAGTAACATTTCGGCAACCTTCAGTGTGGCTATGACTACATCAACGATCAACGCTACGACATTTACCTTAAAGCAGGGGTCTACGGCTGTTCCGGGTGCAGTAACCTACACAGGTACAACGGCCACCTTTACTCCGGCAGCGGATCTGGCCATAAACACTTCTTATACGGCCACTATTACTACCGGGGCTAAGAATACGGCAGGCGATGCACTGGCCAGTAACTTTACCTGGAGCTTTACTACAGTTACAGTTTGCAATTGCCCGGATGTAACTAAACCCACGGTGACTTTAACAGACCCGGTTACAGCGGCCACAGGTGTTGAACTCAACAAGGTAATTACATTTACCTTCAGTGAGCCAATGGCTCCTTCAACGATCAACGCTACGACATTTACCTTAATGCAAGGGACTACGGCCGTTCCAGGTGCAGTAACCTACACAGGTACAACGGCCAAATTTACTCCGACAGCGAATCTGGCCCCAAACCTTATCTATACGGCCACTATTACTACCGGGGCAACAGACGTAGCTGGCAATGCGCTGGCAGCCAATAGTGTATTGACATTTACTACTGGTGCAATTGCGGATATAATTAAACCCACGTCGATTTCTACCGACCCGGGTGCAACGGCCACAGGTGTTGCACTCAACAAGGTAATTGCATTTACCTTCAGTGAGCCAATGGCTCCTTCAACGATCAGCGGTACGACATTTACCTTAATGCAAGGGACAACGCCAGTTACCGGCGTAGTTACTTATTCCGGAACAACAGCAACGTTTACACCGACAAATCCCCTGCTAGCCGGCCTTCCTTATACTGCCACGATAACTACCGGGGCAACAGACGTAGCTGGCAATGCGCTTGCAGCCCCTATTGTATTGGCATTTACTACCGATGCAGCGCCCACGGTGACTTTAACAGACCCGGCGGACCTCGCTCCTGCAGTAGTCCTTAATACAGCAGTTACTGCAACCTTTAGTGTGCCAATGGATCCGTTGACCCTCATTGCAACAACCTTTACCCTAAAACAAGGGACAACGGCAGTCGCAGGAACAGTTTCATCCAACGGTTCAACTGCAACCTTTACTCCAACAGCTAACCTGACAGCTTCGACTGTTTATACTGCCACCATAACTACCGGAGCTAAGAATGTAGGGGGCACACCACTGGCGATTGATAAGGTATGGACCTTCACAACCGGTACCTCGACAGGTACGGCAGTGGGAACTCCAGACCAGCCGACCACAGGTGTTCCAATCAACGCGGTAGTTGGATTAACCTTCAATGTGCCAATGGATTCTACAACGACCATCGCTGGATTAACCTTATGGGATGGGGGAACGCAAATTCCCGGCACAGTTACTTATTCCGGAACAACAGCAACGTTTACACCGACAAAACCCCTGGTAGCCGGCACAACTTATACTCTCAAGTTAACCGGGGCAAAAGACTTAAATAATAATACGCTTGCCGATATGAATTGGACATTTACTACCGCTGCCGCTGCAGCTGCAGGTCCAGGGGTCGTAGATCTTAAAACGGCTGGCGAGTTCGGGATTCTCGCAGGCGTGTCAGTCAACAGCAACGGAGGCGGCGCCAGTGTGATTAATAATATGGATGTTGGGTTATACCCGGGAGCACATTCTTCGATTACCGGATTCCCTCCTGCCATTGTAGTGGGTACGGGTAATGGGATATATGGCGCCGATGATGCTGGCCCCAGGCTATTAATAGCTAAAAATGACTTGATCGCTGCGTATGATCAGGCTGCAGGAGCAACTTCCCCGACACCCATCTTAATACCAGCTGGTCTGGGTGGCAGAACACTTGGTCCTGGCATTTATAAATCAGCATCCTCAATGAAACTACAGAATGGCACTCTGACTCTTAATGGTGGTCCGAATGATGTCTGGATTTTCCAGATTGGATCTGCGCTTACCACCGTTGGCGGAGGCGGAGCGAGTAATTACGGCGATGTTATCCTTACCGGAGGCGCTCAGGCTAAAAACGTCTTTTGGCAGGTTGGCACGTCAGCAGTCATTGGAAGCGGTACTGAATTTCAAGGAACGATTATGGCCTTAACATCCATAACGATGGGTACAGGTTCAACTGCAGTGGGCCATTTGCTTGCCAGAAATGGATCAGTAGTATTAACCAGTACCAATTTACTTATTAACAGCATCACTAAGCCGTAAATCATAAAAACTTCGATTAGTGAAACAGTAAATATTTGAAGAATGAAAGAAGAGCGTTGCTTATTAAGCATCGCTCTTTTTTTTTAAATCTGTAAAGCAATATCGCGGGAAAGAATATATGTGAATGTTGTAACTCTTTTCTGTAATTGTGCAACTCTTTCCAGAATTAATGGACTTACATTTGTTATATGATTTTTTCAATTTTAAAATAAACTAAAATGAACCTAAGAAAAGTGTTTCCAATCATAGCAATGCTATTGATTGTATTTTTGGCCGGTTGTAAAAAAGATAAACCCGGCGTACCTCCTACGGTGACTTCTACAGTCCCGATAAACAATGTTACAGGCATAGCCGTTAACAGTAACATTTCGGCAACCTTCAGTGTGGCTATGACTACATCAACGATCAACGCTACGACATTTACCTTAAAGCAGGGGTCTACGGCTGTTCCGGGTGCAGTAACCTACACAGGTACAACGGCCACCTTTACTCCGGCAGCGGATCTGGCCATAAACACTTCTTATACGGCCACTATTACTACCGGGGCTAAGAATACGGCAGGCGATGCACTGGCCAGTAACTTTACCTGGAGCTTTACTACAGTTACAGTTTGCAATTGCCCGGATGTAACTAAACCCACGGTGACTTTAACAGACCCGGTTACAGCGGCCACAGGTGTTGAACTCAACAAGGTAATTACATTTACCTTCAGTGAGCCAATGGCTCCTTCAACGATCAACGCTACGACATTTACCTTAATGCAAGGGACTACGGCCGTTCCAGGTGCAGTAACCTACACAGGTACAACGGCCAAATTTACTCCGACAGCGAATCTGGCCCCAAACCTTATCTATACGGCCACTATTACTACCGGGGCAACAGACGTAGCTGGCAATGCGCTGGCAGCCAATAGTGTATTGACATTTACTACTGGTGCAATTGCGGATATAATTAAACCCACGTCGATTTCTACCGACCCGGGTGCAACGGCCACAGGTGTTGCACTCAACAAGGTAATTGCATTTACCTTCAGTGAGCCAATGGCTCCTTCAACGATCAGCGGTACGACATTTACCTTAATGCAAGGGACAACGCCAGTTACCGGCGTAGTTACTTATTCCGGAACAACAGCAACGTTTACACCGACAAATCCCCTGCTAGCCGGCCTTCCTTATACTGCCACGATAACTACCGGGGCAACAGACGTAGCTGGCAATGCGCTTGCAGCCCCTATTGTATTGGCATTTACTACCGATGCAGCGCCCACGGTGACTTTAACAGACCCGGCGGACCTCGCTCCTGCAGTAGTCCTTAATACAGCAGTTACTGCAACCTTTAGTGTGCCAATGGATCCGTTGACCCTCATTGCAACAACCTTTACCCTAAAACAAGGGACAACGGCAGTCGCAGGAACAGTTTCATCCAACGGTTCAACTGCAACCTTTACTCCAACAGCTAACCTGACAGCTTCGACTGTTTATACTGCCACCATAACTACCGGAGCTAAGAATGTAGGGGGCACACCACTGGCGATTGATAAGGTATGGACCTTCACAACCGGTACCTCGACAGGTACGGCAGTGGGAACTCCAGACCAGCCGGCCACAGGTGTTCCAATCAACGCGGTAGTTGGATTAACCTTCAATGTGCCAATGAATCCTGCAACGATCATCGCTGGATTAACCTTATGGGATGGGACAACGGCAGTTCCCGGCACAGTTACTTATTCCGGAAACACAGCAACGTTTACACCGACAGATCCCCTGCTAGCCGGCCATACTTATACTATTAAGTTAGTCGGGGCAAAAGACTTAAATGGTATTACGCTTGCCGATACGAATTGGACATTTATTACCGCTACCGCTGCAGCTGCAGGTCCATTGGTCGTAGATCTTAAAACGGCTGCCCGGTTCGGGATTCTCGCGTACGCGGGAGTCATGAACAACGCTGGCGGCGCCAGTGTGATTAAGGATTTGGATATTGGGGTATACCCGTACGCTCGTTCTTCGATTACCGGATTCCCTCCTGCCATTGTAGTGGGTGGAGCGATATATGCTGCCGATGATCTTCCTGCCAGTGTGGGCGCCATGCTAAGACAGGCTAAAGATGACTTGATCGCCGCGTATAATCAGGCTGCAGGAGCAATTCTCCCGACACCCGTCTTAGTACCAGCCGGTCTGGGTGGCAGAACACTTGGTCCGGGCATTTATAAATCAGCATCCTCAATGAAACTAGAGAATGGCAATCTGACTCTTGCAGGTGATGCGAATGCCGTCTGGATCTTCCAGATTGGATCTGCGCTTATCACCACCGGCGGGGGTGGTGGTACATTCGGCAATGTTATCCTTACCGGAGGCGCTCAGGCTAAAAACGTCTTTTGGCAGGTTGGCACGTCAGCAACCATTGGAAACGGTACCTCATTTAAAGGAACGGTTATGGCCTTAACATCCATAACGATGGGTTCAGGTGCAACTATAGAAGGCAGAATGCTTGCCAGAACCGGAGCAGTAGTATTAACCAGTACAAATACAGTAGCACAGGACATAATCACTAAGCCTAAGCCGTAAATCATAAAAACTTAGATTAGTGATACAGTAAACATCTGAAGCATTTAAAAAGAGCGTTGCTTAATAAGCATCGCTCTTTTTTTTAAGTTTTAAACGCAGCTGCCATCTTTTTTAGTTTTTCTGAAATTTTGTCGGGTGGCAAAATGAAATCAACACTGCCTGAAGCCTGAGCATTGAGAGACATGTGAGGCACTTCGGCAGATATGTCCTGGGCAAAGGTTGTTCCACCCTTTGCCTTGATGTGTTTGCATCCTTCAGTACCATCGCCATCATACCCGGAGAGAATAATGGCGATCGCACGCGCCCCTATAGCCTCTGCCAAAGAAGCCAGAAAATAATCTATCTGCTTGTTCCTCGTAGTGCGCGGGGTGACGACTTTGAAGGTAAGGTGCTCAATTAGAAGATCCGCGTCCGGAGGAATCACGTAGACGTGATTTGCCCGGATCGACATCGCCGAGGAAGCCACCGTAATTGGCATTTTTGTGTGCGCCAACAGAATTTCAGCTAACTGACTATTTGCGGAGGGCATAAGATGAGAAACAATGACAAAGGCCATACCCGTATTAGGCGGCATGGCGTCCAAGAGCGTTTTATACGCGTTTAGACTACCAGCTGACCCGCCAATTCCGACAATGAAGTTAGGTTGTAATGTTCCCATAATCTAAGTTGACTTCCAGTTTCCCATCAGGTACCTTTATCTTTTTTTATTAATTTTGGGTTTTCAGAAACACTTTCTTTAGGATTCTTTTTTTTATTGGGTCCTGCGGCACCAACATTATCCATAGGTATTAAGTTTATCCCATCATCGCTCAAAACCAATTTGTGAACGTCACTGGAGTGTCCCGAGCCACGAGACTTCACAATATAAAGTCCACGAATGCGTTTTTTGCTTGTTTCATCTTCCAATTCTCTAACTATTATCCATGTGTCAATTAAAGACGAGACACCGATTTCGCCACCATTGGTGTCATTTTGTGCGGTTGAAGAGACAAGACTTGTAAAAAAACCTGTTATGCCTTTGGATTTTACATGATCGATCAAGCGAGTAATCATTGATCGGATTTCACGGGGGTCCCCCTCTCCAATGAGACTTGTCAGGGGATCTATGACAACAGCTTTTGGTTTGAACTCTGCGATGGTCTTATATAAATCTAGTAAATGCATCTCTAAACCAAAGTAAGAAGGTCTGGTAGCCACAATTTTTAAGAATCCTTTTTTCACAAATGGTTCAAAATAAATACCTATAGAACTCATATTTTGAATGAGTTGACCATAAGATTCTTCATAGGACACAAACAGACATCGTTCTCCACGTTTACAGCTTTCTATTGCAAATGCAGCCGCGATACTTGTTTTTCCAGTGCCTGCAGTACCTGAAACGAGTATTGTACTGCCTCTGGTATATCCTTTTGAATGGTTGAACATTTTATCCAACGATGGTATTCCTGTATGAACTTTCTTGGATGTACCTGGTTGATCGAGTCCTGCAGAAGTTATAGGAATTACCGAAAGTCCATCTTTATCAATTACGAAGGGATATTCGTTTGTTCCATGTTTTGAACCACGATATTTAATGATACGAATTCTTCGGGTGGAAATTTGTTCTTTTACTCTATTATCCAGGAGAATTATGCAATCGGAAATGTACTCATCAATGCCATAACGGGTAAAAGAACCTTTTCCCAGCTCGCCGGTGACGATTGCCGTAACTTGTTTTTCCTTAAGCCATCGGAAAAGTCTTTTTATCTCTAAGCGAAGAATGCCAACATCTGTGACACCTGCAAAGAGAGAGTCAATAGTATCTAATACAACGCGCTTGGCGCCAATGGAATCAATGGCATGTTCTAAACGAACGAATAGTCCTTCAAGATTAAAGTCGCCTTTCTCTTGAACATCTTTGCGCTCCAAAAGGACATATTCAATGTGAATCTTTTTTTGTGAAACAAGCCCTTGCAAATCCAGGTTGAGAGAAGCCACGTCTTTATAAAGTTCATCTTCTGTCTCTTCAAATGACATGAAGATGCCTGGCTCGTTGTAATTGATTGCACCATTAATTAGAAAATCAATACCCAGAAGGGTTTTCCCAGAGCCAGCATCTCCACAAACTAATGTGGTTCTGTTTTTCGGTAGCCCGCCTTCTGTAATTTCGTCAAAGCCTTTAATACCAGTGGGGCATTTGTCTAATTTATTACGCTTAAGGGCAATTTTTTTCTCAGTAGTTTTAGGCATGATTTCATATTTAGAGTAAACCTACATTAATACTAACGCGAAGTTAACCTTTTTAGTTCAAACTTTTACTGCCAGTCCTAATATGTTTAGATGGGCAGGATTTGTCTCGTTACGAAATAATTGTTTAAGTGGCACTACAAAAACCATGACAAATTAAGGGTCAGCCATCAGGCCTATTAGCGTTGTCTTGGTTGTATGAACCCAGAGAAGTACCTTTTGGGATTTAATCAAAAATATACTGTTAATAAACTTATTTATTTTGAGATATTTGAAGATATTGAACTGGCCATAGCGAGGGAAAAACAGATAAAAGGGTATTCACGTGCAAAAAAAGTAGCACTTATTAAAAAATTGAATACAAATTGGGATGAACTGCGCTATAATAAGAAAGCTTAAACGCCTGGAAAATGGAATATATGGAGACTACTAATGAAGAGTCGTTTATAGATACCGTATCAGGGATAAAAAGATTCCTCATTTCGCTCCCCAATATTTTTATATATTTATCAGATTTACAATGGCTTCATTCGGATTGACAATATGTATTTTGGAGGTCAAAGGGAAGGGAAAAGCGTTGATTCGCCGTAAAATATTGATTTTTCTTAGGTATTCTTCATGACGGCGAATCAACGCTTTTCCCTTCCCTATCAATGCTATAAAAACTGTGTCATCCCGAACTCATCCTACCTTGATAAATTCTTCACAATATGGGATATACGGGAGGATGAGTGAGGGATCTCCAATCGTTTAGCAGTATTCTTATCCTTAATTAGTGGTCATAATCCATTATGAACAAAAAAATGTTGTGAGGGATCTTATCCAGAATATATTGTGTATCTTACTCCGCGAACCCAGTCTGGTATTTCTTTAATCCAACAGTTTCTTCAAAAGCATTTATGAACCGCATAAAGAATGAAGAATAATCTTCCTGATCTAAATAATTGCATGTCTCATCCGGAGTTACCGGAAGGTCATCAAAGCTTTTATCTTTAGTTGATACATTATCTGCAGATTTAGAAAAATCGATTCGTTCACCATTAATCCGGTTATAGAAATGCCATCCTTTATTCTTATGAGTCTTTAAAATTTCTCCACCAAAGATATCATGAATTAAAAGTGAAATAACTGTATCCTGACCATTTACTGGTCTTTTTTGATTCAATCCAAGTCTTACATCCGTGTCCTGACTACGTCTTAGTGCTTCGTGCACAACCATTGAGTTTAACATGTTTTTTGTTTTTAACGTTTGCTGATTCTGATAATAATATAATTTTTAACAGAATAAATTTACATCTGTTTAAAACAAAATGTATTACAAAATTTTTGAAAAAAGTTGCAAAATTCACAGGTAATGAACGGCACGACGGTGCAATGGTGCCTATTATTTATTTACGAACCCCGAAATATCAACAACCGATAAAAGACATTTATGTTCATCGCCGGTAACAACTCCTTCTATAAAGACGATGCATAAGCGTTTATTATCATAACTAAGTGTTATCTGGCACGATTCTTTGATATTGCTTATAAATACCTTACTGAAAAACTTGTCAAAGACTGACTTTGATTCATTAGAAACAAATAGCTTGAAATTTTTATTTTCCAGAGCGAATCGTCTATCACCAAGCATTTCAGCACCTGTGAAGTTCAAATCGCATATTGAGCCATCACTATCGAGGATAAAATAGCCCATGGGTGCAAAATCGTAGAGCATAGTATATTTAGAGAGAGCCCTTTCTGCGGTTTCATAAGCATGTTGCAACTCATCGTTTTGCATTTCCAGTTCTATCTGATGAACCTGCAGTTCGTGAAGGAGCTTCTTCGGATCAGCTTCCAGAGTTTTATTATAAGTTATTTTTTGCTCCACTTTCAGTTGTTCTTCAGCTCTTTTCCGAAGTATCTGAGCAATTGTAAAATCCTCTTCCTGGTTATTCATGACTTAGTTTTTTTTGAGATAATAATATTCCAATTGGTAACTTCAGATTATTGAGAAGTACATTTACCGACCACTCAACATCGGACAATTTTCCCTCTGCAGCATACATCTTCATTTTGATTTTTCCATCGACCATTTTTTCAACAAGTGTTTTCATCTCCTTTTCAGCCTTTTTCTGCATCTTTTCAGGAACCAGCATATGAAAAAATTTCTGCTCTAAGATATCTTTTCGATGCTTTCCGAAAAACTTTTCTGCTTCAGGATTAAACTCCTGAATTTTTCCATCAGTTGATAATTTGATTATTGAACCAGAAGATGAAATCAGAAGTGATCGGTTCATCTGCTCCGTTTCGTGTAATTTTAACTCCACTTGTTTCAGATCTGACAGGTTAATAAAAGTGATAACAAGACCGTCTATTCTATCGTCGAAAGTACGATATGGCATAATCCGGATAGAAAACCATTTGTTATCTCTGGCAGGTATCTGTTTCTGAATAAATACAAGTGTTCTCAATACCTCCATGGAATCATCAGCCAGTTCTGGATATTGGAGTTGTGAAACCAAATCGGTGAAAGGCCTGCCAATGTCACCTTTTATTAATTTAAAGATTTTTGTTGCCTGATTGGTAAAACGGCGGATGTTCAAATCTTTATCGAGAAACAAAGTTGCAATATCTGTACTGTTAAGAAGGTTTTTCATATCATTATTCACCCTCGAGAAATCCTCCACCTTCGACTGGAGTTCAGCATTCACAGTCTGAAGTTCTTCATTGAGGCTTTGCATTTCCTCCTTGGAAGTTGTAAGCTCTTCATTGGTTGACTGCAGCTCCTCGTTTGTTGATTGGAATTCCTCGTTTGTTGATTTCAGTTCTTCCTGCGAAGTCTGCATTTCCTCGAGCGTGCTCTGCATCTCCTCACGTGTATTCTGCAACTCACTCTCCAGTTCAAGCTGTCTGATACTTTCTAAGGTTTTTTTCCCTTTCTTTGTCCTCCTGTCAATATCAGGAATATCAGGTATGTCCATAAAAAGTACAATCACAAAACCATTTAAAGGCTCAGGTTTATCGATCCACTGAATAGTAATATTAACAGTTTGGGTACTTCCGTTTGTTCCGACTTTCAGATGTTGCAGCAACACCTGTTCCTTTTTCAATACAGCTTTCCTGAAGGCATTCGGAAATTCATTACGCAAACCTTCGCGCAACATGGCAAAAATATTCATATTTGCCTTTCCAACAGCAGGTTCAAGATATTTGCCGGTATGTCCGCTGATATAAATTATATCTCCACTCTCATTTACAAGAACTCCTGCCGGAGAAAAATGTTGAATGAGAAACTGGTCAGTGAGTGTTTGGATATTCTGTGATACTTTTGCAGGTAGTAGCTTTTCCGTACCTGGAGATTTGACTTTTGAAAATGACGATGGAAAATCAAATAATTCAGGTATAATGGTAGTTACGGCACGCTTAAAAATTTTCAATTTTGAATCGACTGTAGTAAAAAGTGCACTTTGAGTTCCAAGAGTTTCGGCACTACCTAAAATGATATACCCATCCGGATTAATGCTATAGTAAAATAGTCCAAATATTTTCTTTTGTAACTCAGTATCCATATATATAAGCAGATTTCTGCACGAGATAATATCTATCTTCGTAAATGGCGGATGCATTATAATATTGTGATTTGCAAAGACAACCATTTCTCTTATTTCTGCATTAACACGGTAGCCTTCCTCAGTTTTATTAAAAAAGCGGGTCAATCGGGCTGGTGATACATCAGATACTATATTTAAAGGGAAAAGAGCTCTTCTGGCTGTCTCAATAGCTTCATTATCGAGATCTGTAGCAAATATCTGCAATGAAAATCCTTCCTGGGGTTTATTTTTTTCAAGTGCTTCTTTAAATATCATTGCTAAAGTATAGGCCTCTTCCCCTGTTGAACACCCCGGGACCCATGCCCTTAACACTGATCCTTCCTGCAAGGTGCTAAAAATATTGGGGAAAATTGTCTCTTTTAACTTTTCCCATACCGGAGCATCGCGAAAAAAGTTAGTTACACCAATCATCAATTCTTTGAAAAGAATAGTAGCTTCCTTAGGGTTTTCCTGCAAAAAGTGTACATACGAAGATATCCTTTCAATTTTGTGAACTGCCATTCGTCTTTCTATCCGGCGATAAACAGTGTTTTTCTTATATAGTGAAAAGTCGTTGCCGGTATATGTCCGCAGAAGAATAATTATTTTTTCAAGAGAACTTTTATCCCTGATAATCTCCGTTTCAAGGTTTGATTTAACGGTATGAATATGCTTAAAAAAATCTTCCAGTTTCGAAGGCAACAGGTTTGCCGGACCCACAATATCTACAACTACAGAGTCGATTGCACTGCGCGGCATACTGTCGTACTTTGCAGAGGTTGGATCCTGAACCAACACTAATCCCCCTTTTCCTTTGATGGCCCGGAGTCCGATACTACCATCCGAACCCATACCGGAAAGGATAACTCCTATACTATTCTCAAGTTGATCGTCGGCCAGGGAGCGCATAAAAAAATCAATCGGAAGACGAAGTCCTCTGGTTTCGATAGGAAGGAACAGATGCAGAACTCCTTTGAGGATAGACATGCTCGTATTTGGCGGAATTACATATACGCAATTCTGCATAATGGGCATGCGGTCTTTAACCTGAAACACTTTCATCGCAGTTACCCTTTGAAGCAATTCCGGCAACATCCCCTTTTGTGTAGGGTCGAGATGCTGAATAACCACATAAGCTAAACCACTATTTTCAGATACATTACTCAAAAACTGTTCCAGGGCTTCCAGTCCTCCCGCCGATGCACCAATACAAACAATTGGAAACTTCGTCAAAGTTGAATCAGAAGATTTCCCTTTTGGAGATACTGTCGATTTTTGCTTTTTCAGAGTCACTTGCAAATATTTTTAGATAAATTACCGGCCGGTATTTAAGCAGCTAAGCTATCAATTTTTCTTAAAATTGAATACCTGACAATCAGGAATTGGATTTTTTTGCCAGCTCACTGGCCTGACCAACCCAGTTATCCTTCTCAATACGACCGGGAATAAGTTCAAGCACCTCAGTTATGGTTTCAATATCGGTATGAGTAAGTTTACTTATCTGACTAAATGTGTATATATCAAGTGTGTTAAGCCTTTCTTCAACCCAGATCCCAAGTCCGTCGATGAGGGTAAGATTATCAGCTTCATGCTTTTGTGCAAATCCTAATCTGTCATAGTATATCTTATCTTTTCTCTCCCTTATCCGCTTTAGCAGTCCGACTTTGTCACCAGCGATCCTTATCATTTCGTGAGCCTGATATATCCACTCGTCTCTTTCAATTCTTCCGGGGAAATATTCAATAGCTTCAGTAACCTTCTCAATATCAGCCTTATTAAAATTACTGATCTGTCTGAAAGTATAAATATCGACTGCATGTAGCCGGGCCTCAATAAAAGGTCCTATCCCGCTAATAAGTTGCAGGTCGTCTTTTTCTGCTACCGTTGCTGTTCCAAAACTTTTGTAATCGAGTAAATGCTTACGCTGGGAAATATTTGTCAGAGTAAGTTTTTCTATCTCAAGTTCCTTATCATTGATATTTTTATGCAATTCAACAATAATCCCATCAAGGTTTACAATGCGGTTGTTCAACTCATGTTTGTCCAATTCGATTAGTTCAATTTTCTTTTCATAAACCGACCTCGTATACAGCCATGCAGTTAAATATCCGATTAATGCAGCACCCAGTAACATAGAAATGATTTCAATTGTCGCCACACTTTTTGTTACTGCCAAAAGAATTAGTAATGTATTCATAACTTTATGATATTATGGTTTAATGGTTAAAACTGCTCTTCTGTTTTTTGTTCTTCCGGAAACTGTACTATTATCATCTGCGGGTTCTTTTTCGCCTTTAGATCCGATGACAATCTTAACCGATGGCATTCCCTTGTTTTCAAAGAAGCTCTGAATACTTTGAGCCCTTCTGTAACCTAAAGCCTGATTATACTCTTCAGACCCGACAGCGTCTGTATGGCCGGTAATACTGAGGGTTGCTCCGGTATTTACAAACATGTATGCCATCGATTCTTCAAAATATCTGTTATAATCTGCACTGGAATTCAATTCAGATTTATCGAAAGCGAAGTAGATTAGCAGGTCTTGAGGGATTACCGCTTTCTTTTGAATCAAATCTTTGGAAACAGTGTCTGCGGTTACAACTTCAGCATGAATGGGTGCCTTAGTTACAACCGGTTCCGCTTCATAACACAAGCCTTTAATCTTACATACATATACATAAGTTGAAAGCGATGTCCAGCCTAAGAATACGAGGAATCCGATTATCAGAATTTTCATTGGCTAATTTTTATTTATGAGGTACTATTTTACGGCATAAAAGTACAGGCATACCTAAGGTAATATGTTACATAACTTTCAGAAAAGATTACATTATTCACAGATTTAACAAAAGGCGTCAGGCATCAGATGTCAAATACCCGACCTTTATCGCGTTGCCTGTCGCCTGTCGCCCCAAATATGTGAATCATGTAACTCTTATACAAAGTTATGTAAGAATTAGTGGATAAGATGAGCCTACTTTTGCATAATATCAATTCACTAATCTTAAAATATAAATACATCTATTATGAAAAAGTTGAGAATGAGTTTAGCAGTGCTTCTAAGTGTAATAATGATATTATCAGGGTGCGCGTCATGGAATAAAACACAAAAAGGAGCCGTAGTCGGCACTGCAGCAGGTGGTGGAATGGGAGCTGTTATCGGTAAAGTTACCGGAAATACTGCCCTGGGAGCAATAATAGGTGCTGCCGTAGGAGGTGCCACTGGTGCTGTAATCGGTCATAAGATGGACAAGCAGGCTGAAGAAATAAAGAAGACTGTTCCTGATGCAAAGGTTGAACGTGTTGGTGAGGGAATCGTTGTTGAATTCAGCAGTAATATTCTGTTCGGATTTGATAAATCGCTTTTATCATATGATGCTAAAGCAAATCTTGATAAACTGGTTACAGTTTTGAGCGGTTATCCTGACACAAATATCGAATTGCAGGGACATACCGACAACAAAGGAAGTATGGATTATAATCAGAACTTATCTGAAGAAAGAGCCAGTACGGTATCGGGTTACCTTGCAGCCAAAGGGATAAGCTCAGGCCGTCTCAGCATAAAAGGATTTGGCGAGACTGTTCCAAAATATGATAATAATACAGCGGATGGTCGTACCCAGAACCGCAGAGTTGAATTTCTGATAACAGCAAATGAGAAGATGAAGGCGGATGCGGGGAAGACGAGTAGTAGGTAGTAGGTAGTAGGTAGTAGGTAGATTTATACTTCCGTCTTCGGTCTTCAAACAAAAAAATAGAAATAAATAAAATAGAAAATATGAAAACAAAACTAATCACACTGGTATTAATCGCAATACTTTCAGCTCCTCTGGCTATTGCGCAGAGTACTGAGACTAAAAAAATGTCTTTCGCCATTCTTGGTGGTGTAAATTTCCAGAATCTGACCGGGAAAGACAATAACGGTGACAAACTTAAAAATAGTATGCTTATTGGATTTCACGGTGGAGTTAATGTTCAGTTACCAATTGCTCCGGAGATCTGTTTTCAGCCGGGATTATTATTTTCCACAAAAGGGGCAAAAAATAGTTATGGCTCATTAACAGGTACATATAAGCTTTCTTATATTGAACTGCCTTTAAATGTTGTATATAAAGGAGCATTGGGCAATGGATTTATTATGGTCGGATTCGGACCCTATTTAGCTTATGCAATCGGAGGAAAATCAACTCTTAACAATGAAACGACAACAATTGAAAATAATATTGTCTTTAAGAAAACTGTGGAATCAGGTGATCCTTATCTTACGGCTTATATGAAAAGATTTGATGCAGGTGGAAATATTTTTGCAGGATTTGAAATGGCTGGCGGTCTTTTTGTCCAGCTGAATACACAATTCGGTATGATAAATATTAACCCGAAAGACAATCGTATGATACAAGAATTCAGTGACAAATTATCAGTAAAGAATACCGGTTTCGGATTATCACTTGGATACAGATTTTAGAGATTAAATGTTTTGGGTTTAGGTTGGTTTTAAGTGTGAACCGCCTCTGGAAACAGGGGCGTTTTTTTGGATGTCTTCTCCGTCTTCCGACTTATACCTTCAGTCCCACAACAGTAACATCATCAACCTGTTCTTCATAACCCTTCCAAATAATATGAGCATCTAACAGCAATTGTTTCTGCCATTCTAAAGTCCGTTTATGGTTCTTCAAAAGGATTTCCTTAAATTGCGACCTGTGGAATTTTCTTGATAATGGTCCGCCAAACTGGTCAGTATACCCGTCAGTAAACATATAAATGAGATCCTCTGGTGCCAATTTCATATCCTGCCCGGTAAAATCTGACATATCATCTGCATATGACAAAGGCATGCTGTTTACCTTGAGTTCAATTAAATTATTGTCCCGAATGATGTATACCGGATTGAATGCTCCGGAATAAGACAATATCTTTGTTGTCAGATCGTACATTATCAATGACCCATCCATACCATCATGAACCTCAAAAGATCTTCCTTTTTGCCCAAGAGCGGAAATAACCTTTTCCCGTAACCGGTTTAGAATGAGATGAGGTTCAAGAATCTTCTCACTGATTACGATTTCATTCAGAAGAGTTATACCAAGCATACTCATGAAAGCACCCGGAACCCCATGACCTGTGCAGTCAAAAACACCAACAATCAATTTATTATCAGTTTTGTGAAACCAGTAGAAGTCGCCGCTTACAGTATCCCTTGGCAGATGAAGGTAAAACATTTCTCCGAAAAAATCTGATCCGATCTGAGGAGCTTTCAATACAGCAGATTGAATTTTCTGAGCATATTGAATACTATAGTTTATAACTAGGTTTTTAGATTCTATTATTTTAAGATCAGTAGTTCTGGCCTCAACAAGTTCTTCCAGTTTTTCATTCATTTGCCTCAGTTCATCACGTGTTTTGATAAGTTCATTATTCTTAAAAATTGCCCCCTGATATATACTAAGCAATAGCTTAACCATTTTCTGTGGTTCAGTCCTTATTATTTTTTTCTTTCCTCCGTAATTAATCTCTACCCCCGAGGTTCCTGATTTGGAATCAGGTAAAGATTTTTCAACAAGGATTTTTTCGATATTGGAAATTAGAAAATTTTTATCGTATGGTTTGGTAATAAAACTATCTGCCCCACATGAAAGCCCTTCGATTACTTCTTCAAGATCGGAAAGTGAGGTCAATAAAATAACAGGCAGATATTTAGTCCGGTCATCCGACTTTATCTTTTCGCAGAGCTCAAAGCCGTTCATTCCGGGCATCATTATATCTGAAATAATCAATGATGGTTCATTTTTGGAAAGCCAGGCCAAAGCCTCATTTCCATTATAAGCAACCACAACATCGAAATAATTATCTTCCAGCAGGTATTTTATCTGGGCTGCCTGCGTGAGACTGTCTTCAACAACCAGGATATTTTTTATTCGATCTGAAGTTTTGATTTTATTCCTCATAGCCTATTTTTTGTACCTGATAGTGCAAGGATTTCAGTTTTCATATCAACTTTTTTATTATTTCGAGCAGATTTGTCTGATCAAAACTGCTTTTTATCAGATAGGCATCAGCACCTACTTCAATACCTCGTTCACGGTCGTCAGGCGATTCAAGAGAAGTGACAAGAACAACCGGAGTTTCACTCAGTTTTTTATCGCTTTTAATTTTTAAGGTAAGTTCAAAACCATTCAGCTTAGGCAGATCCACATCAGAAACGATGATATCGAAATCGCCGGTATGTGCTTTTGTAAAAGCTTCAGCTCCGTCGATTGAAGTGGTTACGTGGTAACCTGCCGTTTCCAGAATGTTTTTTAACAATGTCCGCGAGGTTATTGAATCTTCAACAACCAGGATATTACCGGTTTTAGGTACCAAAATATCATCTGCCGGAGTTTTACCCTTCTTTCCTTTTACCTTTACGGCAGATTTCATGAGATCCCTTATATTCAGCACAGGGACAACCTGACCTGAACCCAGAATCGTCGCTCCTGAAATGTTTGGTATACGGTTCAGTAATTTACCAAGCCCTTTAACAAGTACCTGCTGTTCATCAACAATTTCATCAACCTTAAATGCTATTCGCAGTTCAGCATAAACAATAATAATTACACAGATTTTATTAGAGTCGACCTTACCTGCGTCCATATTACCTGGTCGTGAATACTTATGTACAGATAATCCAAGCACTTTCCTGAGGTCAACCAATGAGATGATCTGATCATCAATATAAAGTGTTTCCTGATTTTCAACGGTTTTTATTTCTTCAAGTTCCACTTTCATTACCCGATCAATATTGAGTGTAGGAAGGATAAATAAGGAATCTTTCACTTTTACCACAATACCTCTGAAGGTGGCAAGGGTCATTGGCATAAGAATGCGGAAAGTGGTGCCTTGATTTGTTTCTGATTCCATTGAAATTCTTCCGTTAAGTTTTTCTACTTTTTCACGAACAATAGACAATCCCAGTCCGCGGCCGGAAACCTCAGTGATAATTGAACTTGTGGTAACTCCCGACTGATAAATAAGGTTCAGAATATCCTTTAATGCAAGTTTCCCTGCAGCTTCCTTCGATATTACTCCTGATTTAATAGCTGCTTTCAAAATAAGGTCCTTATTAATACCAATTCCATCGTCAGATACAGTCACTTCTACCTGTCCGTTATCTTTGGAAACAAATTCGAGAGTTATGGTCCCCCTGGGCGGTTTATTCTGCAGGATGCGTTCAGCGGGTTTACCTATGCCATGGTCAATGCTGTTACGGATAAGGTGGATAAGAGGTTCTTTAAGCTCTTCAAGTATGCGTTTGTCAATTTCAAGGTCAGTTCCCCTGATGATAAAATCAATTTCTTTATTTTGTTTTTGTGAGATTTCCCTGACCATCCCCGGAAATGACTCAACCAATGAGCCAACCGGAAGCATTAGAACCTGTTTCATAGCCTCAAGGTGATTGTTAACAAGACGGTCAAAACTGTGCTGATCGCGTTCCATAAGACGGGTAATCTCCTCAAGCTGAAATAGTACTTTATTCAGACGAACCTCGCAGTTATCATACCATTCATTCCAAATTAAACCCGATGCTACAGCTTTCCGGCTTCTCCATTTTTGCATCTCATTTTTCCAATCAGTAACCTCATTGCATAATTCCTGCAACTCATCGGCCCTTTCGTCGAGTACTTTTTTTGACTGGGTCAGCTCCTCCGCCTGCATGAGAAGCGGATCAAGCTTTGATACGGCTATCCGAACCATATCAATTTGTGATGGTAAAATATTCCCGGCAAGGTCTGGGTCGGGTTTTGGTTCGGGATCAGGATTTGGTTCAGTCTTTTCCGGCCAATGTATTCCGGAATCGGCTGCCAGAGGTTTCTGAGCTGTATCTGCAACTGTTCTATCTAAAACCATGAGCTTCAATTCACGTATCAGATCCTTCTGCGTCTGACGAAAGGCACTTGTTTGTTCTGTCCCTGATGTCGCGACATGTTTTAACAACCACTCCATGGTTTTAAAAAAAAGATTTATTGATGATGGCGTAAGGGCAATTGTCTTACTCTTCAAGGCTGATAATATACTCTCCATTGGCTGGCATACATATTCAATTTCCTTTTGATCAACAGAACGGGCGGCACCTTTAAGACTATGAACTTCGCGGAATAATACTTCGATAAGGTCTGTCTTCTCTTTCTCAGATTGAGTTTTCTCCAAAACGAGCAAACCTGCCGAAATTGCACGAATATGTTCTTCAGCCTCAATCCTGAATGTTGACTGAATACGTTTTTGAAATTCAATCTCCTTTTTATCCATCTCCTTATACTTTTGTCTTTTTACACATTGAACCTTTCTACCATCATTTTTAATTTTTGTCCCAGGTCATTCAGGTTTTTTGCCGATTTCTCAGATTGTACCATACTCACTACAATATCTCTTCCTGCCTGGTTTATGTTTCGCATTGCTGCACCAATCTGATCCATCCCTATAACCTGCTGTTGGCTCGACGCTACAATTTGTGTGGATGCTTTTAATGCTTCACCGCTACTTTCGGCAAGTATCCTGATAGCATCACCTGCCTGAGCCGACTGTTTTACCCCTGCCTCCACAGCTTTGCTTCCCTGTTCGGTTGCTATAACTGCTGCTCCGGTAGCTTTCTGTATATCATTAAGGATGTTACGTACCTGCGAAGTTGCCTGTTTTGATTGGCCGGCCAGGTTTTTTATTTCCTGTGCAACTACCGCGAAGCCCCTGCCCTGTTCACCGGCTTTGGCAGCTTCGATAGCTGCATTGACCGCCAATAAATTGGATTGGTCAGCAATATTAGTAACAGAAGCGATGATGCCTCCGATAGACTGACTTTGTTCACTAAGACGAATGACCGTCTGAGCAATTGAATCCATCTGCTCACGAATACGATTCATCCCGTTTACAGTCTCATCTACAGCTTTTTGCCCATTCTGAGAGACATTTGCCACCATCTGAGCGCTTTCTGCTACATTCTTTGCTTTTTGTGCAGATTGTTTGGCAGCCTGTTGTACCTCTTCAACTGTGGTAGATGTTTCATTGATAGAGGTGGCGGTTGTTGCAGTTCCTGAAGCCACCTGTGTGGTAGCTGCCAGAATCTGACTCGAAGTGGAAACAAGTATATTAACTGTTTCTTTAACTTCCTTCAACACATTTGAAAGGTCTGTATTGGCAATTATTAACTCAGCAGCACGTTTTTCTTTCTCTCCATTTTGAAAGAGAAGCTCATTGTTTGCAATTATAAGCTCTGCTGCACGTTTTTCTTTCTCCCCATTTTGATAGAGAAGCTCATTGTTTGCAATTATAAGCTCTGCCGCTCGTTTTTCTTTCTCTTCATTCTGAAAGAGAAGTTCTTTATTTGCGAGGATTAATTCAGCCGCGCGCTTTTCTTTCTCTTCGTTTTGAAAGGCAAGTTCTTTGTTTGCTATTATTAACTCTGCTGCACGTTTTTCTTTCTCTTCGTTTTGAAAGGCCAGCTCTTTGTTGGCTATTATTAACTCTGCTGCACGTTTTTCTTTCTCACCGTTCTGAAAGGCAAGTTCTTTATTGGCAATTATGAGCTCCGCCGCACGTTTTTTCCTTTCACCCATATTAAAAATATTTTTCATATGTATTCATTTTATAATTTGATTCTTAAAGTACGATCTCGTTGATAATCATTTTTTTATCGTTTAACAGACTTTCTGCATCAAAAACAACAATATGCTCTTTTGTTACACCTTTCAGGTACGTTTCGCCGATACCTGTTACAGTAACAGGAGTCGCCATTATATCATCAATGGCCAGGGTCCGGGTCCCTTCCACAACATCTGCTACTATTCCAAATTCCATCTGGTCGTTACGGAGGATGATAACTTTATTCATTTCACCCAATCCCCGTTCCGACAAACTGAAGAATTTTCTCAAATCAACCACAGGAAGTATTTGTCCGCGTACATTGACAATTCCCATTATATATGAAGGTACACCGGGTAAAGGAGTGAAATCTTTCAATGGATATACTTCCTTTACAAAGGCAGATTCAATACCATAACTTTCGGTGGCTAATGCAAATTCAATGATCTCAACTGTGGCTGAGGTCACTTTATTCTGGTCATGCTCCAGTGCCATTGCGACAGCACGTTCTTTTAATATAGTGCGGACTTCTTTCTTCACTTCCCTTAAATATTTTTATAGCCAAACTTGCTGGCAGCCAGGGCCAGATCCTTTTCTTCCTCCAGATTTAAAAATCCACCAAGATCGTAGATAAGAATCATTCCGTCTTCAGTTTTTGCCGCTCCTCTGATATGTTCTGCATAAGGAGCAGACTCTTTGGCAAGGTCAAGCTGCCTGGGCTCCAGATCAATGATACCTGTTACGGAATCTACCAGAATTGCTACCTCTCTTTTTCCTGTATCTGCAATAATTAACCGATCGTTCAGGTCAATTTCGCGAGTGAGCATCCCAAGGCGTTTACGGATATCAACAACAGGAATAATCCGGCCCCTGACATTGATAATGCCAGTTATAATTTCGGGTGCTTTGGGTAAATGTCTTATTTCTATTGCATGAATAACCGTTACAACTGCAATTAATGGAAGTGCGAATAATTGTTCATCAAGAGTGAATACAACAATCTGATCTGTTGATGTATGGATTGATTCTTTCATTCTTCCCTCAATCATATTAAAAGCATACTTTTAACCTATTCAATATTATATACTGAACAGGTTTTACTTTAACAAAGGTAAGAACGTGACCAAAAGTAAATGTTACACAATTACGAGCCAGAGTTACATGATTTACATGTACTTATAAACGGATTCCCATTATGGTAATATCATCAGTCTGATTTGTATTCTTCATCCATTCAATGATTTCTGTATCAAGTATTTCCTTCTGGACAGACATTGGTAATGAATGTATTTCCAATAACCTGGCATATAACTGCCGGCTTAAATATTTCTTATCATCTGCCCCGCCAAACTGATCCTTGAATCCATCGGAAAACAGATATAATACATCACCTTTTTTATATTCAAATTCCTCTCTTGTATAAGGATTGAAATAGTCATTATAAACACAGACTGATAGTCGATCTGCTTTTAGTACTACCAGACTCCCGTCATGTACATAAACAAGATCGTTCATCGCTCCGGTAAACTGAAGTTTTTTCTGCTGTTTGTCAATCACACATAAAGTAATATCCATTCCGTCTGATGTCGGAACGTTTTTCCTTCCCTGCTTAAGGGAGTGCAGGACTCTGTCGCGAAGTTTGGCGACTATAGCATCTGAATCTGTGCATCCCTCTATATTTACAATTGAATTTAATAAAGTAATTCCAAGGACACTCATAAATGCTCCCGGGACTCCATGTCCGGTACAATCAACAACAGCAATGATGATCTTGTTATTTATTTCTGACATCCAGTAAAAATCGCCGCTGACTATGTCTTTTGGTTTACTCAGAATAAAATTATCTGGCAATAATCTATCAAGAAGTTCCAATGGAGGTAAAACTGCATTTTGTATATGCCTCGCATACTCAATACTTGCGATTATATTTATATTTTTTTCATCAATAAGATCGCGCTGCAGTTCAATTTCATTTTTTTGATACTGAATTTCCTGAGTCCTTTCCTGAACTTTTTCTTCGAGTATTCTTTTCTCAGTAAGAAACTTATATTCACGTCTTTTTATATATATGAAAGTCAGACCAATAATAACAAGTAGAATTGAAGGGTAGAACCACCATTTCTTCCATGCGGGAGTCTTTATAAAAATGGTGATTGTAAGAGGCTTATCTGTAATAATACCATCCCCGCTTGCTGATTTTAAGATGAACGTATATTTTCCGCTGGCTAAATTATTATAAGTAACACTTGTGCCTTTTGAAATTTCAGACCACTCCTCAAAACCTTCCAGTCTGTATTGATAGGTTACCATTTCCGGTTCCTTTAAACTTATGCCAAGGAAGTTAATCCGTATCTTGTAATTGCCGGGAGATAAAATAAGTTTATCAGATATTTCTCTTTCTTCACCATTAATTGTTAAAGAAGTAATATCTAAAATAGGAGGAAGAAAGGTTGAGTACTCCGCTGATCTGTCATATGAAACAATCCCATTGTATGAACCGAATAATATTTTTCCCTGCTTATCGGTGGCTATGGAATTAAGATTAAATTGATAATTATCAGTCTGGTTTTCAATATGATGTATCAGTTTAACAGAATAATCATCAATCCTGATCCTGCTCAATCCACCTTTATGACCAACCCAAATGTTATTCTGATCATCACTGGTAAGTGAATAACAATAATTTGATAAAAGTCCTTCTTTAACAGTGAAGTTAATAATGGAATCCGATTCTATCATAAAAACGCCGCTTCCGTTTGCTCCTACCCATATCCTGGAGAATGAATCTTCAGTTATCGGACCCAGTGTTGAAGTTCCGCTTGCTGAATTAAAAGGTATTTTGAAAACTTTTCCATTCTCGATATACGATAAGGTATTACTCCGGGTACTTACCCATAATCTGCCTGATTTGTCAAGAAATAAAGAGTTAATGAAATTATGTGGCAAACCTCCCTTACTGATGGTAAACCAGTTCTGATGATCAGTCGCCGAATTAATGGAGCATAAACCGATTTTTGTGCCTATCCAAATCTGTTCTCCTTTACCGGCTATAACAGTAACAGAGTTTTCGAGTGAACCATCGCCAATCGGATATTTAATAAATTTTTCACTCAATACATCCATACGGAATACCCCGTTTTTTCCGGTTCCAATCCAAAGTTCATTTTCATTGGCTGAATAAATAGTCGTCACAGTATCTTTAGGCAGCCCGCTTCCTTTGCTGTAAAATTTAATAATTTTACCTGACTGCAGATCTGTTTTTACTAGTCCGTTTTCTGTTCCTATCCACCTGAATTTCTTAGATAAACAAATTGAAAAAATATCATTACCGATTAAAGGATTATCAAATTTTTCTACTGAAAAAGTCTTGGGGGTAATTTGTGTTAACCCTTTGCCATAGTTGCCACTCCAGATATTTCCTTCCCTGTCTTCAAAAACAGATTTAACATTGTCAGTTGGAAATCCGTTGGAAATATCGAAATGGGAATTTTTTACAAACTCTCCCGTTGCAGAAAAGGTAAGCTTAATAAGCCCGTTCCCAAAAGAGCCCAGCCACAGATTCGACTGACTGTCTTCATAAATGTCCTGAATTCCGGTGAATTCAGTATCAGAATCTGTGATGATTTTTGAAACCTTAAACACTCTGTCTTCAGAAGTGAGCTGAAATACTCCATCATTTTCTGTTGCTATAAAAAACCCGGGCCTGTTTCTTCTTTTCTGAATGCAGGTTACTTTCGATTCCGGTATTTCTATAACAGATTTTATTATCTCTATTTCGCCTGTTTCAATTAATCTGCAGTATAATAAACCTGAATTTGTACCAATCAGTAAGCTATTGCCATTCAGAAAATTAAAAGATATAATAACTATCTTATTTTTAGACACATAACGCTTTAATAAACCTGAATCTTTACTCAGTTTCAATAAGCCATCAGCATAAGTACCAGCCCAGATATTGCCATCAGGGCTTTTAGTAAAATGTATAATGGGACTAACTATTGTATCCGGAATATTTACAGAACTGAATTTTTTCCCGTTAAAAAAAGATATTCTGCCATTGTTATGCCCGAACCAAAGTGATTTGCCGTCACTTATTCCGCAAGTAATAATATCTGCCAGTGAATCACTGGTTGCATAGTTTTCAAACCTGAATCCATTATACCGCGACAGCCCGTTCCCTGTTCCAATCCACAAATAACCATTCACATCCTGAGTGAGTGAATAAATATATGCCTGGGGCAACCCGTCTTCAGTACTGAAATTCCGATAGTTGTAGCTCTGGGAAAAGGCATTGCCGGAAAATAAAAGGAATAATGAAATAGATACCCATTTTAACCTAAGTTTATAATGAAACTCAAAATATTTATTTTTAACGCGGCTCTCTGCGGTTAATGGATTTAATTTCATTTCATCCTGATTTTAGGAGTGTAGACCGGAACCCCTCCGATAGGTACAACAAAGAATGGCAATGAAACACCATACTGGTTCCTGACGGCAATAACGACATTATTGTTTTTTACCAGCAGTGCCTTATTTTTAATGAATTGGATCTCGAGGGTAGAATTTTTTTCTTCCGCCACAATCGGGAATTCCCTTACAGTCCAATTATCTTCTGTCGAAACGTCGCAGGGGATTCCATTTTTTGCAATTGAAAAGATCCTGATTATTCCATCATCGTCCCAGTCAAAGTTTGAGACCTGGATAGAAATTGTTTTGTCGTCAATATAAGGGTAGATCTGACAAACACGTTTCTGATCATCTGAAAGCCTGAAATGGTATTTATAAGTAAAAAAGTTTCCTCCTTCAACTGGCACATTTTCATCCGGACTGGTACTTAAGAAGTATTTGTATAAATTACCATCATCGCCTGTAATACCTTGCGCAATTACCTTAAATACACGACCACCCAGCTTCTCAATATACTCTCCTTCAGAAGGATTGAACGGTCCGAAAGTATACCACTTTTTATCGTACTTCGGATCTGCTCCAAACGATTTTGACGATAATAAATAACCGCTTTTAAAGTTTCCTTTTGGATGTATACTCTGGGCTGAAGTATCAGACCAGCAACCCTTTCCCGCATAAACAGAAAAGTTGACACTTGTATTAAATTCTCCCTTCAGTTCATCGAGATCGCCACCTGTATCCGGATCATAAACACGGACATATACCGGATCATTTTGTGAAGGAGGAATAACGCAAAAGAATATCTGAATGAAATCATCATCCCCCCATGAGGTTAGCGATTCCCCTCCGAATGTGACCAGATAAGGGATGTTTTCTTCAACAGCAGGAGCAGATTGAGAAACGGCAGATAAACCACCTATGAGAAGAAATAATATGATCAATAAATATTTATTCAAGTCAATTGATAGTTATTTTTTTCCTGTAACACATTTTCTGAACAACCCCGAGACTGTCCTTACCTGCCAGTAATCCAAGCCTGACTGTATATACTCCCTTCTTTTTGAAAGTTGTGTTCATCAGGGGTCCGCCCGGTTTAAAACCATCACCGAAATCCCATAAATAATCCGTTATACTTTTACCTGTCAGGTCGGTGGTTACCCCCTCAAAAGATATTGGTTTACCAACCTTTCCGATATCAGGGGAATTTATAATTGCCTGTTCAATGTTTTTCAGATCTACATCATATTCAACCTGTTCGGAAAGAGGAGTCCCTGTGAGCTCATCCGTTATAGAGAGCTTTACTTTGTATTTTCCAGAACCCGGAAAACAATGTTTTACCTCTTTGCCATTAACTATTCTGCCATCGCCAAAATCCCAGTGGTAGGTAAGCGGTATTGTATCTATAAGCTTATGTTGTTCATCATAAAACGTAAAACAGTATCTGTTTTCTTTTATACTGTCACAACTTGTAAAATCGACCGGAACTGTACTGAAACTGAAAATATCATCTGTATTCCGCCTGTTTGTTGAAAAATACCCGTTCAGTGAAGATGAGTCAGTTACAATTCCAAAATCATCATATGGTGAGTTTATTGCAGAATCGAGGTGAACCGGCACGATCCATTCTTTGTTTATCTGCCGTGTATAGAAAAGGTCCTTGCCTCCAAATCCCTTATGCCCATCAGATGCAAAAAAGAGTTTTCCATACCCTGAAGCAAACGGAAAGGATTCATTTTTTGCAGTATTTATAATTGGACCCAAATTTACTGGTTTATCCCATTCATCGTTATGCCTGTCGCAATAATAGAGATCCATTCCACCACTGCCACCAGGCATATCAGAAGAAAAATAGATCCTGTTTCCATCCGGTGTAAGTGAAGGTGTCCCGAGAGAATACTGAGGGTTGTTATAGGTAAATGGTCTGATATTACTCCACAATCCATCTTTCAATTCGGCATAGTAGATGCCTAGTTTATTTGAAGTATCGGAAACATTTTTCATGACATTCTTTACGGAGTTGTTTCTGGAATAATACATGAGGGTACCTTTTTCATTGAAAGTTACCGGCCCGTCGTTATAACCTGTTGTTATCTCCTTTGCCAGCAACTTAGGGTTTGTCCATCCTGTGCTTCCTCTTTTCGATACAAAAAATATTTTATACAGTCTGTTTTGAGAATCGTTATAGCTGACAAGTGAATTGTCATTCTGGTTTGAACAGAATGCAATTCCACCGTTGTAAAATACTGGTGAAAATTCATCATATAATCTGGAACTGAAAGAGACCGGATTTACAGAATATCGAAGAGGTTGGGCAAGCGATCCTGCTTCACCTGAAATTATTAAAATCAATAATATGCAAAAGTATCTGTGCATAAAAATAACTTCTAAAACTGTCTTGGCCCCATTACCTTACGTGAATACCGGAAGAGGTAGTTTAAACCGATCTCATGGGAACCGTTCATATATTTCCTCAGGCTACTCATCTCAAAATCATAAGAATAACTCATTCGGATCTGATAATTCAACTGACACTGAAGTATTCCCACCAGCATATTTTTGTTCCGGTATCCAATACCAAGCCAGATTCTGTCTTTTAAACTGATGAGAGCATTAAAATCAATCTGCACAGGAGTATTCTTCTGATATTTTACCAGCAATGAAGGGAGGAGTTTTACCTGTGGATAAATATTAAGCTCGTATCCACCGGAAAGGAAATAATTATACTTCGAAAAATCGTTACTTATTTTATAGGTACCGGAACTCTGATTCAGTTCCTGGCTTATGAACAAAGGAATGGAAAAACCTATAAAATATTTTTTTGTAGAGTAATAGGTACCGAAACTGAATGAAGGCAAAACAGCAGTTGATGGATTATTAACCAGCTGAATATCATTTGCATCAGATGCAACCAGTTCATTCCATGCAATATTGTGTATTGTGATACCAAAACCCAGACCCAACGACAGTTTACCTTCGCCTAGTTCCATCCGGTATGCATAGTTGCCAATAACGCTCGTTTCCTTAAATATTCCGATACTGTTCTTCTCTATCATTATTCCCAGTCCGATTCTGTCATTATTAAGAGGTGCATGAACTGACAGCAACTGGCTTTTCGGGGCCTCGCTGAATCCGACCCACTGATTTCGGTATAAAAGCGTTGCACTCAATGAATTGTAGCTACCGGCAAATGCCGGGTTAATGGAAAGTGCATCAGACTTATAATAATGCGTTACAGTAAGCATCTGTGCGGCAAGTTGCATTGGAAAAATAATTACAAATATGCTCAGAATAAGCCTGTTCATTTATCTTTTAATTAATACTGATCCCTTTATTATTTTACCACTTTCAAATTTCAATATATAGAAATATGTATCATTTGGAAGTTCAATTCCTTTATTATTACGACCGTCCCAGTCATTTAAATAGTTACTGTTTGTATATTCTATATTTCCCCATCGGTTAAAGATGGTAAGGTCAACCTTACCGGAAATTTCACCGATCACAAAATAATCATTTTTACCATCATTATTTGGAGTAATTACTGATGGTATAGGTAATTCATTTATTTCTACTGTTGTTGTTGCTGTATTGGAACATCCATTTGCATTGGTAACTGTAAGCGTATAAACTCCTGCCATAACTTCTAATGCACTCGTTGATACAGACGGACTCTGTGAGTTACTGGTGAACCCGTTTGGTCCTATCCATGAATAGGTCGTCATGCCTTCAGGCCCTCCTGTAAGACTGAGGGCCTTGAATGAAAATACCGGACCATTATTACCTGCTGTCGCTACAGGTAAGACATTTACCGATATTTCTGTGGCTGCTGATGTTGCACTCTGACATCCACTTGCATTAGCTACCTGAACTGTATAACTTCCTGCTGCGGTAACATTTATGCTTGCTGTAGTTGCTCCAGTTGACCAGAAGTAGCTTGTACCTACACTTGATGTCAGTGTAACGTTACCCCCCTCACAGATAGTTGTTGGTCCGTCAGCTGTGATAATCGGAGTGACAGGTAAAGCATTCACTGTCACCGTTGTGGAAGCTGAGGATGCGCTCTGACACCCATTTGCATTAGTAACCCTTATGGTATAGCTTCCTGCGGTGGAAACAATTATGCTTGCCGTTGTTGCTCCGGTTGACCACAGGTAGTTTGCTTCCGCACTTGAGGTCAGGGTCACACTTGCACCGGCACAGAAGGTTGGCGGTCCGCCAGCGGTAATAGTTGGCGTTACCGGTAAAGCATTAACCGTTACCAATGTGGCTGCTGATGCAGCACTCTGACATCCATTGCCGTCGGTTACCCTTACATTATAACTTCCTGCTGAAGTAATATTTCTACCTGGCGAAATTGCTGCATCTGACCATAAGTAAGTTGTTCCTGCACTTGATGTTAAGGTTACACTACCACCATCACAGAACGTTGTCGGGCCGCCGGCAGTAATAATTGGTGTTGCAGGTAAAGCGTTGATGGTTACGATGCTTGCTATGGATGCCATGCTCTGACATCCATTTGCATCGGTTACCTGAACATAATAGCTTCCTGCTTCGGTAACATTAATGCCTGGAGTTGTTGCTCCGGTTGACCATAAATAAATTGCTTCTTCACTTGAAGTCAGCGTCACACTACCACCATCACAGAAAGTTGTCGGACTTCCGGCAGTTATGGTTGGCGTTGCCGGTAAGACATTTGCCGTTACGTTGATGGCTGCTGATTCTGCACTCTGGCATCCATTTGCATCTGTTACCTGAACAGTATAACTTCCTGCTGTAGTAACATTTATACCTGGTGTAGTTGCTGAATTTGACCATAAGTAGCTAGCTTCTGCACTTGAGGTCAGGATTACACTTCCACCTGCACAGAAAGTTGTTGGGCCATCAGCGGTTATGGTTGGCGTTACCGGTAAAGCATTTACAGCTACTTCAATTGCTTCGGATGTTGCACTCTGACATCCAATTGCATCGGTTACCTGAACGGAATAGCTTCCTGCAATATTAACAACTACATTTTGTGTAGTTGCTCCGTTTGACCATAAGTAACCAGCTCCTGAACTTGAAGTTAATGTTATACTGCCATTGGCGCAAAAAGTTGTCGGGCTGCCATAGGTTATGGTTGGTGTTACCGGTAAAGCATTTACTGTTATTATGGTGGCTGTTGATGCAGCGCTCTGACATCCGTTTGCATTGATCACCTGAACAGAATAGTTTCCTGCTGTGACAGCATTTACACTTTGTGTTGTTGCCCCGGTTGACCACAGATAGTTTGCTTCCGCGCTTGAGGTTAAAGTTACACTACCACCGTCACAGAAGGTTGTTAGACCATCAGCTGTAATGGTTGATGTTGCCGGTAAAGCATTAACTGTCACCACTGTGACTGCTGATGTCGCACTCTGGCATCCATTTGCATCTGTTACCTGAACAGTATAACTTCCAGATATGGTAACATTAATATTTGGTGTAGTTGCTGCATTTGACCATAGGTAGTTTGCTTCCGCACTTGAGGTTAAGATTACATTACTATCGGCACAGAAAGTTGTCGGACCTCCGGCGGTAATGGTTGGTGTTGCCGGTAAAGCATTAACTGTTACTATGGTAGCTACTGATGCCGCACTCTGACATCCGCTTACACTGGTTACCCTTACAGTATAGCTTCCTGCTGTGGTTACATTTATGCTTGCTGTAGTTGCTCCATTTGACCATAAGTAACTTGTTTCTGGACTTGAGGTTAAGGTTACACTCCCACCGGCACAGAAAGCTGTTGGACCACCGGCGGTTATGGTTGGTGTTGCCGGGACGGTGTTGACCGTTACGATGGTGGCTGCTGATACTGCACTCTGACATCCGCTTGCATTTAATACCTGAACAGTATAGCTCCCGGTTGTTGTTACATTTATGCTTGCTGTTGTTGCCCCGCTCGACCATAAATAGTTAGTACCTTCACTTGAAGTCAGCGTCACACTTCCACCTGTACAGAAGGTTGTCGGGCCACTGGCAGATATGGCCGGTGCTGGCGGTAAAGCATTTACCGTTACTAAGGTGGCTGATGATACTGCACTCTGACATCCATTGCCGTCGGTTACCATTACATTATAGCTTCCTGATGCGGAAACATTTATACTTGCTGTTATAGCTCCCCCAGACCACAGGTAGTTTGCTTCAGCACTTGAGGTTAAAGTAACACTTCCACCATCACAGAAGGTTGTCGGGCCTCCGGCAGTTATTGTTGGCATTGCCGGTAAGGTGTTAACCGTTACGATTGTGGCTACTGATACCGCGCTCTGACATCCGCTTGCACTGGTTACCCTTACGGAATAGCTTCCTGCTGTGGCTACAGTTATGCTTGCTGTTGTTGCCCCGGTTGACCATTGGTAGCTTGCTCCGGCACTTGAGGTTAAGGTCACACTTCCACCGACACAGAAAGTTGTCGGACCGCCGGCAGTTATGGTTGGTGTTGAAGGTAAGGCATTGACCGTTACGATTATAGCCGCTGATGCTGCGCTCCGACATCCGCTTACATTGAATACTCTTACGGTATAGCTTCCTGTTGTAGTAACAACTATGCTGGCTGTTGTTGCACCGTTTGACCATAAGTAGCTCGTACCTGCATTTGAAGTTAAGGTTACACTACCTCCGGCACAGAAGGTTGTCGGGCCTATGATGGTTATGGTTGGGGTTGCTGGTAAGGCATTGACCGTAACGATAGTGGCTACCGATGCTACGCTCTGACATCCGCTTGCATTGGTTACCTGAACAGTATAGCTTCCTGCTGCGGAAACTTTTATTTTTTGTTTAGTTTCTCCTCCAGGTGACCATAAGTAGCTTGAGCCTGAGCTTGAGGTTAATTGTACACTACCACCCGCACAGAAGGTTGTCGGGCCGTTAGTAGATATGGTTGGTGTTGACGGTAAAGCATTTACCGTTACTACTATGGCTGATGAAACTGCACTCTGACACCCATTTGCATCTATTACCTGTACATTATAACTTCCTGCTGAAGTAATATTTCTACTTGGCGCAATTGCTGCATCTGACCATAAGTAAGTTGTTCCTGCACTTGAAGTTAAGGTTACACTACTTCCGGCACAGAAGGTTGTCGGACCACCGGCGGTTATGGTTGGCGTTGCCGGTAAAGCATTGACATTTACGATAGTGGTTGCTGATGCAGCACTCTGACACCCATTTTCACTTACCCTTACGGTATAGCTTCCTGCTGTGGTAACATTTATGCTAGCTGTTGTTGCCCCGGTTGACCATAAGTAGCTTGTGCCGGCACTTGAGGTCAGAGTCACGTTACTCCCGATGCAGAAGGTTGTCGGGCCGCTGGCGGTTATGGTTGGAGTTGCCGGTAAGGCGTTTATCGTTACTATGGTGGCTACGGATTGTGCACTCAGGCATCCGCTTGCATTGGATGCTCTTACTTTATAGCTTCCTGCAGTAGTAACATTTATGCTTGCTGTTGTTTCTCCGCCTGACCATAAGTTACTAGTGCCTGCACTTGAGGCCAGGGTTACACTTCCACCGGCACAGAAAGTTGTCGGTCCTCCCGTAGTTATGGTTGGTGTTGACGGTAAAGCATTTACCGTTACTACTATGGCTGATGAAACCGCACTCTGACACCCATTTGTGCTGGTTACCTGAACAGTATAGCTTCCAGATATGGTTACATCTATGAATGAAGTAGTTGCGCCGGTTGACCATAAGTAGCTTGTACCTGCACTTGAGGTTAGAGTCACACTTCCAGCATCACAGAAAGTTGTCGGGCCGATAGCTGTAATAGTTGGCGGTGCCGGTAAAGCATTAACAGTTACTACAACTGGTGAGGTAACAGTACTAGATCCATCAAAAACAGTTACATTATAAGTTGTAAAAACCGTAGGATTAGCTATTGGATTAGCAATAGATGATGCAAATCCAGCCGGTACAGAAGTCCAGGTATATGTATAAGAACCTGAACCACCACTTGCTAATGCATAGAGTTGTACGTTTCCGCCGGCACATACTGTTGCAGGAGTAGCAGTTGTAGTTGAACTTAGTGCAGATCCACTTATTGTAATTGTTACTTCACTGGTGTTAGAACACGATGTAGCTGTCGAAGTTGCAGTCAATGTAAAAACTGTCGATGTTGTTAAATTTAGAGTTGTCGGGTCTTCTAATGAAGCATCTACAAGTTGAGCAGAAGGTGACCAGCTATAAGTAAATGGACCTGTACCTGTAATTGTTGCATTGATTGGTGTACTTGTTCCATTTGGAATGGTCAAATCAGGTCCGGCATTTACTACCGGCAATGCATTTACATTTACTACAGTAGCTTCCGAGGCTGCACTCTGACATCCACTTGCATTGATCACCTGAACAGTATAATTTCCTGCTATGGTAGTATTTATACCTTGTGTTGTTGCTCCCATTGACCACAGGTAATTAGCTTCCGCACCCGAAGTCAGAGTCACACTTCCACCGGCACAGAAGGTTGTCGGGCTGCCGGGGGTTATGGTTGGTGTTGCCGGTAAACTGTTTACCGTTACTATGGTGGCTACGGATGCTTGGCTCTGACATCCGCTTGCATTGGTTACTCTCACTGTATAGCTTCCGGCAGTGGTAACATTTATGCTTGCTGTTGTTGCTGCATTTGACCATAGGTAGCCTGAGCCTGCACTTGAGGTTAATGTTACACTTCCACCGGCACAGAAGGTTGTCGGGCCGCCGGGAGTAATGGTTGGAGTTGCCGGCAAGGCGTTGACCGTTACGATGATACCTATGGATGCTGCGCTCTGACATCCGCTTGCATTTATCACCTGAACAGTATAGTTTCCTGCTGTGGTAGCATTTATGCTTTGTGTTGTTGCACCGGTTGACCATAAGTAGTTTAAGCCTGCACTTGAGGTCAGGGTCACGCTACCTCCGGTACAGAATGTTGTTGAGCCACCGGCGGTTATGGTTGGCGTTACCGGTAAGGCGTTGACCGTTACGATGGCGGCTATGGATGCCGCGCTCTGACAACCACCTGGATTGGTTACGCTTACAGTATAGCTACCTGCTATGGTAGCATTTATGCTTTGCGTTGTTGCACCGGTTGACCATAAGTAACTTGTGCCTGCACTTGAGGTCAGGGTCACGCTACCACCGGCGCAGAAGGTTGTCGTACCTCCGGCGGTTATGATTGGGATTGCCGGTAAGTCATTGACCGTAATGACAGCGGGCACTGATTCTGCACTTTGACATCCGCTTGCATTGGTTATGATTACGGTATAGCTACCTGACATAGAAACTACGATTCCTGGTGTTGTTGCACCATTTGACCATAGGTAGCTTGTACCCGCACCTGAGGTCAGGGTCACGCTACCTCCGGTACAGAATGTATTCGGACCGTCAGCGGTTATGGTTGGCGAAGCCGGTAAGACGTTGACAGTTACGATGGTGGCTGTTGATGTTGCACTCTGACATCCATTTGCATTGGTTACCCTTACGGTATAATTTCCAGCTATAGTAACATTTATACTTTGTGTATTTGCTCCATTTGACCAAATATAGGCTGAGGCTGAGGTTGAGGTTAAGGTTACATTTCCCCCGGTGCAGAAGGTTGTCGGGCCATCAGTGGTTATGGTTGGTGAAGCCGGTAAGGTGTTGACCGTTACGATGGTTGCTGTTGATGCTGCGCTCTGGCATCCGCTTACATTGATTACCCTTACGGTATAATTACCTGCAGTGGTAACAATTATGCTTGCTGTGGTTGCTCCATTTGACCATAAGTAACCTGTACCTGCACTTGAGGTTAATGTTACACTTCCACCGGTACAGAAGGTTGTCGGGCCGCCGGGGGTAATGGTTGGAGTTGCCGGCAAGGCGTTGACCGTTACGATGATACCTATGGATGCTGCGCTCTGACATCCATTTGCGTTGCTGACTCTTACGGTATAGGTTCCTGCAGCGGTCACATTAATGCTTGCAGTTGTGGCCCCGTTTGACCATAAGTAGCTTGCGCCAGCATCTGAGGTCAGGGTTACACTACCTCCGGCACAGAAGATTATCGGGCCGTCTGCGGTTATTGTTGGCGTTGCAGGTAAGTCATTTACCGTTACTATGGTGGCTTCTGATGCTGCGCTCTGACACCCGCTTGCATTGCTGACTCTTACGGTATAGCTTCCTGCCGTGGTAACATTTATACCAGGTGTTGTTGCTCCATTTGACCATAAGTAGCTTGTGCCGGCACTTGAGGTTAAGATCACACTGCTGCCGGCACAAAATGTTGTCGGGCCATTAGCGGATATGGTGGGTTGTAACGGTAATGCATTGACTGTTATAATGGTGGCTACTGATGCTGCGCTCTGACATCCGCTTGCATTGCTGACTCTTACGGTATAGGTTCCTGCCGTGGTAACATTTATGCTTGCTGTTGTTGCTCCGTTTGACCATAAGTAACTTGTACCTGCGCTTGAGGTTAAGGTTACACTTCCACCGTCACAGAAGGTTGTCGGACCACCGGCGGTAATCGTTGGAGTTGCTGGTAATGCAGCCACTACTACATTGATTGTTTTTGTAATTGTACATCCGTTGGCGGCTGTTACGGTTACCGTATAGGCCCCTGACAATGCAAGATTGGCATTTGGTATCGATGGGTTCTGAGCGCTGCTTGTGAAACCGTTCGGACCGGTCCAGCTGTAGCTTGTTCCGCCTGAAGAGGTGAGGTTGATGGTGTTCCCTACACATACCGGGCTGTTACTGCCCGCAGTGGCAACTGGCAATGCATTGACTACTACTCTGGTTGTATCCTTATCGGTACAGCCGGTTGGGACAGTTAAGGTTATCGTGTAGTCCCCTGCCATTGAAATGCTGGCATTGGGTATCGATGGATTCCGTACGCTGCTTGTGAAACCGTTCGGGCCGCTCCAGCTGTAAGAGGTTCCACTTGAAGAGGTCAGGTTAATGGCATTGCCTTCACATACCGAAATATTGCTGTTTACATTTATGGCGGAACATGTATTTTGAAAGAAAGTATTTATAGGATCATTGCTTAGATCTGTACTATTCCCATAGCTACAGTTAGAACTCGGGTATGGTACTGTAGTTGGTGACAGGCAGTTGAGTGCAGAAAAATTCGGTTTATTTTCGGTTAAGTCTGCAGGATTAATTACTCCGCCAATGAATACCTTAACTGGATCACTAATACTTGTAAATGATCCGTTATTTATCGGACCGCCTCTAAGAACGTTGCCTGTGATTATTAAATAACCGTTTGTTGTTATAACATTAGCATTGTTGTTGAAAATAAGGTTTCCCCTGACAATAAGAATTCCATTGGTGTTTATCGTTAAGTCATTAAAATTGTCAAGCAACAAATTTCCTAATATAACAAGTGTATCATTTATAATCAGATTGCTTACAGAACCTGAAAATGAGAGATTACCATTTACAGTAATATACCCGTTAATGGTAATAAGGGGAAAATAGAACCCGTCCAGGGTCGTTTGGGGAACCGCCCATGTTGGATTCCAGCTTGTAGGTGATTCCCATGCACCGGTATAGTTATCTTTGCTTGTCTGAGGAGCCTGTGAAAATACTACCAATGCAGAGATACAAAATATCAACAATAATAAAAAAAGCCGTTTTTTCACCTAAAAGTATTTAACGTGTTCAAGAAATTGATCTCTAATCTATTCTTTTAAAACACTTTCTGTATTTATAAGTCAAATATAATAAATTTTTTGATTAAATATTCATAACCAGTTGAATGCAAATCTATATTATAATTCCTTAAGGGAATCTGATATTCAATTTCCATATTTTCCATCGGGCTTCTGACCGGGAACAGATTCCGGCGACTTAAATATAAAAGTCTCCTGGTATATAACTGATTCAGGTACTTAATGGTTGCGTTCAATTTATCGTGAAAACGATTAAAAGCAGAATTAATGAAAAGTACACAAAATACATAATGATCCGATGACGGAAACAACTGTCACAACAGCTGCAATGGGAATGATACTACCAATATGCTCAGAATAAACCTGTTCATTTACCTTTTAATTAAAACAGAGCCCTTTTTTATTATACCACTTTCAAATTTCAATATATAGAAATAGGTGTCATTTGGAAGTGGCACACCTTTATTATTTCGTCCATCCCAATTATTGGAATAATTGCTATTTGAATATTCTTCATTTCCCCACCTGTTAAAGATGATCAGTTCAACCTTATGAATAATTTCACCGATCACAAAATAATCATTATCACCATCGCCATTGGGTGTAATTACTGAGGGTACAGGTAATTCATTAACTTCAACTGTTGTAGTGGCTGTATTAGTACATCCACTGGTATTGGTAACTGTAAGTGAATAAACTCCTGCCATAGCTGCTATAGCACTGGCTGATACTGACGGACTCTGTGAGTTGCTGGTGAACCCGCCTGGTCCTGTCCATGAATAGGTCTTCATGCCTTCAGGTCCTCCAATAAGATTGAGGGCATTGACTGAATATACCGGACCATTATTGCTTGCTTTCGCTACTGGTAATTCATTTACTGTTACTATTCTGGCTGCTGATACTGCACTCTGACAACCACTTGCATTGGTTACTTGTACAGTATAACTTTCTGCTATGGTAACATTTATACTTGCAGTGGTTGCTGCATTTGACCATAAGTAACTTGTTCCTGCACTTGAGGTTAACGTTACACTACCACCGGCACAGAAGGTTGTTGGAACGCCAGCTATAATAGTTGGTGTTGCTATTATACAAGTAGATTGAAAGAAAGAATAAATGGGATCACTTTTAATATCTGTCATGTTCCCATAGCTACAGTTCGAATTCGTATATGTAGTTGTAGTTGGTGCTGTGCAATTAAGCACCGGGAAATTCGGATAATTGTAGGTTAATTCTACAGGAGAAATTTTTCCGCCAACAAATAACTTAACAGGGTTGTCTTTGCTGGTAAATGGACCTTGAAGATATGAACCGTTTTTAATAATGTCACCTGCAACGATCAGATAACCATTTGCTATAATAGTAGATTGGTTGCTGAGCATAAGGTTTCCCCTGACAATAAGAATTCCATTGTCGTTTATTGTTATCTGAGTATTATTTTCAAGTAACAAATCTCCTTTTATAACAAGTGTGTCATTAATAACAATATTACTGGCAGTGCCTGAAAATGATAGGGAACTATTTAGTGTAATATACCCGCTAATGGTAATATTGTACCCGCTAAGCTTAGTACTAAGAGGAACCGCCCATGTTTGATCCCAGCTTGCAGGGGTTTCCCATGCACCTGTATAATTATTCCTGCTGGATTGTTGTGAAAAGACAGACTGAAAAGGAAAGTAAAATATCCAAAACAATAATAATAACCGTTGTACTTGTACAATCATTCTGCACAATTTTCTTCATTAACTGCATTCCGATTGAAAAAAGATTATTTCAAGTATTATACTTTAAAAGATATACCGAACTGACAGTGCTCCTCCATCGGCCCAGAATCCCTGATAGCCAATCAAGTTGGCAGCAGGTTTCCAGTCGAGACTTATATTTATTGGAATTTCGGTGAAGCTATATTCCAAACCCAGAATCCCATCAACACCAATTACAGTGTATTTTTCTCCACGTACACCCCACTGGTTATAGGTATAATTACCATTCCAAAAACCAATATGCCCGCCTAAACCAAAATACCATCTCAATCTGTCAGTATCAAAAGCTCTATTATGTATTTCATAAAGACCGGTAGCCTCAAAACCGCTCCACCTGCTTGCTAAAATGATTTCAAATGCTGGTTTTTCGGCAGTGAAAAATTTAATTGTCAGACCGTTTTCAAAACCACCTCTTATTCCAATACCTGTATTATAATCCTGTGCTTTACCAATAGAAGCCAGACAAAACACAACTAAACAAGTCATTACGATTTTTTTCATTTCAATATTTTCTTATAAAATCTTACTCATATGGCTTTTCAGATCCGCCCCGTTTTAAAGTGGTATTCAGCTCCACAAAATTGTTAAAGGTAGGCTCCGGTTCGGAGAGAATAGTTACACAATTAAGTGAGATAGTTATATAATTCACATATTTTTGGAATTGAAAAACTAAAGACACTCCCCTTTCCAACCTCACTATCAACCCATATCTTACCTCCGTGTTTTTCAATAAATTCCTTTACTAACAACAACCCAAGCCCGGTACTCATTTCGCCTTCCGTTCCCGGCCTGCTTGTCTTTTCAATTGTCTGCGAAAACCTCCATTTCATCAGGAATGGAAAATGTAACTTGAATTCTCTTTTTCCTGGCAGATTCAGATAAGACATCAACGCAATCTCCAATTTTTTCTTTCAGGTCAATTTTTTCAGGAACGAAATCCATTCCACCTCGTCTCAGTCGGGACCATTCAAGAAGATTTTCTAGCAGGCTGTAGATATTAGAAGCTGAGGTCTTCATACTCAATGTAATATCAATAACCTCTTCAATCTTCATGGTCTGAATTTCTTCAGTAATTATCTGAGTAGCTGCTACGAATGCGCTTAACAGACCTCGCAGATCATGTGCAATAATGGAAAAAAACTTATCCTTTTCAGCATTACTAGCCTGAAGCAGTTCATTTTTAAGTTTAATTTCTTCATCTGCCATTTTCCGTTCAGTGATGTCCATGATTGTCCCAATCATAGAATTAAGGTTTTTGTTTGAATCTAATATCAGTTTTCCTTGCCCATGTACCCATCTCTCATTTCCGTCATATTTACGTACTATTTTATATTCTTTATCGAACCTGTTATGATTTTTAATTACATCATTTTTTAGGTGTTCATTCAAACTTTCCCGCCACAATGGATGGATCAATTCAGACCATCCATTTACAGTCCTGTCATGTAATGTACTTTTTCAAAAGCTGAAGAAGTGCTTTTCTGTTTATAGGTTTAACCAGTACATCATCACAACCGGCATTACGACACCCTTCAATATCGATGGGTGTTGCATAAGCAGTCTGAGCAATGACGGGAAGGTTCATGTTTTGCGACTTTATTAATCTTACGGCATCGAGGCCATTCATTTCCGGAAGCTGAATATCCATCAGGACAATATTAATTTCAGGATTCTTCTTACAAAAATCAACAGCTTCAATTCCGGTTTTCGCCCAGATTATCTTTACATCCTGGTTTTTGCTGAGTACTATATCGAGATACCTATAATTGTATTCAACATCTTCAGCTATAAGAATTACTTTCCCGGAAAGGAAAGCAAGCGACTCATCTTTGGGTTTCTGCTCAGGGACAGCAACAGGAGAGAGTACCTTGCTCAGGGGGAAAGACAGATAAAACACCGATCCTACATTCAATTCAGATTCTACGCAAATATCACCATTAAGCAATTGTGTAAGTTTCAACGCAATAGATAAACCAAGTCCTGTTCCCCTGTAGAGTTTTGTTTTTATATCGGCAACCTTTGTGAATCGTTCAAATATTTTCTCCTGCTGGTCTTTAGCAATGCCAATCCCTGTATCCTTTATATAAAAAACCATGCGGGTTTTCGCCTCATTCGGGGAATAGCAAAATTCAATAGAACCTTCCGGAGTAAATTTTATTGAATTGTTTAAAATGTTTAAAAGTATTTGTTTAAGCCGAAGGGGATCTGTATTCAGCACATAATCCACTTTCCCGGAAGGGCTAACAAAAAGAGGAGTGACAGGAATATCCGGATTTTCAGAGTATAATGAATGTTTGAAAGTTCTGAAAACCTCTTCTGCAAGCATAGCTACAGGAGTATCCTGGAAATTTAAATTTATCTGGTTTGCTTCAATAAGTGAGATGTCAAGAATATCATCGATAAGATTTATAAGATCATTGCCGCTCGTTTCCATCATTTTGTAATATTCTTCCAGTTCAGCAGGGGTAGTCGATCGGTCCCGGATAAGGGTTGAAAAGCCCAGGATCCCATTCAATGGTGTCCTTATCTCGTGCGACATGTTAGCAAGGAATGACGATTTAAGTTTATCCGATTCCTCCGCTTTTTCCTTAGCAGCATTCAACTCTTTTGTTCTTTCTAATACTCTGATCTCAAGATTTTCCCGCTCTTCCTGCAATTTCTGCTCAACGATATCTCTCTCGTTTTTTCTATCTTCAATACTCTGAAGCATATCGTTAAATCCATCATAAAGAATCCCTGTTTCGTCGAGGGCTTCCTTTTTAACGCGTACTGAATAATCAAATGTCTCCTGAATCTTCCTGGTAACTGCGGCCAGCCTTAGGATTGGGCCTGATATAATTCTTTCGAGCCAGAAGGCGAGAAAAAATGCAAATACGATAGAGATGGCAAGAAAAGAAAGCATCAACTTTAGATTATCTCTGGTCTTTTTTCGAACGGTATCCATTGATGTAATCAGAAGAACATTGCCAAGAACCTTGCCTTTCCAGATAATAGGCTCTGTAATAAGGATCTCTTTTCCGTTTTTAGTTGATTTGAGAATTTCATGAAGAGATTTTGAAGAATCAACCGAAGGAGATGAACCATATTCTGCATAAAGAGTTTCAACAGTATCATATGCTGCACCATAAATGATGGCAGGGTTATTCCCAAGCTTCTGAAGAACATTTTTTACCCCTGACTGATCCTCAGACAGAAAAGTCGGAAGAAGATAATCTGCAATCAGTTTTGCATAAAGTGTAGTATTATTTTTCAATTCATCTCTTGATGTCTTGATGTCGTCTAAAATATCAATTGTGAACATAGTAATTATACTGATGATTGTAACAGTAAGAATTATAGAAATGATTTTCTGCCTTAATGAAAGCCTGTAGAGAATTTTCATTTTAGTTTACTTTCTTTAGCAAAAATGAAGCGTCATTAATTAGAATTTTAGTATTCAGTCCCCATATTTGACTTGATTCTTAAACAAATGTAAAGTTACAGAATAAGATTTACAGTTAGTCTGGGTTTGGCAAAAAAGCATACCGATATTCCGATAGCTATCGGAACGGGACATGTTGTATTTGGCAGCCTTGTAACTCTTATGCCTTTATTCCTGCTGTTATAGCGAGCAGTGATGACGCAAACTCCAGTAAAGCATGTACATCGTGGCATCCGGATTTTGCACTGTGGTCATTCACAGCCATTTCTACCCGTTCAGCTGAGCCATCAATTGTTTCCGGGATAAGAAAATCCTGTTTTTTACAGTTCCTATTTTCAGATTTAGTTCTTCCGCAATTTCTGAATATTTATAACCGTCAATGTACATTTTAAAAGGGGCCCTGAGTTTATCTTTTAATTGTTCAATATTCTGATTTATTTCCAAAGCTGAATAAGTTGAATCAGGGTCCTCAAAACTTACAGATTCTGTCTGATTAATGAAAAACGACTCATTACTTGGATCTCTGTGCGTATTCCTGCTTAGATTGCGTCTGTAACTATCGACAAATATGTTTTTCATTATGGTAAATGTCCACGATTTAAAATTTTCGACATCAATATATTTATCGCTCTTTGTCAGTACTTTGAGAAAAGTTTCCTGAATAAGATCATCAGCATCATCTTTTTTTAAGTTCAGCCTGTATGCAAATTTTCTAAGACTGACTTCCAGACTTAGTAATTGTGAACAAAATTCTATTTTTGTCATGGTAAGGATTTTAGGATATAAACAATATCCGTCAGGTAACTATTTTTTAGATGGAATCAGGAACATAACTCCGCCAACACCCATCACTACTATTCCAATAACAGGCGACCATGTAAGGTGATGCGGTTTGTTCATAGAAATATGGACATCGCCTAAATCAGCAACTTTTTCTCTTGTGAAGAATGTAAAGGCTGTTACAATAGTCAATATCAGGCCAATCAGAATTACGAATATCCCCGCTTTTTTCATAATATTTTTTATTAATAATATTGTGGCAAGTTAAGTTATGTTGTAGTATCTGAGTTACATAGTTTTTGGGAAAAGTTACATAATTCACGGAGCAATGGGAAGACGAAGGGACGTAGAGACAAAACGAAGAAGAGACTCAGGGACGAAGAGACATAGAGACTTAGAGACAATCAGACAACAGAATTACATTCTCTCCATATACCAGCTTAGTTCTTTTTCCAGTTTTTTCTGTTTGAAAATAGTAGTGATGATTTTTTGCAAGCGAAAAAAAGCTGTCTCACTTTTTACTACATAATCAAAAGCCTTATGGTGCATACAGTTAATGGCAACTTCAATCTTATCCTGGCCTGATAACATAACAATAGGGATATCGGGATTAATTGCTTTTATTTTATCCAGTGTTTCTATTCCGTTCATTGCCTTATCAACAATTTCGTTGAGCATATAATCCAATATAATTAAATCAGGGTTATGAGATAAATCTGCAACACACAGCTCACCTGTTGCAAAAGTTTCTATTTCAAAATCGGCATGATCGAGAAATTCAATTTCAAGTGATTTCAGAAACAAAGCATCATCATCAACAAGGAAAAGTTTTATCTTGTTTTTAGTAGTCATTTTTTAGCGTTTTTAATCTTGTAATACTCTTCTTTTAGTTCATCACATGCCTGGGCACAAACTCTTTCAAGCTGAAGTACCAGATCATAAATTCCATTAGTCTGCATCTGCGTGTTTGCATATTCCTGAACTTTTTTTGCCATGTTTTCAAAATCTGTACTGATTCCCATTATTGCAAAAGAAGGAATCATTTTATGGACGGCTGAGTGCATCGATGTCCAGTTTTTATCCAAAAATCCCTGTTTCATTGCGCCTACCAATACAGGGGTTTGTGCCAGATATAGCGAAATCATTTCCATCATCAGTGTCGGGTTTGATTTAGTACGAATATTCAGATAGTTCAGGTCGGTACATTTTAACTTTACCAGAGAGATCTGTTCATGTTCTGCATCCTCTTTATTATCAGTATTTAAAGGTTTTTTTACGAGCCCGACTATTTTAATATACAATAATCTGTCATCAACAGGTTTGGCAATATAATCGTTCATACCAACGGCTTTGCACTTTGCAAGATCAACAGTCGTAACATCAGCAGTCAGAGCAATAATCGGAACCTGAGAATTCATTTTACTACGGATGTATTCAGTTGCTTCAAAGCCGTTCATTTCGGGCATCTGCAAATCCATCAAGATAATATCATAAGATTTGCTTTGCATTTTTTCGATAGCTATTTTTCCATTAGAGGCTATATCGCAGTCAAATCCGAATTCGTCCAACAGTGTTCTCATAAGTAACTGGTTTAGCTGAATGTCTTCAGCAACCAATACTTTAATATTCTTGACATCAGTATCCAGTTCCAAAGGTATTGATGCTTCATCGGCTTCAGCTTTTGTTTTCATAAAGCTTAAGATAAAACTAAATGTAGAACCTTCATCAATTTTACTTATAACCTTAATACTGCCTCCCTGTGGTTCAACCAGTTGTTTTACAATGGCCAGACCTAGTCCGGTTCCTCCATACAGTCTTGAAGTACTGCTCGATGCCTGTTGGAAGTTTTCAAAGATTTTTCCAATTTTTTTCTCAGCTATTCCTATTCCGGTATCTGCAACTGAGAATTCAATTGTTGACTGCTCCTCATCTTCACTCATTAAACTTACACTAACTGTGATCTTGCCCTTATTTGTAAATTTCACGGCATTACTCACCAGATTTAATATAATCTGATGCAGACGTACCGGGTCGCCAACAAGTACTTCAGGAATTCTGCTATCATAATTTCTGATCAGTTCAAGATTCTTTTCACGAATTTTAGTCTCAAACAAGTGTAGCATGGCAGATATTGACATTGCCATCTTAAAAGGAGTTTGCTCAAATACCATTTTCCCGGCATCCACTTTTGCAAGATCAAGGATATCGTTTATCAGAACTATTAACGCATCGCCACTCATCTTTATGGCAGTCAGGTATTCTTTTTGTTTTGTTGATAAGTCAGTTTTAAGTAACACTTTGGTAAATCCGATAATGGCATTCATCGGGGTACGGATTTCATGGCTCATATTTGACAAAAACTGCTGTTTAGCTTTCACGGCATTTTCTGCAATCAAAGTCGCACTCTCAGCTTTGCTCTTTGCTTCTTCGGCTATTATTGTAGCAAACTCAGCAAATACTTTTGCCTCCATAAATTCTGTGGCAATTCGTTTTTGGTCGGTAATATCCCTTGCCACTACAACAACACCCAGCACATTGTCTTTGTCGTCTTTATAAACTGAACCGTTGAACAATACATCAGTCAGCTTACCATCAATATGTCGGAGAGTCAGAGGAGAATCAGCGACTGAACCCTTTGCAAATACTTCCTGGTAAACTTCACGGGCCATCTGAGGTTCAGTAAAATAATCAAGAAAATCGGTGCCGGTCAGATTCTCACGGGTAATACCGATAATATTAACGGTTGCATGATTCATGTCAGTTATTTTTCCTGCAGGGCTAATTGTAAATAACGGATCGCGGCTTGCTTCAATCAGACTAAGCGAATACTGAGAAGCCAGTTTCAGGGAATAACTAAGTGTTTTAAGTTTAGCATTTACTGCTTTTTGTTTTCCTTTTTCTTTGTTCTGAAATAAAAGTTCTTTATCTGCAATGACTAACTCAGCTGCCCGTTTCCCCTTCTCTTTGTTCTGAAATAAAAGTTCTTTATCTGCAATGACTAACTCAGCTGCCCGTTTCCCCTTCTCTTTGTTTTGAAACAGAAGTTCTTTATTAGCAATAACTAACTCTGCTGCCCGTTTGCCCTTCTCTTTGTTTTGAAACAGAAGTTCTTTATTAGCAATAACTAACTCTGCTGCCCGTTTGCCCTTCTCTTTGTTTTGAAACAGAAGTTCTTTGTTTGCTATGATTAACTCTTGTGCACGCTTTTCTTTTTCATCATTTTGAAAAGCCAGTTCTTTATTTGCAATAACTAACTCGTCTGCACGTTTTCCCTTTTCCTTATTTTGAAAAGCAAGCTCTTTATTCGCTATGATTAACTCGTCTGCACGTTTTCCCTTTTCCTTGCTTTGAAAAGCAAGCTCTTTATTCGCTATGATTAACTCATCTGACCGTTTTCCCTTTTCCTCGTTTTGAAAAGCAAGTTCTTTGTTTGCTACTATTAACTCTTTGGCCCGCTTTTCTTTTTCTTCGTTTTGAAAGACAAGTTCCTTGTTAGCTATTTGTAACTCACTTACCCATTTCTGCTCTGCAATATCTCTTCCCACAACAACTGCCCCCAGCACATTTCCATTGTCGTCTTTATAAACAGATCCGTTGAATAATACATCGGTGAGCTTGCCATTCTTATGCCGGAAAGTAAGCGGAGAATCAGAAACAGATCCCTTTTCGAAAACTTCGCGGTAAACCTTACGTGCTTTTTGAGGTTCGGTAAAATAATCGAAAAAATTTGTACCTATAAGCTGTTCACGTTCTAAACCTGTAATGGTAACCTTTGCCTGGTTCATGTCAGTAATCTCACCTTTTGGACTAATTACAATCAAAGGATCCAGACTGGCCTCTAACAAACTCCTGGCGTAATGCGACTCATGCACCCTGGTTCTTTCCATTTATATGATTTTTACGCCTGAGAAAATTTTGTTTACTTTAATTTTAACCTTCGGTATCAACACCTTTTTTAATCCTACTTCTTCAATAGGACTTCGCCTTTTATCTTTCAGTTTTTTGAAATGTGAAGGAGATAGTCCGGTAACTTTTTTAAACTGATTAGACAAATGTGCCACACTGCTATAATTCATTTTAAATGCAATTTCAGTGATGTTTAACTCATTATAAATGATGAGTTCTTTGATCCTTTCAATTTTGTGAGAGATTATAAAGTGCTCAATAGTTGTTCCCTGCACTTCTGAAAATAAATTTGCCAGATAGGTATAATCGTGATTTAATTTTTCACTTAAATAGTCTGAATAATTAACTCTGATCATTTCATCGCTATGATGAACCATATCAATAATTATGTTCTTTATCTTTTCAATCAGCATTGATCTTTTATCGTCCATGAGTTCGAGACCAGAAGAAGCTAACGCACTTTTAAGCTCCTCGCGCTGCTCAATGGAAATGTCTTCCATGATTTCAACCTCACCCAGGTCTACAACAATGAAATGTAATCCAAGCTTTTTCAACTCTTCTTTTACCGCCATTTTGCAGCGGTTACTCACCATATATTTAATAAATAGCTTCAAAATGTTTAACTTCTGATTTTGACCAAAAAATTAAAATGTACTATAATTAAAATGCCGATAAGCTAAGGTAAATAAATCGAGGCAAGATAGGGCTAATGGTTGTGATAGAATGTACAAAACTATAACTATATGTTACATAATTCACAGGTTTGGGAACAGGATTAAAGCTCCCGGAAGTAAACAAGTTAACTATCCTCCCCTGATTCGTAGAGGCTCAGCTTATTTCTGAGCCTGATAATTTCTTCATTCATAGTACCTATTCTGTTCAATAAATAATTGATGGTTTCAATACCTTCAAGATTAATATCCAGTTCGTAATATAAGCGAACAATTTTCTCGAGTTGAAGCAGTTGATCAGGATCGATATACCCTGTTTCCTTTATTGTAATTACCTCTATCAGTCCGTTTTTCTGTAATGAACTGATAAATGAAATCTCAATGTTGTGATTGATGCAGAATTTATCGATAGCTATTAGATAATCCGTATTCATAGTCTTGATTTTTAAAATGGTTAATAGCTTTTTGAATGGCATTTTTACCCCCTTTCTTATCCAGCGAAGCTGGAAGGTCACCTTCCCCCCTGGGGGAAGGCCGGGAAGGGGGTCTTAAATAAATTACAATTTGGATAATTCAGTAAACAGAACTTTTTGCTTTTCTGTCAGATTTGTCGGAATTTTAATTGACCAGGTAATAAATAAATCTCCAAATTGCCCCTCATTTTTATAAACCGGGAAGCCTTTATCTTTCAACTTTATTTTACTTCCATTCTGTGTTTCTGGCTTAACCTTTAATTTTACCTTGCCATCTAATGTATCAATCGTTATTTCGCCGCCAAGCAGTGACGTGTATAAGTCAAGATCGACATTAGCGTACAGATTATTCCCCAAACGCTTAAATACTGAGTGATTTGTTATTGAGAAAGTAATGTATAAATCGCCATATGGTCCTCCATTCACTCCCTCGCCTCCATGACCCGCTATTTTAATTGTCTGACCGTTTTCAATACCGGCAGGGATGGTAATTCTTAATTTTTTACCGTTGACTGTTAATGTTTGTTTGCGTGTTTTATAAGCGTCCAGCAGATCAAGTTGCAACTCAGCGTTAAAATCTTCTCCTCTGTATTTGACCTGTCTGCTCCTTGAAGATCTGCCTGCCCCTCCAAACATCGATTCAAAAAAATCGGAAAAATCGCCACCCGACTGTGCTTCTGAAAACCGGGAACCTCTGGAACCTGAAGGCTGCTGCTGGTAATGATTCTGATTCCGACTCTGTTTTTCAAACTGTTCAGAGTGCTGCCAGTCCTTTCCATACTGGTCATATTTCTTCCGTTTTACAGGATCGCTCAGCACTTCATTAGCTTCATTGATCTGCTGAAAGTTCTTTTTCGCATTTTTATCGTTTGGATTTAAATCGGGGTGATGCTTTCTGGCTAATTTCCTGTAAGCACTTTTTATATCCTTTGGAGCTGCATTTTTCTCAATCCCCAATAATTTATAATAGTCTACGAAATCCATTTGTTTGTAAATTAGATGAGGTTAAAACACCGAATAATCAGTATACCCCTTCTCATCCGCAGTATAAAACAAATCCATCTTAAGTTCCTTAGTCAAATCCCAGTTTTTCTTAAACCGTTCAACAAGATCAGGATTGTTAATAAACGGACGACCGAAGGCAACCAGATCACCCAACCCGCTTTCGATATCAGCCTCTGCCCTCTCCAGATCATAACCACCTGAAAGAATAATGATGTTTTTAAAATTCTTTCTAATTAGTTTTTTCATTTCAAGTGGCACTTCCGGGGCACCCATTGACGAATGATCCACAATATGTATGTATGCAATACCCAGGATATTAAGTTGTTCTGAAAGATACTTATATGTTGCATCTATTTCAGGATAAGGAGGCATATCGCTGGCAACACCATAAGGCGATAAACGAATTCCGGTTATTCCCTTGCCGATTGCATCTGCTACCGAAGATACAATTTCAAGAACAAACCTGCATCTTTTTTCTATAGTTCCTCCATAACTATCATTTCTGATATTACTCATTGGCGAAAGAAATTGTTCAAGTAAATAGCCATTCGCTCCATGTAACTCTACTCCGTCAAATCCAGCCTTTAAGGCATTTCGTGCTGCAGATACATATTCTACTTTTGTATTTAACAGGTCTCCATGTGTCATTTCTACAGGAATCGGGAAATCCTGCATTTTTTCAGAATCTGTCCACATCTGTCCGGATGCTTTTACTGAAGATGGAGCAAGAATGTGAGCCCCTTCAGGCATATTGAGCTGATGACTAATCCTGCCGGTATGCATCAGCTGAATGAATATTTTTCCGCCTCCCTTATGTACAGCACCAGTTACCTTTTTCCATCCATTAACCTGTTGTTCGCTATAGATTCCCGGGATACGCGCATAACCTAATCCATTTGGCGATGGTGATGTCCCTTCAGTTATAATCAGACCTGCTTCTGCCCGTTGTTTATAATATTCAGCCATAAGGTCATTTGGCACATTGCCAATTGCCCTGCTTCTGGTCATAGGTGACATAGCAACACGATTTTCGAGTTGCACTGAACCTACCTTTACAGGCGTAAATAATTTATATTCTTTCATATCACTATTGAATTAATTTTATAACACAAGAACAGAGAAACGGACAAAATGTTGTTTTGCTCTTTACGATAGAGTAGTTTTCACTGCAACATCTGTCGGTTCTACTTTCCCTGAAATATGATCAGCATAAGCCCTGGTAAATTCTGCACCGAAAAAAAATATCATTGAAGAATAACTTACCCACAGCAAAATTATTACTATAGAACCGGCTGCGCCATAAGCTGAACCCGGATTTGACTTACTAAGATAAAATCCGATAGCTGTTTTTCCCAGAATAAAAAGAAAAGCAGTAAGCATCGAACCTAACCACAGATGTTTCCATTGAATTTTTGCATCGGGTAAAATTTTAAACATAAGTGCAAACAATAACATCACAACTCCAAACGATACTATAAAATTGAGGATATAAAAGACTACCATCAGAATACCTGGCCAGTGATAAAGAACCCAGGCACTAAGTGCGGAGAGTATTGTTGTTATTATAAGTGAGATAAGAAGCAGAAAACCAATTGATAAAATCAAACCGAATGAGAATAGCCTCGTCCTTAGTACAATAAGAATAGCTTTGCGAGGTTTGACTTTTACCTCCCATATAATATTTAGTGCTTTCTGCAATTCAACAAATACTCCTGTAGCACCAACAAGTACAGTAATTAGGCCAACGACGGTAGCAAAAAGTGATTTCTTTGTCTGGCTGGCACTGATAATCATATCCTGTACCTGTTTTGCTGTTTCAGTACCCATTATCGATGAGATCTGCTTATATAAATGGCCGGTTATGGCATCACGTTCAAAGAATAGAGTCGAAATAGAAAGAACCATCACGAGTAATCCGGGTATGCTGAAAATAGCGTAATAAGCAATTACAGCGCTTTGCATAAAGGGATCTTTATCCCACCATCTTTTGTATGCAACACTGAGAATTTTAAAAAGCGGTTTGATTTTATTTTTATATAACATCAGCTTACTGGTATTAAGAAGGTATAAGAATTCCTGATTTTCTCTGAAGATCAATCACCGGCAAACTTGATCAGTTCCGCATTAAACTTATGTGTTTCCTCAAGAAACAGGCTATGCCCGCTTTTTTCAAAAGCAATAATGTGCGAACCTGATATTCCTGCTTTCATTTGTTCAGCCAGATCGAAAGAACAGATCTTGTCCTTTTTGCCATGCATTATGACTGTCGGAATTAATATTTTCCCAAGATCGCTCCGAAGGTCAGTATCGCGCAATGCGATTAAACATTGAGCAGTTGCGTAAGATGAAGCACTTAAATTTATATTGTTTAGCCAATTGCAAATCCCTTCATTTAAGGCTGTCTCCGTTGCTGAAAAGATCTTTCCAAAATCTGATAAAAGCTTTGGTCTGTCTGTATTATTCAATTTAATAAGGTCATCAACTGCACTTTGTGGAATATTGTAAGGAAAATCTTTACGCTGTGTCCATATAGGGGCTGCTGCTCCAAAGAGTGCCAGTTTAGCTACATGTGCTCCATTATATAATGACACATAGCGAAGAGCTATGGATCCACCCATGGAGAATCCTCCCAGAACAGCATTTTTTATGTCCAGTTTAGCCAGTACCTTTTTAATGTCAAGCGCATGAATATCATAACTATAGTTTCCATAAGGTTTATCAGATTTCCCGAATCCTCTCAATGTTATACCAATTACTCTGAAGTTTTTATTTATCAGGTCATTATATTGATATTCATACATTTCATCGCTCAATGGCCAGCCATGTATTAACACAATTGGTCTGCCTTCGCCGGCATCCGAAACATGAAGTCGTACATTAGGCTCTACTTCAATATATTCTGCCCTTACTACTCCGGACATTAATTTGTCAAGTGTTTTTTCCATGATTTTTACTATTAATTTATTTATACTTACTAAGTCGGAAACCAGTAAATATTTTCACGCTCAAAGCCGATAAACTTCACTTTAGCTTTTTGATTTCATTTTCTACTTCCAGAGCACCTTCCTTATAAAACTTTTTTTCATCGGGAGCAAGCTCATAAAGCAATCTCATAAATTCACCGACATGTACCCGCTCCTCATCAGCTATATCCTTAAGCACTTCCTTTGCGAGCTTATTGTCTGTTGACTCGGCAAGCTGCATGTACATCTGAGTTGCTTCATACTCTGCTGCTATCATAAATCTTATTGCCCTGATAAGTTCTTTATCAGTGAGTTTCCTGTCATTTGCCAACCCTGAAAAGGGTGATCCAAATACTGCCATAATTTTATTCCTTTCTTATTTATTTTTGGGATTTTACTAACTCTGACTTATTGTATATATTTTGTTGCGGCAAGTTCACCAACCTGTTGCCATTTACAGCAGTTAGCTGGTAAGTTTTGAATATTTTTTTACAGTTTAAAAGTAAGTCCAACTGTTCAGGAAAGTGTTACAAAACTTTTGCAAATAGTTATATAATTTACATATTTTCCCATTCGATGGCAGTTTGTGATTAAAACTTATTTATGGATTTAAAAAGTTGTCACTTGTGCAGTTGCCATCATACTTAATCATCTCATCCGCTAAGGGAGCTCCATTATATACACGAACCCCCGTAGAGATAAAAACCAGATCCCATTTTGAAACAATTTTTCCGATGGTATTCAGAGATTCGTGGACAGTTTCTTTCGTTTCTGAAGGTGCACCCAGCATCATGAACCAGGTTGCTGGAATTTTTTTATTCCTTAATAAATTTGCAGTTTTTATGATGTCATTCCTTTGAAAGTCTTTGCCAAGACTTTCAAGTATTATATTGCAGGTGGACTCTGCGCCTATATCCACTTCATTAAAACCGGTATACTTCATCAGATCGAGGAGTTCTTCGTCAATTGCTGAAGGAGATAGCCCCATAGTATGAAGTCGAAGTTCAAGATTTTTCCTGCTGAGTTCCTTGACGATATTTTTCAAGATCCAGATATCGCAAAGGTCTCGGAAATGGCAGGGAATCTAAATCCTGAACACGGAGAGGTTCATTGTCCTGAACAATTCTATTTTCTCTGCGTATAATCAACCCATTTAATCCTTCCAAAGGCAGCCGGTTTTCAATACGGTTTATGAATACAGGCATCACAGCTTCTCCATCGCCCTGTATCGCATATTCCAGGTCAAAATATTCAAGCATTTCTCTGCCACTGATCCCTACTGATGCACCACCAATAACAATAGGCCCCCGGAACTCTCTTTTACAATAATCTACAACATCATTTTTAACATCTTCAAGTAAAAAATGTACCTGATAACCACCTGTATCATCTATATTTCTTATGCTGATGCCAATAACATCGGGTTGAAAATCACTTACTTCCTTTTGTATATCTTTTTCACAATCTGAAGAAAAACATAAATCGAGAAATCGGACAATGTGATTACCATCTGTGTCCAAAACAGTAGCTATATAACAAAGACCAAAAGGGATAACAGGTCATGGGTGTTTAAATCTATTGGAGTTAATAAGCAATACCTTAGCCATAACTTAAAAAGAGTTTCAGGGTTTCTCTATTTAACTATACAAAAATTGATGTCCCCCAGTTGACTTTGATTGCGTATTCCATGCAGGTTTTAAATATATCATAAGTAAACTCCGGAGGAGTCAGATTATCTGATGCCAGAATGGCATTTGTTCTGTCGAAAACCCTGTTATCAGACAAATAAGGCCGGTAAGGTTCAATAAAACGATCGAACAGTTCTTCAGCCGGATTTCTTAATAAATCATCGGGCATCGGACCGTAAATAATTTCCACTCCATTTACTTTCATAAGCTGTTCGTAATACTTCGCAATAATTTTCATTGTTGTATGAAAGGGGTTTGTCAGGTGGTAAATACCATTCCCGGAACAATTCTCTATTATTTTAATCGTAGTATTTACAAAATAATCCACAGGAATAATATTAATATCTCCTTCGTGGGGCAAGTATATTTTGAGAGGCAAAAAAAGATAACCTTCCTTATCAATGAAAATCCCGTTTTTAGCTGCCTTAAAACCACCATTATTCAGAATATCATTCAGGTAAATATCCCTGATGGATTGAGCGGATCGAACAGGGAAATACAAAGCATTGAACTTAAGCGAACGCCCTGTTTGTGAATCACCATAAACAATAGATGGTCTAATAATAGAAAGAGGAATATTGTTTTTATCGCAAAACCTTGAAATGATGTTTTCGGCTGCAGCTTTACTCTCTTCATATACATTGGTAAATGTTTTTACCGATGAAAGAGTTTCCTTGCAATATGTTACACCGGTACCTGCAACGTAAGCAGTACTGATATAATGGAAAAAACTAACATGCGCATTCTTTGAGAATTCGAGGATTCCTTTGAGGTTATTAATGTTTGCAGCCATAACCTTTTCACGTTTGCTTTCGGAAAAGCTGGTATCCGATGCGCAATGAATTACAGAATCGACGACTGAACAGAGTCTGGAATATTCTCCTGTCGGAATTCCCAGATTATCCTGGGACAAATCAGTATCAACACAAGTTACCTGATCCATACAGCTTTCAATTCCGAACCATTGTAATAGTCTGCTGATCCGATCCTCCAGAGATTCGTTTTTAGCTGAACGGCCAAAAACTATGATGTTATATCCTTTTGTAAGCATGGCGGCCATCAGATGGCTGCCGAGAAATCCAGTTGCTCCTGTCAGAGCTATGACCGGTTTATTTTTTAATGTCAATGTGATAGTTTTATATTTTATGAATAAAGTAAATTTTCTTTCCTGCAAAATCCCTGATACAAAACATAAGGATGCCCCTTTACAACCCCGGTTTTAACTGAATATTCATCAATTAACATATTAGCTTCCATCCCTACCTGTCTTATTCTTTGGATCTCATCAG